>Ga0157370_10008505_pt1 | contig 11069 bp, 9 predicted proteins | sample C35metaG_FD_113463 | JGI IMG/M metagenome (GOLD analysis project Ga0157370, IMG submission 113463) | Corn rhizosphere microbial communities from Kellogg Biological Station, Michigan, USA - C3-5 metaG | ecosystem: Host-associated > Plants > Roots > Rhizosphere > Soil | place: USA: Michigan... | reverse complement strand
GACGTGGTCATCACGCTTCTCTGGTCCGGCATCGGCTCGGCGATCATCTGGAAGATCGTCGACATTATCGTCGGTCTCCGCCCGGCGTCCGAGAAAGAGCGCGAGGGCCTCGATATCACCGATCACGGCGAACGCGCCTACGATATGTAACCGCGTGACGTTCTCCCAAGCGCGAAGGCCCCGGCAAAACCGGGGCCTTCTTCTTTTTTCTTTTCCTGTCATTCCAGGGCGCCGTCAAGCGGTGAAGCCGGAATCCGGAGAAGCTTGTGTGTGTTCCGGGATTCCGGACAGCCTCGCTTCGCTCGGCTTCCGGAATGACTACAGAGAGCGCACGTCTGCAGTCCCGATCGATGGTTAAGGAGACCTTAACCAGCATCTTTCTATGGTCGCGTGGAGGGGTAAGGGTCTCATGCGTAACACCAGCTCGCGCGCGCCCGCGCATTTTTCCGAAGGAATTGCCGGAATGCTCCGCCGCCGCGCGGCGGAACTGGTCGGCCTCGCGCTCGTTGCCGCTGCCGGCATCGGTATGGCGGCGCTCGCCACCTGGTCGGCGCTCGATCCGAGCTACAACTACGCGACCGATACGCGCGCACATAATCTCTTTGGCCGCCCCGGCGCGGTCTTCGCAGATTGCCTGATGCAAGTGGTGGGACTTGCCGCTGTCGTCTTTATACTTCCGGTCGCCGTGTGGGGCTGGCGCTTCATCACCCATCGCGACATGAAAAGGATGCGCGTGCGGGTCGCGGCCTGGCTGGCCGCACCGGTTTTCGCGGCGGGACTCGCGGCTTCGCTGAAATCCACGATGAACTGGCCGCTGCCGACGGGCCTTGGCGGCGTCGTAGGCGATTTGCTGTTGAAGCTGCCGTTTTGGCTCTTCGGTACGTCGATTGTGACGCGGCTCGCGCTCGCGGCGATCTTCGGCGCGCTTGCGCTCGTAACGCTCGCGGTCGCTTTCGGTTTCGGCTTTCAGTCTGAACCCGAAGCGGCGGACGATGAAGATGAGAATAGCGAGCCCGAAACCTTCTTCGGCCGCGTCATGGTCTCGCTCGGCGCGATCACCCACGCTTTCCTCGGCTTCAAGGCGCGCCTTCTCAACCCGCTCGGCCCCGGCGTGATTTCGCTGTTCCGCGAAATGTTCACGCGCGAGGAACCGGTCGCGCCGCGCGCCAACCGGCAGGAACCGGTGCTGCGGCTCGGCCAGTCCGCGGAAGACGATTACGACGACGAGGAAGAAGACGAAACTCCCGCGCGCCGTGCCCCGCGCGCCGTCGCTTCCCTCGCGCCGAAAAAGCGCCGTGCCTCGCGCGGCCGCTACGAATTCCCGCCGCTCGATCTTCTCGCGCCGGGCCCGAAGGAACGCGCACCCGCGCTTTCGCCAGCGGCGCTCGAAGAGAATTCTCGCACCCTCGAGACCGTGCTCGACGATTTCGGCGTCAAGGGCGAGATCGTGAATTCCCGCCCCGGCCCGGTCGTCACGCTCTATGAGCTTGAGCCCGCGCCCGGCATCAAATCATCGCGCGTCATCGGCCTTGCCGACGATATCGCGCGCTCCATGAGCGCGGTTTCCGCCCGCGTCGCCGTTGTTCCCGGGAGGAACGCGATCGGCATCGAACTTCCCAATCCGAAGCGCGAAAAGGTCGTCCTGCGCGAGCAGATCGCCTCCAAGGAATTCATCAAGGGCGCTGCCGCGCTGCCGCTCTGCCTCGGCAAGACCATCGGCGGCGAGCCGGTGATCGCGGACCTCGCGCGCATGCCGCATCTCCTGATCGCGGGCACCACCGGCTCCGGCAAATCGGTCGCGATCAACACGATGATCCTCTCGCTCCTCTATCATCACCGCCCCGAGGAGTGCCGCCTCATCCTGATCGACCCGAAGATGCTGGAGCTTTCGGTCTATGACGGCATCCCGCATCTCTTGGCGCCGGTCGTCACCGATCCGCGGAAAGCCATCATCGCGCTCAAATGGACCGTGCGCGAGATGGAAGAGCGCTACAAGAAAATGTCCAAGGTTGGCGTGCGCAACATCGACGGCTTCAACGCCCGCGTCGCCGAAGCGCGCGAAAAAGGCGAGACCATCACCCGCACGGTGCAGACCGGCTTTGACCGCGAGACGGGCGAAGCGGTCTACGAGCATCAGGAGATGGAGCTCGAGCCGCTCCCCTTCATCGTCGTCGTGGTCGACGAAATGGCCGACCTCATGATGGTCGCGGGCAAGGACATCGAGGGCGCGATCCAGCGTCTCGCGCAAATGGCGCGCGCCGCCGGCATCCACCTCGTGATGGCGACGCAACGCCCGTCGGTCGACGTCATCACCGGCACGATCAAGGCGAACTTCCCGACCCGCATCTCCTTTCAGGTGACCTCGAAAATCGACAGCCGCACGATCCTGGGCGAGCAGGGCGCCGAACAGCTCCTCGGCCAGGGCGACATGCTCTACATGGCGGGCGGCGGGCGCATTTCCCGCGTGCACGGACCGTTCGTGTCGGACCGCGAGGTCGAGCACGTCGTCGCGCATCTGAAATCGCAAGGCACGCCGGAATATCTCGAAGCCGTCACCGCCGAGGTCGAGGAAGAAGGCCCGGGCAGCGCGGTCTTCGACAAGGGCGACTTCGGCGCGAATGACGATGGCGCCGATCTTTATCGCCAAGCCGTGCAGGTCGTGCTGCGCGACCGCAAGGCATCGACGAGCTACATCCAGCGGCGCCTCTCGATCGGCTACAACCGCGCCGCCACGATCATTGAGCGGATGGAAAAAGAGGGTATCGTGGGAGCCGCGAATCACGCGGGCAAGCGCGAGATCCTCGTCGAAGGCGCGGAAGACCCCTATTGACCTCGCGCTTTCGAGTCGCCAAATCGCCATAACTGCCCGCTAGCGCATGACCCAGGCCGATCGCTCGGCTGGAGGAACCATGATTCGATTGCTGTCCCGCCTGAGCCCTGCCGCCGTCGCGATCTTCGCGGCAACAGCGGCGCTCGCGGCACCGCCCTCCAGTCTCTTCCCGACGCGCTCGACGGTAACGCTCGACAAAGAGCAGCGCACGCAGCTCGAGAAGATCAACGGTTACTTCAACTCGATCACCAATCTTTCCGGCAAATTCGTGCAGGTCGGCCCCGACGGCGGCAAGACCGAGGGCGAATTTTATATGTCAAAGCCCGGCAAGGTGCGCTTTGAATATAACGAACCGAGCCCGATCGAACTCATTTCCGACGGCTCCGCCGTCGCCGTGCGCGACCGCAAGCTCGCGACACAGGACATCTACCCGCTCTCGCAGACGCCGCTCCGGTTTCTCCTCTCCGACAAGCTCGACCTGATGAAAGACACCAATGTCGTGAACGTTTATAGCGACGATCTCTTCATGACCGTGGTGATCGAGGAGAAGAGCGTGCTCGCCGGCACCAACCGGCTGATGATTATGTTCGGCACCAAGGATCATCAGTTGAAACAGTGGACGGTCACCGACCCGCAAGGCTACGACACGACCGTCGCCGTCTCGCAGCTCGATTCCTCGAAGAAACCCGACCCCAAGCTGTTCAAGATCAATTACGAGCGGATGGTGCAGTAAACGGCCCGCGAATTCGTTTCATCCCATGCGCTTTGCAATCACCACCTGGAACATCAATTCCGTTCGCCTGCGCTTTCCCCTCGTCAAGCGTTTCCTCTTGAAGCACGCGCCCGACGTGCTGTGCCTGCAGGAAACGAAATGCCCGGACGACAAATTCCCGCGCAAGGATTTCGAGAAGATCGGCTACCCGCATATCGCGATCTACGGGCAGAAGGGTTATCACGGCGTTGCGACCGTCTCGCGCCACCCGATCTTTGATGTGCAGCGGGAAAAATTCTGCAAGAAAGAGGATTGCCGCCATCTCGCCGCGACCTTCGGCAAGGACGGCGGGCTCGAAAAGCCGGTCACGGTTCATAATTTTTACGTGCCCGCCGGCGGCGACGAGCCGGATCCCGCGATCAACGAAAAATTCGCCCACAAGCTTTCGTTTCTGGAAGAGCTTGCCGAGCACGCCGTCTCGCGCGACGCCAAAGCGGGCGGGCGTTCGATCCTCGTCGGCGACTTGAACGTGGCTCCCTTGGAGCACGATGTCTGGAGCCACAAGCAGATGATCCGTGTCGTCAGTCATACCCCGGCCGAGGTCGAGCGGTTCGAGAAATTCCGCGAGGCCGGCGGCTGGATCGATGTGATGCGGAACTTCGTCCCGGCTGAGAAAAAACTCTACACCTGGTGGAGCTATCGCGCGCTCGATTGGGCGCTATCCGACCGCGGCCGCAGGCTCGATCATGTGCTGGTGAGCCCCGCGCTCGAAAAAGCCGCGATGGAAATGAGCGTTCTGAAAAAAGCCCGCGGCTGGAAACGGCCTTCCGACCATGTGCCGGTGACGGTGGCGTTCGAGTTTTAATTTCTTGTCATTCCGGGACGCGCGAAGCGCGGGCCCGGAATCCAGCGCTCCCCTCTGGATTCCGGGCTCGCGGGCTTGCGCCCGCGCCCTGGAATGACAGCGTTGGATCTACCGCTCGCTTTCCGCGTCCTCGAACAGCGGCCGCACGAGATCGAGATCGTTCATCACCCGCGCGAGGCGCGAGGCAAGAAGCCGCCGCAGCGCGGTCGCGGCTTGCGGCTCGCCTTCGAGAATGCGCACGAACACCACGCGCGGAACGCGGAAGACGATCGTCGATTCGGTCGCGATCGCCGTCGACGGCCTGAGCGTCTCCGCGATCATCGCGGTCTCGCCGATCAGGGTGCCGCGCCGCGCTTTTGTAGGCGCCTCGCCTTTACGGTCGTTCGCGTTCTGCAGCACGAGCTCGCCGCTCACCACGATATAGCCGCCATCGGCGGGCTGTCCTTCCTCGAACAGGATATCGCCGCGTGCAAGCTTGATCGTCTCCACCGAGATCGCGAGCAGCCGCAAGGCCTCCTTGCCGAGGAGATGGAGCGTGGGGATCCGGTCGAGAAAGGCGATGTCGTCTTCGAGCGCCATTACGGAACGAGCTTGTATCCGCCCGCTTCCGTCACGAGCAACGCGGCGTTGGCCGGATCTTGCTCGATCTTCTGGCGCAGGCGGTAGATGTGGGTTTCCAGCGTGTGTGTCGTCACGCCGGAGTTATAACCCCAGACCTCCTGCAAAAGCACCTCGCGCGAAACAGGTTTTTCGCCGGAACGGTAGAGATAGCGCAAAATCGCCGTTTCTTTTTCGGTGAGCCGCACCTTCGAGCCCCGCTCGTTGACGAGGAGCTTCGTGCCGGGGCGGAAGCTGTACGGGCCGATGGGGAAGACCGCGTCCTCGCTCGCCTCGTGGCTCCGAAGCTGCGCGCGGATGCGCGCGAGGAGAACCGCGAAGCGGAACGGCTTCGTCACATAATCGTTCGCGCCGGCTTCGAGACCCAAAATGGTGTCGGAGTCGGCATCGTGGCCGGTAAGCATGATGACCGGCGACTTGAAGCCATTTTTGCGCAAGAGCCGCACCGCCTCGCGCCCGTCCATATCGGGCAGGCCAACGTCCATGATGACGAGATCGAAATGCCCGCTCTTCGCCTGCTGCACGGCGGCCTGCGCGTTCTCGACCGCCTCCACCTCGAATTCCTCGTGCAAGGCGAGCTGTTCTTTCAGCGCGCCCTTGAGCTCCGAATCGTCGTCGACTACGAGAATTCTGCGCGTATTGGCCATGGCGGCTCCAGAATAGTCTTGAGTTTACAACAGGCTGGCTGGGAACAGATAGACTGCAAATATCGGGCTTTTTGGGTATTGCCGGGGGCCCGAACTAGACCCGGCGCCCCATGCGAGGCAAGAGCAACGGCGACAATGCGAGCCCAAACAACCATCACGGTTGCGCGAGCGCCTTTTGATCATGCGCGCGGAATTCTTCGCTATCGCGGCAAGTCGCATCCGGTCGCGCTCGGCCGAAGCGGAATCAAAGTCAATAAATTCGAAGGCGATGGCGCGACGCCACGCGGATCCTTTCGTCCGCTCCGGCTGTGGTGGCGCGCCGATCGAATGCCGCGTCCGAAGACTTCGCTTCCCGTCCGCCGAATCGCTAAGAACGACGCCTGGTGTGAGGATCCGCTTGATCGCCGCTACAATCGGCCGTTCCAACTCGCCGGCGGCGCGAATGGCGACCGCTTGTGGCGCGACGATCGCCTTTACGATCTCATCGTCGAAATCGACCACAACACGAAGCCGCGCATCGCCAAGCGCGGGAGCGCCGTGTTCATTCATCTCGCGCGCGAAGGATTGCAGCCGACCGCGGGCTGCATCGCGATGCCGATCAAGGAGCTGAGGCGGCTGGTCGCGGCGCTCCATCGGGATTCGGTAATTCGGATTCTTTGACGGTCGCGGCAAACTGAAGCGAGAAAGACCGTCATGCCCGGCTTTATGCCGGGCATCCACGCCTTCCTTGCTGAGATGCCGTAAAGACGTGGATAGCCGGGACAAGCCCGGCCATGACGAAAAATAAGCCGCGAAATCAACCGCGCTCGCCGAAAATCGCGCTGCCGACCCGCACATGCGTGGCGCCAAAGGCGATGGCGCTCGCGTAGTCCGCGCTCATGCCCATCGACAGTTTCGTGAGACCATTCCGCGCGGCGATTTTCGCGAGCAGCGCAAAATGCGGCGCCGGCGGCTGGTCGAAAGGCGGAATGCACATCAAGCCTTCGATCGCGAGCGCATATTTCTCGCGGCAATCATTGATGAAAGCGTCGGCGTTCTCGGGCGCAATCCCTGCCTTCTGCTCCTCGCCGCCGGTATTCACTTCGATAAATAATTTCGGCTTCCGCCCTTGCTTCGCGATTTCAGCGGCGAGCGCCTCCGCGATCTTCGGCCGGTCGACCGTATGGATTGCGTCGAAGAGCGCCACCGCTTCCTTCGCCTTGTTCGATTGCAGCGGGCCGATCAGATGCAGCTCGATATCCGGGTAGCGTTCGCGCAGCGCGGGCCACTTTGCTTTCGCCTCCTGCACGCGGTTCTCGCCGAAGACGCGCTGGCCGGCATCCAGAACGGGCAAAATCGCTTCTGCTCCGAAGGTCTTGCTGACCGCGACAAGCGTTACGTCTTCTGGCTTCCGGCTATTGGCGAGCGCGGCCTTGCGAATTTCCGCCCGCACGAAAGCGAGGCGCTCCGCGGCGTTCGGGATCGCGGCTGGATCGGCGGGTTTCATGGCCTCCGCATACCCCGCCGGGATGATTTGCGGCAACCGCAAAGCATTGACCGGGCGGGCCTTTTCGTGTCCTTTCCGGTCGCTTTCGGTGAATCCAGATGAAAAACGAGCGTTACAACGCCCGCGAGGCCGAGCCGCGCTGGCAGAAGATTTGGGAAGAGCGCGGCATCTACAAGACGCGAAACGACGACCCGCGCCCGAAATACTACGTCCTCGAAATGTTCCCCTACCCGTCCGGGCGCATCCATATGGGCCACGTCCGGAACTACGCGATGGGCGACGTGGTCGCGCGCTACATGCGCGCCAAAGGTCACAATGTGCTGCATCCGATGGGCTGGGACGCCTTCGGCCTGCCGGCGGAGAACGCCGCCGCGCAAAACAAAATCCATCCGAAGAACTGGACCTACGAGAACATCGCAACGATGCGCGGGCAGCTCAAGTCGATGGGGCTTTCCCTCGACTGGAGCCGCGAGATCGCGACCTGCGACCCGGAATATTACCAGCACCAGCAAAAACTCTTCCTCGACTTCCTGAAAGCCGGGCTCGTCGAGCGCAAGATGTCGAAGGTGAACTGGGATCCGGTCGATCAGACCGTGCTTGCGAACGAACAAGTGATCGACGGCAAGGGCTGGCGCTCGGGGGCCGAGGTCGAGCAGCGCGAGCTGACGCAGTGGTTCTTCAAGATCACCAAATATTCTGAAGAGCTTCTCGACGCGATCGACACGCTCGACCGCTGGCCCGAAAAAGTCCGGCTCATGCAGAAGAACTGGATCGGCAAGTCGGAGGGCTTGCTGATGCGTTTCATGCTCGCGAAGAACAAGGAAGGCGCGGACGAAGTCGAAGTCTTCACCACGCGGCCCGACACGCTGTTTGGCGCCGCCTTCGTCGCGCTCGCTCCGGATCACCCGCTGGCAACGGAAGCCGCGAAGAAAAATCCCGCGCTCAGAGACTTTATTGAAGAGTGCAAGCGCACGGGAACGGCGCAAGAAGTGATCGACAAGGCCGAGAAGAAAGGCGTCGATACCGGCATTCGCGCCCTGCATCCGTTCGATCCGAAATGGGAGCTGCCGGTTTACGTCGCGAATTTCGTGCTATCGGGATATGGCACCGGCGCAGTTTTCGGCTGCCCGGCGCACGACCAGCGCGACCTTGAGTTTGCGCGGAAATACAATCTGCCGGTCCGCCCGGTCGTGATTCCCGAGGGCGCCGATCCGAAAACCTTCGAAATCGGCGCCGAAGCCTACGTCGAAGACGGCAAGCTCGCGAATTCGCGCTTCCTCGACGGAATGACCGTCCCTGCCGCCAAGGAAGAAGTGGCGAAGCGCCTGGAGAGCGAAACGCGCGGCAATCGCCCGGTGGCGAAGCGCCAGATTCAGTTTCGCCTCCGCGATTGGGGCATTTCCCGCCAGCGCTACTGGGGCTGCCCGATTCCGATCATTCATTGCGCGAAATGCGGCGTCGTGCCGGTGCCCGACAAGGATCTGCCGGTGCGTCTCCCCGAAGACGTTACCTTCGACAAGCCGGGAAATCCGCTCGACCGCCATCCGGCGTGGAAAAACGTGAAGTGCCCGTCATGCGGCGGGCCCGCCCGCCGCGAAACCGACACGATGGATACATTCGTCGATTCGTCCTGGTACTTCCTGCGCTTCACCGCGCCCGACGCGCCGACACCGACGGATCTGAAAGCCGCGAAACACTGGATGCCGGTCGACCAATATATCGGCGGCGTCGAGCACGCGATCCTGCATCTTCTCTATTCGCGCTTCTTCACCCGCGCGATGAAGGAGACCGGCCATGCGCAGATCGAGGAACCGTTCAAGGGCCTCTTCACGCAAGGCATGGTGGTGCACGAGACCTACAGGAAGCCCGACGGCACTTACGCGTCGCCGGCCGAGATCAAGATTTCGATGGAGAACGGCGAGCGGGTCGTAACCCTTTCTAAAACCGGCGAAAAACTCGAAGTCGGGCCCATCGAAAAGATGTCCAAATCGAAGCGCAATACGGTGGACCCCGACGACATCCTGTCGACCTACGGGGCAGACACCGCGCGCTGGTTCATGCTCTCCGACTCCCCGCCCGACCGTGACGTGATCTGGACCGAAGAAGGCGTGCAAGGCGCGACCCGCTTCGTGCAGCGCCTGTGGCGGCTCACCAACGAACTCGCCGAACTCGCGGCCCCCGCGGGCAGCGCGAAGCCCGCGCAGTTTTCGGACGACGCATTGAGCGTGCGGAAATTCGCGCATGCCGCGCTCGCCAATGTCAGCGAGGACATCGAGCGGCTCCGCTTCAACCGCGCGATCGCGCAGGTCTATCAGGCGGCGAATTCGCTCACCGATGCGGCGGCGAAAGCAAAACAGGCGGGCCAGAAAGTTGCCGCTGATCTTGCTTACGCGTTCCGCGAAGCAGGGGAAATCCTCGTTCGCCTCGCCGCGCCCATGATGCCGCACCTCGCGGAGGAGTGCTGGGCGGCGCTTGGCCACAAGACGCTCGCAGCCGAGCAGCCCTGGCCTGTGCTGGAAAAAGCGCTTTTGATCGAGGAAACCATAACTTTACCCGTCCAGGTTAACGGCAAGAAGCGCGCGGATGTGACGGTACCTCGAAATGCGGGGAATCCGGAGATCGAAGCGGCCGTTCTTGCGCTTGAGCCCGTCCGCCGCGAGCTTGGAAATCGCGCGCCCAAACGTGTTATCATCGTGCCGCAAAGGATCATCAATGTCGTCGCGTAACGAGATCAAGCTGAACGGGCTTACCCGCCGCGCCTTCGCGCTGGCGGCGCTCTTGTCCGTCGCCGGCTGCTTCGAGCCGATGTATGGCGACCGCACGCTCAGTGGCACCGGCACGAGCCTTCGGAACGCAATGAAGGACGTCGAAGTCGTAGCGATCGAAGGCCGCGTCGGCCAGCAGCTCAGGAACGACATTATCTTCGAACTCGCCGGCGGCGCCGGCAATCCGGTGGGCGCGCCCTATAGTCTTCACCTCAGCGTCGCGACCAATAATTTCACCGCCATCCTCGACCCCACGTCGGGTCTCTCGCAGGCTGAGACCATCGCGCTCGACGTGACTTATCGGCTAAAGGATGTCGCGAACGACAAGTTCATCATGACCGACAAGGCGATCGCACGCGTCACCGTCGACAGCACCAACCAGCGCTACGCGCGCATCCGCGCGATCCGCGACGCCGAGAACAAGGCCGCGCAGATCGTCGCCGAGCATATCCGCTCCCGGGTCGCCTCTTACTTCCTGCTCAAGACCTGACGCTCGCGCCGTGACCGCGCTGCGCGCAGGCGACATCGACAAGTTCCTCTCCCGTTCCGATCCACGCCGGCCGGTCGTGCTGATTTACGGGCCCGACAGCGGGCTCGTGAGCGAGCGTACGGCTTTGGTCATGCGCGCGGCGCTCGGCGAAAACAGCGATCCGTTTTCGGTTGTGCCGCTGGATGGCGATGCTATCGCCGCCGATCCAGGGCTGTTGATCGACGAAGCGCAGACCTTTGGTCTCTTCGGCAATCGCCGCGTGATCCGCGTGCGCGCGGGCGGCAAGAATTTCGCGCCCGCGCTCGAAACGCTTCTGGAAAATCCGCCGCAGGCGACGGTGGTGATCGAAGCGGGCGAATTGCGCCCCTCCTCCCCCATCCGCACGATCTGCGAGAAGTCGCAGGCCGCGGCCGTAATCCCCTGCTACGCCGATACCGAACGCGACATCGCACGGCTGATTTCAGAGGCGAAGCTCTCGATCGATCCCGGCGCGCGCGAGGAACTCGCGGCGCTTCTTGGCGCCGACCGGCTCGCAAGCCGCGGCGAGATCGAAAAGCTCGTGCTCTACGCCAAAAGCGGCAGTGGCCGCATCACCGTCGACGACGTGCGCGCGGTGATCGCCGATGCGTCCGCGCTTGCGCTTGACGATGTGGTAG
>Ga0157370_10008504_pt1 | contig 11070 bp, 7 predicted proteins | sample C35metaG_FD_113463 | JGI IMG/M metagenome (GOLD analysis project Ga0157370, IMG submission 113463) | Corn rhizosphere microbial communities from Kellogg Biological Station, Michigan, USA - C3-5 metaG | ecosystem: Host-associated > Plants > Roots > Rhizosphere > Soil | place: USA: Michigan... | reverse complement strand
GTACCCGCCCTGGCCAGTAGTTCATCGCCAGATGCGCCCAGTCGTAGTCACCCTTTTCCAGCTTGGCCCAGGTGTCTTTCAGCACCTTCTGCCAGGGTTTGTGGCGGAACAGCTTCCACAGCGGTGCGGCGCTGATCTGCACGCCGTCGTCGTGATGGGGGCGGTAGTTGGGGGCGATTTCCAGCAAGCTGTCACGCAGATCGGCCAGCTCGTGTTCCAGACTGGCCAGGGCCTCCAGGCGTTTTTCGTCCTCCTTGCTGCGGCTGGCGCCCTTGTCGCGCAGGGCTTGCAGTTCCTTGCGCACATCCTCCAGCTTGGGATCGACAAAGTCGTTGACGGCGGTGAACAGCGTCTGGTTACTCAGGCTGGGGTAGTAAAGCCACAGCGTGTAGCTGCCGGATGCAGTTGTCAGCGGCCAGTAGACAGGAGCCTTGCGGCGGCTCTTGGAGTAGCGCTTGAGGTGGAAGGCGAAGAAGTCCTTTTGCAGCCAGCGGCGCACATCCTCAGTCACTGGCGCATCGACGGTTTCCAGCACCTGTTCGATCAGACGGGCCAGGTCGTGGGTATGGCCTTGGTCATCGACCAGAATGCCGGCATGCTGATGAAACGGCGTGGCGCCATCCGGCAACATGCCGGGGCTTTTCGCGGGCAGCGGGTCGAAGGGCTCCGGCTCGGGTGGTACAGCGCGCTCATACGTAGCCAGGCGCCAGTCGAAGCGACCAAAGGCGATACCAACCGCCCAAGACAGCAGCGCATCGCTGCTCGGCGCATCGTTATTGAGCGCCTCGTCCTCTTCCCCCTCTTCGTCATCACTTGGCTCATCGGCAGCGGCTTTGGCGCCACCAGCATCGCCGCGTGCCGCTGCTCGGTCGGCATCAGAAAATCCGTAGAGGTCGAAAGCGATAGCTTCAATCTCAGCCATGATGCGCCCCAGGTCGCCAATGATGGAGAGCGGCTCGTAATCGCCAAGGCGGGCACGTAGCGAGGCGGGCAGAACGAAAGCGTGGGAGGTTTCTTCGATGGTGTCCAATGTGCGCTTAAGCGACCAAGCTCTGCGAGCCAAGGCGGCGAGTGCGGTTTGTTGCTCAGTGCTGAGATCGGGGACAGGGGTTTGCTGAATCAACCCTACCTCAAAAGATTGCGCTAGCTCCACACGCGCCAACTGTAGCGACACAACCAGACCAAAGGCTTGGCTGTTGATTAACGCACACAGCGCCAGCAAAGCATCAGGCACATCATCTGCAACAAAGGCGGCCGGGCCTTTGTCAGCAAAGATGCAGCCTCTCGGCATCACACGAAAGCTTAGGCCATTCGTGCGTCGTGGCCAGGTGAGACCGGGGCGAAAGAAGTGTTGTACGGACGCCGGTCGCTCTAGTGGCCTATTGATTGTGCCCAAGAAGCCGAAATAGGTCTTTGCTTCAAGGCTCCAGTGAATCACTGTGTCAATATCATAGTAGATTGGCGAAAATGCCCCGCCTTTCGCCCAAGGTATCCATGACGAGTTTTCTCCAGCCCGGCTTGATTCCCACCATGCTCTGACATACCTAAAATCATCATTTAGCGGATTCGTGGAGCAGACCATCCGCGACCGGTCAGGTAGATGCACCGGACTTAGCCGAACGAAGGCTTGCCGCACTTCCTCACTCACCCAGTAGGCAAACGGCGCCCCAGGCACAGACCGAAACGACTTCGAGTCAACCTGAAACACACGCAAATCGGTTTTGCCAGCACGTTGAACCATACAAGCGGCCAGCAGATTGTTGGCTTTTTCTTTGTCTGCTAACAGTCGCAAGAACGTGGTCATACCTGCTTCTCCAACACATAGGCAGCCGCTTCAACTGCTGCATCATCCATCACGCCATATCCAAGATCAGCCAGCACTTCCGGGCGAGCCATCCCCAACACGATGTCTTCACGCCACTTCTGAAAGCTTGACAGGAAGAAGCAGGTACGCGAGGTGATCGCCCCCAAACGTCCTCCACTGCGGAGCAGCTCCAATCCACGCTCTACCATGATGGCCATGAGATCCTTGTTGCTGCGCGGGTAGGCCTTGATTAACCAATCCTTGGTGTTGGCCGCCAGCGCACCGAATGGCGGGTTCATCACTACCACATCGAACACTTCACGGCACAGGTCGATCAGGCGCAGTCCCTCCAGGGCATCCTGCGCGAACAATCGCCCCTGGTAGGTCGATTTTGTAGCCTGTGCAAAATCGACCAGCGCCATACGCAGACGGGCTTCGGCCTGCTCCCAGCTTTCCTGCTCCTCTGCGGCAAACAGGCCGGTGCCGGTGCCGACGTAGACCTGGCGGATTAGGCTGGGAAGTTCACGCTCCACTTGCAGCAGCACGCCGAGTTCCGGCAGGCCCTTGAGCATTTGCAGGGTTTTCTCGAACAGCTCGGCATCGCGCTGGTCAAGGCTGGCGGCGAACTGTTGGCGCAACTCGCGCTCGGCCGGCGGAGCCACCGCAGCCACCACATGGCCACGGCCGACATCCGGGCGCTGTTGGGCCTTGACACCTGCATCGTGCCAGGCGCGCTGCGCCCGCAACCAGAGCGCCAGGGAGGCGATCTGCGCAGCGCGCGGGTCGATATCCACACCGTAGATGTTGTGCTCGACGATCAGTCGCGGAACGTCGCGCAAGTAAGCCTCTTGATCGGCATAGGTATGGCAAAGTGGCTGCAAGCCAGCATCCGGCTGGGTGGAAACATTCAGCGAACCAGCGTCATGCATTTGCTCCCAGCACCAGGCCTCCTGATAGATCTGCAAGAACAGGTCGAAGGCGTACAAACCAAAGTGCATCGACCCACAGGCCGGATCTAGCAGTTTGAGGGTGCGCGGATCACGCAAACGGGAACTGGCCTGCGGATGCTCATCCGGCTTTACCAGCAGGTACTGGCAACGCTCGCGCAGGGCGGACTGTCCCCCGGTGGCGTTGAACCACAGACGCCCCAGGGTGTTGTCGACCAGGAACTCCACGACGTAGCGGGGGGTGAAGAACTGGTTGCGTACCGCCAGTTCGCGGCTGTTGCGCGGTGCCTGGCTGGCATCGCGCATGGCTTTGCGCTCTTCCTTGGAGTTGAAGTACTGGTAGACCCAGCCGATGGTTTCGTCTTCGGCCCATAGCGGCTGGGTCTCGTGGTGGTTCAGCGCTTCCAGCACGGCCAGCAAGGCTGGCTCGCGTGGGAACAGACGGCCCTGGGCTGCATGGCGGTCGAACAGCGCCGGCAGGTCGATGGCGAACTCGTCGAACAGGCTGAACAGGAAGGTGCGATAGGCCTCGCCGGTCTCGCCCAGGGCGCTGCCTGCGACCATCTTGTACAGCTCGAAGGCCTGGGACTGCTGCCCCTTGCTAACCACCGCGGCCACCAACAGGCCGCGTGCTTCCATCATCAGCAGGGCAGCCAGGCGGTTAAGCACGGTGAAGGCCTGCTCGCGGATGATGCGGTCGATAGCGGCGATACGATGGGCCTTGTCGTCCTCATCCACGGCCAGGTAATGCGCGAGGGTGTCGCGCAGCAGCTGGGCGGTCTGCCGATCCCGGTCGCTCAAGTGGGTCAGCCGCTCAAGGCTAGCCACTTCACCACTGTTGGGGTCGATGCCGTAGGTCTGCTGCAACTGGATGCTGAACTCGTCACTGAGCAGCCTGCGGCAGTCGCTGACCAGCCTTTGCAGGCGGTTGCGGGTGCTTTGATCGAAAGCCACGGCTTACTCCTCCACCTGCACATCCAGCTCGAAAGCGTGGGCGTACTTCAGTTCGCTCTTGAGCTTTTGCAGCGCCTGGATCATGGCGTCCAGGTCGGACAGCGAGGTGATGCAGGCGCGGGCCTTAAAACTGCGGCTGATGGTCTTGGGCTCCTGCACGCCCTCCTGCTCCTTTTCCTGTTGCTCGGACTTGATCCGCTCTTGCAGACGCTCACGGCCCAAGCGCTCGATGCGCTGCTTGAGCTGCTGCACCTGGCTGTGGATCTCGTAGTCGCGGTTGACCAACTCTTGCAGGCCGGCGATGTCCGGTTGCACCTGATGGATCAGCCCCTCCAGCTTGCCGAGCAGCTCCTGCTGCTCTTGCAGGGTCAGCTCCCCCCATTCGGGCACGCGCTGCAAGTCGACTTCGGCCTCTCTCAGGCGCTCGGCCTGGGCTGCCTGCATGGACTCGGCAGCGCTGCTAACCTGCGCGCGCAGATGGGTCAGGCGGGTGTTGAAGTCGGCTGAATGGCAATGGAAATCCAGTTGCTGCAAGCGTTGCTCCAACTGGGCGAAGGGTTCAGCCAGTTCCTCCTTGAGCCGGGCAGGAATATCGGTGCGTGGCAACCCCTCGATGGCCCGACGATGCTGCTGGAGATCACGCAGGGTCTGCTCAAGGCCCTGTTCCAGGCTGTTGCGTACCTCGGCGGCCCATTTGAGGTTCTCGTAAAGTGTCGATTCCTGTTTGCCTAGGCGTTGCGGCGCATCGGAGGCATCAGTCAGCAGTACATCGGCGATATCCCGGCTCAGGCTGTCCAGTCGATCCACGCCCAACAGACCCAGGCTCTTGAGCTTTTCTGCCAGCGGCGCGTAGCGCTGTTGTAGATTGGGGAACAGCTTGGTGGCAGCCTTGCTGATGGCATCCTCAAGGGGAACAACCAGATCACCACTCAGCTCGGTCAGTCGTGTCGAGGCCAGCGCGAGCATCTCCATCGAGGGCGGATCATCACGCCGAGATACGCCGATGCTCTTGAAGCTGTTGTTGGTCTTCAATGCATCAATGGCAAGTTGACCATTGACGGTTACTTCACGCCCGCCCACCTTAAGTTTGATTTCGCCCGCCATCAGCAAGGCGGCCAGCAGATAGCGCAGGGTGTCCTGCGACCAACCGAACGGAGCATCGGCGAACCTGTCGCTGAGGCTTTTGCCCTCGACGACTCCGAGGCGGTCAATATGGTCACGAATGCTGACGAGGGCCTTGTGATCGGTACGGATGCTAGCCTTGCCGGCGTTTACCTGCACCAGGCCCAGTGGATCGATTGGCGTCGAAATACCGGTAAGGCTGCCCGCACGCAGGAACTTCTCGGCCAGCTCGGTGGCCGCCCGTACGGGTGCCTCGCTGTAACGGTCGAAAACCTGCTCAGCGACCTCTGCTAGGTGCTTGCGCGCGGCGTCAGCCAGCTCACTGCCCAGGTTCTCCACTGCGTTGGTTTGACCACGGAAGATGAAGGAGCCTTGCAGCAGGCTACGCTTGATCAAGCGCTCCAGCTCGGCGGTTAGACGATTGGCACGATCAGACTGGCCATTGCAGTACTCCTTGACCTCCTGATCGGGATCAGTGCGGTATTTGTTAGCGATTTCCTTGCAGCGATAAATCTCAGCCGTAAGGTCGTCGATTTCCGGGGTGGTACGCCCGACAAGGAAGATTTGGTACTGCGCCTGCTTATGGCGCGACTCATCCACTAAGCGAGTGCGTGTGGTGTCGTAGTCCTTCGGATCGACCAGCTCGACTATGGTCTGGATGGTATTTCGATCCCCTGCCAGAGCAACCGGAAGGCCGCCCTGGCTCTGCGCCTTGAGGCCAGCTTGCACCACCAATGACCCGTGCAGTTGGGTGCTAGGCAATGGGTTGTAGGCGGCAGTCAGCGCGTTGTTGGCGAGGCGCTTAAGCTCGACTGCACGCAGCGGAATCTGACTGCGCTGCTGCTCGATGTCGTTGAGTTTCTCACTAAAAAAGCGCAGAACGGCATCCTGTTCGCCAAACGGCACGATGGGGTCGCTAATCAGCTCCTCGACTGCCTGTTTGATCGCCTCTGCCTGGCTGGGCGAGGAGATGCTGCCATGCATCAGGCTGCTGACATTCAGCCTGGTGATAGGCAAGTTGCCAAGGATTTGCAGCACACCGACAGTCTTGGCAATGTTCTGGTGGATCGGCGAATGGCTGAAACGGATCTTGCAAACGCTGTCAACGGCCTTGTGAATACTGGCAAAGGCTCGCTGGATATCCTTCTCCAGGGCGTCATACAGGGTAACAGTGGTAGCCAGCCATCCAACTGGCTGATCGGCAATCGGGGTCTTGCCCTCGCCTGGCTCAACCAGCACATCCTGAATAACCTTGATTGCCGAGCGTAGGCCAATACCGCCAGTGGAGCGCGCTAGAGCACCCAGCAGATGCAGCAGGATATCGAAGTGTGCCGGCAGGAAGGGGTACAAGTTGACAAAGGTGGCCTTGTCGAAATCCGCACCGTAAGCACGGGCGTCCTCCAGCTTGGTGTGGTGTCGCAGTGCCTGGCCGTGTTGATCGAACAGTGCGCTCAGTTCGTCACCTCCTTGCGGCGACTTGCCAAGCAGCCGAGTGTAGCAAATTTCCTTGATATCATTGGCTTCCAGATCGATATCAATCGGGAAGCGGTCTTTGAGCTTGAACAGCTGCGACGAGTTGAGCGAGGCGCGCGGATCGTCCTCGGTCAAGGTCTGCTGTGCAGTACCGATGATCCAAACCTTGCCATTACCCAGCTTCTTGAGGTTTTTTGCCAGGCCATCGAGGTTGAGAATAAGGTTGGGACGCGAGCCGACATATTGGCCCACCTCGTCGATGATGAAAATGATGTATTCCTTGCCTGAGGCCTCACGGGCGACCTCCAGCATCTCCTGAACACGGTCGTTCTCGAAGCGGATGACCTCGCTGGCCTCAGTACTGAAGGAGCTTTCGGTCTTGAACAGATTCGGGTAGAGCTGGTGAGCCAGGGCTGGAACTAGGCTGTCCACAACCAGTTCGTCGTTACGGTAGTTGTGCCACTCCTCACCCCCAGCCATGTCCTTGAACAGATCGAGAAACTCCTGATAGCGGCCTTCTTTCTTTAACTTACGCTCCAGAGCCGCAACCTTGAGGTTGCGCGAGTAGCCAGCCCATTGCAGCACTTTGTAATAAAGGACGGTGGAGACCTCTTCCATGGTGGCTCCGGCGACCTGCTCGCTAGCCAGATCGAGCATCAGCACCGCAGCCGGGAAGCGTTTAGCGACAGTACTCAGCAACTGACGGGTGGTTGACTTCTTCAGCCGGTCTTGCAGGTGCTGAATGAACGGAGCACCATCGATCTTGATACTGTCGTCGAAGGCCAGGCCGAGGTATTTGGTAAGAGAGCTCTTGCCCGAGCCGTAGAAACCGGAGACCCAGACGCCCACTTCGTTCTCACCGCCAGCATCCATGGCAGCTTCCATCCTGCGCAGCAGCTTGTTGAACTGCTCGTCGATTCTGTCTGTCACTACATACTCGGCGATCTCAGCCTTGAGACGCTCTTCCTGGGAGACTCCGTAGGTGATGACCTTCTCGATGCTTCGGTAGATGTCTTTGCTGGGATCGAAAAGCTGTTTGATTTCCATACGAATCTCTATTCCTTAGCCGCCGACATGCACCGAGCGGTAGTTGCCGTCCTCGGGGTAGAAACCGAGGAACTTTAGACGGGTTTTACCAGTGCGTACGCCGGGGTAGAAGAACACAGTGGGCACATGAAATTTGCCTTGCAGCTTCCCTTCGATGACGCCAATCCGCATGAAAGGGTGCAGGGCCTCCAGGTCGGAGACAAGCAGGATAGCCTTGGGCTTACCTTCCAAGGTGCTGAGCCTGGCCTCCAGGCGATCCTGGAGCGCGCCATTAGCAATCGCGTTAGCCAGCGAGCCATTGGTCTTTTCCCAGGACTGGGGGGCGCGCTGGTCTGCTGCCAGCCAGATCTTGCGTAGCGGCGCCTTACCGAGGATGTCGGTGATTTCTTCAGCGATGGAGAAAGTGTGTACATCCCAGCCATCATTGCGCAAACGAGCCTCCCATGCGAGCTGCTGACGCTTCACCTCCAAGATCTGCTCTGGATGGAACACCAGATAGAATATCGGTTCGAAACTGGCGTGACCGAACTCGCGCCCCTGGCGAATACGCTCGATAAGCTCGTTGAAGTCAGCCTTGAGTGAAGACATCGATCACCTCGTCCATATGCTTATGCTTCCAACTGATGTGAGTGACCTCAGCAGCGGACTGCATGATCAGGAAGCCTTGCAGAGAAAGGCGCTTGAATTGTTCGCGCACGTCTTCACGCTCCAGACCAAACAACTGCCAATCACTGTGGCCAACAATCTGGTTGTCTCCCAGCCCCTGAAATTTGAGGTCATAGGCCAAGTAGGCTGCCACCTTGGGCAGAATGCGGAAAGGCAAAATCCAACGCGGGCCATGCACATTGGCAGAAAGCAGCTCGTAATCGGCGCAGCATCCGATCAGGTAGGAAGAAACCCGCTTGATGGTGGTCTCCGACCAGAGCTTCTGGGTCTTGCCCTCACGCACGCCGGTGAGCACGAACTCCCGCGCATTATCTAGGGACAGACTGTCGCGCCCGGCGCTGTAGTGCGGCCAGTACTGCTCGCGGACGAACGCCTCCAGGATCAGGTTGGCCCGCGCGGTGTGCAGGAACAGCAGCTGGCTGAATTCCTGGCGCGACAGGCTGCTGACCAGGCACTTGAGCGCAGCAGCCGTTCCCGGTGTACGCAGATAGCGTGGGGCAAAGCACTCGCTGACGATATTGTGCAGGCGACGAGCCGAAACCAGGGGAAACTGCCCAGACGCCAAAGCCTTTTCCGACAACTCACTCGTGCTCATGCCAGATTCGTAGAGACTGAGCAGCAGTCGCGTCTCCTCGATGAGACCCAATCCCGCCTGGAGCTGAGTGCTATAAAACCGTCTTGCGCTCACTGCACCTCCCTCAGATATGGGAAACACTGGATACCTCGACTAAATGCATCCAGGTACAGCGCGGCGCAGGATTTCAGTGAATCCTCCAGTACATCCGTCATATCGCCTACGACCACCGGCCCTTCACTGGCGCAAACAGCGCACCCTGACAGCTCTGCCAGCCGTGCCAGCGCCTGATCTCGATTAGTTATTGACACACGAATGGTTGCCTCGAAGTCTTTATCAGTAAAAACGCCTGCAGCGGACTGCTCGAAAATCTCCGGGAGCCTAAACAAATGAAAGGTGAGGCCCTCCCCGATGTGCTCCTCATGCCTGCGAGCGGCGGCTGCGGTCACGCCGTGGTACTGCGCCAAGGCGGTAGATCGGGCAAACACTGGCCCCAAAAATGCCGCTGCAGTCGGACTAAAGAACTGGCTCGACCACCAGGCTGGCTGCTGTTCGCCTAGGTAGCCCACGAGCACGCGCAGCTCGGCAATGATTTTGGCATCCTTGGTCATGTAGGTATCTCGTCACTTGACTGGCAAATCCTTTAATCATAAGGAGCTATCCCGTTTTGGGCTAGAAATCTTATGGTTAATCGCCGGACGGGTCTCAGTGGGTCTTGAGTAGCCAAGCCAAAGACACCTGCAGCTCTACGCAGTGCATGGAATAGCTACGCGGGTCGCTCCCCAGAACATAGGTTTAACGGCTACTCAGCGCCTTGCGGCCACACCAGCGGCCTTGGACAGTACGGTTAGATCAACGCCTTCAAGCCGCTCCAAGGCACGACATGATCCATCTCCGCCAAGAAGCGATTCCGGTGGGCCTACTTGCGTGTTGAGGCTGGTACGGTTTTGACCCAGACCGCTGGAATTCGCTGGCCCAACCGGAGACTTGGCAATTGATGGCATTGCATGGGATTTCTGAGGCTATGTATGGGTCAGCCAAAGCCAACAGCCAGGATCAAAATCGTACCAGCGCCAACATGTTCAAGGTTTACCAGAAGGAGTAGATGCCCAGGCCATGGTCATTTCTGCGATCAAAATGGCAAGCGGAGCGCGCCGGTCAGGGATGGCCGAGAGGCGTGAGAACGGAAGCCCCCGAGGGGGCCGAGACCAGCAAAGCTGGGCTCGGTTTACGACCGCCGGCCCCAGAGGGGCACGCCCAGGACTTAGCAGTGCATTTGCTGAGCCGCTCGAGCAGCCTGGCGGGCGGGTACAGTTCAGCGTGCCCACGCTCGATCTCACAAATTACTGGAAACGGTTGGGTGTTGGCATGTAACGATCACCAGCCAAACGCTGAAACTCTTGAAGGCTTCGCCGACCTCCATCTTTACGAAAGGTAGCAACGACGTACCTGGAGTTAAGGGTCGTAATGACCCAGAACCTCCCTTCCTTGGCCACAGACTGAATGTCAGATGTGCGGATCAGATGGCCGTCCGCGAACCTACCAGTCGGGTGCTCGAGCAGATGGCCAAATACAACGCCCACGGCGCTGCACGCGTGAATCTGGACGTTTACAAGATAGGCAGTAACCAGGGACTCATAGTCCTGGTTCACCGCTCGAGCAATCCGAAGCAGATCGAAGTCGCTAAAGCGCTTCACATGGAAGTCGACCGCGACAGTGTTGATATCTGTCACGAGTGAGAACTCCGAGGTTCAGCCCTGGCATCCGGCTTTGTGGCACGACGTCGGTACAGCTCCTTCACGCAGGTCAGCGATTCGACGTCAAGGTCGGGCTCGTGCGTATCGACGTATACAGCGCCGCTCTCGACCTCAAGCACACAGATTGGCACTTCTGCACGGTCGTAGCCCATCGACAACGACTTGAGTATCTCCATCTTCCAGCCAGTGCCATTGTTCATCCAGCCAGGAGTCATGACTTGAACATCCTGTACCACTAGGCACTCGTTCTGAGCCAACAGCAACTCCATGAGTCGCGGCTCATCGTTAAGCATATCTTCATAGGCGACGAACCGATCCTCGTGCCGGCGCTTGAGGGTGACGTGATACCAGTGCGTCGCCAAGGATCGAGTGACTGCATGAAAGTGAGCGAGGCCATCCCCAAACATTCCCACTGGGCCAGCCTGGTCTTGCGTGTTAATCCGGAACATCGTGAATCTCGTCAGGGCAAGCCCGCTAGGCGGAACCTGCGATTAACATTAACCGAAAATTGTCTTCAGCGAGGCCGTCATCTCGCGTCCTTGCCCCATGAGCACATAGACCGTGTTGCGTGTTTCGAACAGGCAAACGCCATCGAACGACTTGCACAGAGTCGAGCGCACCCACCCTCCTGCCGGAAATCGCGCACGCTCGTCGTAGACGACGCAGTGGGCATACATGAACATCGTTTGCAGCCCCATAGCACGCACCCTAGCTAGAGACTCGGGT
>Ga0157370_10008499_pt1 | contig 11073 bp, 9 predicted proteins | sample C35metaG_FD_113463 | JGI IMG/M metagenome (GOLD analysis project Ga0157370, IMG submission 113463) | Corn rhizosphere microbial communities from Kellogg Biological Station, Michigan, USA - C3-5 metaG | ecosystem: Host-associated > Plants > Roots > Rhizosphere > Soil | place: USA: Michigan... | reverse complement strand
GGATTTTTAATATTTTTTCAAATTACATAAAAAATTAAATACAAAATTATTTTATCAGCAAAACATCAATAATACCATTTCAATTTTACCAATTTTCAATTTTATATTATTACAAAATTTAAGTACTCATTACACAATTTTGTCTTTAAAATCAAAGCAATTTTTAAGCAAGGTTTTTTGCAGACTTTTATGGGTTTAATTCACGGATAACCGTTCATTTCAGATCTAAAAAAAATTTTTATTTTACTCATACTTGCGGTGAAAATTGCATGTAACTTTGGTTATGAGTCCTTCTATTACGCCATCTTCTTCTTTTGAGCAGATAATAGATTTGTTTAAAAATGCTAAACAAAATTCCATTTTATTATTAAGCACTGATGGAACAATACTGGCTATTAACCAGGCTGTGACACATCATTTCGGATACACCGAAAAAGATATCAACGGAAAAAATTTTGCTTTTTTATTTACAACGGAAGATCAAAAAAAAGGATTGCCGGAAAGAGAAATTGAAAGAGTGTTGGAAACCGGCCAATCAAACGACAATAACTACCTGATCAGCAAGAATAACCAGTCTACCTGGGTTTCAGGTGAATCGCTTTTAATTCAGAGTGGGAAAGATGGCCCATTCATTTTAAAAGTAGTGGAAAACATTCATGTACAAAAAGCCGCTGAAATTTCTTTCAAGGTATTGGATAATTTTAATGAAAATGTGCTGGCTACAATTAGAGATGCGGTAATTGTATTGGATGAAAACATGAATGTAATAAAAGCAAATGATGCATTTTTAAAGTTGGCGCGAAAAGAAGAGTCCTCATTTCCGGATTTAAATTTTATTGAGTTTTTGAAGCAATACGATCCGAACCACCGGCTCGCTCGGGGCTTGCAACAGGCAATTAAATCACAAGCTGGCTTTTCAAATAAAGAAATTGAAATTGAAACGATGCCGGGTAATAAAAAAGTTTTTGAAGTTACCTGTACACCTTTGATCAATTCACGGAATAACCGGTTTTTGCTTGTTATTCATGATATTACCATCGCCAAAGAAATTGAGAAAGAAAGAGAAGACACGCTTGGCTTTGTAACCCATGAACTGCGCAATCCATTAACCAATCTTATATTGTCCAATGAGCTCATGACAGAAGCGATGAAGAAGAATAATTTATCTGAGGTAAAAACGATACTGTCCCGTTTTGAACGCAGCGTGCAGCGAATGAATAAAATGATCAGTGGTTTATCAGAATCAACGAAAATACATTCAGGAATATTTGAGCTGGAAACCTCCCAATTTAATTTTGGAAATATAGTGAATGATGCCATAGACTTCACGCAAACCTTAGAGCCATCTTTTAGTATAAAGGTAAAGGGTCATATGGATTTTTTCATTGTTGCCGATCGTTACAGACTGATACAGGTTATTACAAATTATCTGAGCAATGCTATAAAATATTCTAATGGAAATAAAGAAATAATACTATCGGTCTCTCATAATAATCAATCAGTAACCGTGGCGGTAAACGATAAAGGAATTGGCATTGCAAAAGAATCTTTACCTTATATTTTTGAAAGATTTTTCAGAGTTAAAAAAAACCGGAAAATAGAAGGAATCGGCCTGGGGCTTTATTTATGCAGACAGATTATCCACGCGCACAAAGGCGATGTATGGGTAGAAAGCGAAGAGAATAAAGGAACTACGTTTTATTTTTCCATTCCATTGCAGCCCGGTTAATTTCTGCCTATAAAATTCTGAGTAACGTTTTTTAAGTTATTGGTATTCAATGCTCTTTTATTTCACAAACGTTAGCTCAAGGAAGTGATTTTCGGCCCTGAAAAAGGGGAATTGCCTGCAACGGCCTAAAAATCAAATCTCAAATTTTTTTGAACCCTTATCAATATTTGGCGATTATTTTCATTAAACTCTTCATATCAAAATGGTAAAGGTTTGGCTTGCTGACCTGAAAACCAGGGGTAAAGCAAAGTAGGAAATAAGATAAATCTGTAATTTGTTAATCTATCACTTTTTGAGTATTTTCCAAACCAGTCAAAAATTCTTTCGTCACGTCTTCGATGGTTTTATTACAATTAAAAAATCCGGTAATTTTCCTTATCACACCTTCTACCAAAGCATCCGGGCAACTGGCGCCGCTGGTTATTAATATTTTGACTGGTTTTTTTTCGGGTAAATAAGAAAGGGTTGTTACTTCTTGTTTTTCATGCATTTTATAATGCCGGATTTCTTTTGAAGAGATGATTTCTTTTTCTGAACCAATAAAATAAGTAGGCAGCTTCACTTCGCATAATTCTACCAGGTGCGATGTATTTGAACTATTATATCCGCCCAAAACAATTGCCAGATCGGCGGGTGCATCTAATAATGCATACACAGCGCCCTGGTTATCGTTGGTCGCATAGCAAAGCGTATCTCTTGTATCGGCAAATCTTTCTGCAATATTTTCCTCTGTGAGGCCGTATTTTTTTATCATCGTCTCTTTCAGAAATTCGGCGATCGCTTGTGTGTCGCTGGCAAGCATCGTTGTTTGATTTACTACACCGATTCTTTGAAGGTGGCTTTCAATTTTAAAACCCTCTGAATATTGCCCGGCAAAATCAGTATAAAATTTTTCAGGATCATTAGCGCCTGAGATATATGCTGCAAGCTTTATTGTTTCCTTCATGTCTTTTACTACAACTGTTGGCGAATGAACAGCGCTGTGGCTAAAGGTTGCGCGCGTTTCTTCGTGTTGCGGCTTACCATGAACAACAACGGTATAATTATTTTTTGCAATTGCCTGTGCGCGGTTCCACACTTTTTCTACAAATGGGCAGGTCGTGTTATATTGTTCGATCTGAACGCCTGCTTCCAGCAATTTTTGCTGTATCTGCAAAGTAGTTCCAAATGCCGGAACGACTACAATATCGTCGGGGCAAAGTTGGTCAAAAGGAATCAACTGATTGCCTTTTGTATCCATCAAAAATTGTACGTCCCTGCTTCTTAAATCATCGTTCACCTGTGGATTGTGAATCATTTCACTGAGTAAATAAATTTTTTTATCAGGATTTTCATCAATGGTTCTGAAAGAAATTTCGATAGCATTTTCTACCCCGAAACAAAATCCAAAATGTCGTGCAAGAAATATTTGAACCTCTCCAAAATCCAAAAAGCTGGGTGTATAATCTTTCTTTAATTTATCATCCGCTTTCCGGCGGTTTTTTATCGCAGTTATCATGGGGCTTCTGTAAATAACCGGCACTTTAAATTTTTTCATGTCTTCAAATTTTCGATGCCAAAGTTACTAACTCATTTTTCTGCAAAACACCCATAAAGGGAATAATCAGTATTTTTATGTTTTTTAACTAATTAAAATTATGGCAAATAAAAAGAACTATGAACACCCAAAGTGGAGTTATTCTACCAATGTATATGAGGTAAATGTACGGCAATATACACCGGAGGGAACTTATGTAGCATTTGCCAAAAGTCTTCCGCGATTAAAAGATATGGGTGTACAGGTGTTGTGGTTTATGCCAATTACCCCGATTAGCGACAAAGACCGCCTGGGAACTTTGGGAAGTTATTATGCTGCAAAAAATTATGACGATTCCAACCTGGAATTTGGAACCATGGAGGAATTTAAAGCTTTGATAAAAGAAGCTCATGTGATGGGTTTTAAAATTATAGTTGATTTTGTGGCAGACCATACAGGCAATGATCATCCATGGATTACAGAATATCCTCAATTTTATGTGCAGGGAGAAAATAATGATTTCAGCCATCCGCATGGCTGGACGGATGTTTCACAATTAAATTACAATGTGCCACAAGTATGGAAACAAATGCTTTCCGTTTTAAAATTCTGGGCAATAGATTGCGATGTGGATGGGTTTCGCTGCGATATGGCACACCTGGTTCCGCTTTCCTTTTGGATCTATGCTAAAAGAAAAATGTCGAAGGTAAAAGAAGGCCTTTTCTGGTTGGGTGAATGTGAAGAACCCGAATATCACAAAGTATTTGACGCCACTTATACCTGGCGATGGATGCATGCATCAGAAGAATTTTATCATGGAAAAATGAATCTCCAAAGTTTGCTGACAGTCTTGTATAAATCAGTAACAGAATTTCCCTGCAACTCTTTCCGGCTCTATTTTACATCTAACCATGATGAAAATAGCTGGAACGGAACCGAGTATGAAAAATATGGTGATGCCGCGCAGTTATTTGCTGTTTTTTCCTGCACCTGGAACGGAATTCCTTTGATTTATTCCGGACAGGAATTACCCAATAAAAAACGTTTAAAGTTTTTTGATAAAGACGCGATAGAATGGACTGAGGACGTCAAATTGCATAATTTTTATAAAACACTTTTAACACTGAGATCCAATAATCGTTGCCTGCGCGGCGGCGATGCCAATGTACTTACAGAAATTATTTCTCACCCCGATGACCATCGTGTTTTTTCATATTTGCGAAAATATAAATCAAGCCAGGTACTGGTGATTTTAAATTGTACAAATGAGGGATTGAATTTTGAGGTTAAAAATGTAAAAGGCGTTTTCCGCAATGTATTTGGCGGGGATGATATTAATTTTGAAAAAAGTAACCAGGTTTGGCTCAATGCCTGGGGATATTTGGTTTTTGAAAGAGTGCCGATGTTGTCAGATAAAACAGTAAACACAACCATAATCCCAGCCAAATGATATTGCTGGTTTTTGTTGGCAAATTCGGTGGTACTTCCGGCCCTTTTACACCAATGTTTTATTTCACATATTTTTTTTATCCCACACACCGGGTTATCATTTTTAAAAAGAAACCGTAATCCATTTTTTAGCAAAGAATCTAAAAAACAAACTGTACAAATCAAAAAAAAATCTTTTCTTTATACTATCAAAATAATAATTTTTATATTTCTCAGCTTTTCATACTTATTTTGAGAATATAGCACTCTCATTTATTTCATAAACACTCATAAACATTATATGGAAAAGAAAGTTCTATTATCAGTCTTCTTCACATTATCCATTTCATTTTTATTTGCGCAAAATAATGATATAACAGGCCATTGGACCGGCCAGGTAATGAATCAGTACAATATCACTTATGATTTTGTAGCCCGGGGCGATTCCCTTACCGGAAAAGATACACATTATGACGGGTCAGTTTCGGACATTAGCAACGGCAAAGTGATGGGCGATAGTATTTCATTCAATGTGCCGATACAAGGGCAAATAACACCGGTTACAGGAAAACTTAAAGAAGGCGTTCTAACAATATTTCTTTCTGTCCAGGGATATGATATAAGCGCAGATTTAAAGAAGAGCACCCTGAAATAGGAAAGAGCCTTTATAATAAATTTCGTTTGTGCATCGGCGTTGTATCCATTTCAAGGCGTTGTATCCATTTCAAATTGATTAAAGAAATGCCTTCGAATGTCACGAAATACTTCTTATCACTGTCAATTATAAAAGCGGAAATTTAATTTTCTTTATCATTTTTAAATTTTAAAGAAATATAATTGTCGCCTGCTTCCACGAGTCTGAAAGGCGCTTTTACAGAAGCAGGCAACTTATCCCATAAATCCGTAGGCTTACCTTTAAATGGAATTTTGAGTACGGCGTTCGAGGATTTATATTGCTCGGAAACTGATTTTACACCTTTTAATTTTTTCAGGCCTTCTTTTAAATTAGCCAGGTTGGAGTCTTCATATTCAATATTTGAGATGGCAATTGCTGCTGTATCCCTATGGGTTTTAAAGAGTGTATTAAATGAAGATTTGGCATCATTGATTGCTAATTTAATAGAATCTGCAGCGGTCTTCATCGAAGGTTTAGGGGCAACGGTTTGTTGTTGCTGGCCATGTTTTACCTGGCCTGTTGAAGGGAAAGATAATAATAATGCTGCGGAAAAAAACAGACAGATAATTTTCATTTTTTAATATTTTAAAAAACTGGAAATATCTTCCTGTAATTATCAAAGGCAAGAATAAAAATCCACACTAAAATTATTCTTTTTCCGAATAAATGCAAAAAAAAGATCGGGAATGAACAGTATCCGTTATTTGAAAAATGACTGCGGTATTACAAAATGATGTGAATATCCTTAAAAATTTTATTGGTATCTGTATGAAAACGGAAGCCTTTTCTGTTTTAATGCGTTGCAGTAAAACAACAAATACCTGCAATTCTTATTTCTGAAAATAAAAAAGAAAACCAATCTTTTATTTTTTTATGGTAAGAACGGCCACAGTTAATCTGCCGGCGCAAAATAATTTTTCTTTGTCGTCATAAATTTTAATATCCCACACGTGAGTTGTTTTACCCAGATGTAAAGGCCGCGCTGTGGCTGTAACAATTCCATCTGTTACGCTTCGCAAATGATTGGCATTTATTTCAAGCCCTACACAATAAAACTTATTGCGGTCGATAACCAGTGCAGATCCGATGCTGCCAATCGTTTCAGCCAATACACAAGAAGCTCCGCCGTGAAGAAACCCATATGGCTGGCGGGTCGTAGCATTTACAGGCATTGACATTTTTAAAAAATCCTCTCCTATTTCCACCCATTTTAAGCCAAGAAATTCTGCCATTGTATTGGAGCTGATTCCGCTTAGATCTTCTAAAGCGATATTTTTATGAAACCAAATGGACATAGTCTTTAACTGTGTAATTAGTGAAAAATCCTGTTATAAATTTTTATAAATGGCTTTCTTTACCGCTTCAGGCAAAAATTGCGAAATATCGCCGTTGTTACGGATTACGTCTCTTATCAACGTACTGGCAATAGAAGTATATTTCGGAAGTGTAGTTAAAAAAATAGTTTCTACATTATTTTTTAAACTTCTGTTCATGTCTGCAATGGCTTTTTCATATTCAAAATCATTCACGTAACGAATGCCGCGCAAAATAAAATCAGCGCCGACTTCTTTGCAGCAATCCACTGTCAATCCATCATAAGCCAGCACGCCGATTCGCGGTTCATCTTTATAAATTTCCTGGAGCCATTCTAATCTTTGCTCCTCAGAAAACATGGGGACTTTATTACTGTTTCTTCCCAAACCAATATATAATTTATCAAACAAAGGAAGCGCTCTGTCAATTATGTCCGTATGCCCAAGCGTAACAGGGTCAAAGGTTCCGGGAAATAAGCAGATTCGTTTCATAAAAAGTTTTACTTTATTTTAAAATGAAAAACTCAATTAAAAGTTTGTTGATTGCTGAGTAAATATAACACAGCCATCCTGATTGCCACGCCATTTTCTACCTGTTGCAAAATAATGGATTGTTTGGAATCGGCTACATCGCTGTCTATTTCCACGCCTCTGTTGATAGGCCCCGGATGAAGAATTACAATCTCCTTGTTTAAACTATCCAGTAATTTTTTATTGACACCATAAACAAGATTATATTCTCTTAAAGAAGAAAATAAAACCTGGTTTTGCCTTTCGAGTTGTATGCGCAGAATGTTTGCTACATCACACCATTGCAACGCTTTTTTAAGATTGTATTCCACGCGTATATCAAAAGCTTCCTGAATATATTTCGGAATTAAAGTAGGCGGCCCGGCGACCATCACTTCGGCACCTGCTTTTTTCAATAAATAAATATTGCTCAACGCTACTCTTGAATGCATAATATCGCCGACCAATACAATTTTTATCCCTTCTAATTTCCCGAGTTTTTCTTTTATCGAATAGGCATCCAATAAAGCCTGTGTAGGATGTTCATTTATTCCATCACCGGCATTGATAATTGCTGCAGGAATATGTTTGGCTAAAAAATGCGGAGCTCCGCTGGCGCTATGCCGCATTACCACCATATCCACTTTCATGGATAGAATATTATTTACTGTATCCAGTAAGGTTTCACCTTTGGAAACAGAAGAGCCTGATGCGGAAAAATTAAGCGTATCGGCGCTCAGTCTTTTTTCTGCTACTTCAAATGAAATGCGTGTTCGGGTTGAGTTTTCATAAAATAAATTGACGATGGTAATGTCGCGCAAAGAGGGTACTTTTTTTATCGGCCTCTGTAAAACTTCTTTAAATTGGTTGGCAGTAGAAAGAATTAATTCAATGTCGGAAAGTAGTAAATCTTTAATGCCGAGAAGATGTTTAGTAGATAGTTGCATTAAAGGTCAAAGCTAAATGAAAAAATGGAAATGAGGACGGAGGAAAATAATTTTTTTGAAGACAAAAATTAAATGGGCAAATGAATAAATGAACAAATAATGGAACAATGGAAACAAAAAAACAAATAAACAAAGTGCCTTGCCCATTGCTCGGATATATCGCCCTTTCAGGGCTATGAGTTTCGTAATTATGGTTAGCCCTGAAGGGCGGTACATTTTAGAATAGGGCATCGTCCTATAAACTATTTTTCTCCCTTAATCCCAAACATATCTTTCATCAAAATCAACCTTATATTTTTTAAAAAAATACCTGCATTCATCCTGAAAAGATTTTTCAGCATGATGCTCCTTTTGGATCCGATATACTTTATCACCTGTTCCACTTCCCGAAGCATTTACTGAGAAGGCAGAATGGCCACGTTGCCAATAAAAATGCTCATATTATTTCCTTTAGTTTTCATCCATTTACTTGAACTCTTTTTAACTTCTATTTCGTACTAAAACTAATATGCAAATAAATTTGGGCTAAGATTGTGGCGTCGTCTTTTTTTAAATTTAAAAAATAGCAAATTCAATTCTGCATGATTCTATTGCTCCAGTATTTTTTATTTCAATTGGAAACATCTATGGATACAATAAATATTTAACCCGCATTTTTTTATATTCACTCAATCCCGGTTCCCAGCTTTTGCGAATCTCTTCTTCACTTTTTCCGGCTATAATTTGTTCTCTAAATAAATTTGTTCCGGCAAGTCCGTCAATGCTTCCCATCTGTTTGCTTTGTGAACGATCAAAGAATTTTTCTTTTTGCGGATAATTTTTATACAAATCCATCATCCATTTTATATTAATCTTTCCGCTTTTGCGCAGCGCAGTCAGGTTATACGTTCTCAAATCCAGTCCGTAACAAAGTTCATCCTGGTGCAAAGGCGTTTCTGACATTCCCGGCAGGCTTACCGGAGTAAAAGAAAATGGATAAATACCTTTCAAAGCAGGGCTTCCCAAAACAGTAAAAGGAATATGAGTTCCACGCCCCTGGCTGATAATTGTTCCTTCAAATAAGCATAAAGATGGGTAAAGAAGAACTGATTGTTGGGTATTAAGATTTGGGGAAGGATGCACAGGCAAAGTGTAATCCATATAATGCGCATAATTCTTTACCGGTATGATTTTAATGTTACATTTTAATTTCCCTGGAATCCATCCTTCGCCATTGATCATTTGGGCAAATTCGCCGATCGTCATACCATGAGTAACAGGAACTGGAAATTTACCAATGCCGGATTTAAATTTCATATCCAATACCGGCCCATCAACAAAACCATTTGGATCAGGGCGATCCAGAATCAATAATTCTTTTCCAAATTCTGCACACGATTCCATCACGTCGCATAGCGTATTGATATTTGTATAAAATCGGCACCCCACATCCTGGATATCAAAAATCATGATATCAATATTGGCTAAATCATCTTTTGCGGGCTTCCTTTTTTTACCATATAAGGAAACAATTGGAATGCCGGTTTCAGGATCAGTTTCATCGCCAACAACAGCACCATTACTGGCATTTCCACGAAATCCATGTTCAGGTCCAAAGATTGTTTGAATATGAATTCCAAGTTTGAGCAGGCTATCCACGCTTGATTTATTGCCAATAATGGAAGTTTGGTTTACCACCATTCCCACTCTTTTGCCTTTTAAATAAGGAAGATATTTTTCTACCTGGTCTGCGCCGGTTATGATTGGCTTTTTATAAAAGCCAGAATGATCCAAATTCTCCTTTTTTGTTAAGCTTAAAAAAGGAATTGAAATAAATAAAATGGCAATAGTGATAAAGCGTAGTTTCATAATTTAGAAGTTAATTTGTCACGAATATATCAAAGTAAAACGACTAATCATTGAAAAACAAATTTCCTGTTATGTAGTTTATTTCTCTAGTCTAAAAGTAGAAAATTGTTGAAGGTTAAAAGTTGTTAAAGGTCGAAAGTTGAAGGTTGAAGGAGTAAACTGTGTTAACTTTGAAGATTCAATACTCAACTTTGAACTTAAATATATATCATGCAAACTTTTTTAAAAGAATTAAAAATCTCTGAATTAAATAAAGGCGTTTCTACCGGAACAAAATGGATTTCTGCCTCCGGTGAGAAGATAAAATCCTCCTCCCCAGTTGATGGAAAACTGATTGCAACTGTGAATGCGTGCGATAAAAGAAGTTTTGATTATGTAGTAGAAACTGCACAAAATGCTTTCATTGAATGGCGTGCATGGCCGGTGCCAAAACGAGGAGAAATCATTCGTCAAATAGGAAATGAGCTTAGAAAAAATAAAGCAATTCTGGGAAAATTAGTTAGCTATGAAATGGGCAAAAGCCTGCAGGAAGGAATGGGCGAAGTACAGGAAATGATAGATATTTCTGATTTGGCTGTTGGACTTTCCCGTCAACTTTATGGACTTACGATGCACAGCGAAAGGCCGGGACACAGAATGTATGAACAATATCATCCTTTGGGGATTGTTGGAATTATTTCCGCGTTCAATTTTCCTGTAGCTGTTTGGAGCTGGAATAGCCTGATAGCAATGGTTTGCGGAGATGTATGTATCTGGAAACCTTCCGAAAAAACACCACTTTGCGGAATCGCCTGTCAGAATATTATTTCAAAAGTTTTTAAAGAAAATAACGTTCCGGAAGGCGTATGTAATTTAGTAACAGGCGGTCGTGAAATTGGCGAATGGCTTTGTAATGAACCAAAAATTGCTTTGGTTTCGGCAACCGGTTCTACAAGAATGGGAAAAGCAGTAAGTGCAGCAGTTGGCGCCAGACTTGGAAAAAGTTTACTCGAACTGGGTGGAAATAATGCAATCATCATTTCAAAAGAAGCGGATTTGAATATCGCTTTGGTTGGATGTTTGTTTGGCGCTGTGGGAACTGCCGGTCAACGTTGTACTACCACACG
>Ga0157370_10008498_pt1 | contig 11073 bp, 9 predicted proteins | sample C35metaG_FD_113463 | JGI IMG/M metagenome (GOLD analysis project Ga0157370, IMG submission 113463) | Corn rhizosphere microbial communities from Kellogg Biological Station, Michigan, USA - C3-5 metaG | ecosystem: Host-associated > Plants > Roots > Rhizosphere > Soil | place: USA: Michigan... | reverse complement strand
TTGAGGATCGCATAGGAGCGATTGTTCAACAGCACGGTCGTCACGTCCAAGCCCTCGCGCGCCTGGGTCCAGAGCGCCTGGATCGTGTACATCGCACTGCCATCGCCCTCGAGGCAGACGATCTTGCGATCGGGGCAGGCGATCGCCGCGCCGGTCGCGACGGGCAGGCCGAAACCGATCGAGCCGCCCATATTCTGCAGCCAATCATGCGGCGCCGCCGAGCGCGTCGGGGGGAAGAAATCGCGCCCGATGGTGACGGATTCGTCGGCGACGATCGCGTTCTCCGGCAAGAGGGCGGCGATCGAGGCGCCGAGCGTCAGATGATTGGGTGCGCCGGTCGCCGGCCGCAATTCGATGCGCGGCGCAAGCGCCGGCGCAGTGGCGCGGGCGCCCAGCGCATCGGCCAAGGCTTCGAGCGCGGCGAGCGCATCCTCCTCGGGCCGCGCCAGCACATGCATCTCGGCGCCTTCGCGCGCGAGGAGGCTCGGCTTGTCGGGATAAGCGAAGAACGCGACCGGCGGCGGCGTGCCGACGAGAATATAGTGCTGGAACGGCGCCAGCAGCGCGAGCGCGGGATCGACCGGATAGGGAATGCGATCGATCGCGACGCGGCCATGGCCGCGCTCGACCCGCGCGTTGAAGGCTTGCGCCAGCAGCTTGGCGCCGGTCTTGGCCGCGATCCGGCCGGCAAGCGCGCTGCCTTTCGCGCGCAAGGCCTCGCCGCTCATCAGCAGCACCGCGGGCTCGCCGCTTTTGAGCGCACGCGCCGCCGCCTCGACGGCTTGCGGCAAGACCTTCGCCCGCGCGGCGACCGGCAGCGCCGGCGCCGGCCCCTCGCCTTCGTTCCAGGCCGTATCGGCGGGGAGGATCAGGCTCGCGATCTGGCCGGGCGGGGTGCGGGCCGCGGCGATCGCGGCGGCGCCATCGGCGGCGATGCTTTTTGCGTCGGGCGAGGTCTTCACCCAATGCGAGAAGGCGCGCGCCGCGCCCTCGACATCGGCGGTGAGCGGCGCGTCATAGCGGCGGTGATAGGTCGCGTGATCGCCGATGATGTTGACGATCGGCGTCGATGCCTTGCGCGCGTTGTGGATATTGGCAAGCCCATTGGCGAGGCCGGGGCCCAAATGCAGCAAAGTCGCCGCCGGCTTTTCCGCCATCCGCGCATAGCCGTCGGCGGCGCCGGTGACGACGCCTTCAAAGAGGCCCAGAACGCAGCGCATGCCCTCGACGCGGTCGAGCGCCGCGACGAAATGCATCTCCGAGGTGCCGGGATTGGCAAAGCACAGCTCGATGCCGCCGGCAACGAGCGTGCGCACCAGGCTTTCGGCGCCGTTCATGATGGCCGCGCCGCGCCGGCGCGCCCCGCCATTGGGTCCCGAAGCTTCGTCATCCTGCCCTTCCGCCGCTCGCCGCGTTTTGCCCATCATAGCAGGGCCGTGCCGCTCCGCGAGGCGCAGCGCGCACTCCTGCGGCCTGGCCAACTTCGATTGGCCTCGCGTCGATCTGCGGCTATGCTCACCGCCACAGGAGGTGACGCATGATCCCCCGCTCTTTGCTTCCCGCCCGCCGCTTCGGCGGCTCGCTCGTTCTCGCCGCAGCGCTCGCCGCGAGCACTTTTGGCGCCGCGCCCGCGCGGGCGCAGGGCAACACCTACGGCACCGATCAGCGCTATTGCGATCAGAGCGCGCTGTCGCAGATTTTCAGCACCTCGACCGGCAACCTCGTCGGCAGCGCCGCGGGCGCGGCGGCCGGCGGCCTCCTCGGCAGCCAATTCGGCAAGGGCAGCGGCAACACCGTCGCCACCATTGTCGGCGTGCTGGGCGGCGCGGTCGGCGGCGGCTATATCGGCCGCTCGATGGATTCGAGCGATCGCGGCTGCGTCGGCACCTCGCTGCAGAACGCGCCGACCAACCAGCCGGTCGCATGGCAGAATCCCTCGACCGGGTCGAGCTATTGGGTGACGCCGACCGCCGATCTGCGCGGGCCCAATGGCGAGCCCTGCCGCCGCTATGTCACCGACGCCGTCATCAACGGCCAGCGCCAGGAGACCCAGAACACGGCATGCCAGCAAGCAGACGGCAATTGGGTGCCGGTCGCCGCCAATACGCTGCGTCCCGCGCCGGCGCCGGCGGCACGCCAAGCCGCCCCGCGTTCCGCCTCGGCCGTCTCCTCCGACACGATCTTCAAGGTGCAGCAGAAGCTGCACGATCTCGGCTTTTACGTGCGCGACAACATCGATGGCCAATGGGGGCCCAACACCTCGGCCGCGGTGAAGAATTTCCAGCGCTCGAAAGGCATGAAGGCCAGCGGCCAGCTCAATTCCGAGACGCTGTCGGCGCTCGAGATCCGGTAGAACACCTTCCTTCGTCGTCACCCGCGGGCTTGACCCGCGGGTCCATGGATTGCCGGGTCAAGCCCGGCAATGACGATCGAAAATTGATGCATCACCCCGGCCGCCGCGGCTCTTCGGCGATGCGCGCAAGCGCGTCGTACTGCTCGGCAATCGCGCGAAGTTGCTCGCGGATTTCGGGGTAGCGGCAGGTTTCGGCGGTCTCGCGCACCTCGCGGGCGCGATGCCGGTAAAACTGCGCTCGCGTGCCATCGAAGGCCATTCCGCGGACGCTAGCACCGGCAAGCGCCCGCCAATTGTGAAATTTTGAAGGCGATGCGATTTTGCCGCCGCGGCGTGCGGCCTCAGCCGCGCGCGCTCTCGCGGGCGGCGCGGCGCAGACGCTGCTGCTCCTCGCGCATGCTGTCCGCCGCCCTTTCCGTAGCCGCTTCCGTAGCCGCCTCGCCGTGATGGCGCATGTCTTCCGCCGCTTCTTGCGCGACAGTCGCGCAGCATTGCTGGATTTTCCGGCTCAACTCCGACCAGTTCGTTACCTGACGCGAGGCGCTTTCCATGAGCCCGGCAAAGATATCCATCTGCGCCGAGAAGAACTCGTCGGATTTGCGGCTGCGCAGCAGGCCCTGCACGGATTTGGCGAGCCGGTCATTGGCGGCGGTGAGCGCGTCCAATTCCTCCGCATAGGCCTCGCTGTAAGCATGGCGGAGCCCCGAGGCGAGCTGCTGAAACCGCTTGATGGGCTCGCCCACCGCCTGATTTCCTTCGACGCCCCACCAATCGAGCAACCCGCTCATCCGGCTGATGCCTGCCGTCACATCCTCCCGCTTCGATTCCATGATTTGCCTCCAGTGTCCGCCACTTGCCTCTTGCTCCGCTCCGATGCGCGAGAGCTTCTCCACGACCTGAGCAGAGACGGTCGGATTTCAAGCGGGAAAACGTGCAACGATGTTGCGTTTTGAGCGGCGCGCTGCCGAATACAACCGGCGCGGGCCGGTCAGTGCTCCGTCTCTTCCTTCAAGAGCGAGCCGAAGACCCAGCCCTCCTGGCGGTGTTGCGGATCATCGCTGCCAAAGCGGATCTGCACCCAAATGCCGCGGTGATCGACGGGCGAGACCTGCTCGCCGCGATAGATCGTCGCGATCACGCCCGCGGCCGGCGACGGGCCGGCGCGAACATTGGCGCTGGCTGCCGCCACGACCGTGCGATGCTCGGGAAGCGCAGGCTCGGCCTTCGCCACAAGCGGCGGCGGCGCGGCTTCCTCGGAACCGCCGGTGAAGGGGTTGATCGCCGAGGCGACGCTGACGAGCTTCGGCCAAAGATGCTTGGCGACCAAAGTTTCGGCGCGCGGGAGGACCACGATTGCGACGGCAATCGCCGCGGCGATCGCGCCGCCGCGCAGCCCGAAGCGCAGCAACTGCGCCTTGCGCTGGCTTGCGAGCGCCCCAGCGAAGCGCCCACGCAAGCCGTCGCCCCGCTTTTTCGCTTTCGGCGCCTCGCCCGGCTCGACCACGAGGCGCGGCGCCCCGTCGCTCTTTTGCGTTTCCGCGATCTGCCGCAGTGCCGCCTCGCTCTCGGCGGCGGCGCGCGCTTGGGTCTCGGCGGCGGTGCGGGCCTCGGCCAAAGCCGTATCGCGCTCGCCGAGCCTTGCCTCGATCGCCGCCAGCTCGTCCTTGAGGCGGCGGATTTCCGCGTCGTCGCCGCGATTGCGCACGGTCTTGGCCAGCGCCCGCTCCTCGGCGAGCTCCGCCTCGGCACGCTCGAAGCGCTCGGTCGCCGCGGTGACCGCGTGGCGCGACTGCTCGCGAAACCGCGCCTCGGCCGCGCTGACGCGCTCGGCCTCCTCGGCGCGCCACTGGCTTTCCGCCTGCCATAGCGCCTGCTCGCGATCGGCCTTCGCCTGATCGAGCGCCTTGCGCGTCTCGGCGAGCGCCGCATCGCGCTCGACGAGCGTGTCGCGCAGGCGCTTCAGCTCCGGATCCTCGCCGCCCTTGCGCGCGGCCTTCCCGTCCTTGCGGCTCTCGGCGAGCGCCGCCTCCGCCCGCTCGGCGCGAGTCTTGGCCTCGGCAAGGGCGGGCTCGAGCTGCTGGCGCAAGCGCGCCTCGGCAGCGGCGAGCTTTGCCGCCTCGCCGCTTTTCCACTCCTGCTCGGCACGCTTCAGCGTCGCGGCGAGCTCGGCCTTCGCGTCCTCGCGCGCCTTCTCCGCCGCGGCGCGCACCGCCTTCAGCTCCGCTTCGAGCTTGGCGCGCGCGGCATCGGCGCGCGCGGATGCCTCGGCGGCGGCTTGCGCCTCGTCGCGCCGGCGCGTCTCGGCCGCGGCCATGCGCTGCGCCTCGGCGGATTTCCAGCCTTCCTCGGCCTTTTTCAGCGCCGCCTGCAGCTCCGCCTTGGCGAAATCGCGCGCCTTCTCGGCGGCTTTCTGCGCCGCGACGCCCAGCGTCTCGAGCTCCTTTTCCTGCTTGGCGAGCGTCGCATCCTTGGCGGCGACCGCCTCGCGCAGCTTCTTGAGCTCGGCCTGGTCGCCGCGCTCCTTCGCGGCTTTCGCCTCCTTTTGCGCCTCGGCAAGCGCCGCTTCGATTTGCTTGACGCGCTCGGCCGCTTGACCGGCGGCTTGCGCCGCCTCGTCGCGCCAACGCGCCTCGGCCGCTTCGAGGCGCGCCGCCTCGCCGGCCTTCCAGCGCTCTTCGGCCTGTTTCAGCGCGACCTCGCTCTCGGCCTTGGCGCCTTCCGCCTTGCCGAGCGCCGCCCGCATCGCCGCCAGCTCGTCGCGCAGCCGCGCAACCTCGCCACTGTCGGCGCGCTCCTTCGCGGCCTTCGCGTGCGATGCCGCCTGCGCTTCGGCCTGACGCAGCTTTTCCGTCGCCGCGGTGATCGTTGCATCGGCGTCCTGGCGCCATTTCGCCTCGGCCGCGGCAAGGCGCGCGGCCTCGCCGGATTTCCAGCCCTCCTGGGCTTTCGCTAGCGCCGCCTCGATCTCCTGGCGCGAGCGGTCGCGCGATTTCTCGATGATCTCCTTCTCGCGCGCGGCGGCGGCGGCGAGGCGCACCTCGTGCTCCGATTGCCAGGCGGCGCGGCTGCGCTCGAACTCGGCCGAGGCCGAGGCCGCGGCTTCGGCGAGGCGCTTTTGCAGCTCGGCTTCCCAGCTCTTGCGCGCGGCGGCGATGGCGGCATCGATCTGCTGGCGCGAGGCGCCGGCGGCCCCGCCGCGCTGCTGCGCTAGCGCGCTCTCGCGCTCGGCGAGCGCCGCTTGCTTGGCCGCGACCTCGTCGCGCAGCCGCGCCAGCTCGGCCTCGTCGTCGAGCCGCATGGCATTGGCGGGCGAGACCGGCACGTCGAGCAGCGCGAGCGTCGCGCCGTAATCCTCCTCGAGACTCAAAACGCGGACCGAGAGGGTGTGCGCCTTCTCCATGCCTTTCGGCGGGATATAGAGCAGCCCCTTGATGTCGTTGACGGTGAGCGACCAGGTGCGGTCGGCATTGTTGCTGCCGCGCGAGAAGCGCGCGCCCGAGGGCAGGCGCTCGATCTTGAGCGAGAGATTGCCGTGCCGCAGATAAGGCTGCAGCAACGGCGCGAGGTCGAGCGGAATGCCGCGTAGCGCCGCCGCAGGTTCGGCCATCGCGCTTTTCAGATTGTCCACCCGTATCGCTCCTGCGGCGGGCGATCGCGCGGCATCGTGGCGGCATCGCGCGGAATTGCGCGAGCTCTGCCTTGCCGTCGCGACCGCGGCGCCCGCTTCGATCTCGACGCCGCCATTTTCGGCGATGCCGGGTTAAACAATCGTTGGTGAATTCGCTCGGGCGAGAGCTGCGCCGTTGCGCCGCGGCCGAAGCCGCAAATTTGTCGCGAATGCGCGATGAAATCGCACCGGCCGGGAGAGCGAGCGACGGCGGTTAGGGTAAAGCGCCGCCTGTGCTTGCCGCCATCCCGTCGGTGCGGCGCGCAGGCGGGCGGCGCGGCCGCGCCGGCACGCCGATCACTTGCCGCAAGCTTTTGGCGAGAAGCAGCCCCGCCGCTCTCATGTGCCGAAACGCCGGCTCCCAGCCGGACTTGGCTTTGAGTGCCGCGATCTGGTCGAGGTTGAGCGGCGGCGCCCCCTCGGCGGTCGGGTGCTGCGCCTCGAAGAGCGCGTGGACGATCTTGCGATCGGACGGCGGCAGGCCGCGATAGCCGGCGGGGGCCGCGGCTTCGCCGGCAAGGTTCGCCGGCGCGACCGCGAGCTGCGGCGGCGCGGCGGCGGTTTCCGCACCCGCCTGGCCGGGTGCGAGCGCCAAGCCCAGAAGCGCGAGCGCGGCAAGGAGACGCGTGGCGCTGCTCATCGCGCGCTCCCGCGCGCGGCCAGCACCGCCGCCGGCTGCGCGCGGCTGCGCTGCGGCGTCTTGGCGTCCTCGTCGAGAACCTGCGCCGTTTGCGTCACGATCGCGGTGGCGGTCGAGGCGTCCTTGAAGAAGATCTGCCCTTCATTGGCGACGACGCGCATCCGCGTCGTCATGTCGGTGAGTTTCTGCAGCTCGACATCGATGGTGCGGTCGGTGGCGCTGGCCGACATTTTCCAGCCGCTCTCGACGCGCTCATCGGCGGTGAGCGGCATGTCGAGCCGGTCGAAGGTGCGCAGCACGGCGAAGCGCACATTGTTGAGCGGCGCGGGAAAGGTCTTGTAGACGATGCCGTTGATCGTGTGATCGACGCCCGCGCTCACCCCGGCGCCGCCGAGCGCGCCGATGACGGCGAGCCCCACCGTCGTGCAGCCGGGGAGCCCCAACGCGAGCGAAACTGTCAGCAGAATGCGCGCAATTTTCACGAAATTCGCCTTATTGCCTGGCGCCACCCGATTTGGAAAAAACGCTAGGCGTCGGCCGCGGCGGCGACAAGCGCGATCGCCGACAAGTTATGCAAGGGGCGGGGCGAATTTGAGCGAAAAGCCGAGCGATGAGGCGCCAGCCCCTATTCCCGTCCGGGCTGCGGCTTGGCGAAGCGCGGATCGATCACCTGGTCGAGCGTCACCTTCTCCTTCAGCATATTGTTCGCCTCGAACCATTGGAGCTGGCGCCGCATATCGGCGAAATCGAGTCGTGCCTCGGGATCGACATAGGGGATCGCGACGCGCAACCGCTCGGGCGGCTGGTTGAGGTATTTCGCCATGATGGCGAGCACCGCGGGCGCCGTCGGCCCGTCGCGCCGCGTGCCGTCGGGCGCGCTGAACGCGTCGTGATAATCCCTGAGGCCGCGCTTCAGCGCGATCATGAAGCGCCGGAAGAGATCGGTATGCGCATCGAGGTTGCGCGGCGCGGCGGCGACGGCGCTCGATTGCCACGGCGCTTCGTCGCCGACCCAGGTGAGGATTTGCAGCTCCTTCTTCGCCAAGGCGGGCGCCGCCACCGTCGCCGGGATGACGCCGGTATCGGCCGTGCCGCCGATCACCGCCGAGAGAATATTGGTGTTCGATTGCAGCGCGAGGATTCGCAAGCTCGCGAGCGCGACGCCATGCTTCAGCGCCACCTGCGAGGCGGCGTAATGCACCGGCGAACCGATCAGCGAGATCGCCACCGAATGACCGCCAAGCTGCGCGACGCGCTTCAGCCCCGCAGCGGCGGCGGCGTTGGAGAGAATGAAGGCGTTGACCTGATAGCCCTTCGCCTCATGCGCCTGGCCGGCGATGATCTTCACCGCGCCATGCGCGGCGAGGGTATAGAGCTGCGCCGAAACCCCGGTCGAGGCGATGTCCGCCGAGCCCGAGATCACCGCGAGCGTGACCGGCCCGGGCGAATCGAAATAGACGAATTGCGGCTCGATCTTCTCGGCTGCGAAATAGCCCTTGGCCTCGGCGATGAAGAGCGCGCCCGGCGCGGTCGACTTGACCGTGGCGATCTTGAGCACATCGGCCTTGGCGCCGCCCGCGAGCAGCAGCGCGCCCAATCCCAACAGACCGACAAGCGATGTCCTTGCGCGATGCACGTCCCCGTCCCCCCGATTGTGCTGTTCGTTCACGACATCGCCATTCTAGCGGCGCCGCGCGATGCGCAGAAGCAAAGATCGGTGCCGACAGCCCTCATCCTGTCCTTCTCCCCCAGGCGGGAGAAGGGACGCTCGGCGAGATCGCAGCAGCTGCGTCCCCTCGCCCGCGGAGCGGGAGAGGGACAGGGCGAGGGCGACTGCGCGGCCGCGCTCCGCAATACCCTTCAGTAGAGCTCGGCCGGCAGGCGCTTGGCGTAGTACTCGTCATCGAACGCGCGCGCGTCGACGCCCGCCGTTCGCGCCGCGGCGAAATCGCCTAGGCTTGGCACGCCGGCGGGCCGGCCGCTCTGTCCGGCCTTCCACAAATTGGCGCGCACCAGCGCCTTGGGGCAATGCTGGAAAGCCTGCTCGACGGTGACGACGATGACGCAGCGCGGCTCCTTGCCGTTGACGGCGAAGCGCTGTTTCAGCGCCGGATCGATGCTGATCGCGGCGCGGCCATTGACGCGATAGGTCTCGTTGGCGCCGGGCGCGAGGAAGATGATCCCGACCTGCGGATTCTCGAGAAGGTTCTTCATCCCGTCGATGCGGTTGTTGCCGGGCCGGTCGGGAATGAGCAAGGTCTTGCCGTCGTCCTCGATTTGGACAAAGCCCGGCGCATCGCCCTTGGGCGAGCAATCGAGGCCATGCGCTCCGCCGGTCGCGAGCACGAGAAAGGGCGAGGCCGCGATGAAGGCGCGGCCCAGCGCGTCGACATGGTCGATCTCTTTGTTGATGACGCGCTGATCCGGCTTGGCATAGAGCGTCGCCAGTTCCTCGCGCGTGCGCACGAACTTGCCTTCGATCCGATCCATCGGCGTCTCCCGTTTCCTCGTTCAACGATAGCATTCCTCAGGCTTTGCCCGATAGCGGCATTCTCGCTGTGCCCGAGCCGAGGATCGATCAGGCGCGCTGCTCGCTCCACATCGATCCTGCGTCCCTCGACTTCGCTCGGGATGAGGTAAAATTTTTGTTGGCATCAAAGGCGGATGCCATGAGAACTCCACCTCAGCCAGAGCTTGTCGAGGGACGCACCCTCTTCATGCAACGCTAATCAAGCGCTACTTCCGCGCCTCCGTATAGGGATAGATCAGATCGCCCGCTTTGTATTCCGGCGGCCAGACCACGACCTGCTTGGAGAAATCCTTGAACTCCGCGACGTCGTGGCCCTTCACATGCTGGAACTGGCTGACCAGCACGCGCGCCTTGGTCCATTCGCCGTCGGGACCGAAAGCGATCGTCCCGGCGACCGTCTCGAAGCTGTGGCTGTGGATGTATTGGCCGATCTTGTTCTGATCGAGGCCCTTGGTCGCCTCGGCCGCTTGCGCCAGGATCTGCAAGGCGCCGTAGCTATAGGGCGCGAAATTATAGCCGAGCGGATCGAGCCCTTCCTTCACCGCGCGCTCCGAATATTTCCGCAGCACCTCGGCGACGCCCGGGAAGTTGAATTTGGGGCCGGGCACGAATTGATCGGCGGTGCTGATGACGCCGTTGAGCAGCGGTCCCAGCTGCACCTTGAAGGTGGTCGAGACCAGGCCGATCATGTTGCCGCCGAACATCTTGGTCTTGAGCCCGACCTCGTTCGCAGCGTGCAGCATGCCGATCGTGTCCGGCGGATAGCTCGCATTGTAGACGATGTCGGGGCTGGTCGCGTCGACCGCGCGGACGATCGGCGCGAAATCCGTCGTCGTCGGCGGATAGCTTTTGTCGTAGACGATATCGAGGCCGCGGCGCTTGGCTTCGGCGCGCGCCGCCTCGGCCGAGACTTGCGAGAACTCGGCGTCGGTCGCGGTGATCGCGACCGTCTTGGGCTTGGGGTTCTGCTGCATCGCCACGTCGAAGAAGCCGCCGGCGACGGCCGCTTTCGGATCGGGCCCGATGCCGACCATCGAGAAATATTTGTCGTAGTGGAAGGCATGGTTGGCGATCAGCGCGGTAATCCCGATCGTCGCCATATTGTGCTGCATCAAGACGGGGATCGCCGGCACAACCATGTTGGTCGCGTAAGGCCCGACGCAGAGATCGACCTTGTCGATCTCGATAAGCTTCGTGTAGATCGGCGGAACATTGGTCGGATTGCTTTGATCGTCGTAATAGACGAGCTCGACCGGCCGGCCGAGCAGCCCGCCCTTGGCGTTCTGATCGTCGCGCCAGATCTGCATCGCCAGCAGCACCTGCTTGCCGTTGACCGCGACGCCCCCGGTCAAGGAGACGCTGAGCCCGATCTTGATCGGCTGCGGCGTTTGCGCCGCGGCGGGAAGCGCAATGAAAGCGAAGGCGAGAGCGATGAAGCGCGCGAGGGCGCGCAGCGTGAACCCAGTCACCGGCATGTCCTCCCCCTGATTTGATTTTGTCGCAACGCCCCAGCATAGCGCAAAAGGCGATCGCGCCGATATCGCGGTGAGGAGCCTCCTATTTTCGGGCAGCGCTGCAGAACGATCCTGCGTCCCTCGACTGCGCTCGGGATGAGGAAAATCTTTTAGGGCATCGAGGATGACGCCACGCACCCTTCCTCCTCATCCTGAGCGCGAGCGCCATCTAGGCGCGAGCAGTCGAAGGACCCACGCTGCTCATGCACATCCGGCAGGCCCCTCCCCCATTTACAAGCCGCCCTTAATCGAGAAATATCCCCGCCGCGCGGGCGGGGGCTGGACCCGTCAAAAGAAACCGAAAGGGGATGGAAATGGGTCAGTTTTTCCGCAATCGCTGGTGGATCGTCTTCGCGTCGATCTGCGGGC
>Ga0157370_10008495_pt1 | contig 11075 bp, 7 predicted proteins | sample C35metaG_FD_113463 | JGI IMG/M metagenome (GOLD analysis project Ga0157370, IMG submission 113463) | Corn rhizosphere microbial communities from Kellogg Biological Station, Michigan, USA - C3-5 metaG | ecosystem: Host-associated > Plants > Roots > Rhizosphere > Soil | place: USA: Michigan... | reverse complement strand
GTCAGACGGTCGTGCTTCAAGGCACAGGCGGGGTCTCTCTGTTCGCCCTGGCCTTCGCCAAGATGCTGGGCGCGCGGACTGTCGTGACGTCGTCTTCGGATGAGAAGCTGGAACGCGCCGCCGCGCTCGGCGCAGACATCCTCGTCAACTACCGTCGAACTCCGCAGTGGTCCCAGGCTGTCCTCGACGTGACGGAGGGCGAGGGGGCGGATCTCGTGGTTGAGGTCGGCGGCGGTGCGACCTTGGCCGAAGCGGTCAGGGCGGTGAAGACGGCCGGGCATGTGTCGGTCATCGGCGTTCTGACCGGCCTGAGCGCGCCGGCCTTTCCGCTGAACCGCGTGATGGCGCGAAACGCCACCTTGCGCGGCGTTACCGTGGGTTCGACGGCTGAACTTCAGGCCATGTGCGCCGCCATCGAACACGCGGCGTATCGGCCGGTCATCGACAGCGTCTTCACCCTCGAAAGCGCGCACGAGGCGATCGAGGCCCTCGCCCTCCAGAAGCACTTCGGCAAGATCGTGGTGGACATCTGATCGCGCGCCATGGCCTACGGAACCCAATCCCTGCACCGCCTGGTCCAACGCGCGCCTGACGGCCTGGCGTCTATCGATGGGCCGCGCCGCCGCAGCTGGGCGGAAGTCAAAGCGGCGGCGCAGGCCTTCGCCGGCGCCCTGTTCCGTTCAGGGGTGAAGCCCGGCGATCGCGTCGCCTTGCTGGCCGGCAACGGCGATCTTCATCTGGACTATGTGCTGGGCGTCTTCTGGGCCGGCGCGGTCATAAACCCGGTGAACACGCGCTGGTCGCCGCTTGAGATCGCCTTCTCGCTCGAGGACTGCGAAACGCGGCTGTTGATCGTCGACGATCGGTTCGCCTCGCTGGTTCCAAAGATACGGCAGGCGGCGCCGGGGCTGAACCTTGTGGTCCAACGCGGCGGAGCGCCTATCGGCGACGTCGTCGCTTTCGACCAGTGGATCGAAGGGGCGCCAAGGCCGGAGGATGTGCGGGCGTCGGACGCTGCGCTTGCCGCCGTCCTTTACACCGGCGGCACGACGGGCCGGCCCAAGGGGGTCATGCTCAGCCATGCCAATCTTCTGTCCTCCGCGATCGGCTATCTGGCCTTTCCGGGCGCCCGACCGGGATCGCGCTATCTGCATGTCGCGCCACTGTTTCACATCGGGGCCTTGTCGGGGATGTTCACCTCGCTGATGGCGGGAGCGACGCAGGTCTTCCTCCCGGCCTTCGATCCGGGATCGTTCATCGAAACCACGGACTCCGCGCGGGTGTCGGACGTGTTCCTGGTGCCGTCCATGCTGCGCGCCGTTCTGGCGGATCCCGCCTTTGCGCCGGAGCGGTTGAACAGCCTGGAACGGATCGTCTACGGCGGCTCCTCCATCGACGACGCGCTGCTGGATCAGGCCATGGATGCGCTGCCGGGCGTCGCCTTCGTTCAGGCCTATGGCATGACCGAGCTGTCGCCGATCGCCACCATGCTGGGGCCGGAGGATCACAGCGAGGCGGCGCGACGCCAAGGTCGCGGTCGATCCGCCGGGCGCGCCACGACATCGACGGAAGTCCGTATTGTCGATGCGTACGGCCAGGAGGTCCCGCGCGGCGACCGTGGGGAGATCGTGGTCAAGGGCGGCGGGGTGATGCTGGGCTACTGGGGGCTTGCCGACGAAACCTCGGCGGCCCTGCGCGAGGGGTGGATGCACACCGGCGATGTCGGTTGGATGGACGACCAGGGTTATGTGACGGTCGTCGATCGCCTGAAGGACATGATCGTGACCGGCGGCGAGAACGTCTATTCCGCCGAGGTCGAGAACGCCCTGACCGCCCATCCGGCCGTCAGCCAGGCTGCGGTCATCGGTTTGCCGGACGACCGCTGGGGCGAGCGCGTGCACGCGTGCGTGGTTCTGGCGCCCGGGAGTTCGGCGACGCCCGAGGCCCTGCGGGAACACTGCCGCACGCTGATCGCCGGCTACAAGATTCCCAAGACCTTGGCGTTGGTCGAGGCCCTGCCGCTCTCGCCGGCGGGAAAGGTGCTGAAAACCGAGCTGCGCGCCCGTTACGCGGCTTGCCAGGCTCGGCCTGATACCCTTACCTAATGCGAATAGATAAAAGGGACTCAAGTCCCGGGAGGAATGAATGGCGGACTTCGATTACGTCATCGTCGGCGCCGGGGCGGCAGGCTGCGTCCTGGCCTATCGGCTAAGCGAAAACCCGGCCATCAAGGTGGCCCTGATCGAGGCTGGGCCGCGCGACACCCATCCCTACATCGCCATGCCGAAAGGTCTGGCCAAGGTGATGGCGGACCCGGCGCACCTGTGGGTGCATATGAGCAAGCCCGAAGCCTCCACAGCCCAGCAGTCCGAGGCGTGGGTTCGAGGGCGGGTTCTGGGGGGCTCCTCCTCCGTCAACGGCATGATGTATGTGCGGGGCCAGCCGGCGGACTTCGACACGATCGCCGAACAAACCAGCGATGACTGGAACTGGGCGCGCATCTCCGAAGCCTACCGCGCCCTGGAGGCCCATGAGCTGGGGGCGGCTCCGACGCGGGGCGACAAGGGGCCTTTGCGGGTCTCGATGCCGACCATTCGCGACAGGCTCAGCCAGGCGCAGGTCCTGGCGGCGCGCGCCATGGGCTGGTCCATCAAGTCCGATATCAACGAGCCGGACGACATTCCGCGCTTCGGCTATGCCCCGCGCACCATCTATCGCGGCAAGCGGCAGAGCGCGGCGACCGCCTTCCTGCGTCCGGCGGAACGTCGGCCCAATCTGACCGTGCTGACCGACCGCACGGTTCGCCGCGTCCTGTTCGAGGGACAGCGCGCGACCGGCGTCGAAATCCGACAGGGCGATGCGCTGGAGACGGTTCACGCCCGGCGCGAAGTCATTCTGTGCGGCGGCGCGATGGCCAGTCCGGCCGTTCTCGAGCGATCCGGCATCGGCGACAAGTCCCGGCTCGAAGCGCTCGGCGTGCCGGTGGTTCATCACAGCCCGGAGGTGGGCGAAGGCCTGATCGAGCATCGCGGCCTGATCGTGCAGTGGAAGCTGAAGTCGGCCAGTCTTTCCCAAAACCGCGAGTTCGCCGGATGGCGGCTGCTGGTGTCTGTGGCGAAATACTATCTCACGGGCGACGGCCCAATGGCCTCGGCCGCCTATGAGATCGGCGGATGGTTCAAGTCGCAGCCCGGCCTGAACCGGCCGGACGTGCAGATGCTGCTGGCGCCCTACAGCTTCGACATGGAGAAACAGCGTACGGCGCTGGAAACCTTCCCCGGCATGAATGCGGTGGTTTACCCGCTGCGCCCGACGTCGCGGGGCTCCATCCATATCGAAAGCCTGGACGAGACCGTTCCTGCGAGTTTCAAACCCAACTATCGCGCCACCCAGCAGGATCGGCTGGCCATGGTCGGCGCTATCCGGGGCGTGCGCGACTGGGCCAGCAAGGCCCCTGTCGCTGATGCGATCGTTGAGGAGACCTTGCCCGGCCCCGCCTATCAGACGGATGCCGAGATCCTTGAGGCCTATGACCGCTTCGGCACCTGCGGCTATCACGCCGTGGGCAGCTGCCGAATGGGCAGGGATGCGGCTTCGGTCGTCGATCCGGCCCTGCGGGTCAGGGGGGTGGAGGGGCTTCGCGTGATCGACACCTCGATCATGCCGACGATCCCTTCGGGCAATACGAACGGTCCGACCATGGCCATGGCCTGGCGCGCCGCCGACATCATTCTGCGTGACGCCGAGGCGGCATGAGCCAGATCGCAGGACAACTTCGTGAGGCGCTGACCAGCCGCCTTTCCGCCCTGCAGCCCGACCAGGCTTGGGCCGGGCTGGCGGATGCCGGGGTCATCGGCCTACTCGCGCCAGAGAATCTGGGCGGCATGGGGCTGGACCTCGCAGAGGCCGCGCCGGTGCTGGAGGTGCTGGGCGATCTGTGTCTTCCGACCGCCTTTCTGGAAACCGCCGTCATTGCGGCGGGTCTTCTGACGCGACTGCCGGGCCAGGCCAGTGACACCTTGCTTCGGAAAATCGCCGAAGGCGGCCGGATCGCCGTTTTGGGCGTCGATCCGGGGCAGTCGTCTTTGAATGCCAAGGCCCTCGGCGATGGGCGCTGGCGACTGGACGGCGAGGCTCTGTTGGTGCTGGACGCCCTCAATGCGGATTTCATTCTGGCGCGGGCCGTCGACAAAGACGCGGCGTCCCGATTCTTCGCCTTCAAGCCGGGCGACGAGGGTGTGCAAGCGCGTCCGGTCCCCACCCTCGACGGTCGGATGGCCGCCGACCTGACCCTGAACGGGATGCAGACCAGTGCTGTCGTGGACGGCGAGGTCGATGCCGCCCTGAGCGCCGTCCGCGATGACGCCGTCGCCGCCCTGTGCGTGGAGGCGGCGGCGCTGATGGCGCGGCTGGTTCGCGACACGGTCGATTATGTCAAACAGCGCGAGCAGTTCGGCCAGACGCTGTCGAGCTTTCAGGTCGTACAGCACCGACTGGCGGACATGAACATCCAGGCGCGGCGTGCGCGTGCCATCGCCCGCCAGGCCCTGTCGGCCTCCGACGCCGATCGCCCTCGGCTGGCCAGCGCCGCCAAGGTCACCGTCTGCCGCGCCGGCCGTTTCGTGGGTCAGAATGCGGTTCAGCTTCACGGCGGCATGGGCATGACCGCCGAGTTGCAGATCAGCCGCGGCTTCAAACGGCTGACCGCCATCGAGACGCAGATGGGCGGCGCCGACCACCACATCCGGCGTTTCCAGCGCCTGCGGAAATCCGAGGCCGGCTAAAGTCCCAGTTCGGCCTTGGCCAGAATGCCGCGCTGGATCTCGTTGGCGCCGGCGTAGATGGTTCCGGCGCGTTCATTGAGATAGCGCAGCGGCGCAATGGCCTGCCAGGGGTCGCCGCTGCAGTAATCGTCCAGCGCGATGGGATAACCGACGATCGGTCCGCCAGGCACGGCGACGCCAGGCTGGTAGGCCCGCGCCAGATGGCCTGCGGCGTCCAGCGCCAGCTCCGTGACCCGCTGTTGAAGCTCCGTGCCCAGGATCTTCATCATGGAGGCGTCGGCGCCTATGGCCCGATCCTCCGACAGCACGGACAGAATTTCGGCCTCCAGCGCCGCCAGGACGGCGACCTCGATCTCCGTCTCCGCCAGACGCGCCGCGAACAACGGATCATCGACCAGCGGACCCGCGTCGCCGGTGACGGCCGCGGCGTGACGATATAGGGCGTCGATATTGGCCTGGAGCTCGGGCGCGTAGGCCGTGCCGCCCCGCTCGTATTCCAGAAGGTATTTCGCCACCGTCCACCCGTCGTCGATCCGACCAACGACGTTAGCAAGCGGAACGCGCACCTCGTCGAAGAAAACCTGGTTCTGGATATGCTCGCCCGACGCCATGACGATGGGCTGAACGGTGATGCCGGGCGACGCCATGTCGATCAGGACGAAGGTGATGCCTTGCTGGCGACGCTCCATCCTGCTGGTCCGCACAAGGCAGAACATCCAGTTGGCCACATGGGCGTGGGTGTTCCAGATTTTCGTGCCGGTGCAGACCAGATCGTCACCGTCCCGCTCGGCCCGCATCTGAAGGGCGGCGAGATCGGATCCGGCCTGAGGTTCGGAATAGCCCTGGCACCACAGGTGCTCGCCAGTCAGCATCCGCGGCAGGAAATGAGCTTTTTGCGCGTCGTCGCCATACCGCATGATCGCTGGGCCGACCATGTTGATACCGAGGGGGGATGTGGGCGCGCCGGCCCGTACGCGCTCGCTCTGGAAGATGTAGCGTTGCGTCACGGACCAATCGCATCCGCCGTATTCGACCGGCCAGGACGGCGCCGCCCAGCCCCTGGCGTGAAGCTTGCGCTGCCATTCGATCTGGGCGTCGTGATCGCAATAGACGCTGGTCATCAGCGAGCCCGCCCGACGCAGAGCCGGGGTCAGGGCCTCGTCCAGAAAGGCGCGAACCTCCGTGCGGAAGTCCTCGTCCTGCGCCGACAGCCTCAGCATCGTCAGGCCGACTTCGGGATGAACAGCGACTTGGGCCGGGTGAACTCCAACAGACCGGGCACGCCGTTCTCTTGACCGAAGCCGGACTGTTTGGCGCCCGCAAGCGGAGTGAACGGCGTCGATTGAAGGTTCTGATTGATCCAGACCGTGCCGGTGTCCAGCCGGTGTGCGATCTCCAGCGCCTTGTCGACGTCTGCGGACCAGACGGCGCCGGCCAGGCCGTATTCGGTGTCGTTGGCGCGGGCGACGACATCGTCGATGTCGTTGAACTTCAGCAGCGGCAGGACGGGTCCGAATGCTTCTTCCGTCACGACGCGCGCGTCGTCCGGCGGATTGTCGACCAGGGTCAGGGGCACGAAATAGCCGACATCGGGAACGGGCCCGCCTTCGAGCAAGGTCAGGCCGCTTTCGCGCGCGTCGTCGATCAGCTGCTTCACGCGGCGATACTGGGGCTCGTTCTGAACCGGGCCGTAGCGGACGCCCTTTTGAGTGCCTTCGCCTACCGTCAGGTCGCGTGCGAGTTGGTGAAGCCGGTCGCGCAGCTGGTCATAGATGTCCGCATGGATGAACAGGCGCTTGGTCGCCACACACACCTGGGCGGTGTTGTGGAAGGCCCCTTCGAACAGCTGGGCCGCCACCGCGTCCACATCGACGTCGGGCAAGATGATCGCCGCGTCGTTGCCGCCAAGTTCGAGCGTGATGCGTTTCAGGTCCTTGGCCGCGCTTTCCATGACGCGGCGACCCGTCGCCGTCGATCCGGTGAAGGTGATCTTGGCGAACCCCTTGTGCGCCGTCATCAACGGACCCAGAGCGTCATCGCCGCTGATGACATTGAAGACGCCGCGCGGGAACACGTCGCGCAGCAACTCGCCGATCCGCAGGGTGGTCAGGGGGGTGAAGGGTGACGGCTTCAGCACCAGCGTATTGCCCGCCAGCAAGGCCGGACCGATCTTCCAGGCGGCCAGCAGAACCGGGAAGTTCCAGGGCACGATCGCGCAGACCACGCCCAGCGGCACATGATGCACCTCGACGCGGCGGGTGTCCGTATCCTCGGTCACATCCACGGGGATATCCAGCATGCTGCCCGCCTTGAGCCACATGGCCGAGCCCTGGATCTCCGCCAGGGCGCCGCGCAGGGGACGGCCGTGTTCGCGGGTGAACAGCGCCGCCAGTTCTTCGGCGTTCGCTTCGATGATGTCGGCCGCCTTGACCAGGGCGGCGCGGCGCTCCTCGATCGGCGTCGTCTTCCATGTTTCGAAAGCCCGCGTCGCGGCCGCGACTGCGCGGTCCAGTTCCGCGGCTCCGGCAGCCGGCGCCTGGGCGAAGACCTCGCCGGTCGCCGGATTTCGGACGTCCAGTCCGTTGGTCAGCGAAACCGCCTCTCCGTCGATTGTCAAGGTGAAGGCGTCGGGCTGCGTGCTCATGTCGTTTTCCATCCCTTGGCGGCCCGAATTCCAAATCGAACCTTGTCCATCGCAAACCTACTTGTATTAGATTAATCGATTAGACAAGGCGGGAGACGCTCGCCGACAAACGATTAATTGGTCGGCTAGTCCCGTGCCGGCCGGGAGGGTGACTATGGGCGGAAACCAGGCGTTGAGCGGCGGGTGCAACTGCGGAGCGGTTCGTTATCGGCTGGAGGGGCCGCCGATGGTCGTGGCCGCCTGTCATTGCACCAGTTGCCGCAAGCAATCGGGCGCGGCCTTCTCCGTGAACCTGATCGTCCGCGCCAGCACGATGACGGTCGAAGGCGATCTGGCGCAGCATCTGGACGCCGACACGCAAAGCGGCGCGCCGGTCTCGCGAGAGTTCTGCGCCGCCTGCGGCTCGCCCATTCGGTCGGTTCCTCAGGCCAATCCCAAACTGATCGCGGTCAAGGCGGGCACGCTCGACGAACCCGGCGGTTTTGCGCCCGCCATGCATATTTGGACGCGCTCGGCCCTGCCTTGGGTCGAGATTCCGGCGTCGCTTCCCCAGTTCCCGATGGGGCCGCAGCCTTGAGCGTCGCGTCGGTGACGGATCGACCCTTGCGAGGCGTGCGTGTCGTCGATCTGGTGCGCGGACACCTGGCGCCGATCACGCGCTACCTCGCCGACCTGGGCGCGCGCGTCGATCGTATCGAGGCCGAGGCGCCCGCGCCGGACGATCTGTCGGATCTCGCCGCGAACAGCGGCAAGCGACGGGTGGTCGCCGCTCTTAGCGATCCAGAGGTCCGCGCCCTCATCGCGCAGGCGGACGTCGTTGTGGCCGACGCAGGCCAGACCTTGAATTTGACGGACCTTCGAAAGGCGAGCCCAAGCCTGGTGACCATGACGGTCAGCGACTTCGGCGTCGGCAACAGCTTCAGTGACTGGCAGGCCACGGATCTGGTGTTGCACGCCCTGTCGGGCGGACTGTCGCGCTCGGGAATCCGGGGGCGAGCGCCCCTGCCGCCGCCGGGCCGGCTGGCGCTGGAATGCGCGGTGGCCCAGGCCGCCTACGCCCTGGGCGTCTCGCTGTATCGCGCCCTGCGAACGGGCGAAGGCGACCATATCGACTTCGCGGCTCTGGAAGGCGCCGTCCAGGCGCTGGATCCGGGTTTCGGCATCAGCGGCAGCGCGACCATGGGCAAGCCGCTGCACCTGCTGTCCCGCGATCGTCCGCCCAAGGGTTTTCAGTATCCGATCCTGCCCTGCGCAGACGGCCACGTCCGCATCTGCCTGCTGTCGAAGCGCCAGTGGCGCGCCATGTTCAGGTGGATGGGCGAGCCGCCGCAGTTCGCCGCGCCCGAGTTCGACAGCCTCGCCGCGCGCTACAAGTCGCCTGATCTGCTGAAGGCCATCGCCGCCTTCTTCGCGGATAGGACGCGCGCCGAGCTGGAAGCCGAGGGGCAGGGTTACGGCGTGCCGATCTCGATGGTCCTGACGCTGGAAGAAGGTCTGGACAGCGAGCACGTCAAGGCGCGCGGCGCGCTTCGCCGCCAGACGCTGCCGGATGGCCGCGTCGTCAGTCTGCCCAACGGTGTCGTCGCGATCGATGGCGAGCGGATGACCGCCGACGAAGGCCTTGAGGCCCAGCCAGACTTTGAAGTGTCGCCCACAAGCCCTGCGGCCGAGCCTGGGCGTCACGCCTTCGAAGGGCTGAGGGTGCTCGACCTCGGCGTCATCGTGGTCGGCGCCGAACAGGGGCGTCTGCTGGCCGATCAGGGCGCGGACGTGGTCAAGGTCGAAAGCCGGGCCTATCCCGACGGCAACCGCCAGTCCTATCTGACGTATGGGCTGTCGGTCAGTTTCGCAGCGGGCCATCGCAACAAGCGCAGCCTGGGCCTGAATCTGCGTGATCCGGCGGGCCGGCGTCTTTTCCTCGATCTGGCGTCCAGGGCGGATGTGATCCTGTCGAACTTCAAGCCGGGGACGCTGGAGGGGTTGGGTCTGGACTATCAGACGGTGTCGCAGGTGAACCCCCGCGTCGTCATGGTCGACAGTTCGGCCTTCGGCGCCAGCGGGCCTTGGAGCGGTCGGATGGGCTATGGCCCCCTGGTTCGCGCGGCGACCGGCCTGACATTGGCGTGGCGTTATCCTGACGATCCTGAAGGGTTCAGCGACAGCACCACCATCTATCCCGACCATGTCGCTGCGCGGGTGGGCGCCCTGGCGACGGTCGCCTTGCTGATCCGCAGGCTGCGCACCGGCCGGGGCGGCACCGCCAGCATCGCCCAGTCGGAAATCATGCTGGCTCATTTCGCCGAAGAGATCGCTCAAAGCAGCGTCGGTGAGGAGTTCGGCGCGCCGACGGATTGGCCGTGTGGCGTCTATCAGACCCAGGGAGACGACGACTGGTGCGTCGTCACGGTTCGCAATACGGCGGGCTGGATGGCGACTTGCCGCCTCATCGGTTTCGAGGCGGGCAAGGAACTCGACACATCGGCCAAACGTCTGGCGGCGCGCGAGCAGATCGACGCGGCGATGAGGGCATGGTTCGGCGCGCGCAGCGCGGATCAGGCGGCGGTCGCCCTGCAGGCAGTCAGCGTGCCGGCCGCCAGAATGCTTCGCGTCGCCGACCTGCAGGCCTTTCCCTGGTTCCGGGAGCGCCGCTTCTATCGAGTCGAAAGCCATCCCTACCTTGACGAGCCGGTCGTCGCCGAGCGCCGCCATGCCCGAACCGAGGCCTTGGCCGAGGCGCCGTTGCGGTGCGCGCCCCTGGCGGGCGAGCACAGCGAGACAATCGTGCGGGAATGGCTGAGCGAATGCGACGACGTCATCGCCGGTCATGTCGCGACGGGCGTGTTGGAGCCCGTCGAGCCTGGGGTTTTGGCGGCGGCGACGGCGGCGATTGCGGAACCGGCGCAAAAAGGCGTTGCCTGATATTATTTAATCGGTCAATTACATCTCATATCGTTCGAGGGAGATGTCAGTTGTCCGAAGCGCTCATCATTGACGCGGTGCGTACGCCGCGCGGGATCGGCAAGGTGGGAAAGGGCGCGCTGGCGCATCTGCATCCCCAGCATCTGGCGGCCGTCGTGCTGAAAGCCGTCGCCAAACGGAACAAGCTGAACACCGCCGATGTCGAGGACGTGATCTGGTCGACCTCGACCCAGAAGGGGAAGCAGGGCGGGGACCTGGGCCGCATGGCGGCGCTGGACGCCGGCTATGACATCGTCGCCAGCGGCATGACCCTGGACAGGTTCTGCGGGGGCGGCATCACCGCAGTGAACCTCGCCGCCGCCCAGGTGATGTCCGGCATGGAAGACCTGGTCATCGCCGGCGGCGTGGAGATGATGAGTTACACCAACGCCGTCGCCGCCCAGGAGCAGGCGGCGGGCATGGCGCCGGCTCTGATGGGGTCGGGAAACGAGCACTTGGACGCCCGCCACCCGCAATCTCACCAGGGCGTATGCGGCGACGCCATCGCGAGCCTGGAGGGCATCAGCCGCGAAACGCTGGACGCCTTCGGTCTGGAAAGCCAGCGGCGGGCCAAGGTCGCGATCGACGAGGGGCGCTTTGATCGATCGATCGTGCCGGTCACCGACGACGACGGGAAGGTGATTCTGGACCGCGACGAATATCCCCGTCCTGAGACGACATTGGAGGGG
>Ga0157370_10008494_pt1 | contig 11075 bp, 8 predicted proteins | sample C35metaG_FD_113463 | JGI IMG/M metagenome (GOLD analysis project Ga0157370, IMG submission 113463) | Corn rhizosphere microbial communities from Kellogg Biological Station, Michigan, USA - C3-5 metaG | ecosystem: Host-associated > Plants > Roots > Rhizosphere > Soil | place: USA: Michigan... | reverse complement strand
CGTATCGAATTGATCACCTTGCGCAATCAGAACGAAATCGCGCTGGATACCGCCCAGAGAAAGGCTCAAAGTGAGGATTCCACCCCGCCGGAGCTTCCGGACGATTCCGACGACGATGACGACATCCGCCTATTCTGAGCCCCCCGCCTTGGGCCCGCTTTTGCAAGCCATTCATTCTCCTGAAGATGTCAAAAAACTTTCGGATGATCAGCTCACCGAACTCGCAGCCGAAATCCGATATTCCCTGATCAACTCTCTTTCCCGGACGGGTGGCCATCTTGGACCCAATTTGGGAGTGGTGGAGTTGAGCATCGCACTTCATCGGGTGTTTTCCACTCCGGGGGATAAATTCGTCTTTGATGTCGCCCACCAGGGTTATGTCCACAAAATGCTGACCGGGCGCGCGGACCAGATTCATACGATCCGCACTTACAAAGGGCTGAATGGTTTCCTGCTCCGAACCGAGTCTGATCATGATGCCTATGGAGCGGGCCATGCCGGCACGGCCCTATCAGCAGCCTTGGGAATGGCTGCTGCGCGTGATCTGGCTGGAAAAGACAATCATGTAGTGGCTGTGGCAGGGGATGCGGCCTTTACCTGTGGCCCTACGCTGGAAGCTCTGAACAACATTGCAGAGACGACGAAGAAATTCATCGTTGTTCTGAATGATAACGAATGGTCCATCGACAAAAATGTTGGAGCCATCGCGCGGCATTTCAATGCGCTCCAAACGCATTCCGCCTACTCCGCCATACGTAGCCGGGCTGCGGAATTTGTGGAAAAAGTGGCAGGTAAACGTGCCCGCAGCCTGGCCCATAAGGTGGAGGAAAGTGCGAAAAACCTGCTGTTTCCCAATGTGCTTTTTGAGAAATTCGGCTTGCGCTATTTCGGGCCCATCGATGGGCACGATTTACCACTGCTGATTCATACTTTCGAGCACCTCAAGACTCTCCAAGAGCCTTGTGTACTCCACATCATTACAGAAAAAGGGCGGGGATATCAGCCGGCGCTGGATAATCCCGGGAAATTCCACGGCTTGGGAGCCTACAAGATTGATGATGGCTCCACAGATGTAGCCACCACTCCAACTTGCTCGGATCTCTTTGGCCGCGCTATAACAGATTTTGCCAAAAAGGATCCTAAAATCGTGGCCATCACGGCCGCCATGCCAGGCGGTACGAAGCTGGAAATCTTTAAAAACGAGATTCCGGAGCGCTATTTCGATGTAGGCATCGCAGAAGAACATGCGGCTCTCTTTGCCTGTGGTTTGGCAGCCGAAGGATTTCGCCCCTTTTTGGCCATTTATTCCACCTTCATGCAGCGTGCGTATGACATGATCATCCATGACATGGCATTACAGGGCCTGCCGGTCCGGCTTTGTATGGACCGCGGTGGATTATCAGGTGATGATGGTCCGACTCATCATGGCCTTTTCGATATCGGCTATCTTCGTCATATTCCGGGACTCATCCATATGCAGCCCAAGGATGAGAACGAATTGGTAGATATGCTTTATACCATGTCCCTGTACGATATGGGACCTTCCGCTATCCGTTACCCCAGGGGTATCATTAAAGGCGCGCCAGTCAATCCGGCTCCCACCGCACTGGAGATAGGAAAGGGTGAAGTTGTGGAAGACGGTAAGGACGTTGCCCTCATTGGTTTAGGCTCCCTGTTTGAAATGGCAGAGCGCACCAAGGTTCTGTTGGAAGAAAAGGGGCTTTCCGTTGCTTTGATCAATCCCCGCTTTATCAAGCCATTGGATGGTAACCTGTTGGAAGAATACGGCAGGAAATGCCGTGTTCTGTGTACCTTTGAGGATCATGTGATCCAGAATGGTTTCGGTGCTTCAATCATCGATCTATTGCACACGAAGGGCATCCATACTCCGGTGGAGCGAATCGGATGGCCGGATGAATTTGTGGAACATGGAAAGCCCGATACGTTGCGTGCTCTCCATGGCCTGACAGCGGAAAATGCCTCAGCATTGGTGCTGAAGCATTTTCCTGCTCACTAATCCATCCTGGCTGAGTGGCTGGATCAGTTGGCAGCTTTCTGAATTTTCTGGCCAGTGGTCTGAACGTCTCTGCCGAAGCCACGAGTAGTGGCGCAGGAAGTCGTACCCATGACCAGCATGAGTGCAGATGCGCAAAGCATGGTCGTGAAAGTGGCTTTCGAAATTTTGGTCTTTCGTGAAGCGTTGCGAATAAGGCTTGGGATAAAGAGAGTATTCATAACAATCGTTTAATTGCAGGCTTCGCACCAATTTTCCGAATCGATGTAACCCGTTGAAAATACGAATTTAAGAAAGTTTCTGATCGTTTATTAAAGTGCATTATGCATTGCTTTGTGCATGATTTTTTCGCAAATGAGTGCATTATGCTATTATTCGAAAAAATGTTGCAAATCCGTGGCAACTACAACCTTCTGAAAATCAAAGTTTTAAGTTTCAAGTAACTGAAGGTACGCGGAATGATAAAGAGGCCATTCACTCCCTAAACTCTTTTTTCGCATGGATATTCTGATTGTTGACGATGAAAAATCGATTCGCCTTACCACTTCACTCGCTCTGGAGGCAGAGGATCATTATGTCGAGACGGCGGAGGATCGCACGACTGCTCTGAAGCGGGTCAAGGAAGAGAATTTCGATCTCATTTTCTTGGATCTTCGATTGGGCGATGAGGATGGACTTGAAGTTCTTCAAAAGATTCTAGAGATGAAACCGCACCAGCTGGTGACGATTTTCACCGCGCATGCTTCGATTTCCACCGCAGTCAAGGCGACGCAATTGGGAGCGTTTGATTATCTGGAAAAACCTTTCACGCCGGACCAACTGCGGGCCATCATCATTAAGGCGAAAAAGGCTCTTCAGACCCAGGGTGAGGTGGTGAGACTGAAGGAGACAGTCAAGGAGTTGAAAAGTGAGGCTCGACATTCCTCTCCGCCGGTCCGTTTTGAGTCCGATGATGAATTCACTCGTCAGGAATTTGATACACTTTTCCGTGCGGCTGCTACTCCTGCTTCCATCCTGATTCTTGGTGAAAGTGGTACAGGTAAAAGCGTGATCGCCCGTGAGGTGCATGACCGCAGCCACTTGCACGACAAACCGTTCGTAACGGTAAGCTGCCCCAGCCTTTCCAAAGAATTGCTGGAAAGTGTACTGTTCGGCCACGTAAAGGGTTCCTTCACCGGCGCAATCAAGGATACTTGGGGAAAGGTTTCCGCAGCCGAGGGCGGGACCCTGTTTTTGGATGAAATCGGTGAGCTTCCTCTGGAAATCCAGCCGAAGCTCCTCCGTCTTCTCCAGGAACGGGAATACGAGCGTCTGGGTGAAAACAAAACGCGTTCCAGCAATGTGCGGGTAATCGCCGCTACCAATCGGGATCTGCGCCAGTGCGTGAATGAGGGCACCTTCCGTGAAGATCTTTATTACCGCTTGAATGTCATCACCATCACCGTTCCGTCATTGCGGGATCGTCCAGATGATCTTTTGAGGTTTGCGAATGAATATCTCGCCTACTTCGGTTCCCAGATGGGCCGCAAGATTGATGGTTTCAGTGAATCTGGCCGGAGTGCCATTCTCCGCCATTCCTGGCCGGGCAACCTTCGTGAATTGAGAAACGCCATTGAGCGTGCCGCCATTCTGGCCCGTGGAAACAAGATCGAGGCTGAGGATCTTCCCAGCCCATCCCAATCGCACAGTGTGCGGGAAGGTGGAGACAAGTCACTTTCCCTGGGGGGGGAACATACCATTGAAGAGTTGGAGCAGGCACATATGATAAAGGTTCTCGATTGGGCACCCTCTCTTCAGGATGCCGCTTCCATTCTGGGCATCGATAAGGCTACACTCTATCGTAAACGGAAGCGTTACGGCATGGACTGATTTCCTTCAGGCACTCATATTTTTCCTTCCCACTCATGCTACGCCTCAGACTTTTTTACGGATTGCTCACGATCGTCGTGCTCCTCTGGGGGGTGGGAGGTGCAGCACTGCTCCTAATGAATGATTCATCGGACCAGTATTCAGCACGGCTGAAGGAGGACTATCAGATCATTGATGCAGCGCAATCGTGTCGCACCATTACGGCAACGCTCAACTCCCACTATCTGCCGCAATTGGCCACACCTGTAGTAGAAAAACCCTTGGATCGCTCTCTCTTCGATAAATTGAAGGTCGAGCTTCAGGGTAATCTCAATATCGTTACGAACAGCACCAAGGGCGATCCGGAATGGGCCGGAGTGGCGCAGCGATTTGAGCAAGCGATCGATATTTATTGCGACGGTTATGAAAACTACTTCTCGGGCAACGTGGTGAAGTTGTCAGACCGAGCGGATCTTCTCCGCTACATGAGCACTCAGACGCAGCGGCTCACTGACATGTCCGACAGTATCATGTCCTTGGGAGAAAAAACGCTGTTTAACGGGGCTAAGCTGTTAGGTCGTGAGGCCGGTAAGAATATCCTGCTCATCACCACCCTCGTAATTTTAGGGACCACCGTTGCCGCCTTGATCTATTATCAGCTCGTCAGGCATATGGTCGATCCCGTAGCCCGACTGACGCATTCCATTGAGGAAATTCGCAAGGGAAATTTCGAGTTGGTCCTGCCCACACCGGGGCGGGGTAGTGAGTTCATCTCCGTAGCCTCCGCGTTCAATGACATGGCGGCGGAGCTGAAGGTGCATCGCATGCAGACGAATGAAAACCTGCAACGGGCCAACCTTGTGAATCGTGCGATTCTGGAAGCGATTCCTTCTCCGGTTTACATCCTAAGTGATGACACGAAGGTCATCCAGATGAATCCGGCGGCGGAAAATCTGTCTGAAAAAGTCGGCATTGCCAGTCGCATACCACTCAAGATTCAGCGGATTCTGGACGATTGCCGGGAGAACGGCTCCCACTTTTTGCCGGAGGATCCACGCGAGGCATTGTTGTTCCGTATCGAGGAAAAGGAATATTACTATCTACCTCGTATTTTTCGTTTTGAATCCGAAAATCACTCCCATGCCAGTGGATCCGGCTGGGCTATCCTGCTTCATAATGTGAGTCGCATCCGCTGGCTGGATGATATGAAGACCAATCTGATCGCCACCGTGAGCCATGAAATCAAAACGCCGCTCACCGGTATTCGGATGGTCCTCCACCTCTTGATGGAGGAGCGGACCAGCAAGCTGGATGAGATGCAGAAGACCATGGTTTCTTCCGCGAGTGAGGACTGTGAAAGACTTCTGGGCACCCTCAATAGTTTGCTGGATCTTTCGCGTGCGGAAAGCGGAACCACGCATCTCACCCGCCATCATTCTTCTCTTCAGGATCGTGTGGAAACTGCTGCCACACTTTATGCCGACATGGCTCGTGCCAAAAATGTCCAGATTCACGTTTCTCCAGAACTTCCGAATGCCCCGAAGGTTTACATTGATTCAGTGAAAATGGATGAGGTTTTGAACAATCTGGTATCGAATGCCATCAAACACAGCCCGCGTGGTGGAAAGGTTTCCCTGGCAGTGACGAGACCGGAGGCGGATTTCCTGCGGGTATCGGTAATCGATGAAGGGCCAGGTGTTCCCGAAGCAGCACAATCCCGCATTTTCGAACGCTTTTTCCGTGCTTCCGGCCAGGATCATGATGGGGTGGGCCTGGGGTTATTCATTTCCCGCGAAATCATGAGAGCTCACGAAGGCCGGATCGGCTTGATGGAGCGCTCTGAAAATCAGACTGAATTTTACATTGATGTTCCAATCGCCTGATAGTGGAAGCTTGATCCATCTGGCCACCCGGCGTGTGCTGGTGGTCGATGATGAGCCGACCTTGAGGTTGGGGTTTTCTTATGCGCTTAGTAATAAAACCACTTATGTCGAAACTGCTGCGACGGGTCGCCAGGCTCTGGATGCCACCGCAAAGGCAGATTTTGATGTAATCATACTGGACCTCCGAATGCCCGATATCGATGGACTGGGGGTGATCAAATCCCTGCGCAATGTGGGGATACAAACTCCGATTGTGCTGTGCAGTGCAGGACTGAATTCCAGCTCAACGATGCAAGCTCTTCTGAATGGGGTGGTGGACTTTCTACACAAGCCCATTTGTCCCGCTGAACTCCGTGGAGTGGTGGATTTCATTTTAACTCCTTCAAATCAACTGTTTCCCAAAGCGATGCGTGCAGCTCGTGAAGGTGCCTATGATGTTGCGATTGGTTTCTTGAACCAGGCAGCCTCACCTGACACTCAGACCACAGCGTGGGCGGATATCTTCACTCTTTTACGGAATGAAAAGCATAAGGGGGAAACCTTTCTGTTGGAGCAGCATGTGAATCAGCATCTCAATCTATTGGCTTATCGCGAACCGGGAGGTGTATGAAAAATCTCTATCTTCTCTTGCTGAATAAAAACTCAGGCGGAAATGAGCGTGGATTGGATGCCGGGGAAATCATCGGGGGAATCGAGAGTGTTTTCCGCCAGCATGGCCATGAGATTGAATCCATGATCTTTTCTTCGGCAGAGATCGAGCAAACGATTCAGTCTGCCATTAAAAGAAGACCCCATGCCATTCTGATAGCGGGTGGAGACGGGACCGTTTCCACTGCCGCAGCACTCATGGGCGGCTCTGAGATCGCGCTAGGCGTGATTCCGATGGGGACGTTCAATCTGGCTGCTCGGGATTTCGGCGTGCCTTTGGAGATCCCGGCGGCTGCTGAATACCTCGCGACTGCTACTGTGGAATCCGTGGATGTGCTGGATGTGGATGGTCACGTCTGTCTTTGCACCACCATTCTTGGATTTTACCCGGAGTTCTCCCATATCTTTGAAAAGAGAGACCATGGCGGCCACTGGTGGAAAAAATCACTCAAGCTGCTATTCGGCTTGCCACGGACCTATGCCCGCTCCCGCCCACTGCATTTGGAATGGCAGGCGGATGACGCAGCCGGCTTTGCCCGCACAAAATTTGCCGCCATTGTTCCTGGCAGTTATCTGGGAAAGGCGGGTCTGGTGCCGGCGCGGACGGATTTTCAATCCGGCACGATGACTGCCTATGTGGGTCATCACAAAAGTGCCTCATCGGTGCTGAAGGCTATTTTCGATTACTCGCTGGGGAAGCATGAGGAGAACGCAGGAGTGGAAATTTTCAAAACCACCAGCCTTACTCTATACATACGGGGGAAATCCAAATGCACGCTCATGTTGGATGGGGAGATTCTGGAGATGAAACTTCCATTGCGGTTGCGCATCTTACCTCGTCATCTCCGGGTGCTGGCATCGCCTGAAGCCCTCTTTCCTCCGGTGCCATGAAACGGATTGTCCATCTATCAGACCCTCACTTCGGCGCGGCGGATGAAAAGGTGGCCCGGGCATTTCTGCAGCAGATCCACTCATCTCCTCCGGATCTAACGATTCTCAGTGGTGACATGACAATGCGCGCAAGCCATACGGAATTGGCTGACGCCCGTAATTTCATTGAGCAGCTTCCCCATTCACGGATTCTCATTCCGGGAAATCATGACATGCCAGGAGCGCAGCATCTGCTGGAACGCCTTGCTGATCCTTTCCGCAGGTATCGCAATAGTATCCAGCAGGATCTGGAGCCGGAGCTGTATCAGGATGGAATCCACACGGTGTGTCTGAATAGCAGTCGCTCCTGGGGATTTTACGCAGATTGGTCGGAAGGCCGGTTATCAAGCAGTCAACTCGCCCGCGCGGAGGAGCAGTTCATGGCGATTCAGGATGCTGAGTATCGAGTTCTGGTACTGCATCACCCATTGGTGGAACTGGCATTGAAAGGGCGTGCCGTCGTGAAACCACTGGTCCCTCTTTTGGAATGCATGGAGCGATCAAAAGTGGATTTTGTTCTGTGCGGGCATTTCCACCGTTCCATCATCATGCCGGTAGGACTGAATGGAAGCTGGCAGTCGATCGTTTCCCAGGCTCCCACCGTCTGCTCCACGCGATTGCAGGGAGAGCCCCAGGGCTATCATGAAATTTCCTTCGATTTCGATCATGCGGAAATCGTTCATCATGTTTATAATGGCAGTGATTTCTCAGCCAGCACTGCGACTGCCTTCGAACGTAAGGCAAGCGGGTGGTGGCAATCCCGTCTTCTGTTATGAAAACCAACTTTGATTATGAACTCATCGTCATCGGAGGAGGTAGCGGCGGCCATGCTGCTGCTCACAAGGCCGTCTCGCTGGGACTGAAGACCGCGTTGATCGAAAATGCAGAAGAGTTGGGAGGTCTCTGTATTTTAAAAGGCTGCATGCCCACCAAGGCATTGATCGAGACAGCCAACCGCATGCGCATCATCCGGGACGCCGCCCGCTTCGGCATCAAGGCCGCGCCTCCTGAACTGAATCTGGAAGTATTCCGGAAGCGGATTCATGACTTGCTGGAAGACTTCAAGAATGCACGTGTTTCCGAGATGGAAAATGGGGATTACCGTCTGGTCCGCGCCAAGGCCTGCTTCATCAGTGATCATGAATTGGAGCTAACAGACCAAAGTGGGGCTGTCTCCCATCTGACGGCGGAAACATTCATCATCGCCACCGGTTCCACTGTGGATATTCCCGATATTCCGGGGCTGAAGGGCACTCCCTACTGGACCAGTGACGATTTGCGCGGATTTCCATTTCTACCAAAACGCATCGCCATCATGGGTGCGGGTGCCATCGCACTTGAGAGCGCGCATCTCTTCGAGGGGCTGGGCAGTGAGGTGGTGATCATCGCACGGGGTGAGCAGATGCTTTCCGGGCATGATGCAGATCTATCTGCGGGCATGGAGGCTGAAACAAAAGAAAGGGGCATTCGCTTTTTCAATAACTCCACTGTGGAAAACGTTGGTTACGATGCCGGTGAGTTTTTTCTAACATTTGGCAAGCGTAATGAAAAGCTCCACGTCGATGCGCTGCTGATTGCCATCGGACGCACTCCCCGCACCAAAGGACTGGGGTTGGAGTCCATCGGTGTGGCGAAGGAAGACGGCCGCATCCTTACCGATGAGCGATCCGCCACCTCACGGAGTCACATTTTCGCGGCAGGAGATTGCTCCAGCTCCCATGCGGTCGTTCACATGGCAGTGCTGCAGGGGGAAGTAGCTGCCAAAAATGCCCATCGTTTTTTATATGAAGATCATTCGACGACTGCTGCGGAGTGGAACCGTGACAGTATCATGAATGCCTGGTTCACGGAGCCTCAGGCGGTGATGATCGGTCTTAGTGAAAAGGAGGCGCTGGAGAAAGGGATTCCGATCCAGATCGGGAAAGCGGACTATCAGGACCATGGAAAAGGCATGATAGCTGGCTCACGTCATGGTTTTCTCAAAATCATCGCCTCCGCCACGGACGGGCGATTGCTGGGCGCAGTGGGGTTGGGGCCGGAAGTGGCTGAGACAGGGCATCTTCTCCAGCACGCCATCGAGCAAGGCCTGACAGTTGCCGAATATCTCACTCTTCCGCACTACCACCCTACCTTTGCTGAAGCATGGTCCCGTGCCGTAGAGGATATTTACGAGGCTCAGCGGTTCAAGTAGCTCAGCCTTCCTTACCCCAGCGCACGGCCAGCACACCATTTACGAAAAGCTGGAGCGGATGATACAGCATGATGGGCAGCAGGATCAGCGAGAGGGCAGGAGAGCGGCCAAAGATGAGCGCGGCCAAGGGAACGCCCATGGCCAGCGTTTTTTTCACGGAGCAGAAATAAGCGGCAATGGAGTCCTCCCGATCCAGTTTCAGCAGCTTGCACGCAGCTCCTACCAGCAAGGACATACCGATAAAAAGAATCATCACCACCAGAATGGTGAGGCTGGTTTCCGAGATTCCGTGTTTGTGCCAGATGTTTTCCTTCACCGAATCGCAGAAGGCTGAATAAACGATGAAAACGATCACCGCATTACTGATGCGGGTAAACCATACCTTGTTGGCATCTGCCCAATGCTTCAGGAGTGGTCGCAGCAGCATGCCCATGGTGAATGGCAGTAGCGTGAGCAGCATGATTTTAAGCAGCAATGTGCCAAAGCCACTGGAGGATTGACCGGTCCCCTGCATCAGCAGGTGAACGAGAAAGGGAGTAAAGATCACTCCGAGGATATTGGACAGCGCCGCGTTGAAGAGCGCTCCCGGCGTATTTCCCCTGGCTACGGCCGTAAGAACCACAGAGGTGGAAATCGTGGAAGGAAGGACGCAAAGGAAAAGGAAGCCATCCCGAATCGCCTGTGGTTCGCTTTTCCAAATTCCGGGAACGATGCGATCCAGAGCCAGCCCCATCAGCGGGAAGATCACAAACGTGAACGCCTGGATGATGGCGTGGAGCCGCCAGTTCCCTGCTCCGCTGCGGATTTTTTCAAAGGCGAGCGACAGGCCCTGAAGGAATAGAATGAGGGCGATACCGCCATTGTTCACATAATCGGGGTTGATCCAGCCACCCCGCGCACCGCCATCCGGAAAAACAAAGGCAGCCACCACCGCGAGCATCAGTGCTAAAAGAAAGTCATTTTTCCTGCTCCACAAACTCAATGCCTTTCTCATCTGGGCAGACTATGAAACCGGGTAAGGCGAGAACAAGTGCTTAGAAATTGGGCAAAACGCCTGTGAAATTTCTCCGGATTTGCTTTCTGCATTTTTATCAAAACCGTGGAAAAATCGGAAATCCCATATTCCATCAGGGTTTCATGGCATGAGGATGCGTGGCATGTGCCCTGCGATGAATCCTGCAGCCCTAGTGGGCATAACATTATGAAAACAAACACACTACCAAGTCGTGGCGGTGATCGTTGGGCCATGAAATCCGGTAAAATCGGTTGGATTCTCCTTTGGCTGATTGGCGTACCGGTACCCGTTCTGTTGATTTTCTTCCTGCTTCGCGGTTGTACGTGATTCCGACTTATACCGGCGTTGAGGAAATGAACTGCCGCATTCCTAGTCAATTTCAGAGCAAGAAATGACTTTACAATGGAAAGTGGCTGGGTAGCTTTCGCGCCCCGGTCGCTCCTGCGGCAGTCATCCCAACCATCTTCTGTCATGAAAGTTCTCTCTTCTCTCGCCTCCGCGAAACGTCGCCACGCTGATTGCCAAGTCGTGAAGCGCAAAGGAACT
>Ga0157370_10008491_pt1 | contig 11077 bp, 6 predicted proteins | sample C35metaG_FD_113463 | JGI IMG/M metagenome (GOLD analysis project Ga0157370, IMG submission 113463) | Corn rhizosphere microbial communities from Kellogg Biological Station, Michigan, USA - C3-5 metaG | ecosystem: Host-associated > Plants > Roots > Rhizosphere > Soil | place: USA: Michigan... | reverse complement strand
GCGGGCAGGTCGATGGCCACGTCCGGTTCGCGGGCGAAGGCCAGCGGCCCGTCGGCCCGCTCCCCGGCGATGGCGCGCAGCAGCACGGTGGTGAGCTCGCTGTCGTGCAGCCCGTCGTAGACCATCTTGCCGCGCTGGTCGGTGCCGATGAGCGCGTGCGCCAGCTCGGGCGGCACCTGGCGGCGGAACCCGGCCAGCACCTGGTAACGGGCGGGCGGGGCAGGGGCCGGTGCGCCTGCGCGCACCGACACGATCAGGTGCCGCAGCTCAGGATCGCCCGCCGCGAGCAGGGTGTCCGCGATGACCGTGACGTCACCGCCGATCCGGTCGCCGGGGAACCACCGCTGGGCGGGCATCCAGGTCGCGAGGGCATGCTCCAGCAAGTTCATGGCTACTGGACTATGTCCTTCCCGTCACCGTTCTAACGCGGTACCGGCCGGAAATCGGCCAGAAGGGACGCCTCTTTACCGCTCCTGGACCGGCGGCAGCTGGAACCAGTAGAAACCATGACCCGGCAGGGTGAGCAGGTAGGTCAGGTCGCCGATCGGCGGGAACCTGACCCCGCCCATGCACTCGATCGGCGTGATCCCCTTGAACCGGCGCAGGTCGAGCTCGACCGGCTGGGGGAACCTTGAGAGGTTGTTCACGCACAGGATCCGGTCGGCCGCTTCCTGGCTGTTGCCCGGGTCGGGGTGCTCCCGGACGAAGGCCAGCACGCTCGGGTTGGACGAGCTCAGCTCCTCGTACCGGCCCAGACCGAAGACCGGGTGCCGCTTGCGGATCTCGATCATCCGTTTGGTCCAGGTCAGCAGGGATCCGTTGTTGTTCTCCTGGGCCTCGACGTTGATGGCCTGGTAGCCGTACGTCGGGTCCATGATCAGCGGCAGGTAGAGCCGGGCCGGGTCGCAGCGGGAGAACCCGGCGTTGCGGTCCGGGGTCCACTGCATCGGGGTGCGCACCCCGTCGCGGTCACCGAGCCAGATGTTGTCGCCCATGCCGATCTCGTCGCCGTAGTAGATGACCGGCGAGCCGGGCAGGGACAGCAGCAGCGCGGTGAACAGCTCGAGCTGGTTGCGGTCGTTGTCGAGCAGCGGGGCCAGCCGGCGGCGGATGCCGATGTTGGCCTTCATCCGCGGGTCACGGGCGTACTCGGAGTACATGTAGTCCCGCTCGTCGTCGGTGACCATCTCCAGCGTCAGCTCGTCGTGGTTGCGCAGGAAGATGCCCCACTGGCAGCCGGACGGGATCTCCGGGGTCTGGGCCATGATCTCCGAGATCGGGTAGCGCTGCTCCCGCCGCACGGCCATGAAGATGCGCGGCATCAGCGGGAAGTGGAACGCCATGTGGCACTCGTCGCCGCCCAGGGCGCGGTCGCCGAAGTACTCGACTACGTCGGTGGGCCACTGGTTGGCCTCGGCCAGCAGCACCCGGTCCGGGTAGAGCCGGTCGATCTCGGACCGGATCCGGCGCAGGTACTCGTGGGTCTCCTTGAGGTTCTCGCAGTTGGTGCCCTCGCGCTCGTACAGGTAGGGCACCGCATCCAGCCGGAACCCGTCGATGCCCAGGTCCAGCCAGAACCGCAGCACCTCCAGGATCGCGTCCTGGACCCTCGGGTTGTCGTAGTTCAGGTCGGGCTGGTGGGAAAAGAACCGGTGCCAGTAGTACTGGCCGCGGACCTGGTCGAAGGTCCAGTTGGACTGCTCGGTGTCGACGAAGATGATCCGGGCGTCGGGGTATCCGTCGTCGGCGTCCGACCAGACGTAGAAGTCGCCGTACGGGCCGTCCGGTTCGCTGCGGGAGGCCTGGAACCACGGGTGCGCGTCACTGGTGTGGTTGATGACCAGGTCCGCGATGACCCGGATGCCGCGCTTGTGCGCCTCGTCCACCAGCTCGACGAAATCGCCGACGTTGCCGAACTCGGGCAGGACCGTGGTGAAGTCGGAGATGTCGTAGCCGCCGTCCCGCAGCGGCGAGGCGTAGATGGGCAGCAGCCACAGGCAGTCGATGCCGAGCCACTGCAGGTAGTCCAGCCGGGACATCAGCCCGCGCAGGTCCCCGGTGCCGTCGTTGTTCGAGTCGTGGAAGCCGCGGACCAGCACCTCGTAGAACACCGCGCGCTTGAACCACGCGGGGTCGCGGGGCTGGCCGAAGCTGAACGGGTCGGGCACCGGGGTCGCCGCCTGGCCCGCGAAGCCGGTCAGCGGCGGCGGGGTGGGCATGGGTGGCGTGGGTTTATCCGGTGCTGTGGCCACTTCGTGCTCCTGCGGTCTGCCGGGCAAATGCCGGTATCACGAACGGACAGTGAAGATGTGTGCGGGCACCATCGACGGGTCGAGCCGCACGTAGCTGGCCTGCCGCCACCAGTACGACTCGCCGGAAAGCTCGTCAGTGACCAGGAACTCAGCGTTGTGATCGAGGCCGAGCGCCGGCATATCCAGCCAGACGGTGGCCTCTCGTGGCTCGCGCCAGTCGAGATTGACGACGACGAGCACGATATCCCGTCCGCCCCCGGCTGCGTCGGCACGATCCGCGACCTTGGAAAAACACAGCAGATCCGGCTGGTCAGCATGGTGAAACCGCAGGTTGCGCAGCTCCTGAAGGGCCGGATGCGCTCGCCGGATGCGGTTCAGCCGGGCCAGGAACGGGGCCAGCGTGGCCCCAGCCGCCTGCGCCCCGGCCCAGTCCCGCGGCCGGTACTGGTACTTCTCCGAGTTCAGGTACTCCTCACTGCCCGGCGCGGCTGGCTCGTTCTCGCACAGCTCGTAGCCGGAGTACACGCCCCAGGTGGGGGACAGCATGGCGGCCAGCACCGCGCGCACCGCGAACGCGGCCGGCCCGGCGTGCTGCAGGTAGTGGCCCAGGATGTCCGGGGTGTTGACGAAGAAGTTCGGCCGCATGTAGGCGGCCGCGGGCCCGGACAGCTCGCGCAGGTAGGCGGTCAGCTCACCGGCCGTGTTCCGCCAGGTGAAGTAGGTGTAGGACTGGTGGAACCCGATCATCGCCAGGGCGTGCATCATGGCCGGCCGGGTGAACGCCTCGGCCAGGAACAGCACGTCCGGGTCGGTCCTGCCGATGTCCGCGAGCAGCCGCTCCCAGAACCGCAGCGGCTTGGTGTGCGGGTTGTCGACGCGGAAGATCCGCACCCCGTGGTCCATCCACAGCCGCACGGTACGCAGCACCTCGGCGTAGATGCCCTCGGGGTCGTTGTCGAAGTTGACCGGGTAGATGTCCTGGTAGCGCTTGGGCGGGTTCTCCGCGTAGGCGATGCTGCCGTCGGCCCTGGTCGTGAACCACTCGGGGTGCTTGATCACCCACGGGTGGTCGGGGGAGGCCTGCAGCGCCAGGTCGAGCGCCACCTCCAGGCCCAGCTCCCCGGCACGCGTGACGAACGCGTCGAAGTCCGCCATCGTGCCCAGGTCCGGGTGCAGGGAGTCGTGCCCGCCGTCCGGCGAGCCGATCGCCCACGGCGAGCCCGGGTCGCCGGGCCCGGCGGTCAGCGTGTTGTTCGGGCCCTTGCGGGCGGTCGTCCCGATCGGGTGCACCGGCGGCAGGTACACCACGTCGAAGCCCATCGCCGCGATGGCGTCCAGGCGGCCCGCCGCGGACTTCAGCGTGCCGGACCGCGGCCCGTCCTGGCCGGCCAGCTCGGCGCCCTCGGACCGGGGGAAGAACTCGTACCACGACCCGAACAGGGCACGGCGCCGGTGCACGACCACCGGGTACCACCGTGTCCTGGTGGTCAGCGTGCGCAGCGGCCAGCCGGCCATGATCGCCAGCACCTCCGGGCTGCTCGCCGCGGTCAGCCGGGACATCGGCGACCGGTCGCCGTCGCGCAGCGCGGCCGCCACGGCGGCCAGCAGGTCCCGCTCGCGCCGGGGGGTCTTCGCCGCCTTGGCCGCCCGGTCGAACAGCAGCGCGCCCTCGGCCAGCATCAGGTCCACGTCCTGGCCCAGCGGGATCTTGATGGCCGCGTCATGCTGCCACCCGGCCATCGGGTCGCCCCACGCCTCGACCCGGAACTGCCACCTCCCCTCGGCCGGGATCGTGACGTCGGCGCCGTGCCGGTCGGTGCCCGGGGCGAGCTCGCGCATCACGGCCAGCGGCAGCTGGCTGCCGTCCGGCGCGCGCAGCACCACGCCGGCCCCGAGCCGCTCGTGGCCTTCGCGGAACACCGTGGCGCTGACCTCGAAGGTCTCGCCTGCTACCGACTTCGCCGGCCGTCGCCCCTGGTCAGGGGCGGGCTGCACGTCGAGGATGGGAATGCGGCCTATCACGCTGCAACGCTACCCATTCTGGGGGCGGCCATCCGCACCCGGTCGCCAAGCTTCTCCGTACCTTCGCTTACCTGGTTAGCAACCTTCGGCCGGTGCATTAAGGTCGGGCCGGTGAGAGCTATCCGGCGGTTCATCATCCACCCGGTCCTCCCCGAGCAGCTTGCCCCGCTGCGTGAGCTGATGCTCAATTTGCGCTGGTCATGGCATACCGAGACGCGTGACCTTTTTGCTGCCATTGACCCCGCGGCGTGGCAGCGGGCGGGCGGCGACCCGGTCGCCCTGCTCGCCCAGGTGCCGCCCGAGCGGCTGGCCGCGCTGGCCGCCGACCGGCGGTTCCTGCGCCGCCTCGGCGACGCCGCCGACGAGCTCCGCGACTACCTGTCCGGGCCGCGCTGGTACCAGGCCAGCCCGGAGCTGCCGGATCCGCCAGCCGGGGTGGCGTACTTCTCTCCCGAGTTCGGCGTGACCGCGGCGCTGCCGCAGTACTCCGGCGGGCTCGGCATCCTGGCCGGGGACCACCTCAAGGCCAGCAGCGACCTGGGCGTGCCGCTGATCGGCGTCGGCCTGCTGTACCGGCACGGGTACTTCACCCAGTCGCTGTCCGCGCCCGGCTGGCAGGCCGAGCGCTACCCGGCCGGGGACCCCAACGGCCTGCCGCTGGCCCTGCTGCGGGATGGCCCCGACGGCACCGGCGAGCCGGTCCGGATCACCGTGGGCCTGGCCGGCGGCGCCCCGCTCGCGGCCCAGATCTGGCTGGCCCAGGTAGGCCGCGTGCCGCTGCTGCTGCTCGACTCCTACATCGAGGAGAACGAGCCGGCCCTGCGTGAGGTGACCGACCGGCTGTACGGCGGCGGCAGCGACCACCGGCTGCACCAGGAACTGCTGCTCGGCATCGGCGGGGTCCGGGCGGTGCGGCGGTTCTGCGAGCTCACCGGGCGGCCGCAGCCCGAGGTGTTCCACACCAACGAGGGCCACGCCGGGTTCCTCGGCCTGGAGCGGATCCGCGAGCTGACCATGTCCGGGCTGTCGTTCGCCGAGGCGCTCACCGCCTGCCGGGCGGGCACTGTATTCACCACCCACACGCCGGTGTCGGCCGGCATCGACCGGTTCGCCCGGGAGCTGATCGAGCAGCAGTTCGGCGGGTCCAGCGAGGACCCGGCGCTGCCGTGCGACCAGGTCCTGGCGCTCGGCGCGGAGACCTACCCGGGCGGCGACCCGAACCTCTTCAACATGGCCGTGATGGGCATGCGGCTGGCCCAGCGGGTGAACGGGGTCAGCAAGCTGCACGGCTCGGTCAGCCGGGGCATGTTCACCGGGCTGTGGCCGGGCTTCGACCAGGCCGAGGTGCCGATCGGCTCGGTCACCAACGGGGTTCACGCTCCGACCTGGGTGGCCACCGAGATCCTCGACCTGGCCGCTGCGGGTGCGCAGGCCGGGGACGGTGCGGCGGGCGGCGCCGGCGGCCAGGACGGCCTGCCCGAGGACGGCCCGGCCTGGGCCCAGATCGCCGCGGCCGGGCCGGCCGCGATCTTCCAGATCCGCCGCCAGCTGCGGGCCCGGCTGGTGGCCGAGGCCCGGCGCCGGCTGCGCGCCTCCTGGCTCCAGCGCGGGGCCTCGGACGCCGAGCTGACCTGGATCGACGAGGCGCTGGACGAGAACGTGCTGACGATCGGGTTCGCCCGCCGGGTGCCGTCCTACAAGCGGCTGACGCTGATGCTGTGCAACCAGGAGCGGCTGACCGAGCTTCTGCTCGACCCGGAGCGGCCGGTGCAGATCGTCATCGCCGGCAAGGCCCACCCCGCCGACGACGGCGGCAAGCTGCTGATCCAGCAGATGGTCAAGTTCACCGACGACCCCCGGGTCCGGCACCGGATCGTGTTCCTGCCGGACTACGACATGGCCCTGGCGCACGCCCTGGTGCAGGGCTGCGACGTGTGGCTGAACAACCCGCTGCGGCCGCTGGAGGCGTGCGGCACCTCGGGCATGAAGTCCGCGCTGAACGGCGGCCTGAACCTGTCGATCAGGGACGGCTGGTGGGACGAGTGGTACGACGGCGCGAACGGCTGGGCCATCCCGTCCGCGGACGGCGTGAGCGAGTCCGGCCGCCGCGACGAGGTCGAGGCCGCCGCGCTGTACGACCTGATCAGCCAGTCGGTCGCGCCGCTGTTCTACGACAACGCCGGCGGCCAGCCGCCCGCCCGCTGGCTGGAGATGGTCGCGCACACGCTGCGCACGCTGGGGCCCAAGGCCCAGGCCACCCGGATGGTCAGGGAGTACACGACCGAGCTGTACCAGCCGGCCGCGGTGGCCTCCCGGGCGCTGGCCGGCCCGCCCGTGCCGGGCGCTCCCGTGCTGGGTACCGCCGCACCGGACGGCGGGCGGCTGGAGTACGGCCCGGCCCGCGAGCTGGCCGCCTGGCAGGACCGGGTCCGCAAGGCCTGGCAGGGCATCGCGATCGAGCATGTGGAGGCAGCCGAGGGCGAGCAGATGCCGGGCGCCCGGCTGTCGGTCAGCGCGGTGGTCGCGCTCGGCGAGCTGACCCCGGACGACGTGACCGTGCAGGTCGTGTACGGCCGGGTGGGGGACGAGGACGAGCTGGCCGAGCCGGCGCACGCCGCGCTGGCCCTGGAGAGCCCGCCGGACGGCCAGTCGGCCGCCCGCTACGCAGGCGAGGTCGAGCTGGGCGGCCCTGGGCCGTTCGGCTACACCGTCCGGGTGCTGCCCGCGCACCCGCTGCTGGCCACTCCGGCCGAGCTTGGCCTGGTTACGTTCCCTGATGCGCCGGCCGGCCTGACTAATGGTGATCTGCGCTGAATCCGTGCTCTTCTGTTCGCGCTCACCCCTTTATTACCTTTCGGTGAGTCCTTGATCACTGCAGTCTGATTCGCAGGTCACAGGGCTGCGCAATTAGTGCGACATAGCGTCTTGGCCGTGTTGCGGGGCGCCGGTAAACCGGCTGAGTTATCGTTGCGTCAGCTTTACAGGACAAGGCGGGCGGGCACGGGAAAATTCTCCCCGGAGCCAGCCAGAACGCCTGCATAGCCAGGGGGGCATGACATCCTGTGATAGACCGCTCTCGGAAAGTTACGGCTGCGCTTGGCTACTTTCCGCAACTGGCCCGTTACCCCCACGTGTGAAAGGACGCTGTTCGTGAGAGCCAAGATCGAGCCGGAGAACCGCCTGCTGACCCCGGCCGAGGTAGCGGCCCTGCTGCGGGTGGACCCCAAGACCGTGACCCGGTGGGCCCGTGGCGGCAAGCTGTCGTCGATCCGGACCCCCGGCGGGCACCGCCGCTACAGCGAGAGTGAAGTCCGCGGCTTCCTCAACGGGTGGCAGCGGATGTCCATGCCGCACGCCTCCGGCGAGTAAGACGGTCAGCGCGCAGCAGCGGCCGCTGCGCGCCTGACTGCCGCTCTCCCGGGGCAGGGTGCCAGCTGGCGCCCGCCGGGGGGCCCTGTCCTACGTAGGATCCCCGTGTCCTGCATAGGATCGGCCCGGTAAGGGAGGTGCGGATGGGCGAGTTCGTCCAGGTGGAAATCGACGCTGCCGTCGCAGTAGTCCGGCTCAGCCGGCCGAAGATGAACGCGCTGAACGCCCAGGTGCAGACCGAGATCGCCGGAGCCGCTTCGCGGCTGGCCACGGACCACCAGGTCCGTGCGGTGATCCTGTACGGCGGCGAGAAGGTGTTCGCGGCGGGCGCCGACATCAAGGAGATGGCCGACGCCGGTTATGCGGAGATGGCAGTCAATACGCAGCGGCTCCAGAACGCGTTCACCGCGATTGCGCAGCTGCCGCAGCCGGTGATAGCGGCCATCACCGGTTACGCCCTCGGTGGCGGCCTGGAACTGGCCCTGTGTGCCGACTTCCGGATTCTCGGTGAGAGCGCCAAGGTTGGCCAGCCCGAGATCCAGCTGGGGGTCATCCCCGGCGGCGGGGGCACTCAGCGTCTGCCCCGCCTCATCGGCCCCTCGAGGGCCAAGGACCTGATCTTCACCGGCCGGTTCGTGGGCGCCGAGGAGGCGCTGGCCATCGGGCTCGCGGACCGGGTGGTGCCGGACGCTGACGTGCTGGCCGCGGCCAGGGAAATGGCCAGCCGTTTTGTGAGCGGGCCCGCGCTGGCCCTGCGCGCCGCCAAGCAAGCCATCGACCAGGGTCTCAACGTGGACCTTGCTTCCGGACTGCAGCTCGAGCGGCTGCAGTTCGCTGCTCTCTTTGCTACTGAGGACCAGAAGGCGGGCATGCACAGCTTCGTGGAGAACGGGCCGGGCAAGGCCTCGTTTACCGGGCAATGACCGTCGCCGAGCCGGGCGACGGCAGCCCGTCGCTGGAGATGGTCGCCGCCGCGCTCCGCGCTGATTCCGCGGACGTGGCCATCTACGCCCAGGTTCTGACCAGCTCGCTGGGCGAGTCCCTGCCGCCGGGCTGCGTCACCGTGGACCGCCAGCGCACCATGTCCGACCGGATGAAGGGCCGCCCGGGGGAGGTCCAGAAGATCACCGTGCGGCTGGGCGACCGGGTCATGACGCTGGGCGTCGACCGCGGTCAGCCGGCCGCCGAGATCTGCCGGGAGGTCCGCGGCGTGGTCCTGTCCCGCCAGCCGGTTCCCGTGGGCCAGTGGGCCCAGGAGCTGGCCAAGGCGCTGGTCGAGCACGCCGAGCAGAACGCGGCCACGGCCAGTGCCCTGCGCCGGCTGATCACCGGCGACTGACCCGTGCGGCGCTGACCAGGCTCGTCCAGAGACGGGTCTTCCGCGCCGCGGCCCGCGCCGCAGGTCGGCCCTAAAGCGCAGCCACAGCCGGCCAGCACAGCCCTTAGGCTGGTCCGGTCATGACTCAACGGGATGGGCGCCCCCAGGAGTTCGGGCCCTACCGGGTGCTGCGGCGCATCGGCGAGGGCGGAATGGGCGTGGTCTACCTGGCGGTTGACAGTGCTCAGCGCCAGGTTGCAGTCAAGGCGCTGCGGCCCGCGGTGGCGGGCGAGCGGGATGCCAGGCGGCGGCTGGCCCGCGAGGTCGAGACCATGAGGCGGGTCCGCAGCCCGTACGTGGCCGAGGTGCTGGACGCCGACCTGACGTGCGAGCCGCCTTACATTGTGACGCAGTACGTGCGCGGCCGGACGCTGGATCAGCTGGTCAATGAGTCGGGTCCGCTGAACGGCCCGGCCCTGGCCCGGCTGGCCCGCGGGTCCACCGCCGCACTCTGCGCGGTCCACACTGCTGGCGTCGTGCACCGCGACCTCAAGCCGGGAAACATCATGCTGTCCGAGGGCGAGCCGGTCGTGATCGACTTCGGCATCGCGCACGCCGCGGACTCCAGCAAGATCACCCAGACCGGGATGTTCATGGGCACGCCTGGTTACCTCGCCCCCGAGGTGATCGAGGGGAAGGGCGCCACCCAGGCGTCGGACGTGCACTCCTGGGGCTCGACGATCGCGTTCGCGGCCACCGGCCGGCCGCCGTTCGGCACCGGGACGTTCGAGGTCATCTTCTTCCGGATCATGAACGGCTCGCCGGACCTGGAGGGCTGCCCGCCCGCGCTCATGGGCCTGCTCACCGCGGCGCTGGCCAGGGACCCGCTCCGCCGCCCGTCCGCGGCGGAGCTTGCCGGCCGGCTGGGCGTGCTTGCCCCCGCCGACCTGCGCCCGGGACCCGGACGGGCAGTGGCCCAGGGCGGCGCGGCGGGCGGCCCGCCCGGCGATGCCCCGGCGGGCTCGCCCGCCGGGGCCGGGCCAGGCGCCAGCCCTGGCCTCCCCGCGGCCGGAGTGCCGGCGGCCGCCCCGGACGGCCTGGCCGCCGCCGCGGCGGCCGCGGCCGCGGCGGCGGCAGCAGCCTCGGCAGCCAGCCCGCCGGACACAGGGGCCACGGTGTCCCCTGACGCCCCGACCATCGACCCGGTCCCGCTGCCCGCCAGCCCGCCCGTGTCGGCCACCGTGGCCGACGCCGCCCGCCCCGCCTGGGCCGGCGGCCCGGGCCGGGACGGCGAAGACGCCGCCACCCAGCGCGGCACCGACGACGAGGCCACCGACGAAGGGGCCGTCGGGCATCCCGCCGCGGATCCCGGCCCCGGATCCACCGCCGCCGGCGCCCGGGCCGGTGCGGGTGCCGCCCGCGCCCCGTCCGCCGGCCCCGCTGAATCCGGTCCGAAGTCCGCCAATGCCGGGGCTGCCGGGGCCGGTGCTGCCAGTGCCGGGGCTGCCAGTGCCGCTGGCCAGGCTGCGGCCGGCCCCGCTGCACCTGCCGGTGCTGCCGCGGCCGGTCTCGCCGCCGGTGCGGGTGCCGCGGGTGCCCTCGCCGCCGGCGCCGCCGCTGCGGCCGCATCCGGTCTCTCCCCGGCCGATGGCCGGTCTGCGACCCGGGTGCCCGGCCAGGACAGTGCCCCGGTTTCTGATGCCGCCACCGACCCCGCCGGGGACCGCTCTGCCACGCAAGTGGCCGGTGGCGGCGGCGCGGGGTCGGCCACGGTGACCAATGTGCCCGGGGCTGGTGCGCCCGGGGCTGGCGCCGTACCGGGCGGGGCTAGCCCGTATCCGGGCGCGGCCGCGGCGGGTGCCGCAGGCGCGGCTGGGCTGGCCGGTGCCGGGCTGGCCGGTGCTGGCCTGGACGGTGCTGGCCTGGGCGGTGCTGGCCTCGGCGGGGCCGGGGCCGGGGCCGCCGGTCACGACCCGCATCTGGACCTGGCCAGCAGCCCGGCGGCCGCGGTCGCGGCGGCCCGGCTGAATCAGACGCAGCCCATGCCGATCGTGCGCGACCCCAGCCACGGCTCACTGTCTGACCTGCTGCCTGACGTGCAGTACGGGCCAGCCGC
>Ga0157370_10008488_pt1 | contig 11081 bp, 6 predicted proteins | sample C35metaG_FD_113463 | JGI IMG/M metagenome (GOLD analysis project Ga0157370, IMG submission 113463) | Corn rhizosphere microbial communities from Kellogg Biological Station, Michigan, USA - C3-5 metaG | ecosystem: Host-associated > Plants > Roots > Rhizosphere > Soil | place: USA: Michigan... | reverse complement strand
GCGATCGAGGGGCTGTGGCGCAGCGCCATGTCCACCCGGCGGGTCAATTCCGCGTTGTCGAACGTGGTCCACCAGCGTGCGGGCACGTCGCGGCCCTGCATGAAGCGCTGTGCGTCACCGTCACTGGTTTTCGCGGTGGCGGTGGCGGATGGCAACGGCTGCGCCGTGTAACGCTCCACCGCCGGCGCATCGGGGCGATGGTAATCGGGGCCGACGGCACAACCGGCCAGGGCAAGACCGGCCAGCAGCACCAGCGCGCGCGCGGCGTTCTGGCACGGGATCGGCGCGGGGAGGGACAGGTCGCTGGGCAAGGGAGTGGCCTGAAGGGGATGAGCCGGGCCGGGACAATAGCAGACTGATAAGTTCAGATATATAGGGCAATCGTCATTGCCGGCGCGACGCCGTGCCGACGGGTCGGTTCAGAGCATGCCGAGCGCCTGACCCTGCGAGGAGAACCGCATCGGCAGCTCGCCACTGAGGCCGTCGGGATGACCCGGCGGCACCGCGAAGCGCCAGCCCCGCACGCTGCGCAGCGCATGCTCGTCCAGGATCGGGTCGCCGCTGGAGGCGAGCACGCTGGCGCGGCCGACCCGGCCGGCCGCATCGACCTGTACCTGCACGATCACGCGGCCGTCGAGATGGCCGCGCAGCTGGGCCCAGCTCTGGCTGGTGTCGTCGGGCGTCGCCAGCGGCTGCAGGGTGGCGGGCGGCGCCGGTGCCGCGGCCTGCGCCGTCCCGTCGTCGCTGACGTGATGCTGCCGGAGCGGGCGCAACGGCACCACTCTGAGCGGCTCACGTTCGCGCGGCGCCGTCGCCGGCTTTCGTGGCGTGGCAGGCGTGCGCCGAACCATGGCCACGCGGTCGGACGGTGGCTGCCACCGGCTGGTCAGGCCGCTGAGCCAGCCGGTGCCGGCGATGCCGACCAGCAGCGCCAGTGCGCTCAGTCCCGTGGTGGTACGCAGGCGCGGCATCGGTGTGCGCGCTACGGGCGCTCGAGGATGGCGGTGACGCCCATGCCGCCGGCCGTGCAGATCGAGATCAGGCCGCGGCCGGAGCCTTTCTGTTCCAGCAGCTTGGCCAGCGTGGCGATGAGGCGCGCACCGGTGGCCGCGAATGGATGGCCGACCGCGAGGCTGGAACCGTGCACGTTGAGCTTCGCCGGATCGATCGTGCCCAACGGTGCATCCAGGCCGAGCCGGTTCTTGCAGTAGTCGGCCGATTCCCACGCGCGCAAGGTGCACAGCACCTGCGCCGCGAACGCCTCGTGGATCTCGTAATAGTCAAAGTCATGCAGGCCGAGTCCGTTGCGCGCGAGCATGCGTGGTACGGCGATGGTGGGTGCCATCAGCAGGCCCTCGCCGTGCACGAAGTCCACCGCGGCGACTTCCGCGTCGCGCAGGTAGGCCTGCACCTTCAGGCCACGCTGCGCGGCCCAGGCATCGGTGCCCAGCAGCACGGCGGCGGCGCCATCCGACAGTCCGGTGGAATTGCCGGCGGTGAGGGTGCCGTGGCCGGAGCGCTTGTCGAACGCCGGCTTCAGCGCAGCCAGTTTTTCCAGCGTGGTGTCCGGACGCAGGAAGCCGTCGCGCCTGAGCCCGCGGAACGGCACCAGCAGGTCGTCGAAGAAGCCGGCGTCGTAGGCGGCCGCCAGCTTGTGGTGGCTTTCCAGTGCCAGCCGATCCTGCGCCTCGCGGCTGATCTGCCATTGCCGGGCCATCTGCTCGCAATGGTCGCCCATCGACTTGCCGGTGCGCGGCTCGGCGACGCCGGGGAAGGAGGGCTTCAGCTCGCGGAAGGAAAACCCGCGCAGCGCGGTCTTCAATTTGTCCAGCGGCGTCTTCGCCCGGTTCATCGCCAGCAGGCGCTTGCGCAGGCGGGTGCCGTAGACGATCGGTACGTCGCTGGTGGTGTCCGAGCCGGCGGCGATGCCGGCCTCGATCTGGCCGGCGGCGATCTTGTTGGCGATGATGATGGCGTTGTCGAGCGAGGTGCCGCAGGCGCGCGCGGTGGTGATCCCCGGCGTGGTCGGCGCCAGCCCGGAGCTGAGCAGGGCCTCGCGCGCGAGGTTCCAGTCCGATGAGTGCTTGATCACCGCGCCCAGCGCCACCTCGCCCAGTTCCACGCCGTGCAGGCCGAAGCGCTCGACCAGGGTGCCAAGCACTTTCACCGACATGCCGAAGTTGCCGACGTCGGCGTAGGCCGTGTTGTTGCGACAGAACGGGATGCGTACGCCGCCAATGACCCCGACGCGCCTGTGCGTGTTTTCCATGCCCTGAACAGTCCATCACTCGATTGCTTCAAGGCTAACCCGCCATGCCGCCGGGCGAAAGCCCGGAGGGCCGGCAGGATGCTGTTCCGTTCAGCCCCGTCGTCCGGAGCGGGAACGTCGCGCTGATAGAATGCACGTTCTTCAATCCCGTGGATGTCCCCGGTGGATAGCCTTGCTGTGGAAGCGCAAACACTGCTCGCCCTGCCCGTGCTGCTGGCGCTCGAGCCGGTCGCCGGCGAGCCACCGGCGCGGATGACGCTCGGCCGCGACGAGGCGGCCGCGCTGGCGCAACTGGTCGCGACCGACCTGCTCGGCCTGGTGCCGCAGGTGGCGGCAGCGCGACTGGTGCTGGCCGGTGCGCTGTTCGATCCGGTGGAATTGCTGCGGCCCGGCTTTCCGGTGTGGTCGACGCTGGACGAGCTGGCCCGCCGCGTGCCGCGCGGAACGCTGGAAAACGTGGTCGCCTTCGGCAGCCACGAGGGACGCATGCCGGCGCTGCCGCTGGAGCCCTCGCCGACCCATGCTGGGGGGCCGATGCGGCTGCTGCCGATCAGCCTGCTGGCCCCCGCGGCGCTGGCCGATGAACTCTCCACCCAGCTGGAGATCCAGCTGGTCGGCCGCGGCGAGGCCGGCGTGCAGACCGCCGACTGGCTGATGCGCACGCTCGGCATGCGGCTCGAACACGTGCGTTACCTCAGCCGCAACGACCTGCTCGCGCTCACTTGCGTGCAATACGAGCACGTCAACCTGGCGCCGCTGTGGGCGCTGCTGGAAACCGCGCTGCTGACGCCGCAGCGGGAAGAATCGACGATGAGCGCACGCGGCCTGGCGCTGCGCTACGCCGACGGCGCCGTGCTGGTGCAGTCGCCCGCGCACTGGCTGGCGGGGCAGGGCGGCGACCCGGCGCAGCGCGCCCACGATTTCGCCGGCATCGTGTTCGAGCTGCGCCAGTACGCCGCGTTGCTGGACGCGCACCGGATTCCGTTGCGCCTGCAGCCGTCCGGCACGACCACCGAGGCGATGGACGGCTATCTGCTGGAGACCCATGCATCGGCCGACGCCGAGCTCGGGTCGGCACGCCTGTTCGCGCACGAGGCGCCCGGCCTCGGCGTGGTCGCGGTGACCGCGGCGCAGGCGTCCGGGCCCGGTCGCGTGCGGGTGCTGGCGCACGGCTATCCGTTGCGGCCGCAGGCACTCGGCCCGCTGCTGCGGCGGCTGGCCGGGCGCCATGGCGGCGCCGGCGAGCTGCAGGCGCTGGGCCGGATCGTGCTGGACGAAGGCGGCGCGCTGGCCGCGCCGGCCGTCGCCGCACACTGAACCGGCAGCTTGTCGAAGAGGGCCTCTGGCCCTTTTCGACACGCCGGGTGCGGCACCCGTCCGTACCCGGCCACGCCAGATCAGCCAGGTGTCGTGTCCGATCGGCGGCGGGCCATTCGGGGCCTGCATCGACGGGGCCCTTTTCGACATCCCGGCGACAGTTGTGCCGTGACGAACTGTCGGCGCATGATGAGCGCGCGTCGACAGGGGGCGCATTAGCTGACGGGATGACCATGCGGCCGCAAAAGCAAGCCGGGGGGTTGCCGACACTTCCAGACGGGTCGCACTGGCCCGCCAAGCTCCTGCATGGCGCGCCGGCCCTGCTCACCTATCTCGACGCCGAACAACGCTTTCGCTATGTCAACGAGACCCATCGCAGCTGGCTCGGCCTCGACCCGGCGGAGATGATCGGCCGGCGCCTGATCGACGTGGTCGGCGAGGACAATTACGAGCGTGCCCGGGCGGCGCTGGAGCAGGCCTATGCGGGGCGGCCGGCCAGCTACGAAGGCGAGCTCCACGCCAACGGCGAGCGGCGCTACGCGCACGGCAATTTCCAGCCCGATTTTGATGCCGCCGGCCGGGTCTGCGGCGTGTTCACCGCGCTGGTCGACATCACCGAGCGGCACCAGCTCGAACTGCAGCTGCACGAGAGCGAGCGGCGCTTCTTCAGCGCGTTCCAGCACGCCGCCATCGGCATGGCGCTGACCGGTCCGGACGGCCGCTTCCTGCGCGTCAACACGGCGGTGTGCCAGATGCTGGGCTACGAGGAGGAGGAATTGCTGCGGCTGGGCATTGCCGACGTGACGCATCCGGACGACATGGCCGCCGATGCGGAACTGATGATGCAGTTGCTCACCGGCCAGCGCGAAAACTACCAGCTGGAGAAGCGCAACCTGCACCGGGACGGCCATGTCGTGCACATCCAGCTCAGCGTGTCGCTGGTGCGCGACGACGACGGTGCGCCGCTGTACTTCGTCTCGCAGGCGCAGGACATCAGCCAGCGCAAGGCGTTCGAGGACGCCCTGCACCGCGAGCGCGAACTGGCCGAGGTCACCCTGCGCTCGATCGGCGACGCGGTGATCACCACCGACCCGCAGCTGCGCATCAGCTCGCTCAACCCGATCGCCGAGGCGATGACCGGCTGGAGCAGCGAAGAGGCGCAAGGGCGCCCGGTCGAGGAAGTGTTCCGGCTGTTCGATGCCGCGCACGGCGAGCCCGTCGCCAACCCGCTGCACGTGGCGATCGGGCAGAACACCATCGTCGATCTCGCCGGCCGCACCCTGCTGCGCCATCGGCATGGCTTCGACACGCCGGTGGAGGACTCCTCCGCGCCGATCCACGACCATGCCGGCAACGTGATTGGCGGCGTGCTGGTGTTCCATGATGTCAGCGAGACCCGCGCGCTGGCGCTGAAGATGATCCACCTGACCCAGCACGACACGCTGACCGGCCTGCCCAATCGCAGCCAGTTGCACGATCACCTCGCGCAGGCGCTGGCCATCGCGCATCGCCGCCAGCAGCGCGCGGCCCTGTTGTACATCGACATCCATCAGTTCAAGCGCATCAACGACCAGCACGGTCATGCCGCCGGCGACCGCGTGCTGTGCGCGTTCGTGGCCCAGCTGCAGCGCAATCTGCCCGGCGATGCCCTGCTCAGCCGTCATGCCGGCGACGAGTTCGTGGTGGTGCTGCCGCACATGGACAGCGTCGGCGAGGCGGCCAGCCTCGCCCAGATCCTGCTCAACCAGGGCGAGCAGACCCAGGTGGACGGGCTGGCCGAGCTTGGCCTGCACCTCGGCATCGGCATCAGCGTGTATCCCGACGATGCGCAGGATCCGGAAAGCCTGCTGCAGCACGCGGAAACCGCGCTGGCGGCGATCCGCGGCCAGGGCCTTCACGGCTACCGTTTCTTCACGCCATCGATGAACGAACGCACGCGCGCGCGTCGCGGCATCGAGGCCGCCTTGCGCCAGGCCCTGTCGCGGCGCCAGCTGAGCCTGCATTACCAGCCCAAGATCGACGCGCACAGCGGACGCATCGTCGGTGCCGAAGCGTTGCTGCGCTGGCACGCCAAGGGACAGGAGCTGTACACGCCGGACCAGTTCATTCCGGTGGCCGAGGATACCGGCCTGATCCTGCCGATCGGCACCTGGGTGCTGCGCCAGGCCTGTCGCCAGGCGCGACTGTGGCAGCAGCAGGGCCACCGCATTCCGGTCTCGGTGAACGTCTCCCCGCTGCAGTTCCAGCATGTCGATTTCCTCGACTGGCTGGACGAGGTGCTGGAAGAAAGCGGGCTCGAGGCCGGCCTGCTCGAACTCGAACTGACCGAGCGCATGGTGATGTCCGGCGGCGATGCCACCAACGCGCTGCTGCAGCGGATCAGGCGGCGCGGCGTGCGCCTGTCGCTGGACGATTTCGGCACCGGTTATTGCAGCCTGTCCTACCTGAAGCACTTCCCGATCGACGCGCTGAAGATCGACCGCGTGTTCGTGCGCGACGTGATCGGCGACCCGGACACCGCCACGATCACCGGTGCGATCATCGCGATGGCGCGCACGCTGGACAAGCTGGTGATCGCCGAGGGCGTGGAGACGGACGAGCAGGCCGCGTTCCTGCGCCAGGCCGGCTGCACCCAGCTGCAGGGATTCCTGTTCGGCGCCCCGGTACCGGCGGAAGAGCTGGAGCTGCGATTCGCCCAGCCCGGCTGAGCCTCAGCGGTCGGCAGCGGCCGTCAGCATCGCTTCGTACATCCAGTAATGGCAGCGCTGCATGCCCAGCCCTTCGTAGGTCTGCTGGGCGCGCCGGTTCTCCGTTTCCACGTACAGGCGCAGGCCGACCGCACCGGCGGCCGCCGCGCGCTGCCCGACCGCCGCGTACAGCGCGCGGAACACGCCGCCGCGTCGTGCCGCGGGATCCACGTAGACGCTCTGGATCCACCAGAAATCGCCGCCGCGCCAGTCGCTCCACTCGAACGTCACCAGCAGGCTGCCGACGGCCACGCCGGCGTGCTCGGCGACCAGGTAGAAGCCGCGACGCGGTTGCTCCAGCACGCCGGCGACGCCGCGCCGCAGGATTTCCGGATCCAGCCGCTTGCGCTCGGTTTCCCACGCCATCGCGGCGTTCCATGCCACCAGATCGGCCATGTCGGCGAGCGTGGCGGCGCGTATCAGCAGGGACACGGCGAGACTCCGTCAGGAAGAGGCCGCCATCGTAGCGTGCGCGCTCTTCACATGCCGGCGGGTAAGGTGGCGGCACAAGCCGGTGGCTGCACGTGTCGGCGCGCGCCACCCGAAGACCGCCGTGGCCAGCCCTCCGCATGGCCTGGTCGGCGGATCCGCCTCAACCCCAAGGAACGTCGCGCTTGAACATCGGCAGCCTTCTCGATCGGCTCAAGTGGCGCCGCCTGCAGGCGTCCCGCCGTCGCCGGGTCGCGTCGCGCACGCGGCCGGAGCAGGAACCGGCGCTGCGCGCGGAGCTGTTCAGCGCCGAACAGATGGAGCGGCACGGCCGCGTGCTGGCCGCGCAGCACCGGTTGCGCGAGCGTTCGCACGTCGACCTGCTGCTGGGCCGGCTCGCCGACAACGAGGCGGTGATCACCCACATCTGCGAGCGGCTGACCGACGCGACCCGGCGCAAGCGGCGGATCACCCCGGCCGGCGAATGGCTGCTCGACAATTTCTACCTGATCGAGGAACAGGTCCGCACCGCCCGCCGGCACCTGCCCAGGGGCTACAGCCGCGAGCTGCCGCGGCTGGACAACGGCGCCTCCGCGGGCCTGCCGCGGGTCTACGACATCGCGCTGGAAATCATCGCGCACGGCGACGGCCGCATCGACACCGCCGGCCTGCATCGTTTCATCCACGCCTATCAGGAGGTGACCCCGCTGAAGCTGGGCGAACTGTGGGCGATCCCGATCATGCTGCGACTGGCCCTGATCGAGAACCTGCGCCGGGTCGCGGCGCGGGTGATGGCGGACTGGCGCTTTCGCAGCCGTGCCGTGCGCTGGGCCGACAGCATGACCGCCACCGCCGAACGCGATCCCAACTCGGTGGTGCTGGTGGTGGCCGACATGGCGCGCTCGGACCCGCCGATGAACGGCCCGTTCGTGGCCGAGATGGCGCGCCGGCTGCAGGGCCAGAGCCCGGCGCTGGCGTTGCCGTTGAGCTGGCTCGAGCAGCGCCTGTCCGAGTCGGGCCAGAGCATCGAGCACCTGGTCCAGCTCGAAGCCCAGCAGCAGGCCGCGGCGCAGGTCTCGGTGAGCAACAGCATCGGCAGCCTGCGCGCGCTGTCGGCGATCGACTGGCGCGATTTCGTCGAGCATGCCAGCCTGGTCGAACGGTGTCTGCGCGAGGATCCGGCCGGTGTCTACGCGGCGATGGATTTCGCCACCCGCGACCGTTACCGCCACGTGGTCGAGCGGCTGGCGCGACAGCATCGGCTGACCGAGACCGGGGTTGCCGAGGCCACCGTCGAACTGTGCCGCGCCGCGATCCCGACGGCACCCGCGCCCGCGCTGCCGCGGCATGTCGGGTTCTACCTGATCGACCGCGGCCGCCCGCTGCTGGAACGGCAGCTGGGGGTCCGGCCGCGGCTGACCGAGCGCCTGCGCCGCACGTTCGACCGTGCGCCGGTGCCGATCTACCTCGGCCTGCTGATGGTGCTGACCGTCGCCTTCGCCGAACCGCTGGCGCTGGCCGCCTCCTACGACGGCGTGGCGACGTGGGCGCTGGTCGCGATCGCGATGCTGGCGCTGATCGTGGCCAGCCAGCTGGCGTCGAGCCTGTTCAACTGGATGGCCACGCTGGCGATTTCGCCGCAACTGCTGCCGCGCATGAACTATGCGCATGGCATTCCGGCCAGTGCGCGCACGCTGGTGGCGATCCCCAGCATGCTCGCCGGCGCACAGGACGTGGAGGAGCTGGTGGAGTCGCTGGAGGTGCGCTTCCTCGGCAACCGCGACGAACACCTGCACTTTGCCCTGCTCACCGACTTCACCGACGCGGACCGCGAGACCCTGCCCGGCGACGAGGCCCTGCTGCAGCTGGCGCAACGACGCATCGAGGCACTCAACGAGCGCTACGCCAGCCGCGAGTCCGACCGCTTCTTCCTGTTCCACCGGCCGCGTCGCTGGAACCCGTCCGAGCGCTGCTGGATGGGCCACGAGCGCAAGCGCGGCAAGCTGGCCGACCTCAACGCCCTGCTGCGCGGCAATGCGCATGATCGTTTCATGCGCATCGTCGGCGACATCGCCACGCTGCCGCCGGTGCAGTACGTGATCACCCTGGACACCGACACCGAGCTGCCGCGCGACGCGGCGCAGGCGTTCGTGGGCAGCATCGACCACCCGCTCAACCGCGCGGTGTACGACCCCGAGCGGCGGCGCGTGGTCAGCGGCTACGCCATCCTGCAACCGCGCGTGGGCATCAGCCTGCCCAGCACCGCGCGTTCGCGCTACGCCCAGCTGTACGGCAGCGACGCCGGCATCGACCCGTACACGCAGATGGTCTCGGACGTCTACCAGGACCTGTTCCACGAAGGCTCGTTCATCGGCAAGGGCATCTACGCGATCGACGCGTTCGAGCGCACGCTGGACGGCCGCTTCCCGGAAAACCGCATCCTCAGCCACGACCTGGTCGAAGGCTGCCACGCGCGTTCGGGCCTGCTCAGCGACGTGCAGCTGTTCGAGGAATACCCGGCGCGCTACGGCGCCGACGTCAAGCGCCGGCATCGCTGGATCCGCGGCGACTGGCAACTGCTGCCGTGGCTGCTGCCGTGGGCGCCGACCGCGCATGCCGGCTGGCGCCGCAACGCGCTGACCGCCCTGTCGCGCTGGAAGATCCTCGACAACCTGCGGCGCAGCCTGGTCTCGCCCGTCGTGCTGGTCTTGCTGGTGATCGGCTGGCTGGCGTTGTCGCCGGTGTTGTCGTGGACCGTCGCGGTGCTCTCGATGGTGCTGGTGCCGCCGCTGTTGTCGGCCCTGCTGGAACTGGTGCAGAAGCCGAAGGACGTGCAGCTGGACCAGCACCTGCGCGCCGGCTTCATGGCCGGCATGCAGCATGTCGCGCGAATGGCGCTGGGCCTGGCCTGGCTGCCGCACGAGGCGCTGTACCACCTGGATGCGATCGTGCGCACGCTGTGGCGCATCACGTTCAGTCGCCGCCACCTGCTGCAATGGCAGACCTCCGGCGACGTCGAGCGGCGCAGCAGCAACACGCCCGCTGCCGTATGGCGACAGATGTGGATCGGCCCGCTGTTCGCCGTGCTGCTGACCGCGGCGCTGGTGCTGCATCGGCCGCTGGTGCTGATGCTGGCGTGGCCGCTGCTGCTGCTGTGGCTGTTGTCGCCCGGCATCGCCTGGTGGATCAGCCAGCCGCCGCGCCGGCTCGACGAGTTCGCGCCCAACGCGGCGCAGACGCGTTTCCTGCGCGTGCTGGCGCGGCAGACCTGGGCGTTCTTCGACAGCCACGTCAACGCGGCGGAGCACTGGTTGCCGCCGGACAACCTGCAGGAACGGCCCGGCCCGGTCATCGCGCATCGCACCTCGCCGACGAACATCGGCCTGGCCCTGCTGGCCAACCTGGCCGGCTACGACTTCGGCTTCCTCGGCGCCGGCCGCCTGCTGGAACGCACCCGCGACACCCTCGCCACGATGCGCCAGCTGCCGCGCTACCGCGGCCACTTCTACAACTGGTACGACACGCAGACCCTGCAGCCGCTGGCGCCGCTGTACATCTCGGCGGTGGACAGCGGCAACCTCGCCGGCCACCTGCTGACCTTGCGCCCGGGCCTGCTCGAACTGATCGATGCGCCGGTATTCCGGCCGTGCGTGTTGCAGGGCCTGCTCGACACCCTGCAATTGCTGCACGACGCGCTCGGCCACGACGACAAGGCGCTGGACCGGCTGCAGGGCGAACTGCAGGACGCGCTGGACAGCCCGCCCGCCACCACCGGCGCCGCGCTGGCGGTGCTGCAACGCCAGCGCGAGCAGGCGCAGGCGCTGGTCGAGGTGCTGATGCCCGAGCCGGACGGCGATGCCGCGTTCTGGCTGGACGCGCTGTGCGCGCAGTTGGATGAGCTGTGCGCGGAAACGGCCCGGTTCAACCTCGATCCGCCCGACGATGACGACGGCGGTTTCCGCGGCATCCCCACCCTCGACCGGCTTTCGCGCGTCGAGCCGCTGTGCTGGCCGGGCAGCTTCGGTGCCGACGCGATCCGCGAGCGTGCACGCGAACGCCTGGCGCTGATCGAGCAACTGGCGCAGCAGGTCGACGAACTGGCGCAGATGGATTACCGCTTCCTGTACGACAGCGCGCGCGACCTGCTGGCGATCGGCTACAACGTCGACGCGCGCCGGCTGGATGCCGGCTACTACGACCTGCTGGCGTCCGAAGCGCGGCTGGCCAGTTTCGTCGGCATCGCGCAGGGCCAGCTGCCGCAGGACAACTGGTTCGCGCTGGGCCGGTTGCTGACCACCGTCGGCGGCGAGCCGGCGCTG
>Ga0157370_10008487_pt1 | contig 11082 bp, 5 predicted proteins | sample C35metaG_FD_113463 | JGI IMG/M metagenome (GOLD analysis project Ga0157370, IMG submission 113463) | Corn rhizosphere microbial communities from Kellogg Biological Station, Michigan, USA - C3-5 metaG | ecosystem: Host-associated > Plants > Roots > Rhizosphere > Soil | place: USA: Michigan... | reverse complement strand
GTTTACGGGATTGTGTGCATGTTGCAGCAGGTAAGGGCTGGTTTCGTGTATGAGCGAATTTGTGTGCATAATTTTTGTAAATGTAGCAATGAAAAATTTTACTCATAATTTAGCACCCGATGCGTACACAAATTTTTATCAATATTGATTTACTAATAAACACGCGTAATAATAATGAATTGTTGCGCGGAAAAAATTTGTCGCACCTGCCGTGCATCCGCAATGCATACATCGTTATTGAAGGCAATATCATTGCTGAATATGGGGAGATGAAAAATTTCAGATATCAGCATAAACAAACCACATCACTTCCCAAACAAACAATGGTAATGCCCTGCTGGTGCGACAGTCATACACATCTTGTTTTTGCAAGCAGCAGGGAAGATGAATTTATTGATAAAATAAAAGGGCTGAGTTATGCAGAGATAGCAGCAAAGGGTGGAGGAATTTTAAACTCCGCAAAAAAATTATATGATATTTCTGAAGACGAACTTTTTATTCAATCGTGGAAAAGGCTGGAAGAAGTAAGCAAACTCGGCACCGGCGCTATTGAAATAAAGAGTGGTTATGGCTTATCGGTAGAAGATGAGTTAAAAATGCTGCGCGTGATTAAACGCCTGAAACAAAAAAGTTTAATGGTGATTAAATCAACTTTTCTTGGTGCACATGCTTATCCGTTGAAGTATAAAAATGATCACGCAGGATATATTAATTCCGTTATCAATGAAATGCTTCCTGTAATTGCAAAAGAAAAATTAGCGGATTTTATTGATGTATTTTGCGAAACAGGATTTTTTTCAGCATCGGAAATGGAAACAATTTGTAACGCAGGTAAACAATGGGGTTTATTACCCAAGCTGCACGTGAATCAACTAAACAGTATTGGCGGAATTAAAAAAGGAATTGAATTAAATGCTTTATCACTCGATCATCTCGAAACATTGAATGACGATGAAATTAGTATGCTTGGAAATTTCAATGGATGTGCAACCGTATTGCCCACCGCAGCATTTTTTCTGCGGATGGATTATCCGCCGGTAAGAAAGTTGATTGATGCGAATGCAGCAGTAACGCTTGCTTCTGATTATAATCCTGGTTCATCACCATCGGGCAACATGAACTTTGTTGTGGCGCTGAGTTGCATTCAAATGAAGATGTTGCCGGAAGAAGCGATGAATGCCGCTACTATAAACGGCGTATATGCCTTGGCGTTAGAAAACGAAGCCGGAAGTATTACGGTTGGTAAAAAAGCGAATCTCATATTTACCAAACCTGTTCCTTCGCTTGCATATCTTGCTTATTCGTTCGGAACTAATCATATTGATAAAGTGATGATCAATGGAGAATTCGTTAATTAAAAATGTAAAATGAAAAAGTCAAAAGTAAAAGGTCAGAAGTAAAAAATTGACGATTCAACAATTCTACAATTGACGATAATTGAAAACTTTTAATTTTTAATACATGCAACTTATAGAATGTGTTCCCAATTTTTCAGAAGGGAAAGATATTTCTGTTATCAAACAAATTACTGATGAAATAGAAGGTGTGGCGGGAATTAGTTTACTGAATGTGGACCCGGGCAAAGCAACAAACAGAACCGTGGTAACTTTTGTTGGCAACCCCAAATCCGTTGTGGAAGCGGCTTTCAGAGCAATCAAAAAAGCAGGCGAGTTAATTGATATGAGCAAACACAGCGGCGAACATCCGCGCATGGGTGCTACGGATGTGTGTCCTTTGATACCAATTGCTGGTATATCAATGGAAGAAACTGCAAAGTATGCACAGCAGCTTGCAGCAAGAGTGGGCAAAGAATTGCAACTTCCGGTTTATTTATATGAAGAAGCACAACAGGATAAACAAAGGAACAATTTATCAACGATAAGAGCAGGAGAGTACGAAGGTTTTTTTAAAAAAATAAAACAACCGGAATGGAAACCTGATTATGGCCCTGCGGAATTTGATGTAAAACGTGGTGCCACTGTTATTGGCGCCAGGGATTTTTTAGTGGCTTATAATGTAAACTTAAACACTACATCCACCCGCAGGGCAAATGCAATCGCATTTGATGTGCGTGAAGCAGGAAGAAAAATTAAAAATACAAAAGGAGAAGAAATAACAGAACCGGGTACTTTAAAATCGGTGAAAGCGATTGGTTGGTTTATTGAAGAATATGGTATTGCACAAATATCCATGAACCTTACCAACATCAATGTAACTCCCGTGCATATTGCATTTGATGAGGTTTGTAAAAAAGCCGAAGCACGCGGCATTCGTGTTACCGGAAGTGAATTGGTTGGATTGATTCCTTTAAAAGCAATGCTTGATGCCGGAAAATATTTTTTAAAAAAACAACAACGGTCTGCCGGCGTAAGCGAAAAAGAATTGATACGGATTGCAGTTTTGTCAATGGGATTGGATGAACTCTCGCCGTTTAAACCGGAAGAAAAAATAATTGAATATAAAATGGCAAATAGAAACAATCACAAATTAATCAACATGACACTGGATACATTTGCTGACGAAACAGCCAGTGAAAGCCCTGCGCCCGGCGGTGGTTCTGTTGCTGCATATATTGGCGCACTGGGCATGGCGCTTGGCACTATGGTTGCTAATTTATCATCACACAAAAAAGGTTGGGACGATCGATGGGAAGAATTCAGTAATTGGGCAGAAAAAGGTCAGCAATTAAAAAATGAATTGTTGCAATCAGTGGATGAAGATACCAAAGCATTTAATGAAATCATGAATGCATTTTCACTTCCAAAATCTTCCGAAGAAGAAAAAAAGATCAGGGCAAATGCAATTCAATCGGCCACCAAACACGCCATAGAAATTCCTTTCAAAGTAATGCAAACAACTTTTGCAGGAATGGAAATTATTAAAACAATGGCAGAAACCGGCAATCCTAATTCTGTGTCTGATGCGGGCGTGGCGGCATTATGTGCGCGCAGTGCAATAATGGGCGCATTCCTGAATGTGCGTATCAATGCGGCAGGATGTGATGATAAAAATTTTGTAAATAAAATTTTGGAGAAAGGAAATGAGATTGAAAAGAAAACAATTATCTCCGAACAGGAAATTTTACAAATCGTAAATGCGAAAATTAAAATGTAATCAATTATCTTTTGTGAACCCGGTGAACAATGTGCCTGTGATGATGGTGATGTTTTTTATGATTCATGTGGTATGGTTTGTGAACCGATTGCCCGAATGAAATAGCAAAACATAATAGGAGGGCGGATAGCAAGGTTATTTTTTTCATAAGGCTTCTTTGTATATAAAACTAATAAATTCTGCAATTATTTTGAATAACAAATTTTTTGTATAACGAAAATAATTCTTTCTTTTGCTAACATCTTTATACACACCCTGTTTACAATATTCAGGTTTTTTTAAAATTCTGTTTTGCTATATTTGGCGCAAAGCGTGTGCCATGTAATATTTCATAGCCACCTCATTCATAAATATGAAAAACAATGGTTGATAAAAATTTATTTGAATATAACGAAGAATCTATAAAAAGCCTCGATTGGAAGGAGCATATACGGCTTCGCCCGGGTATGTACATCGGCAAACTCGGTGATGGCAGCAGCCCCGATGATGGTATTTATGTATTACTGAAAGAAGTGATAGATAATTGCATTGACGAATATACTATGGGCTATGGCAAACATATAGACGTTGAAATAAAAGACAAAACAGTAACGGTGCGTGATTACGGAAGAGGCATTCCATTGGGAAAAGTGGTAGATGTAGTGAGCAAAATAAATACTGGCGCCAAGTACGATAGCAAAGTGTTTCAAAAAAGCGTTGGATTAAATGGCGTCGGTACCAAAGCAGTGAATGCATTGAGCAATTATTTTAAAGTAACTGCTTTTCGTGAAGGCAAAAAGAAAACTGCTGAATTTGAAAAAGGATTTTTAATAAAGGAATATAAAGAAGAAAAAACACAGGAACAAAATGGCACCGAGATACTTTTTGTACCCGATGATAAAGTGTTTAAGAATTTTCATTTCGTAACAGAATTTCTCGACAATCAATTCTGGAATTATTGTTTTCTGAATGCAGGATTGGTGATTAATTATAATGGGAAAAGATATGTAAGTAAAAATGGTTTGCTCGATCTGCTTCAACGCAAAACAAACGAAGATGAAAACAGGTACCCGATTATTCACCTGCAGGGAGATGATATAGAAGTGGCCATAACGCATAACAATCAATATGGCGAAGAATATTATAGTTTTGTAAACGGGCAATTTACCACGCAGGGCGGAACGCACCTTGCAGCTTTCAGGGAAGCATATACGAAAACGATTCGCGAGTTTTATAAAAAAGATTATGATGCTGCTGATATACGAGGAAGTATTTGCGCAGCTATCAGCCTTCGCGTGCAGGAGCCGGTGTTCGAAAGCCAGACAAAAACAAAACTCGGCTCTCAGTATATGTTTGAGAGCGGACCCTCGCTGAAAAATTTTGTAAATGATTTTTTTGCAAAAGAGTTAGATAATTACTTACATAAAAATCCTGAAACTGCAGATGCATTAAAGAAAAGAATAGAACAAAACGAGCGCGAAAGAAAAGAATTAGCAGGAATAAAAAAACTGGCCAATGAGCGTGCAAAAAAAGCTAACCTGCACAACAAGAAACTGCGCGATTGCCGTTATCATTTTAATGATGCAGCCGAAGGAAAAAATAAAGATGAGATAAATGCAAGAAGAATGGAAACCACCATCTTCATTACGGAAGGCGACAGCGCCAGTGGCTCCATTACCAAATCAAGAAATGTGGAAACACAGGCCGTATTCAGCCTTCGCGGTAAACCATTAAACTGTTTCGGGCTTACCAAAAAAGTAGTGTACGAAAATGAAGAGTTCAACCTGTTGCAACATGCATTGAATATTGAAGAAAGTTATGATGACCTGCGTTACAATAATATTGTGATTGCCACCGATGCAGATGTGGATGGCATGCACATACGGTTATTGCTGATGACTTTCTTTTTGCAATTCTTTCCTGACCTTGTAAAGAACGGGCATGTATATATTTTAGAAACGCCGCTTTTTCGCGTGCGAAATAAACAGGAAACTATTTATTGCTATGATGAAAATGAAAAACAAAATGCAGTAGCTAAACTGGGCAGTAAACCGGAAATCACGCGGTTCAAAGGTCTTGGAGAAATATCGCCGGAAGAGTTTGGAACATTTATCGGAGACAATATCCGGTTGCAGCCGGTAATGCTTTTACCCGAAGTGCATATACAGCAGTTGCTGGAATATTATATGGGGAAAAATTCACCATCGCGCCAGGATTTTATTATTGAAAACCTTCGGGTAGAAATGGACCTGGCAGAGGCTGTTTAATATATTTTTATCATTCAAATTCTAAACAATAATGATTCATGTAGTCTTTCAGGCAAATGATGTAGATATATTGCACAAGGCAATTGCATTAGACACATCTTTGGCAGGTGATATAATTGAAATAAAAGATGATTTTGCAGTAGGGCCTCTTGGTGATATATACTCACGGCAAGGCATAGACGAAAGAAGAAACTGGTGGAAAGAAATATTAAGCGGCGGAGATTATGATGGATTAGTAGAATCGGGTGAAGTGGATGATGTAAAAACTGTTGAAATATTAAAAGAAAGATTGCACAACCACCCCGAAGAAATGTTGTGGATATGGGTTGCTCCCAATCAACATGATGTATCAGGTTACTATTGGCTGATAAGCCAACTGAAAAATTTCCAGGGGCGCATCTTCATTTTGCTTTTGAATAACCTTCCATTCATCAATGAGAAGGGACATATATTTTACCCAACGAATATTTTTGATATTCCAGCAAAAGAGTTTTTAAAAGCAAAAAAATTAAACCGGCCCGTTACCACAGCTGAATTTGAAATTGATGCGGACGAATGGACTAAAATTTGCAACGAAAATAAAGGTGTGCGTACATTGGAAGCGGGGAAAAAATTATTGCAGCATGATTATGATTTTTACGATAAAGAATTAATAAAATTAATCAATCACGACTGGCAAAAAGCAAGTAAAGTGTTGCATACATTTTTTTTTAAAGCAAAAATTGTTACGGGTGATGCGTTTTTGCTCTGGCGTATCAAACTAATGATTGCAGAAGGGAAAATAGATGCGCAGGGAGAAATAAAAAATATGAAAGATTTTGAAGTAAAAACAAAAGTAGAGGCGCCGGTAATATAATACACCAATCTAACGGCGAAGTATATACGAAAATTAAAAGATCAGGACAAGACGATGGCAAAAAATATAAAAGAAGTTCAGGTACATCAAGAGGTTGGTATTACAGGCCAGTACAAAAACTGGTTTTTAGATTATGCAAGCTATGTGATACTGGAACGTGCAGTGCCCGCGGTGGAAGATGGACTGAAACCGGTGCAGCGCCGCATTTTGCACGCAATGAAGGAGATGGATGATGGCCGTTTCAATAAAGTGGCTAATATTATTGGGCAAAGCATGCAATATCATCCGCATGGCGATGCAAGCATTGGCGATGCATTGGTAAACCTTGGCCAGAAAAATTTGCTGATTGAAACGCAGGGAAACTGGGGAGATATACGTACCGGCGATGATGCTGCAGCGCCACGGTATATTGAGGCAAGACTCAGCAAGTTTGCATTGGATGTAGCATTTAATAATAAAACTACCAATTGGCAACTAAGTTATGATGGCCGGAAAAATGAACCCGTAACATTACCGGTAAAATTTCCGCTGTTGCTGGCGCAGGGTGCTGAAGGCATTGCAGTAGGATTGGCAACAAAAATACTTCCGCACAACTTTTGCGAATTAATTGAAGCAACCATAAAATATTATAAGGGAAAAAGGTTTGAGTTGTATCCTGATTTTGCAACAGGCGGAATGATTGATATAACCAATTATAATAATGGGATTCGCGGAAGCAAAGTGAGGGTACGCGCAAGAATTGAAGAGATAGATAAAAAAACAATTGCAATAAAAGATGTCCCTTACGGCATTACCACTTCGCAGCTTATTGAAAGCATTGTAAAAGCCAATGAGAATGGAAAAATAAAAATCAAAAAAGTTACCGACAATACCGCGGCAGAAGTAGAAATTCTTATTGATCTTGCGCCAGGTATTTCGCCGGATATTACTATTGATGCACTGTATGCATTTACTGATTGTGAAATTTCTATTTCGCCCAATGCATGCGTAATTGCAGGCCAGAAGCCTGTTTTCCCCGGTGTAACCGATTTATTAAAAATTTCCGCAGACCATACAAGAGAATTATTAAAACAAGAATTGGAGATTAAACTGAAAGAACTGCAGGAGAAGCTTCATTACACCTCTCTTGAAAAAATATTTTTTGAAGAAAAAATTTATAAAGAATTAGAAAAAAAATATGAAACCTGGGATAAAGTAATTGAGGCAATTGGTAAAGCATTCATTCCATTCCGCAAACAACTTAAACGTGATATAACACGCGAAGATATTTTGAAGCTAACGGAGAAGCCTGTACGAAGAATTTATAAACTGGATATTGATGAATTGAATGAACAAATAAAAACGCTGAATGGAGAGATAAAGGAAGTAAAGCATCACCTGGATAACCTTACGGATTATGCGATCAGTTATTATGAAGCGCTGTTGAAAAAATATGGAATCGGGCGCGAACGCAAAACAGAAATAAAACTTTTTGATACGATACAGGCCAAAGCGGTTGCTATTGCCAATACAAAGATTTATGTAAACCGCGACGAAGGCTTTATTGGCACGAGTTTGAAAAAGGACGAACTTATTGGCGATTGCAGCGATCTTGATGATATGATTGCATTTACCAAATCGGGTATTATGAAAGTGGTAAAAGTGTCGGATAAAACTTTTATCGGGAAAGATATTATTCATGTAGCGTTATTCAATAAAAATGATGAACGTACTACTTATAATATGATTTATTCCGATGGTAAAAGTGGCATCAGTTATGCAAAACGTTTTAATGTTACCGGCGTTACCAGGGATAAAGAATATCATCTGACTAAAAGCGAAGAAAAAAGTAAGGTTAATTATTTTTCAGTAAACCCCAACGGTGAAGCGGAAAGCCTGAAGGTGATTCTTTCTCCAAATTCGAAAGCAAGGAATAAGGAATTGGATTTTTCATTTGAATCACTTGAAATACGAAGTAGATCGAGCCTCGGCAACCAGGTAACAAAATATCCGATTAAAACAGTGAAGCTGGTTGAAAAAGGAAAATCAACATTGAACAAGCGCAAGCTTTGGTTTGATAACACTTTTGGAAGATTGAACACGGAAGAAAAAGGAATATTTCTTGGAGATTTTGATGTAGAAGATAAAATACTGGTGATTTATAAAGATGGCAATTATGAAATCACCGACCAGGAATTAACAAAGCGATTTGAAGCCGAGAATGTTGAATTAATCGAAAAATTCGATAATGAAAAAATTATTACCGCTGTATATCTCGACAATGAAAAATTGCAGTACAATGTGAAGCGCTTTAAAATTGAAACTACCACGTTGAATACAAAATTCTTTTTTATTAAAGAAGGAGAAGGAAATAAACTAATGAAAGTAACTACAGCCGAAGAACCAATACTTGAAATGAAGAGCGGCAGGGGTACACAAATTCGCCATGGCAAAATAAAACTAAATAAAGTAGCAGAAGTAATGGGCTGGCGTGCGGTAGGCAATAAACTTACCGATTATTCGAAAAGCGACCAGATGAGCTGGGTAGAACTTTCAATACAAAAAAAGCTTTTTTAAACAAGGCTGTGTTCTGCTTTGAACTATATATAATTACAAAATGTTTAATTAGCTGAAATACAATATTATATTGTTTAATATAGAAAAGTGTAATTTATTAAATTATATAATATATTTATTACCAGCGTTTTGTGGTAAAAGTAAGTAAAAATACCTAATTTTAACGACAAATACGAAATAAATAAGCTGAAACTTAGTTTAATATGAGGTCATTATTCCTCAAAAAACTAAGAATGATAAAACTGTTATCTCTAAAAAAGAATATACTTATATTCACAATTTGTCTTATAATCTTATCCCAGACTGTATTTGCATCTAAGTATTCTTACCCAAATATTTCAGGGACTACTACATTTTCGGGTGGTGGAACATATTGCCAAAATGCCGCGGCAACGCTGAGTTTTAGCTATACCTCTACATCATGTAATAGCGGTGGGGGCGGCGGAAATATTCATACCTCTCTTACAGTAAAATGGTATTCAAACACCCTTCCTTCGACAAGCGGTGGTACTTTGGTTTATAGTACAACAAGTTCCGATGGGGCCGGAGCGTTAACTTATATTCCCTCAAGCGCTTATGTCGGCACAACTTATTATTATATTGTAATTTCATGGTCAGCACAGTCATGTATAGCAGCAGGCAGCCTTACCAGCAGCGCCACCCAGACAATCACTATAAATCCTATGCCTGCAATTTACTCACTTACAGGGGGTGGAAATTATTGCAGCGGTGGAGTTGGGGTTACTGTAGGTTTATCGGGTTCTGAATCAGGAGTAACATATCAATTACAAAACAATGGTACCAACATTGCTTCACCAATAACTGGCACGGGGAATGCAATCAGTTTTGGAAATCAGACTTTGGCTGGCAGCTATAGTGTAGTTGCAACAAACAGCTCCGGCTGTGCCCAAAAAATGAATGGAAATGCTACTGTGAGTATAGATCAGGCAAGCGCAGGGGGTGTATTACCTTCCGCTCTCGTTTATTCAACTGGAAATGGAACACTCACTCTCCAGGCATATACCGGTACGATCATGCACTGGGAATCTTCTACAGACGACAGCAATTGGACTACCATTTCAAATACGTCAAACTCTCAATCTTATTCTGCAACGACACAGGCTGCTTATTATAGAGTCTGGGTTCAAAGTGGTATATGCAGTGGTGCTTATTCAAATATTTCCACAGTAGCGGTCATAAATCACTGGAATGGGCAGGTAAATAAACAATGGAATAACTCCTCTAACTGGAGTGGAAAAATTATTCCTGCAAACGCAAGCCCGGATATCTATATAGATTCTTCTGGAAATACGCCTGAACTATCGCAATCAATATCTGTAACAAATTTTTATGTCAGTTCAGGGGCTTCTATGATAATTGATTCAACAGCAAATTTATCTATAGGCGGAACAATTAGTGTATCTACTCCAAACTCCATTAATGCAAGCATGGGCACGATTACACTTAACGGCTCCTCAGCTCAAACCATTCCTGCAAATATGTTTGCAAACAATGCTTTAAATAATTTGGTAATTAACAATACAAGTGCCTCAGGAGTTTCTCTTGGAGGCACTCTTGATATATATGGTTCATTAACCTTTACCGGCAGTGGGAAAACGCTTACGACAAACGATTATCTGACTCTTAAATCAAATGCTTCCGCGACAGCAAGGGTAGGAGATATGACAAATAACAATATTACAGGAAATATAACGGTGGAAAGATACATTCAATCCAAAAAAGCATGGAGATTTTTATCTATTCCGACTAATACAAACCAAACAATTCAACAAGCATGGCAGGAGGGGGCCACTTCTACCAGTTCTAATCCCGCTCCTGGTTTTGGTATTCAACTTTCGGGGCCTGGTGGTACTGCAGCTGGCTTCGACATTTATTCTGTAGCACCTTCTATTAAAACGTATAATTCTTCTACCGGAGCATGGGTTGGGGTACCAAGCACCAATACCACCAACATTAAATATTCCGGAGGTTATATGGTATTTATAAGGGGCGACAGAACTGCTAACTCTGTTAGTTCACCTGTTACACCGGTTACCCTCAGAAGCAAAGGGCCAATTTATACAGGAACACAGAGCACAATTAACGTCCCTGCTGGCAAGTTTACTGCAATTGGTAATCCTTATGCTTCTGCAATTGATATTCGTAATATCACTAAATCAGGAACAAAAGACTTTTTCTATGTTTGGGATCCTATGCTTAGCGGTGCTAATGGCTATGGGGGCTATCAAACTTTTTCAAATAATGGGAATGGTAACTATGTAGTAACTCCGGGTGGCGGAAGCTATGGTG
>Ga0157370_10008484_pt1 | contig 11083 bp, 8 predicted proteins | sample C35metaG_FD_113463 | JGI IMG/M metagenome (GOLD analysis project Ga0157370, IMG submission 113463) | Corn rhizosphere microbial communities from Kellogg Biological Station, Michigan, USA - C3-5 metaG | ecosystem: Host-associated > Plants > Roots > Rhizosphere > Soil | place: USA: Michigan... | reverse complement strand
GATCCAGCACTGATTGATCAGGTTTTCGACGCTCCGGACCTTGCTCCGCGCGGGTTATAGGATCAGAGCCCAAGTCGTGATATGACGCGCCGACGTCCAGAAAGAGTAAGCCTTTAAAAGCCACCCCGACCCGTTTGATCGGGGCGGGGTGGTTCATTCAAGGCCTGACGGTTTACCCCGTCACTTCACATCAAACCGATCCAGGTTCATCACCTTGGTCCAGGCCGCCACAAAGTCCTTAACAAATTTCTCCTTCGCATCACTGCTCGCATAAACCTCGGCCAGTGCCCGCAATTGCGCATTCGACCCAAAGACCAGGTCAACACGCGTCCCGGTCCACTTCACTGCACCGGATTTGCGATCGCGTCCTTCGAACTCTTCAGCGGCCTCGGAGGTGGGTTTCCATTCCACGCTCATGTCCAGCAGGTTGGTGAAGAAGTCGTTGGTCAGCGCTTCCGGTTGTTGGGTGAAGACGCCGTGGCGGGTTTGTCCGACGTTGGTGTTCAGCACTCGCAGACCACCAATCAGCGCGGTCATTTGCGGAGCGGTGAGCGTCAGCAGTTGCGCCTTGTCGATCAACAGTTGCTCGGCCGGTACGCGGTAGCGGGTTTTCAGGTAGTTGCGGAAGCCATCGGCAATCGGTTCGAGGAAGCCGAAGGATTCCACGTCCGTTTGCTCTTGCGACGCGTCCATCCGCCCCGGCGTGAACGGAACCGTCACGCTGTGACCGGCATTTTTCGCCGCTTGTTCGACGCCCGCGTTACCCGCCAATACGATCAGGTCGGCCAGCGAGACTTTCTTGCCGCCGCTGTTGAACTCGCTCTGGATGCTTTCGAGTTTCGCCAGGACGTTCGCCAATTGTTCTGGCTGGTTGGCTTGCCAGAATTTCTGCGGGGCCAGGCGCAGGCGACCGCCGTTGGCGCCGCCGCGTTTGTCGGAGCCGCGGAAGGTGGACGCCGCTGCCCACGCGGTGGATACCAGCTGCGAGACCGACAGGCCCGAGGTAAGGATTTTGCTCTTGAGTGCGGCGACGTCGCTGTCGCTGACCAAGGCATGATCGACCGCCGGGATGGGGTCTTGCCACAGCAGTACTTCGTTGGGCATTTCCGGGCCGAGGTAGCGGGAGAGGGGGCCCATGTCGCGGTGGATCAGCTTGAACCAGGCGCGGGCGAAGGCGTCGGCCAGTTGATCGGGATTGGCCAGGAAGCGTCGGGAAATCGGCTCATAGATCGGGTCGAAGCGCAGGGACAGGTCCGTGGTCAGCATGGTGGGATTGCGCCGTTTGGACGGGTCGTGGGCATCCGGAATGGTACCGGCACCGGCGCCGTTTTTTGCGACCCACTGGTGCGCCCCGGCTGGGCTTTTGCTCAGTTCCCACTCGAAGCCGAACAGGTTTTCCAGGTAGTTGTTGCTCCATTTTGTTGGCGTGGTGGTCCAGGTCACTTCCAGCCCGCTGGTGATGGTGTCCGAGCCTTTACCGGTGCCAAAGCTGTTCTTCCAGCCAAAGCCTTGCTGTTCGAGACCAGCGGCTTCGGGCTCGGCACCGACATTGTCGGCAGGTCCGGCGCCGTGGGTTTTACCGAACGCGTGGCCGCCAGCGATCAGCGCCACGGTTTCTTCGTCGTTCATCGCCATGCGGGCGAAGGTTTCACGGATGTCCGTGCCTGCAGCGACAGGATCCGGATTGCCTTCAGGGCCCTCGGGGTTGACGTAGATGAGGCCCATTTGCACGGCGGCGAGTGGGTTTTCCAGATTTCGGCCCTGCTCGGTGCGGCTCTCCTCGTTTTTCCCGGGCTCAGCAACCAGCGGACCTTCGCCGGGCTCTTGCATAGGCTGGTTTTCTTTGCCGTAGCGGATATCGCCGCCCAGCCATTTGTTTTCGGAGCCCCAGTAAACGTCTTCGTCCGGCTCCCAAACGTCCGGACGACCACCGGAGAAACCAAAGGTCTTGAAGCCCATCGACTCCAGCGCCACATTGCCGGTCAGCACGATCAGGTCAGCCCAGGAAATGTTGCGCCCATATTTTTGCTTGATCGGCCAGAGCAACCGACGTGCCTTGTCGAGGCTGACGTTGTCCGGCCAGCTGTTGAGCGGTGCAAAGCGTTGCTGACCGGAGCCAGCGCCACCCCGGCCGTCACCGGTGCGATAGGTGCCGGCGGCGTGCCAGGCCATGCGAATGAAGAGTGGCCCATAGTGACCAAAGTCCGCTGGCCACCAGTCTTGCGAATCGGTCATCAACGCCGTGAGGTCTCGTTTGACCGCTGCAAAATCCAGTTTTTTGTACGCTTCGGTGTAGTTGAAACCCTCGTCCGAGGGATCGGACAGAGACGAATGCTGGTGCAGGATGTTCAGGTTCAGTTGGTTCGGCCACCAATCGCGGTTCTTCGTGCCACCACCGGCGGCGTGGTTAAACGGGCATTTCGATTCATTTGCCATGTGCGAGCTACCTTTGGTCGTGTTCATCCGGGCTACCCGGCCCGTTGTGGGCTCGAAATAGCGACGAGCGAAAGCAATGACACAGGCTGCTGGGCCAGCAGTTCGATTCACTGATTGTTTTGATTACACGGGCATCGGTACAGCGCAGAACGAGGTGCAATCACGGTGGCCCACGGCAGGCTTAGTCATGTTTTCGACTCATTCCTGTCTCCTTATCAGCTCAAAACCGGCCGGCTCACGCCAGCGCTGGGATAAGGTTAGACGCCTATCTGCAAGTCAGCTAATAGGTGGAGTATTCGGGGCTGATAGGCAAAAGCTTTTATTGGAGCCTTTGAGATTGTCTGGGTTTAGAGGCCCTTGGAAGGAGACGGATCTATTGATAAACAAAAAATCCATCCCCTCATTTTTACTTAGCCCTGCGGCACCACCCGCGCTTCGTTTCCAGTGCCTTCGATATAAACGTTCATGCCTTTGTTCAGTCCAGGATTGATTGGCTGGGTCACCGACACCAGCACACCGCTTTTTGTGCGCACGATGATCTGTTGAGCTTCCTGAGGCTGGTCATACTTTTTCTTCTCCGCGTAGTTGCCGCCTGCCGCACCCGCGAGCGCGCCGGCCACCATCGCCACGTCCCGTCCTGTGCCATGCCCGATCAAACTGCCAAGGCCGACACCGGCGATCCCGCCAAGAATGGCGCCGACACCACTGTCATGATTGGTTTGCATCTGCGTGAGGGTGATCTGCTCAATCTTGCCCGAGCGAATTTCCATTTCGCCCGCGCCTCCGCTCCCGGCTCCAACGGCGGCGCAGGCGCTAAGCACAAGACTCATCAGTGTGATCGTTATCCAGGAAACAGTGGTTTTCATCATTGAGCTCCAGCTTTCAGGAAGGGTTGTGTATCCAAACGCATCACCTCACGTTAGTGCAAAAAGCCTAGCACACGCCTTTAAGCCCATTGGTGGTCAGGAGTCCTGCCTTTTGTCGCTGTGCTTGAACCGGTTTTACGTTGAATTGATCTGATGTTTGTCACCCAGGAGCCCACGCCATGCAGCCCAAACCCTATGCGCGATACGACCTGACGCTGCTTTTGGTGTTTGTTTCAATCGTCGTGGTGCTGGGCTTTTCGCCGCACAGTCGGGTTGATTGGGCGCTGGAAAACCTGTTGGTGCTGTTGCTCGTGGGCACCTTGGTGGCGGCCTCTTACTGGTTTCGCTTGTCTGCGGTGTCCGTCACCCTGATTTTCGTTTTCCTGTGTATTCACGAATTGGGTTCTCACTACACCTACGCCGAAGTGCCCTACGACCGTTGGTGTGCGGACCTGGCCGGGTTCAGCCTCAACAAAGCCCTTGGCCTGCATCGCAACCATTTTGATCGGCTGGTCCATTTGAGCTACGGGTTGTTTTTGGTCTATCCCGTGCGAGAAGTGCTGCTGCGGCTGACCCCATTGCGGGGCTTTTGGCTGCTGTTCGTGGCGATGAACATCATGCTGTCGACGTCAGCCATCTACGAATTGGTGGAGTGGATTGGCGGGGCCTATCTGGGCGACGACACGTCCCGCGCCTTCATTGGTGCTCAAAACGATCCGTGGGATTCACAGAAAGACATGGCGCTGGCGGTGACCGGCGCCATTGTCAGTTTGCTGGTGATGTTCCTTTTCAAGGTAACGAAACAGCGTTCAAGTCACCCGATCAAGGTGCCCCAAACAGCATCGTCCAATACACCCCCTCATCACTACGGGCATCTGCCGCATAACCGGCGCCGACCTGAGTAAACATCGGGTTCATCAGATTCGCGCAATGCCCGGGACTGGCCAGCCATCCTGACATCGCCTTGCTCGGTGAACTTTGCCCGGCGGCGATGTTTTCACCGGTCTGCCTGCCGCGAAAGCCGGCGGCCCGCGCTCGATCGGCGGGCATATCACCGTCGGGGTCACGGTGCGCAAAGTAGTTGCCGTAGGCCATGGCCTTGCTGTGCCCTTGGGCGGCGGCGCCCAGGGCGGTGTTCCAGCTCAGCGGCCGTGCGGCGGGGAAGCGCTGAGCGCCACACATCCGCGGTTTGGCCCGTGCCGCGTTGACTTGTGCCAACAGTGCCTTGCCGACGGTTCGCGAGTCGCCGACCTGACGGTCGAGTACCGGTTGCGCCAGCACCACTTGCCATTGCGATCGGCTGCGACTGACGCCGATGTCCGCGTACTGGCCATCCAGCAGCGCCCCGCAGTAATCGTCTTGCAACCTGTCAAAGGCTTCATCGGCATCCTGCGCACCGACCACCCGAATGCTTCGAACCGTCACCGCCGAATAGCCGGAAGCCTTCAGCCGATCGCGCAAACCACCGCCATAGCCGATGGGCAGCGCCAGGTTCGAGTTCAGCGCCAGCGGCGCCAGGCGTTGTGCCGGGCGCCTGTCGCAACGTTGCGGATGGGCACGGTAATCGTTGATCGCGGCCACCAGTTGGCGTTCGCCGCTGGCATGGGCAGGGGTGGCCAATAGAGCAAGCACAGGTAAACAACACAGCGAGGCGCAGCGCAAGGCGAGGACGGTGGGGTGCATGGGGCGGACAGCTCTGAGGAGATAATGACGAAAATGAGAATTTACGGCGCCTGTAAGACTGGCGACTGAACACTAGGTTCAGGAGGGAAGGGGGCAGAAAAGCGCGTTTTACCTACCGCATGTCGAAAAAGGTCAAAAGTACCGAGCCACTGTTAAACAAGTGGCTGCAGCGGTCGATAGCGTTTCCACAATACCGACTAGCCAACAGAGGGCAGCACCGTGTCGATAAAACTGCGATTACTGTTGTTGATTGGCACCAGCTTGCTCACCGCGCTGATCGTGAGTCTGGTCAGTTACGTAGGTAACACGCAGATGGCCGAAGCGGTGAATGAGAGCGAGGTCAGCATGACCGCGCTGCGCAATCACCTCGAAGCCGACATGATGCATGACGCCCTGCGCGCCGATGTGTTGTCGGCGATGCTGGTCGGCCTGGGCAAAAGCACCAGCAGCAAGGTCGAGGTGCACAGTTCAATCGAAGAACACACGACGCATTTTCGCGAAGTGCTGGGTGAAAACCTCAAGTTGCCGGTCAACGACACCCTCAAGGTTGCCCTGAACAAGGTCAAGCCGAGTCTGGACACCTACATCGCTGCGGCAGAGCGCATCGTTGGCCTGGCATTGGAAAACCCCGAAGCCGCGCAGAAAGAACTGGGCACCTTCAATGCCGCGTTCAGCCAACTGGAAGATCAGATGGCGGCCCTCAGCGAGCTGATCGAAACCAACACGCAACAGACCAGCCAAAATACCCAGCAAGCGATCCAGAGCGCCAACTTCACCCTCGGCGTCGTGCTCATCGCCAGTCTGGTGTTGCTGCTCATTCAGGGACGCTGGGTGATGCTGAGCATCATGGGGCCTTTGCAGACCGCCAATCGCATCGCCATCAGCATCGCCCATGGCAACCTCAGCGAACCGATTGTCGAGCCGACGCAAAAAGACGAAGCCAGCACCCTGATTCGCAGCCTCGCCACGATGCAACGCGACTTGCGCGGCATGATCGAAGTGGTGCGCAGCAACGCTCACGGCGTGAGTGGCATGAGCGATCAATTGAGCAGCGGTTGCCATCAGGTCGCCGACAGCAGCCAGCAGCAAAGCGCCGCCGCCAGCACCATGGCCGCCGCCGCAAGCGAAATGACCGCGAGCATCGAGGAAATCACCCGCCACGCCGAACGCGCGCTGGACATGGCCAATCAGGCTGAATCACTGGCCAAGGATGGTGGTCGGGTGATCCATCAGGTCGTCGCAGACATGGACGGCATCGCCCGTTCCGCGCAGCAATCGGCCCAGGTGATTCGCACGCTGGACAAGGAGTCCGAAGGGATTTTCAGCATCATTCAGGTGATCAAGGGCATCGCCGACCAGACCAACCTGCTGGCCTTGAACGCCGCCATCGAGGCGGCGCGCGCCGGTGAGCAGGGCCGTGGTTTTGCCGTGGTCGCCGACGAAGTGCGTAGCCTCGCCGGACGCACCAGCGCCTCCACCCAGGAAATTGCCAGCATGGTCTCGCGCATCCAGCAAAGCACCCGCGAGGCGGTGACCAGCATGGAGGCGGGCGTGGCACAGGTGGACAAAGGCATGGCCGTGACGGCCGACGTTGAGCGCGCCATCCGTGAAATCCTCAGTGCGACGCTGAGTACCACGCAACTGGTCAACGACATTACCCGCACCATCGGCGAGCAAAGCCTGGCCAGCAACGAAATTGCCCATCAGGTGGACATGATCGCCGGTATGTCGGAGGGCAACAGCAAGGTCATCGGCCAGACCGCCTCGACTACCGATGAACTGTCGAGCCTGGCGGGCAAGCTGTCGCAGTCGGTGGATCGGTTTCGGCTCTGACAGCATCTGGTCGTTACGTCTTCCCGCTCCCACGCTTTTGCGTGGAAGCGGGAGGAGAGGTTCTTAGATAAGTTCACCGCAGAAAATATCGTGATTGCCATCGGCCGGGCTATCTCGCACCACCAGCGAGTAATGGCCGGAGCGCAGTGTTTCGTATGGCAGAGGCACAGTCTTCTGGAGTTGGATTCCCTCTGTTTCGTTGAAGTTGTCAGTCACGACCTGGTTGAGTGAATAGGCCGGTTTCGGCTCATGCCGGGCACAGCTTCCCGAGTAGACATAGGTATACAAGTGCGCCGGAACTAAAGTGCCATCGGGTACACCACCCACGAACAATGAGAGTTCCGTCTCACCAGTGTTCAAGGGGGTTAGAACGGCCTGAGCGATATGTCCGGCATTGTAAGTAGTTGCGTTCAAGGGAACGGCGTCGATCTGCTGCGGGGTTGCTACAGCCACCGAGATGCAGCCAGCCGCGACCATCAACGCCAGCGAAGATACGATTTTCATCGTAAGCCTCCTGCCTTACAAAGGCGTGCTGAAGTGAGCCCCCTATAAATTTTAGTCGCCTATACACATCCATGTGTTCTTCAGACGTTCGGGCCTCTGATGTTTTAGAGGTACTTATCCGTCACCGCGCCTTCCGAAGCACTGGACACGGTCTTCGCATATTTGGCCAGCACCCCGCGTTTGTACTTGGATTCCGGGCGGACCCAGCGGGTCTTGCGCTCGGCCAATACCGCGTCGGTCACGTCGACGGTGATCTGCCGGGTTTCGGCGTCGATGGTGATCCGGTCGCCGTCTTCAATCAGCGCGATTGGCCCGCCTTCAAACGCTTCCGGTGTGATATGCCCGACCACAAAACCGTGCGAGCCGCCGGAAAAGCGGCCATCGGTAATCAGCGCGACGTCCTTGCCCAATCCCTTGCCCATCACCGCAGACGTGGGCGAAAGCATTTCGCGCATGCCCGGGCCACCTTTTGGCCCTTCGTAACGGATCACGATGACGTCGCCGGCCTTGACCTCCCCATTGAGGATGCCGGCCAGCGCACCTTCTTCACCGTGATAGACGCGGGCCGTCCCTTCAAAGCGCAGGCCTTCTTTGCCGGTGATCTTGGCCACGGCGCCGGTGGGCGAGAGGTTGCCGTGCAGGATCACCAGGTGCGAGTCCTTTTTGATCGGTTTGTCGAAGGGCAGAATCACGTCCTGGCCTTCGGGGTAGTCGGCAACGTTTTCGAGGTTTTCCGCCAGGGTCTTGCCTGTCACCGTCAGCACGTCGCCGTGCAGCATGCCGGCGGCGAGCATGCGTTTCATCAGTGGCTGGATGCCGCCAATGGCGACCAGTTCGCTCATCATGTATTTGCCGCTGGGGCGCAGGTCCGCCACCACCGGGGACACCTTGCCCAGCTCGACGAAGTCGTCCAGCGTCAGTTCGACATCCACGGCATTGGCCATGGCCAACAGGTGCAGCACGGCATTGGTCGAGCCGGCGAGGGCGATGACCACGCGGATCGCATTTTCAAAGGCTTTGCGGGTCATGATGTCGCGCGGCTTGAGGTCCAGCTTGAGCAATTCCATGACCTGCTGACCGGCGCGAAAGCTGTCTGACGCCTTGTCACTGCCGACCGCTTCCTGGGAGCTGGAACCGGGCAGGCTCATACCGAGCGCTTCAATGGCCGACGCCATGGTGTTGGCCGTGTACATGCCGCCGCAGGAGCCGGGGCCGGGGATCGCCACTTCTTCAATCTGCTTGACCTGAATCTCGCTGATATCGCCCCGTGCGTGCTGACCCACGGCCTCGAACACCGAAATGATGTCGGTGTGGCCGGCGCCCGGGCGAATGGTGCCGCCATAGACGAAAATCGACGGCCGATTCAGCCGCGCCATGCCAATCAGGCAGCCCGGCATGTTCTTGTCGCAACCGCCGACGGTCACCAGGCCGTCAAAGCCCTCACAACCGACCACCACCTCAATCGAATCGGCGATCACCTCGCGCGACACCAACGAATACTTCATGCCTTCGGTGCCGTTGGCGATGCCGTCGGAAATGGTGATGGTGTTGAAAATGACGCCTTTGGCACCGGCAGCGTTCGCGCCTTTTTCGGCTTCCAGGGCGAGTTTATCGATGTGCATGTTGCACGGCGTGACCATCGCCCAGGTGGAGGCGATGCCAATCTGTGGTTTCTTGAAATCCTCATCGGTAAAACCCACGGCGCGCAGCATGGCGCGTGCGGGAGCGGCTTCGACGCCGTCGATGACTTCGGAAGAGTATTTGCGCAGATCGTCTTTGTCGCTCATGGCGTTGGCTCACATCAGCAGACCGTATCGGCAAGGATTGAAGTCTAGACCCGGCTGCCGCAAAAATCAGTCCACCGTTGCACACACCTCACGCACACATTCGCGCAACCACCGATGCGCCGAGTCCGCATCCATTCGCGGGTGCCAGAGCATGGAAACCGTGATCGCTGGAGTCATCACCGGCAGCGGGAAACTGTGCAGTCCGGCGCGCAGGTTTTGCGTGTGCCGTTCGGGTACGGCAGCGATCAGATCCGAGGCGCGGGCCAGGGCCAGCGCGGCGGAAAACCCGCCGACGATGGTGACGATGTCTCGCTCAAGCCCCAGTGATTTCAAGGCGTCATCCATCGGCCCTTTATCCCGCCCGCGTCGCGACACCAGAATGTGCCGGCCGGACGCGTAACGGGCGGGGGTGATCTCGCCCTCGCTCAACCCGTGCCCGACGCGCACCACTCCGATGAAGCGATCCTGAAACAACGCGCGGGTGCGCACTTCGGGGCTGGTGGTATCGTCCACCACGCCGGTTTCCAGATCGACGGTGCCATCGCGCAGCAGCGTGCGGTCCTGATTGAGTTTTTGCACGAAATGCAGGCGCACGCCGGGTGCTTGCTCGCTGATGCGGGCGATAAGAGCCGGCCCGAAGTTCTCGACGAAGCCATCGCTGGTGCGCAGGGTGAATGTGCGCACCAGGTGTTTGAGGTCGAGTTGCTCGGCAGGGCGCAGCACCGCCTCGGCGTGCAGCACCAGTTGACTCACCTGTTCGCGCAGTTCGAGTGCGCGGGGTGTCGGCACCAGGCCGCGTCCGGCGCGCACCAATAACGGGTCGCCGGTGGTTTCCCGCAATCGCGCCAGCGCACGGCTCATGGCCGATGGGCTCAGGCGCAAGCGTCGGGCGGCGCCCGCGACGCTGCCTTCGGTGAGCAGGGCATCGAGGGTAATCAGCAGGTTCAGATCAGGAGTAGTCATGGGGTGAACGCTAGCACGACTTTGCAGTGATATGGCGTTGCGTGCAGGTATCAAGTGCAAGCCGTGCGTCTTCCGCCATGCCACGTCCGGCCATACGCTGGAGACCAACTTTTGATTCAGTGGCCAGGCAATGAAACTCATCACGCAATCAGGATCGGCCCGTTGGGCACTCGCCAGTCTTTCGCTGTCGATGTTGATGCCTTCACTCGACACCAGCATCGCCAATGCCGGATTACCGACATTGGCTCATGCCTTTGACGCAACGTTTGCGCAGGTCCAGTGGATTGTGCTGGCGTACTTGTTGGCGATCACGACATTGATCGTCAGCACCGGACGACTCGGTGACCTTGTCGGGCGCAAGCGCTTGCTGTTGAGCGGGATCGCGATTTTTACTCTGGCCTCGCTCGCCTGCGGGCTCGCACCTTCATTGGGCTGGCTGGTCGCGGCCCGCGCGGTGCAAGGCCTCGGTGCAGCCGTCATGTTGGCGCTCACCGTGGCGTTTGTCGCGGACACGGTGCCGAAGGCGCAGACCGGCAGCGCCATGGGCTTGCTCGGCACGATGTCGGCGATCGGTACCACGCTCGGTCCGGCACTGGGAGGCATGTTGATTTCCGGGGTTGGCTGGCAGGCGATTTTTCTGGTCAATGTGCCGGTGGGCGTTTTGAATTTCGTGCTCGCCTATCGCTGTTTACCGGCGGATCGTTCAGTCGCCCGGCCAGGTGGTTTCGATTTGCCGGGGACGCTGCTGTTGGCGCTGACGCTCGGCGCGTATGCGCTGGCCATGACGGTGGGCGATTGGGGTTCGCTCAACCGGGTGTTGCTGCTGGTTGCGGTGATCGGTGCCGGGATGTTCCTGTTCGTCGAAGCGAAAGCGTCATCGCCCTTGATCAGGCTGGCGCTGTTCCAGGATCGCCGGTTGAGTGCGAGCCTGGCCATGAGCGTGCTGGTGTCGACGGTGATGATGGCGACGCTGGTGGTCGGGCCGTTTTATCTGTCGGGCACGCTGGGGCT
>Ga0157370_10008483_pt1 | contig 11083 bp, 10 predicted proteins | sample C35metaG_FD_113463 | JGI IMG/M metagenome (GOLD analysis project Ga0157370, IMG submission 113463) | Corn rhizosphere microbial communities from Kellogg Biological Station, Michigan, USA - C3-5 metaG | ecosystem: Host-associated > Plants > Roots > Rhizosphere > Soil | place: USA: Michigan... | reverse complement strand
TGCAGACCCGACTGCGTCCCTTGCAGGCCCGACTGCGTGCCCTGGAGACCCGACTGCGTTCCTTGCAGGCCCGACTGCGTACCCTGCAGGCCCGATTGCGTCCCTTGCAAGCCCGACTGCGTCCCTTGCCGGCCCGCCCGCGTCCCCTGCACGCCCGACTGCGCCCCCTGCATGCCTGACTGCGTCCCGGGCAGACCCGACTGCGTCCCCTGCAGGCCCGACTGCGTGCCCTGGAGGCCCGACTGCGTCCCTTGGAGGCCGGATTGCGTCCCGAGCAGGCCCGACTGCGTCCCCTGCAGACCCGACTGCGTGCCCTGCAGACCCGCTTGGGTACCCGCCGCGCCTGTCGGCGTTCCTTGCGTTCCGGAGCCGGTCGCGACGCCGACGTCTACCTGCGGCTGCGTCGCCTGGTAGCGTGTGGCCGGGACGATCGTGCCGGCCGTCTCGGAGGAGTTGGGCGGGAAAATTCCGAGCGAGACGGCGACGGCAGCGGCCGCGATCGCCAATCCTCCACCGATCATGATCTTGCGATTGGACGACATGCCGTTGTTACGTTCGCTCATTGCTGTGCCCCTCGGAAATAGCCACGGTTGTAGAACTCGAAACGCCCTCGTGCTTCGCCGGGAATCCCGGCCATTCCTCGAACTTGCCCTAATTACACCCGCATCGGCGAAAAGTTGGTCGTGACCGTCGCGCGGAGCCTTGTCGGCGGGCAGCGCGGCGAGGACGGACGCGATCAGCCCCTCGGGCGGATGGACCTTCGGTACGTTGCGCAGGCCCTCGAACACGACGCGCATCTCCTCGAAGCGCTCGTTGGCGGCGGGGTCGGAAGCGATGCGCGCCTCGACCTCGCGCGTCTCGTCGGGCGTCGCCACGCCGTCGAGGACGGCCTGCATCAAGGCGTCGATTCTGTGTGCGCTCATGTCGGCCGATATTCCTTCAGCAGCTCGCGCAGGCGGTGGCGTGCCTCGAAAAGACGCGACTTCACCGTCTTCTCGTCCACCTCCAGGATCTGCGCGATCTCCTGGTAACTGCATTCCGAAAAATGACGAAGCACGATCACCGTGCGATCCATTCGCGACATGCTCGTCAATGCCCGCTCGATCGACCGCGTCCGTTCGGTGTCGCCCATCCTTGACTCGGGGTCGCCTCCGACCGGGTCGGGCAGCTCGATCTCCTCGTCGAGCGCTTCCTCGTGGCCGTTGCGTCGAAGCAGATTGAGCGATTCATTGACGGCGATGCGGTAGATCCAGCTGAAGAATCGGTGCTGCGAATCGTATTCGTCGAGGTGCTCGGCAACTTTCAGGAAAACCGTCTGCGCGACGTCGCGGGCATCATCGGCGCTCTTGAGGATCCAGAACGCGGCGTTGTAGATCGGCCGCTGGTACCGGACCATCAGGGCGGTGAAGGCTTCGCGGTCCCCGCTCTTGCGGAACCGCTCGACCAGCGCCTGATCGACGTCGTTGTCCACAATTACACGCGGACCGACGAAAAGTTGGCGGCGGATCGAACCGCCGCGGTCATCGGGCGCGCGGCTCGATCTCGAAGAGCTGATCGAAGCCCGAGTACGTGAAGATGTCATGCAGGTGGGATTTGAGCCCGGCGAGCCGCAGCTTGCCGTTGCCGGCGAGCAGGCGCTTTTGCGTCTTGAGAAGCACGCCGAGGCCGGCGCTGGAAATGTAGTCGAGACCGCTGCAGTCGAGGGTCACGGCGCCATCGACACCGTCGAGGAACGACTGCGCCCTGGCCGCTTCCGCGGCATCCAGACGCCCGGTGACCACCACCGTGCCGTCTGCCGTACGCTCAATCCCGAGCATCGCTGCCTCCCCTGCCGGTCGCGACTTCGCGCGCCTCGCCCCTGGCGTCGAGCCACACCGTGATCCGGCTCTCGCGCGTCGCGTCGGCGTACTCGTACGCGACGCGATCGGCCAATTTCCGGACCAGGTGCAGGCCGAGGCCCCCCGGTTCCCGCTCGTCGACTGGCCGCCCGACATCGATCTCAGGCGCGGCGGTGACGTCGAACGGCTCGACGTCGCGATCGACGAGCGTCAGCACCGCCCCGTCACCGTGACGGGCGAGGTCTACCCGGATCGGTGCGGTGCTTCCCCGCCCGTATTTCACCATGTTCGTGAACAATTCTTCCAGCACGAAATCGGCGCGCCCACGAACTTCCGCGTCGATTCCGAGCGCGTCGAACGTCTCGGCGGTGAATTCGACCAGTTCGGGCAGCGCCTCGAACGACCGCTCGAAGGCGCGGCTCGCCGTCGACCGTACGCTGCGCTGGACGAGCACGGCGGTGACATCGTCCGCCTGCGGCGTGCCGCCGGCGAAGGCGGTAAGCGCCCGTTCCAGCTGAACCAGGACCTCGCGTGCGCCAACGCCCGCGTGCGCCGTGACGATGTCTTGCAGCCGATCCTCGCCGAACGCCTCGCCGCCCACGTTTTCCTGCTCGAGGATGCCGTCGGAGACGAGCACGAGCATGTCGCCCGGCGCGAGCTCGATCGCGATCGGCCGTCGCGTGGCGGCGAGCATCATGGCCCCGAGCGGAAAACTGGTCGGCTTGAACCGATCGAACTGCCGATCGTGTGCGCGGTAACGCAGGATCGGCCCCTGCCCGCCACTATGGAAGCGCAGAACGTGCGTCGACGGGTCGAGCAAGCCGATGAACGCGGTGACGAAGCGATCCTCCGCGAGCGTTTCGCACATCCGGTTGTTGACCTGCATGAACGCGGTGTCGAGGTCGGCGCCCAAGCGAAAGGCCATGCGCAACATCGCCTGCATCTGCGTCACCGAAAGCGCGGGCGCGATGCCGTGGCCGGTCGCATCCCCGAGCACCAGCAACAGCGAATCGTCCACCGTCGCGACGTCGAACGTATCGCCGCCGGTCAGTTCGGCCGGCCTGAAGGTCGTCGCGATCTCGTAGCCGGGCACGTCGGGCAGCGTGCGCGGCAGCGTGCTCATCTGGACCTCGCGCGCCATCTCGAGCGCCTTCCGCATGCGCTCGCCTTCGATCAGCGCGTCGGTCATCCGCGCGCGGGACAACGCGACCGCGCACTGCGCGGCCAGCGCCGCCGCGAGCGCCTCGTCGCCCTCGTCGAAGACGCCGCCACGCTTGTTCAGCACCTGCATCACGCCCACCAGCATGTCGCGGTGATCGACGAGCGGCAGCGTCAGCATGCAGCGCGTGCGATAGCCCGACGCCTTGTCGATGCTGGAGTCGAAGCGCGGATCGGCGTAGCAGTCGGGCACGTTGATGATCCGCCGCGAATGCGCGCAGGCGCCGACGAGGCCGGCCTGCCACGGCACGCGCACCGGTGCGATCGCGGTCGCGACTTCGAGCACGAGCTCGCCCTTCGGCTCGTCATAGAGCCACACGGACCCGCGCTCGGCGCGCAGCACCTGCTTTGCGGCGTCCACGACGGCGCCGAGCATCGTCGGAAGGTCGAACGGCGCCGCGAGCCTCTTCGTGACGTCGAGGATCGCCTCCAGGTCCTGCGCCGACAGAGGTGCGGCCATGGGGACGGCAATTTAACAGAGGATTTAGGATTTAGGATCAGGAATCCTCTATCCTTTCGCTGCCTCATGCGCATCCTCGTCGTCGAAGACGATCCCGTGCTCGCCGCCGCGCTCACGCGCGCACTCGTGCAGTCGGCGTACGCCGTCGACCACGTCGCCGACGGACAGGCCGCGAACGACGCGCTCGCGACGACGAACTACGACCTCGTCGTGCTCGATCTCGCGCTGCCGAAGGTCGATGGCCTCGCCGTTCTGCGGCGTGTGCGCGATCGGCGCGTGCAGACGCCCGTGCTCGTCCTGACCGCGCGCGACACGCTCGAAGACCGCGTCGTCGGCCTCGATTCGGGCGCCGACGACTACATGACGAAGCCGTTCGACCTGCCCGAATTCGAGGCGCGCGTGCGGGCCTTGATCCGCCGCGCGCACGGCGGCGGCGCGCTCGAGCTCGTGCACGGCAGGCTGCGGCTCGACGTCGCGGCACGGCGCCTCTTCCACGGCGACGAGGCGATCGAGATGCCGGCGCGCGAGCTCGCGCTGATCGAGCTTCTGCTCGCGCGGCAGGGCCGCGTCGTCAGCAAGGAGCAGATGATCGATCACCTGTTCGGCTTCGCCGACGACGTCGGCACCAACGCGATCGAGGTGTACGTGCATCGCGTGCGGCGCAAGCTCGAGCCGCTCGGCATCGAGATCCGCACCGTGCGCGGCATGGGCTATCTGCTCGATCGCCCGGCCGACGCGCGCGAATAGCATCGCATGCGACGCTCGCCGCCACGCGGCCAGCGCGACGCGCCGACGCTGCGGGCGACGCTCCTGCGATGGCTGCTGATTCCGCTTTCCGTGCTGCTCGTCGTCGACGCGCTCGGCAGCCACGTCATCGCGCGAAGGCTCGCCGATCGCGTCTACGACGGCGAGTTGCTCGAGATCGCGCGCGAGCTCGCGCTGCACGTGCATCCCGGCACGCCGCAACCCACGTTCGATCTCGAAAAGGACGCCGAGCGCACGTTGCTCCTCGACCAGTACGACAAGGTCGGCTACGTCGTGCGCGCCGGTACGGTATCGATCGCAGGTGACGCGAACATTCCGCCGCCGGCGCGCCAGAACCGCGAGCCTGCGTTCTACGACGCAACGCTCGCCGGTGAGGCGGTGCGCGTCGCCGCGATCGCGAGCACGAGTGGTGGGACTCCGGTCACGATCTCGGTGGCGGAAACGCGCGTCAAGCGCGAGGCGCTTGTCAACGCGATCATGCTCGGCGTGATCCTCCCGCAGCTTTTGCTGATCGTCATCGCCGGCGTCGCGCTTTGGATCGGCGTCGCGCGCGGACTCGCGCCACTCGGCAAGCTGCAGCAGGCGGTCGCCGCGCGCTCGCACGTCGATCTCAGTCCGATCGACGTTCCCAACGTGCCGGGCGAGGTGCGTCCCCTCCTCGTTTCGATCAACGACTTGATGACACGCCTTCACGAGATCCTGAGCTTCCAGACGCGCTTCATCGCCGATGCCGCTCATCAACTGCGCACGCCGGTCGCCGGCCTCAAGGCGCACGTCGAGGTGGCGCTGCGCGAGGAAGATCCGACGCAGGCGCGGGCGTCGATCGCGCATCTTTATACCGCGGTGGAGCGGATGTCGCGGCTCGTCGCGCAATTGCTCTCGCTCGCGCGCAACGAGCCGACCACGGTGCGTCAGGTCACGCTCGCGCCGCTCGACCTCGCGAAGCTCGTGTTCGACGTGACGATGGATTGGGTGCCCGAAGCGTACCGGCGCAACATCGACCTCGGTTTCGATGGCGCGGTACCGCACATCACGATCGAAGGCGACGCGCCGCGGCTCACCGAGCTCATCAACAACCTGCTCGACAACGCGATCCGCTACAGCCGCGAGGGCGGCCGCGTGACCGTCCATGTCGCTGCCGACCCACCGCGCCTCTCGGTGAGTGACGACGGGCCGGTGATTCCCGTCGAGGAGCGCGAGCGGATCTTCGAGCGCTTTCACCGCCTGCTCGGCAGCCACGCCGGCGGCAGCGGACTCGGCCTCGCCATCGTGCAGGAGATCGCGAAGTTGCACGGCGCCTCGATCTCGCTTGGCGAAGATTCGGATGGATTCGGCAATCGCTTCACGGTGACCTTTCCCGCGACCCACGCGCTCGCGGCGTAAGGTCCACGTCAGCCTGGCGAAAGATCGGCGAAAGCTTCGCGCAAGTGCCGTGTAACGTGTGTGAAAGGCGCCGGTAAGCGGCGACGCCTAACGTGGAGATTCCCCCGACACGAGGAATCTCGCGATGCTCGCCGTGCTTTCCGATCCCACCACGTGGATGGCGCTCCTGAAGATCGCCGTCATCAACGTGGTGCTGAGCGGCGACAACGCCGTCGTCATCGCGCTCGCCTGCCGGTCGCTCCCACCGAACGACCAGAAGAAGGCCTTCATCGTCGGTTGCGCAGGCATCGTCGTTCTCATGACGCTGCTCACGTCGTGCGCGGCGCTTCTGATGACGCTGCCGTACATCCAGATCATCGGCTGCGTCCTGCTGCTGTGGATCGGCATCAAGCTGCTGCTGCCCGAGGATGACGGCGGCAACGTCAAGGAGAGCGGGAATTTCTGGGGCGCCGTGAAGACGATCATCATCGCCGACATCGTGATGAGCATGGACAACGTGCTCGGCATGGCGGGCGCCGCGCAAGGCCACCTCGGCATGCTGTTCCTCGGACTCGTGATCACGATGCCGCTGATTCTCTTCGGCAGCGCCGCGCTCGTGAAGCTGATGGAGCGCTTCCCGTCGTTCGTCACGATCGGCGCGGGCGTGCTCGGCTACGTCGCAGGCGACATGGCGATCGGCGATCCCGCCGTCAAGACCTACGTCGACACGCACGTGCACTTTCTCGAGCTCGTCGCACCCATCGTCGGTGCGCTGCTCGTCGTCGTCGCCGGCAAGATGCTCGCGCACCGCAAGCACGTGCACGAGGCCGCCGCCCGAATCATCGCCCCCGAGCAGCCGGCGCAGGCCGAGCATGCGATCTGACGGGAGGATGCCATGAACGAAATCCTGGTTCCGATTTGCGAGACCGCCGACGCACGCCGCGGTGCCGAACGCGCGATCGCGCTTCATCGCGAGGGCCCGGTCCTCGTGCACCTGCTGAACGTGCAGCGCCCGCTGCCGAAGCACGTCTCCCAGTTCTTCAACCGCAACGACCTGCGCGACTTCCACCGCGACGCCGGCATGCGCGTCCTCGAGCCGGCGATTCGGATGCTCGAAACCGCCGGGGTGCCGCACGAGGATCACGTGCTGGTCGGGCACCCGGCCGAAACGATCGTGCGCTTCGCCGAGGAGCATGGCTGCGGGCAGATCGTCGTCGACACGCCGGCGACCGGCGTGTTGTCGCTGCTCGGCCTGGGGTCGGTGGCGAGCCAGGTCCAACATCTCATGCAAGCGCACGGCGGGTTCGACGCGGCGGTCGCGGCGCCAAGAACGCCCGGCGCGTCCTAGGTCTCGTTCACAGGCCCTAATCGGACGTTCGCCCCCGACGCTCGCACGGTGCGTCGCGGGATTCCTCCCCGGCCGCGATCGCGATGACGTCGACGGCCGCGAGGTTGGTCGTCGCGATGTCGAACGTCCACGCGACGCCACGTTGTGCAAACGCATCGGGCGCAACGAACAGCGCCGACAGGTCATTGGCAGCCACCGCAGTTACGACGTGTCCATCCGCGCGTGCGCCCAGGATGCCGAAACGTTCGTACGCGCCGAAAACATTCGTGATCAGTACGGCGGCACCGGGCGGCGCGACGACGGCGATCGTCTGCTTGGTCGATGGCACGCGCGTGGCGATCCGCGGCAGGTAGCGCGAGCCGTCGGCGATCGCGAGCGGATCGCGCGCGAGGAGTGGCGTCACGTCGCGTGTGATGCCGAGCGAGCCGATCAGGCACGGAGGCGTTTTGCCGAGCGCCGCCCAGAAGCGGCGCGTCATCCCGGCGTAGTGCGTTCCCGCACTGCCGACGAGCGAGAGGTGCGCGCGCTCGCCGCAGACGAACAACGCATCGAGCGCCAGGTCCTTGTCGACGACGTACGCGAGGTGCCCGTGCAGCGATAGCTGCTGCGGCTGGCACAGCAGTGCGCCGAGGCGCGCATGGCCGATCGCCGGGAACCAGACATCGTGAAATTCGATCGCGGGAATCATGCCCTTGATGTCGAGCACGCGCGACGGCAATGCACCCTCCCCGTCCTGCACGGTGCGCGCCGTGCGTGCGATCGCGTAAGTATTGAGCGGCAGCACGACTGCGACGACGGCGAATGCCGTCCACTTCCATTCCGATCGCCGCGACAGGGACCAGACGCCGAGCGCCACGGCAGCGGCAACGGCCGGACCGAGGATCCACGTGAATTGAAACGGCGTCGTCGGGCGCATGCACGCCACCCACGCCGCGAAGAGCGCCAGTGTGGCGGTGAAAATCGCGAATGCACGTCGCGCACCACGGTCCGCGAGCGCCACGAGCGAAAGCGCACACGCGCCGAGCGCCACGGCGACGAGCGCAGTCGCCGATGCCTCGCCCCATCCGATGAGATAGCGTGCAACGATGCGCGGACCGACGACGACGTAATCGAACGCGACCGCGGGTGCATTGACGATGTTGCGCAAACTGACCTGGCCGGACATGTAGGCGCTCGCGCTGTCGAAGTCGGCGAAGTGGTTGGCAATCTGGTTCGCGAGGTACGGGACGAACGGCACGACGAAGCCGCCGACCAGCGCGATCGCGCGGGCACGCCACGGCTCGCCGCGGCGACGGATGGCGAGGCCTGCCGGAGCGAGCAGCACGAAGACGGGCGCCGACGTCGGGTGCACGTGGATGGCGAGCGCGAGCGCGAGGCCGAACGCAAACCAGATCCACGCGGATGCGGGCTTGTCGATGAGGCGCAGCGCGAGCGCCAGCACGAGCAGCGCCGCGGCTGCGACCGCGTTGGGATTGAGAAAGAGCAGCGGCTCGAAGCTTGCGAAACCCGGCACGAACAGGCACACCGCCCACAGCGCGCCAAAGTCGGAGTCGACGAGTCGTCGCCCGCAGTGATAGGCGAGTGGGAACTTGAAGCTGCAGAGAACCCCGACGAAGAGCGCCGCCGCGAGCCAGCTCTGCCAGATCCACAGGGGCAGCGCGACAAGGTAGAACCAGACGGGGCCGAGATGGATCGCGTTGCCGAGGAACGGTCCTTCGAGCGGGTACGCGAGTGCGTGCCGGATTTCATAAGCGCGCATCAACTCGTCGGCAGTGTCCGTGTGGGAGGTGCTGAACGCGTAGCCCGCGGTGTACGCGAGCATCAGAAAGGCGACGAGCGCGTAGGCGAGCCCGCGGGGAACGACGTACGGGCGCGCGTCGACGACGCGCATCACAGGCTGTTGTGGATCGCGGTGGCGGCGATAGCGGCCTGGCCGGCCGCAACGGCGATCTGGTTCAACGTCTCGTGCACGATGTCGCCGCACGCATAGAGGCCTTCGATCGACGTGCGCAGGTGACGATCGGTGCACATCGCTCCATCGTCCGCGCAATCGGCGTCGAGCTCGCGCCCGAGCGCGCAATGCACGACCGATCCGAGCGCCGAGTAAAGCGTATCGAAGCGATAGTTGCGATCGTCCTCGGTGCGAAGCCCCACGATCGCTTGCGCCTCGCGCTGCACCTCCGTGATTTTCGCCTCGACGAGGCCGATGCCGCGTGCGGCGAGCCCCGCCCGCTCGCGATCGTCGATGCCCGCCGGCCCGAGCGAGAACAGCGTGAGGTCGTCGGTGAAGTGACGAATGAAATGCGCCTCCTCGACGCCCTTCGAGCCATGCCCGATGACGGCAACGCGCCGGCCGATCACTTCGTAGCCGTCGCAAATCGGGCAATGGCGGATCAGCCCTTGTCGAATGGCATCGCGAAGGTTCGGCAATTCGGGCTCGATGTCCGTCACGCCGGTCGCCAGCACGATCCTTCGCGCGCGAAACGACTGCGTCGCGTCGTTCGCGACGAACACGCCGTCGCCGGCGTGCTCGAGATGGTCGATGCGCGTGTCGACGATCGTCGCGCCATAGCGCTGCGCCTGGTCGCGCAGGCGCTGCAGCAGGTGCTTCCCGGCAATGCCGTCCGGAAAGCCGGGATAGTTGTGCGAACGGGGGATCAGCGACGCGCGTCCGCCGCCGGCATCGGCAACGACGACGTTGCGCCGAAAGCGCGCGAGATAGATGGCGGCGACGAGACCGGCCGGTCCGCCCCCTACAATGAGCGTATCGACGATCATTCAGGCTCCACTTCCGCGCAGGCAAAGCGCGACGAGCTTCGCATTGTGAACCAAGGCTACTCGCTGCAGGACGTCGCGCGCCTGCTCGGCCTGCCCCGCTCGATCGTGCGCGGGTTGATCGATTCGGGCTTCGTGTCTCCGGCGCGCGGGCCGCGCCGCGAATACCGCTTCTCGTTCCAGGACCTCGTCGTGATGCGCACCGCGCAGGGCCTCGTGCAGGCGAAGGTACCGACGGCGCGCATCCTGCGCTCGCTGCGGCGCCTTCGCGCGCAACTTCCGGCCGCGATGCCCTTATCGGGCTTGCGCGTCGAAGCCGTAGGCGATCACGTCGTGGTTCACGACGGGGAGATGCAATGGCAGCCGGATAGCGGCCAGTACGTGCTGCGCTTTCACGTCGAAGCGCCGCGTGGCCGGCTCGCGTTTCTCGACGCCGCCACACCCCGGTCCACGTCGGCCGATGCGCTCTTCGAACAAGCGCTCGCCGTCGAGGATGCGAAGCCGGAGGTCGCGACCGCGCTGTACGAACGAGCGCTGGCGATCGAGCCGGCGTTGATCGGCGCATACACGAACCTCGGCCGCTTGCAGCACGATCGCAAGCAGTGGGACGCCGCGGAGATCACGTATCGAACGGGCCTCGCGCGCTGCGGCCCCGATGACGCGCTTTTCTTCAACCTCGCGCTGCTGCTCGAGGATCTCGAACGCTCAGGCGAAGCGGTGCAAATGTACGAAGCGGCGCTCGCGCACAATCCCGAGCTCGCCGAAGCGCACTACAACCTCGCGCTGATTTGCGAAGCGGACGGCCGTTCGCAGGAAGCGATCCGCCATCTCGCGGCGTATCGTCGGTTGAGCCGAAAGCGGTAACGCTCTTATCGCGAAAACGGTAACGCGTTTATCGCATTGCGAGGCGCGGTCGCGATGGCCGGATCGGCGAGCACCGACTGATCACGTCGTTCTGCTTGACGTCTCACTTCTGCGCGGCGTACCTTTTTTCGCGGCGCCACCGCCGCCGTTACGTCGAGCTTGCAGTAGGCGCCCCTTCGATCTCGACTCTCAGGGAGGATGTGCAATGAAACGCAAAGCATTGGTGCTCGCGCTGGCAGCGCTCGGCATGACCTCGATCGGCTCGCTGGCGTTGGCGGCAGAAACTCCCGATACCATCGCCGCGCGGCAGAAGATCTTCGGCTTCGAGAACGTCGATCCGAAGACCGGCCAGGTCGACAGGGAAAAGGTCGTCTTTTCGTGGCTCGGGCACATGAGTGGTGCCGTATCGATGGGTGGCCGGATCTTCATGCTCGATACCTATGTGCCGCGCCT
>Ga0157370_10008482_pt1 | contig 11085 bp, 8 predicted proteins | sample C35metaG_FD_113463 | JGI IMG/M metagenome (GOLD analysis project Ga0157370, IMG submission 113463) | Corn rhizosphere microbial communities from Kellogg Biological Station, Michigan, USA - C3-5 metaG | ecosystem: Host-associated > Plants > Roots > Rhizosphere > Soil | place: USA: Michigan... | reverse complement strand
CGCGTGCTGCTGAAGGACGCGCCGATCCTGGTGCTCGACGAAGCCACCTCGGCGCTGGATTCCGAAGCGGAGGCGGCGATCCAGGACAGCCTCGACCTGCTGATGCAGGGCAAGACCGTCATCGCCATCGCGCACCGGCTGTCCACCATCGCGCGGATGGATCGGCTGGTGGTGCTGGACAAGGGCGTGATCGTGGAGACCGGCACGCACGCCGAACTGATCGCGCAGGACGGTCTGTATGCACGGCTGTGGAAGCGGCAGACCGGCGGCTTCGTGGCGGCGGACGATGCCCTGGCGTGAACCGGCTCGGCAGCATGCACGGATTCCCAGGGTTCGTTCCCTTGCCAGCCTCGACGGACTCCGGCATGATTTTGCCAGGGTGAATCCAGCTGCAAGTCTTCCGGCCTGAGGGTGCCGCGCCGTCGTGCGGCGCTGCCATGCGCGACGGATCTGTGGCGTGCAGGGGGAAGACATGATGAGTAGCTGGAGATGGCCGTCAGGGTCGGCGCTGTTGTTGTTGCTGCTCGGCGGCTGCGCCACGGGCTATCACTCCGACCAGGGCCTGATCCGGGGTTACACCGGCGGCTACTGGGATCAGCCCGGCCCGGGCGAACTGCTCAAGGTGGGTTTCGGCGGCAACGGCTATATCGACCGCGACACCACGCATGCCTATCTGATGTATCGCTGCGCCGAGCTGGCGCTGCAGCGGCACAAGCCATATTTCCGCATGTACGAATCCCTGCCGGATGCGATCCGTGACCGGCCCACGATGGATCTCACCGTGGGCCGCGTGGCCGGGGCGATGGGCGACTGGGTGTTCGTCCTGTTCGACCAGAACTATTCGGCGGGCGACCTGTCGGCGACCGAGGTGGAGAAGCGCTACGCCTCCTATATCCATCCGCAGGGAGCCCGCTCGTGAGCCGCCGCGGACGCATCACCCGTCGCCTCGGCACGGGCCTGGCGCTGGCCATGCTCGGCGGTTGCGCCGGCCTGCCGATGTATCAGCCCACGCCGAACCAGCCGCTGGCCACGATCAGGCTGTCGCCGAGCATGGCCAGTCAGGCGATGCCGTTGAGCATGTGCGACGGCCAGCACTGCTACGACCTGAAGAACAGCCATGGCGAATTGCAGGTACCCGCTGGCCATCGCCTGATGCTGTTCAAGGTACTGGTGGCCAGCGGTTACCAGCGGATGTATTCGTGCTCGCCGGACCTGAGCTTCGTGCCGTACGCCGGCGTCGTCTACTACGCCGATTTCGCGCTGCGCGCAGAACATTGCGTGCTGGGCCTGTATCGGGATGCGCCATTCAGCCGGGTCGGCGTCATGCTCGAGCCGACCGTGCGTGGCGTGCCGCACAAGCGCGCGGGGTGAGGTGGCGTGATTGCCGCGGCGCCCTTTGAAGGCGGCAGGATCGGCGAGCGCGGGTTCGAAGCGATCAGGCGATACTGTCGCCCACTCCTCCGCAAGGAACGATCCATGTCGTCTCGCGTGATCCCCGCCGTGCTGTTTGCCGCGCTTGCGCTGCCCGCCCTGGCGAGGGCCGACGCGGTTGCCGACTTGCGTGCCACGTTGGATCGCCTGCAGGCCACGCAGCCGCTGACGGCGACCGTAAAGGTCAGTAGCACCACAAAAGACGAGGATGGCAAGACCTCGCAGGCGCAGTTGGAAATCGGCGTCGCCAGCGGTGGCGACGGCCTGCGTATCGGCTTTTCGCCGGAGCTGTTGCAGCATGCGTCGCGCGAAGCGGCGGCCAACGCAAAGAACAGGGACGTGCCGACCCCGATCGAGGATCTGCTGGGCAAGCTCAGCCCGGTGAACGTGCAGCCGATGGTCGACTACGCGCCGGTCCTGCGCCGCCAGCTCGATGGAGTCACCCTGGCCAGCCAGCGCGACGAGACGCTCGGCGGCAAACCCGCGCATCTGCTGATGTTCGACGTGCCGCTGCCGGTCTCGGCCGGCAAGCAGATGACGATCAAGCAGTACACCGGCCAGCTCAAGCTGTGGCTGGGCTCGGATGGCGTACCGGTGGCCGTGCGGAACACGATGGAATTGAAGGGCCGCAAACTGCTGATCAGCATCGAGTTCGGCAACACCGCCGACTACCGGCTGGCCGTCATCGGCACGCGCCTGGTGGTGTTGTCCCGTCGCACCGAGGAGACTCATTCGGTGTTCGGCAAGGCCGGCAGCAGCATCACCGAGGCGACCTTGTCCGCGCTGCCGGCCAGGCCGGGCGCCTGAACCCGTGGCATCCCCGCCGCGCACGGCAGCCCGCGGTGCCTGGTGCCGGTCCGGGGGCGGCGCCGGTTCGACAGGTCTGGCGAGCACACCGCTGTGCGATGATCCGGACAAGCTTTCTCGCACCAGTGGCCCGCGGGCACGTCTGCGGCAGGAGTGTCGGAAGAGGAGAGGGCACCCTGTCGAAAGAGCCTGTCCGACAGTTCGTGGGTGGCCAACGGTCCGGTATGGTTCTCCGCGCCGGATGAAGGGGCGGCTTCACGTCCGGACGTCCAAACCGGGTCTCCCGTCGGTGACCGGGGACGCGGACTGCGACAAGGTATCCAGACAGCCGCTTGGGGCAGCGGCACGCTTGTTCCCATGCCCCGCCACGACGGCGACCCCGCGCGGCAGGCAAGCGGCATCTGTCGATGGCCGCCCGGGTCGGCTATGGTGCCGACAGGCGCGCATGTCGGAGCACCATGGTTTCCCGGCGCCGCGTGGCGGCGCCCAATCCCGACCGGCAGCAATTCATCGCGCGGCCAGGCAGCAGCAAACCACCGCAACATCCACCTGTACAGGAGATTGCAGATGAACACCCGTTTTGAACGCACCGGCCCATTGACCGAACTGACCAGTTATCCGCAATGGGCGCAGGACATGGTGGCCGATTGTGAAAGCACCAGGCAGCGCGTGCTCGATCATGACATCTGGAAGATGATGATGGCGCTGCAGCTCGATCGGGAGTCCACCCGCAACTTCATGATGGGGTTGTGGCCTTTCATCGAGCGCTTCCCCAGCTTCATGGCGCTCAACCTGCTGAAGACGCGCTACGGGCGCAGTCCGGGCGACGACAAGGCGCGTCGTTGGCTGGTGCGCAACATCCGGGTCGAGCAGAACCATGCGGAATACTGGATCAACTGGGCCGAAGGTGCCGGCGTGCCGCGCGAGCAGCTGCTGAACGAAAAGCCGCCGCATGGTACCGACGGGCTGGTTCGCTGGTGCGAGGAGATCAGCGCACAGGGAACCCTGGCGGCGGGCATGGTGGCCACCAATTACGCGATCGAGGGGGTCACCGGCGATTGGTCGCACATGATTTATGGGAGTACAACGTACCAGGAGAGCTTCGACCCGAAGATCCGGGCGTCCAGCCTGCGCTGGTTGCACCTGCATGCGGCGTACGACGACGTCCATCCGTGGGAGGCTTTGGATATAGTGTGTACCCTGATGGGCGAGAAGCCGTCCGCGATTGACGTGGCGCATCTGGGCGAGTGCATCAAGCGCAGCTACATGAGCATGGTCCTGCTGGGCGACCGTTGCATCAAGACCTGTCGCCACCTGTGGGTTGCGAACGAAGCGGCTGCATGATGCAGGATCTGGAGCTAGCCGAAGCCAGGGAAGGCGCCGCATCATCCATTGAACAGGAAAACGATGCACTCTCCGGACCACAGCCTGCAAAAACCCCTGGCAAGGCGCCTGATGCCGCTGGCCTGGTCGCTGGCGGTCGCGATTGCGCTGATCATGGCGCTGACCTGGGGCGTACTGCAGGTGCAGGTCACTCTCGCTGGTTTCCTCAACAGCGAGAGTATCTGGTCCAAGGCGCAGAAGCAGGCGGTGATCGATCTGGACAACTACGCCAGCACCGGCGCAGCGCAGGACCTGGCCAGTTTCTGGAGCAACTTCGGGTTGCTTGAGGCCGATCGCCGGGGGCGTGACGAGATCACCTCCGGCAACTACGACAAGCGCGAAATCACCGAAGTCTTCAAGCGTGGCAACGTGATGCCGGCGGCCCAGCCGGGCATGACCTTCATGTTGCAATATTTCTCCGGCGCGCCGCACATGCAACAGGCCATCACGGCCTGGCGATCCACCGATGCGTCGATCGCCGAGCTTGGCGCGATCGCCAACGAACTGAGCAAGCTGTACCAGGCCGGTGGCCCCACCGCCGCCGAGATCGCCAGCCGGCGTGCACGCATCCATGCGCTCAATACGTTCATGGGGCCACGCACCGATCTGTTTTCGGTGGAGATGGTCAAGGGCGCGTTGATGCTGGGCCAGGTCCTGTTCTGGGGCGTGCTTGGCGCCTTCGTCATCGCGGCCCTGTTATGGCTGCGCATGGCACGCCGGATACTGGAAAGCATCCGTGGCAGCGAGGAGCGCTATCGCCTGCTGTTCGACAGCGCCGCCGATGCGATCGTGATGGTCGACGAGGACAGCGGGCGCATCCTGGACGTGAACCGGACTGCCGCAGCGTGGACTGGTCGCAGCAGCAGGGAACTGGTCGGCGATCGCTTCGTGCACCTGTTCATGCAACCCCTCGCGGGCCAACTGGCGGGGCGTGCCGCCACCAACGCCCTGCTGGCGGTCGATGGCACCACGCGCCCGGTGGAAACGCAGACCAGCCTTGCCCGCTGGGGCGACGTGCAGGTGTGTCAGGCGATCATCCGCGACATCTCCGAACGCGTGGCGATGGAGCAGGAACGCCGGGTGGCAGCCGAAGCGCTGGCCAGCATCGCCGAAGGCGTGCTCATCGCCGATGCCCGGCGGCGGGTCATCTCGACCAATGCCGCGCATACCGAACTCACCGGCTTCACCAGCCAGGCGCTGCTGGGCCGGCGGTTGGACGAGACGCGCCGCCTGCCCGACGGCAAGTCGCTGCCGCAGGCCATCTGGGATGGCGTGGCCGCCGGCCGCAACTGGATCGGCGAGGTGCAGAGCACCCGTTTTGACGGCAGCAGTTACCCCGAGCACCTGAGCATCAGCGCGATACGGAATGCCGAGGGACAGGTGGTGTATTACGTCGCCGTATGCACCGATATCCATGAAGCCAAGGCCAACCAGCGGCGCCTGGAGCATCTGGCGCGGCATGATGCGCTGACCGGTCTGGTCAATCGTGCCGAGTTCGAGCGCTATTGCAGCGAGGCGATCGCGCTGGCCGAGCGCGAGCGGCTGGCGGTGGTGGTGCTGTTCATCGACCTCGACGCCTTCAAGATCGTCAATGACAGCTACAGCCATGCGATCGGCGACCGTCTGCTGGTCAAGGTCGGCGAGCGCATCCGCAAGCAGCTGTCCGATGGTGACGTCGCTGGCCGCATCGGCGGCGACGAGTTCACCGTGCTGCTGCCGCGGCTGAGCCTGCGCGAGGATGCCAGGGCGATCGTGAACCGCCTGCTCTCGACGCTTTCCGAGCCCTTGCTGCTGGACGACTACGAGATCGTGCTCACCGCCAGCATCGGCGTGGCCGGCTATCCGCTGGACGGCAACGACGCATCCGCACTCATCGCCAACGCCGATGCCGCCATGTACGCGGCGAAGACCGAGGAGCGCAATGCGTTCCGTTTCTACACGCCGATGATGCATGCCGACAACCGCCGCCGCCTGCAGCTGGCCACGGAGTTGCGCCAGGCGTTGAGTCGCGATGAATTCCATCTGGTATTCCAGCCCAGCATCGAACTTCGCACGGGGCGCATCGTGGCGGTCGAGGCGCTGGTGCGCTGGCAGCACCCCGAACGGGGCGAGGTGATGCCGGCGGAATTCATTCCGGTGGCGGAAGGGTTGGGCCTGATCCGGCGCATCGACGAATGGGTGCTGCAGGCCACCTGCGCGCAGATCCAGGCCTGGGACCTGGCGGGCGTTCCGCCGATCCGCGTGGCGGTCAACATCTCGGCGCGCTGGTTCGGCCATCCCTCCTTCGTCGACGGGGTCAGCCGGACCTTGCAGTCACGTCATATCCCCGCGCATCGGCTGCTGCTGGAGATCACCGAAAGCGCGATGTTGCGGCTGGGCGACGATACCCAACGCACCATGCAGACGCTGGACCTGCTGGAGATCGATGTGGCGATCGATGATTTCGGTACCGGCTATTCATCGATGGCCTACCTGAAGCTGCCCGCGGTCACCTATTTGAAGATCGACCGCTCCTTCGTCACGGGCCTGCCGGGCGATGCGAACGACGCGGCCATCACCGAAGCGATGCTGGCGATGTCCAGGAGCCTCGGCCTGATCGCCATTGCCGAAGGCATCGAAACCGAGGCGCAGCACGATTTCCTGCTGCGTGCGGGTTGCACCGAGGGACAGGGCTACCTCTATTCCTACCCGTTGAAAGCGGATGAAATCCAGGCGCTGCTGAGCCCGAATCAGCCCGGTGTTCCGGCCAGGCTCAGGCTGGTACCGCCCAAGCGCGGTTGAGTGCCCGCGCTGGCCGGTGGACTCAAAGCGGCGCGCAGTGGCGGGTCAGCCACTCCAGGTCGGCGCCGTCGAGCAACGGACTGAGCGCGGCGCGCACGATCGCATGGTAATCGTCCAGCCAGGCGCGCTCCTCCGGGTTGAGCAGGCCCGGCTCCAGCGCCCGGCGATCGAACGGGCAGAGGGTCAGGGTCTCGAACGCGCGGTATTCGCCGAATTCGGACTGCTCCGCCTCGACCACCACCGCGAGGTTCTCGTGACGAATGCCATGTCGGCCGGGCTTGTACAGGCCCGGCTCGATCGAGCTGATCATGCCCGGCTCCAGCGCCACCAGCGCGCCACCGGGCAGCGGCGGGCGGATGCTGTGCGGGCCTTCGTGCACATTGAGAAAGTACCCGACGCCGTGCCCCGTGCCATGCCCGTAATCCATGCCCGCGGCCCACAGGGGCGCCCGCGCCAGCGCATCCAGTTGCGGGCCGCTGGCGCCTTTCGGAAAGCGCGCACGCGACAGGGCGATCATTCCTTTCAGCACCAGGGTGGCGTCCCGGCGTTGTTCCGGCGTGGTCTCGCCCAGCGCCAGTACACGGGTGATGTCGGTGGTGCCACCCAGGTACTGGCCGCCCGAATCGATCAGCAGCAGACCCTTCGGGTGCAGGGTGCTGTGCGCTTCGGGCGTGGCGCGGTAGTGCGGCAGCGCGCCGTTGGCCTGGTAGCCGGCGATGGTGGCGAAGCTTTCGCCGATCCAGCCGGGCTGGGCCGAGCGTTCTTCATGCAACAGGCTGTCGACGTCCAGTTCGGTGACCGTCATGCCGGCCGCGAGGCGCTGTTCCAGCCGGCGGAAGCCGCGTACCAGGGCGGTGCCGTCGCGGCGCATCACCTCGCGGATGTGGTCCAGCTCGGTGCTGGTCTTGATCGCCTTGAACGCGGTGCTCGGGTTGGCCGCCTGGATTCGCTTCACGCCGGGCGCGACGGCCGCGGAGATCGTGCAGACGATGCGGTTTTCATCCAGCAACAGGCTGTCCGATCCGTCCAGTTCGGCGAGCGTCGACGTGGTCGATGCGTAGTCGGCGATGCCGATGCCGTCGGTGGCCAGCGCGGCGACCAGGGCGTCGTCGAGCTTGCTGCGCTGGACGAACAGGGTGGCGCGGTCGTCCGGCTGCAGCAGGAGGTGGGCGAGGAAGACCGGGTTGCACTCGACATCGCTGCCACGCAGGTTGGTCAGCCAGGCGATGTCGTCCAGGCTGGACAGCAAGTGGTGGCTGGCACCGAGCTTGCGCATCGCCTGGCGGACGCGCTTGAGCTTGTCGGCGCGAGGAGTGGCGGCATAAGCCGGATCGTGGGCGAAGATCGGCGCCAGCGGCAGGGTTGGGCGATCCGGCCAGACGGCGCCGGGCAGATCCAGGTCCGTGCGCACGCTGGCGCCGACTTCGGCCAGCCGGCGTTGCATGTCCTTGCAGGCGCCCACGGCCACGCTGTCGCCGGCCACGGCCAGCACCTCGCCTTCGCCCAGATGCTGCTGCAGCCATTCCAGATGCTCGGGGGTGTGCGGCACGCGCAGCTTCATCAGGCCGATGCCGCTGCCGGCCAATTGCTGCTCGGCCTGGGCGAAATAGCGCGAGTCGGTCCACAGCCCGGCCTGGTCGCGGCCGACGACCAGGGTGCCGGCCGAGCCGGCGAAGCCGGACAGCCATTCGCGCGCCGACCAGTGCGCCGGGAGATATTCGGACAGGTGGGGGTCGGCACTGGGAACCAGCACGGCGGCGACGCCATGTTCCTTCATGGCGGCGCGCAGGGCGGCGAGACGGGCGGGGACGGGGTTGTTCATCCGCGCATGCTAGCAGGCCGGTCGCGCTGGTTTCACGGGTGACGAGGCGCCGGAAATGAACGCGCCGGAGGAATTTTCGCCTGCCATCTCGCCGCGCGACGGTTCTGCCGCTAAAATGACTATTTCCAGCACGGCTGCTTTCCATGACCCCCCTGATTTTCGTCACCGGCGGTGTGGTGTCCTCGCTTGGCAAGGGCATTGCTGCGGCGTCGCTCGCTTCCATCCTCGAAGCGCGCGGCCTTTCGGTCACCATGATGAAGCTCGATCCCTATATCAATGTGGATCCGGGCACGATGAGTCCCTTCCAGCACGGCGAGGTCTACGTGACCGACGACGGTGCCGAAACCGACCTCGATCTGGGCCACTACGAGCGCTTCGTGCGCACCCGTCTGGCCGGCAAGAACTCGATCACCACCGGCAAGATCTACGAGGCGGTGATCCGCAAGGAGCGTCGCGGCGACTACCTGGGCGCCACCGTGCAGGTGATCCCGCACATCACCGACGAGATCAAGCACTGCATCCACGAGGCGACGCGCGGTTTCGACGTGGCGCTGGTGGAGATCGGCGGCACCGTGGGCGACATCGAATCGCTGCCGTTCCTGGAGGCGATCCGCCAGCTGCGCATCGAGCACGGGCCGGAGAAGGTGGTGTTCATGCATCTCACCCTGGTGCCGTACATCAAGGCCGCCGGCGAGATCAAGACCAAGCCGACCCAGCATTCGGTGAAGGAACTGCGCTCGATCGGCATCCAGCCCGACATCCTGCTGTGCCGCTGCGAACAGCCGTTGCCCGAGGGCGAGCGGCGCAAGATCGCGTTGTTCACCAACGTGCCGGAGAACGCGGTGATCAGCGCGGCCGATGTCGACGTGATCTACAAGCAGCCGCTGTGGTTGCACAAGCAGGGCCTGGACGAGATCGTGGTGAAGAAGCTGGGACTCGATGCGAAGCCGGCGGATCTGTCCGAATGGCAGCGCACCGTGGACGCGGTCGAGCATCCGAAGGACGAAGTCACGGTGGCCATCGTCGGCAAGTATGTCGAGCACAAGGATGCCTACAAGTCGCTCGGCGAGGCGCTGCGCCATGGCGGCATCAAGCAGCAGACGCGGGTGAACCTGGACTGGGTCGACTCCGAGCTGGTCGAGGCCGAAGGTGCCGCCAAGGTGCTCGGCAAGGCCGATGCGATCCTGGTGCCCGGCGGCTTCGGCAAGCGCGGTTTCGAGGGCAAGGTGATGGCCGCGAAGTTCGCACGCGAGCACGGCGTGCCGTACTTCGGCATCTGCTACGGCATGCACGCCGCGGTGGTGGACTTCGCACGGCATGTCGCGGGTCTGGCCGACGCCGACTCCAGCGAGAACGACCGCAACACCCCCAATCCGGTGATCGGCCTGATCACCGAATGGACCACGGCGAGCGGCGAGGTCGAGCAGCGCAATGATCGCTCCGACCTCGGCGGCACCATGCGCCTGGGTGCGCAGGAGTGCCGCCTGAAGGCCGGCACCCTGGCGCGCGAGCTGTATGGCCAGGACGTGGTGCGCGAGCGGCATCGCCATCGCTACGAGTTCAACAACCGTTACCGGCAATCCTTCGAAGACCTGGGCCTGGTGGTCTCCGGCAAGTCGATGGACGACCTGCTGGTGGAAATCGTCGAGCTGCCGCAACAGCGGCACCCCTGGTTCCTGGGTTGCCAGGCGCATCCGGAGTTCACCTCCACCCCGCGCGATGGCCATCCGCTGTTCATCGGCTTCGTGCGTGCTGCGCGCGAGTACAAGGCCGTGCGCGACAGTCACAAGCTGGCGCAGGAGTCGATGGCATGAAGCTGTGCGGTTTCGACGCGGGGCTGAACCAGCCGCTGTTCCTGATCGCCGGTCCATGCGTGGTGGAATCCGAGCAGCTTCAGCTCGACACCGCCGGCACGCTGAAGGAAATCACCGACCGGCTCGGCGTGAACTTCATCTTCAAGTCGAGTTTCGACAAGGCAAACCGTTCTTCGGGCGAAAGCTTCCGCGGACCGGGGCTGGAAGAAGGACTGCGCATACTCGCCGAGGTAAGGCGCCAGATCGGCGTGCCGGTGCTCACCGACGTGCACGAGTACACACCGATGGATGAAGTGGCGTCGGTGGTCGACGTGCTGCAGACGCCGGCCTTCCTGTGCCGGCAGACCGACTTCATCCAGAAGGTCGCGCGCGCCGGCAAGCCGGTGAACATCAAGAAGGGCCAGTTCCTGGCGCCGTGGGACATGAAGCACGTGGTGGCCAAGGCCAAGGCCGTCGGCAACGACGACATCATGGTATGCGAGCGCGGCGCCAGCTTCGGCTACAACAACCTCGTCTCGGACATGCGCAGTTTGAGCGTGATGCGCGAGACCGGCTGTCCGGTGGTGTTCGACGCCACCCATTCGGTGCAGTTGCCGGGCGGCCAGGGCACCAGCTCCGGCGGCCAACGCGAATTCGTGCCGGTGCTTGCCCGCGCGGCAGTCGCGGTGGGTGTGGCCGGCCTGTTCGCCGAGACGCATCCCGATCCGAGCAAGGCACTTTCCGATGGCCCGAATGCATGGCCATTGGGCAAGATGGAAGCGCTGCTGGAAACCCTGATGGAGCTGGACGCCGTGACCAAGCGGCATCGTTTTCTCGAACAGGATCCTTCCCTGTAGGAGCCCGCTTGCGGGCGATGCTCCTCCGATTTCCGATTTCCGCAAGAAAGGCATCGCCCGCAAGCGGGCTCCTACGACAAACTTCACTGACGGACGACCATGACCACGACGATCACCCGCATCCACGCCCGTGAAATCCTCGACTCGCGCGGCAACCCCACGCTGGAAGCCGAAGTCACCCTGGCCGGCGGCGGCTTCGGCCGCGCCGCGG
>Ga0157370_10008481_pt1 | contig 11085 bp, 7 predicted proteins | sample C35metaG_FD_113463 | JGI IMG/M metagenome (GOLD analysis project Ga0157370, IMG submission 113463) | Corn rhizosphere microbial communities from Kellogg Biological Station, Michigan, USA - C3-5 metaG | ecosystem: Host-associated > Plants > Roots > Rhizosphere > Soil | place: USA: Michigan... | reverse complement strand
CCCGAGCAAGTCCGGTTACACATTCAGCCCTGCGAGCACGCCTGTGACTGTGAGCGGAGGCAATGTTACTGCTGTGAATTTCACGGCCAGCGCCGTCCCTACATACAGTATCTCGGGGACGATCAGCGGGGGCGGCGGTTCTACCGTAGGATTAACGGGCGCTGCGGTGGCGAGCACTACGGCCGATTCCAGCGGCAATTACAGCTTTACCGGTCTGGCCAACGGGTCTTACACTGTCGCCCCGAGCAAAGCCGGGCTGGCATTCACTCCAACAAGCGCGCCCGTGGCTGTGAATGGAGCCAATGTCACCGGCGTGAATTTCAGCGCGAGCGTGGTCCCGACGTACAGCATTTCCGGGACGATCACGGGAGGAGCGGGAGCAACGGTCGCGCTGAGCGGGACCGCGACGGCCAGCACGACGGCTGATTCCTCGGGCAATTACAGCTTCACCGGTCTGGCGAACGGGTCTTACACTGTGACGCCCAGCAAGTCCGGTTACACCTTGAACCCAGCGAGTACAGGAGTAACGGTTAATGGCTCCAATCTGACGGGAATAAATTTTACGGCGAAACCCGCTCTTTCCATCGACGCGAATGTGTCCAAGGACCAAGGCACGAAATCTACGAGTGTCACGACTTCTGCTTTCTCGACTACATCCGGGAATGAACTGCTCTTGGCGTTTATATCGGCGGATCAGATCTCAAGCTCGGCAACGACGGTTACGGGCGTAACAGGAGCCGGTCTGACATGGGCTCTTGTTTTAAGGACCAATAAACAAAAGGGTACAGCCGAAATCTGGCGCGCATTTTCAGCCTCCTCGCTAACGAATGTTACGGTAAAAGCAACACTGTCACAAAGTGTAACTTCGTCGCTGACTGTAGTCAGCTTCGGGAACGTCGATACGTCAGGGACGAATGGGTCCGGAGCGATTGGAGCAACCGGAAGCGGTAATGCGGCAGCCGGAGCGCCTCAGGCGAGTCTGGTGACGACGAGAAACTACTCTTGGGTTATCGGGGTGGCGAACGACTGGGATGCCGCTATTGGCCGAACGCCCGGACCCGCCCAGACCTTGGTACATCAGTATCTGGCATCGGTGGGGGACACCTACTGGGTACAGAGGCAGACCAATACCACGCCGGTTTCCGGAACGAGTGTGCCGATAAACGATACTGCGCCCGCCAGAGACTCGTATAATCTGAGCATCTGCGAGGTTCTTCCGGCGCCGTGATAAGCGTCGAGAAAACTATTGGCATACTGCGCAAGCAGATAAGCAAACAACGCATCCTGAATCTTAAATAGCGGCGATTAATCCGGGTTTGCCCGAGCGCTCCCGCTCGCGCGCTTTTGGCCGCAGCAGGCTGGAAGGCTTACACGAGATTTCGATTCCCGAGCGTTCATGGATGCATGGTATTGAGAAAATCCTTGAACGAAAGCAGCTTTACGCGGTCGTTGTTCTGCAACTCGGCGCGAACGGCGGCATCGGCAAGATCGTCTGCCTGTCGTTGAGTCATTGTCCTGAAAGCGGCCCTATTCCGTGCGCGATGTTGTTCAAACATCTGCGTGTACTCGCCAGCGGGGAGGACTTCGGTGATGAAGCGTTCGACCTCGCGGGCGCGATATTCGTCGTATTCGATTTCAAGGTGAGCCTTCCGTGCGGCTTCCGCGTCTTTGGTCTGTTGGACCTGCTCGTGGAGCTTCATCTTTCGTGTGGACGGGAAGTCGCGGGGCGGTGTGATGTTGTCGCGCACATAGCAGACGTAGAGCCCCGGGGGGTTCTGCAGGCTGCGTCTTTTATCCTTTGCGACGAGCCAATCCACGTATTCAAGCTGATCCATGAGCTCCTGACCAGGCTTGATAGCGCTGAGAAGCTCGCGGGCTTTTTTTTCCGCAACGCCCCTTGCAGTGAGTTCAGTCAAGAGCGCTATTTCCGATTGAAAGAGTCCAAGCTGGGTCTGTAACGGCTGCTGTTGCTTTGATCCGATTATCGCCGCTGCGGGCGGGGTCCATACCGGCCGCTGCGAATGGCGGTGTGTGAATGCTTCATATTCGGCAAACGCTTTGGGGCCCGGCGTGTAGAACATCTCCCAGTCGGAGGCGCCCTCGGGGTCCGTGGTCTCCTCGTATTCGATCCTCGTGATATAGCCCGATTCGCGATGCGCCACGTGAAGCTTGTACATTTGCTTTTTTACGTGATCGAAATCGGCGTATCGCGTTTGTGGGGCATATTTGCAGTAATCCGAGTACCGCATTTTTGCTCGTTCTCTTCCACTCGCGATCGCGCCGTAAATCTGGAAGCTCAGCAACTCATAGAACCGCTGAGGGCCGGGTGATAGTTTTTTCAGGTAGTCGTAATCCAGAGGCCGCGTCTCAACGTGATTGAGCAACTCGCGATAAGGCGGGTTTAGAACAATATAAACTGCGTCGGCGACCCTGCCATCCGGAAGAGCCTCGCCGGTAAACACCACGGAATACCGGGTATAACCCATTTCCGCCCATTTCTCCCGGCCGGTTCTGGTTTTGTACCGAATCTTGGCGTTTATGAATGCGCTCGCGTTCTGGAGGAAAGCTGATTTCAGGTTCGCGATATTTGGGCCCGTGTCCTGGGTACCGAGCGCGCGGCAGACATCACTGAGGGATCCAATCCGGATTAATTCGGGCAATGGCCTTCCGATTTGATCGAGGAGGCGGTTAATGACGAGTGTATCGACTTTATATGCGAGGGGGCCTGCCTGACCGTGCTTGCTGTTGTAGGTCACTTCCCACTTGAAATCTACTACTCCAGCCTCAGTCAGCCGTTGCAGATCGATCGTAACCGTGCCCCTGCGGGCAAGCGAATGAATCGGAAAGCGTGAAAGGGCGGTTTCGACGCGTATGCGGTTCGGAGGAGGCATCTCCCTCGGTGGAGTTGGTGATCGCCCGGTACTCAAAGTTCTTGTCACTAATCGTACGCGAAAGCAGAACAGCATCAAAATGTTTGTTGTTGTTTGTCTCTGTCTAAAACATCTGTCTAAACCTGTTAGCGACGCAGGCCGCGTTGTAAGCCATTTATAATCAGCGCCTTACGCTGATGAAACGACCGGATTGGTCTCCTCAAACAACGGGATGCGTCTCCCGAAGTAACGTTTACGCGTCTCCTGAATCAACGTTCTCTGTCTCTCGAGATAACGCTCCGTGTCACCCCGAACAACCCTCGTCTCCCCAAATAACGCCGCAGAGAAATCGCAGTGATTTATGCGATTTCTGAACACGGTCACGTCGATTTCCCAGGACAGCATCGTCCATATCGCCCACGCACTCCGAGATCGTCTCCTCAAATAACGCCCGGAGCCGGGCTTCGGCCCCGGGCGAGTCTCCCCAAACAACGCTTCTGGCAACTCGCCCTACCGCAGATAAAGCTGCTGAACCATTGTCCCTCGCCGTCTCCCCAAACAACGCTGCCTTCAATTCGAATTCCGTGAGATGAGGGTAAAAAGAAAATCTGCGTAGCAGAGGCTACGATTTCGAATGAGAAACAGGAGAGCGGTTGGCAGCCTCCGATTTTGGCGCTAAAAGTAATGAAAGTGCGCCACCGGAGTAACAGCGAGCGGATGTTCGCCGACCTCACAGGCAGGAAAGCCGTCCTGATTGAGCGGAACGTTACCTATCACTTGCTGCCAGCAGGATCGGTGCTCTTCACGCAAACACTTGCTGCCAAATCCCGGGCACTCAGAATCCAGTCCGCTGTTTGTGGTCGTCATAATCGTGCTCGGCCCGCTTCCGGGGACCGACCAGATCATCGTCACCGGGCCGGGTGAGCATTTGAGGCGCGGAAAAGACGGTCCAGCGTCCGGAAACTTTGTGCTGATTCACGAAACCACCGGGCCCGAACCTGCATGTTACAGGTAAAAATAGTTTGGAGACTTTGATTGCCGTGGGCCGTACTGCCGGAACAGACCCGATCCTGCTGACGAGTTGCCGGCGCTTAAATGCTATTCTCTCGTCTACGTGCTGGTCTGCTGCAATTGAATGCTTGCGTTTGCGTGGCGAGCAACCGTCGCTCAGGGTGGAAAACCAGGATGCACTCACTGTGTCAGAGCAGTGCAATTTCGATGGGCTCGCGGAAAAAGTATAACTTGCGTCACCCCGAAATATGAGCGCCATTTGGTTTTTAGTTACGCTAGTGCTCGTTTCTGTCCAAAGCGCTCAAGCACAAACAGGTTGTGCAGCCCGCCACACGAACAGTGGCGTCTTTATCTGCTATCCAGGTCCGGCTGAAAATCGGCCGAATGCCCACCTTTCGGAATTCTTTCATTTCAGCGCGCAGGCCAATGCTCCTGACGGCCATACGATTCGCCGCTGCGCCGTCCTGATCGACAATCACGTGGTACATGAAATCAGACTACCCGCGCCACAGCAAGCGTTGTCAATTGAAACAAATCTGAGATCTCCGTTCACCTCCGGCTCGCATTCTTTGCGACTTGAAGTATACGGCGTTGGATCTGCCGAGGTAACCGGGATTCAGTTTCTCGCGTCGAAGGACGAAAGTTTTTGCGATCCATTCAGCCGCTTTGATCCGCGCACGTGTGCACCGTTGAGAGCCCCAGCCCTGTTGAGATGGTCTCCCGAAGCATCTCGATCGGAGAAGTCAACCTTTGCAATACTTGATAGCCCTGCTGATGCGCTTGCCGAGTATGGGGAATATGCGGAGATTTACGATCGAAATCTCAGACGCCTCGAAGCAGACGTGTCGGACGCGATGGCAGTCGACGGACGTGGAAATTTATACGTGGCGTCTCACGTGGTCGCCGATGTGGAATTGCGCAAGTACACACCCGATGGCACATTGGCGTACGACTCTCTCGTCCGCTCTTGTGGTGCAGGCTTCTTATCTTTGACCGGTATTGCCGTCGGCGGTTCCGGATTGGTGTGGATTGCCGGCAACACGACGGCCTGCATGCCTGGCACTACAAATGCCTTCCACCCGCATGTCGAGCCCGCAGGCCCACTGCGGGGCTTCGTCATGCTCCTCGACACGACGAAACCCTCAGCCACGCCGTTGTATGTTACCTATCTTTCCAATACTGAATATCGTATAAACGGCATTCGGGTAGATCGCCAGGGCAATACGTACGCAACGGGCGTAACGAACTCGCTCAGTTTCCCGCATGAATCGATGCTGGATATCGCGCCACAGAACAGCAGGTCGCAAGGTGCGGGGCTCGGGTTTGTGTCGGTGCTGAACGCGGCGGGATCCGGACTGCAATGGTCAACCTTGTTACGGGGTGCGCAATTGACAGCCCTTTCGCTTGGCGATCGAGGAAAGGTTTACCTGGCGGGGCGGGCATACCGGGCCGAAACCGGGCAGTCGAACGTAATAGCGCGATCTGCAGAACCCTGCGGCGGCGATGTGCGAGGAACGCATGCGTGTGACGACCTTCTTGTTGCGGAACTCTCGAAAGCCGGCCGGGAATTATCGTATGTTGGACGGCTGCGCGGAGCGGCACGTGCGGAAGGCCGAGCCATCTCGACGATTCATCAGAGCGACTGGGTTTTGGTCGCTGGGGTGGCGGACTCATCCAGTATGGCCAGATCTCCGGGCGCCAGGAACGTTCCGGCCGGGGATCTGCGCGGATTTGTCCTGGCCGTCCAGACCTGCCGAGCGGGTCTTTCGTATAGGCGTCCAGTGCGGGACGGAGGCGTCTATAGGACACTGAGCATTGTGTTGACGCCAGCGCTGGATGCTTTCGCGGGGGCCGCTTCGGGAGTATTTCAGCACAGCCAATCTGGGAAGAGTTTGGAAAAATCCGTCATGTCGATTCAGACAGACTCCGCATGCCATGACTCCGCGCAACCATGACCCGGTCAGCGCCAGGCGCAATTCCAACGGAAATGCTCAATTCTCAAACGACAGTCGGTTCATCACGGGCGGGTCAATGGCGGTAAGCCGCAGACGGTTCATCAGGTCTTTCGGCGCTGGCGCCACCGCAAATCTGTTCCGGCCGCTGCGACTGAAAGCGCAGTCGGGCGATGATTTAGCCCCGAACCTGTTGACGGGTGTCCGGCTGGAGCCTTTTGTCGACCGGCTGCGAGTACCCGAGGTTCTCCGGGCAGCCGCAACCAATTCGGCCTCGAAGCATTACCGCATCACAATGTCCGAATTTCGGCAAAAGCTGCATCGGGATCTTCCGCCATCCTTGGTTTGGGGATTTCAAGGAAGCACGCCGGGGCCAACGATCGAAGCTCGGCGCGGCGAGCTGGTGCGAATCGACTGGCTAAACCGACTACCCTTACGGCACCATCTTCTGGTAGATACGACTCTCTGCGGCGCCGGAAAGGATGTTCCCGAAGTTCGCACCACGATACATCTGCATGGCGGGCACGTCTCCGCGGCGAACGATGGATACCCCGAAGACTGGATTACTCCGGGCCAGACGCAGCGGACAATGTATCCGAACCGGCAGCCGGGAGCGACACTCTGGTATCACGATCACGCGATGGGCATTACCAGGCTGAACGCGATGATGGGGCTGGCCGGCTGTTATGTGATTCGCGATTCGGCCGAAGATCGCCTTGCGCTCCCGAGCGGTGCTCGCGACATTCCGCTCGTAATACAGGATCGGACTCTTGATGCCGGCGGTCAGCTCGTATATCCCGTTTCGGAAACGCCCGATACTCCTGCTGTACCCGAATTCTTTGGAACCCATCTTCTTGTGAACGGACGGGTATCGCCCTTTCTCGAAGTTGGCCCGCGGTTATATCGATTTAGATTACTGAATGCGTCAAACGCACGCGTGCTCGAGTTATGGCTCGACCCGGAGCAACCATTCGTGCAGATTGGAACTGATGGCGGGCTTTTGCCCGGCCCGGTCTCCCGCACACAACTTCTGATCGCGCCTGGGGAGCGCGTGGATGTGATCATTGATTTTCGGGGCCGCGAGGGACGCCGCATCATGCTGGTAAATACCGCTCGGGTGCCCTATCCAAATGGCACCGGGCCGGTTCCGGGTCTCGTCATGCAATTTCGCGTGACACAACCTTTAAACGCGGATCCTGATCACAGCAGCATTCCGGATGTGCTTGTTGAAGTACCGCGAGTGATGGAGCAGAGTGCGGTCAAAACGCGCCGGCTGAAGCTGATCGAGATCATGCCCGGTCCGGGGCAACGGCATTTGGTGCTTCTCGATGCCAAGCGATTCACCGATCCCATCAGCGAAGATCCCGTCCAGGGGAGCACCGAAATATGGGAATTCGTGAATACCACGCAGGATGCTCACCCCATCCACCTGCATGCGGTGCACTTTCAGGTGCTCGATCGGCAGGCGTTTGACGTTCGCCTCCAGCAACGCACCTCAAAGATTGCATTGATCCGAACACCAATGGACGCACCAGCGGAAGAGCGCGGATGGAAAGATACCGTGTTGTGTCCCCCGGGCCAGGTGACCCGGATTATCACGAAATTCTCAGGAGAGCCAGGTCGCTTTGTCTGGCATTGCCACATGCTGGAACATGAGGATAACGAGATGATGCGGCCGTATCTGATCCGTGCCTGAATTGCGCGGAGGCTATGCTCGATAAAGTGTTTCCGATAGCAGGATCGGTACTGTTTAATAACCGCTAAATCTCAGGCAGTTAATGAAGAGGGCCACACTCTGATGCGGCAATGAGGACTTTCGATCAAAGTAGCCGCCCGGCCCCTGACCCGGAAGCAGGAAGATGACAGCCTCTCATAGAGGCCAAGCGGATGCGACTCAGATGGTTATTCTATGGTTGGAACAATTCACTATTGGATACATCATTCGGTGGCAGATGCGGCTACTCAGGCCGGAAGACAACGCTGGACGTGAGTGCCCTCGGCCGCCCGGAAGAAATTGAGAAGTTTATCGTTCCACCCTTGCCGGACGGATGCCAGCGGGACTTGTAGATAGCAATGCCCGCGCCGGAGTCCTCCAGAATCACGGCATCAGAGCCGCGCAGCCGTTCGCTATAGTTCACGGGAGCATGGGGCCGAAATGCGGGGTCCTCTGCAAACCGGGAAAAGAATGCAGTCCTCCAGTCCTGCCAGCTCCGTATATCAATGCCGGCGCCTCTCGTAATCAGCTCCAGCCCGCCGGTTTCAAACTCCGTGCGCGCGCGCTCCCGGCTGGCATTCAGCAGTGCCTCGCTGAAGTCCGGTATCGGTTCTATTTGCTTGTCAGCGCCAACACCAATCTGCCTGAGGAGCGTTTCCCGATAATCATGCGTCAGCAGCAGGCGCGACCACACTTCGGCGGATTTGTTCGACAGAGTGAGGCCCTTTCGGCGGGCAGCGTCCCTGATCCGTTCGGGACAGAGGATCTCGTTTTCCTCTGAAAACGAGTCGATGTAAATAATGTCGCCCTTATAACTGTTCAGGTATTCTTTCCTGACCGGCACGATGCTCTGGACCGGTAACCCGGTGTAAATGGTCCAGATCAAATGACGGTTGGGCGAGGCATAGAACCTGGTTTTGCTATCGAAACCGACAAGCTCGAGTTCCTGAATCGCTTCCGATTTGATTCTCCAGCCTCTATCCGAGTACGAAGCCGACAAAGTCAGCGAATGTCCCATCGCCAAATAGAGCGTCAGCGTTACTGCGGGTGCAAGCGCCGCGCGGGGTACCCTCCACGGGATCATTCGCGCAATCGCGGCGGAGGCGACTGAAAATAATACCAGCGCCGGGCCCCAGTAACTCAGGTTGAGCCGTCCAGACGCGAAACTGACGACCGGGATAGTCGCCAGAAAGCTTGTATATCCGCATAGAATCCAGACAATATGGAAGGCGAGCGCCGGAGCCGCTTTCCGCAGCGGAGCGGTTATTCGCTGCAAAGTTTCCGTGGTCGGCCGCACTACCGCCCATCCTGTAGCCGACGCGAACAACGCTCCAAATAACATGCTGCAATATGCGAACGGAGGGTAGCGCAGCAGGTCGCCCGGGAACTGCAGCAGCGCCCACGCTCGAGGTAGCCGCGCCGGCTGCGCGTAGAAATGCGCATGGAAATGTGTGGCGATAAGCCACGGGATCGTACCTGCTAGAACGATTGCGCCAAACGCTGCCAACTTCCTGACGGATCGCGCCTGCAGTCGAAGAATGATCGGCGTTGCGGTCGCAACGGTCAACCCTCCGGCGAAGAAAGCCTGAAAGTGCGTGTGGAACAAGAGGACGAACGCAAATCCGCCGCAAATGAAATCCTTCCACCGCCCGCGGCAGATCATGAGCCATGCCAGTACGCAGCAAACCGTCGTAAGCAAAACTTCCGCTGAGTAGTACCGCGCCTGCCGAGAAACACTAATTGCAAGCGGATGGACGGACGCAAGAATCAATCCTGACCAGGCCGCGTCATCACCATAAAGCATCTTTCCAGCGGCAAACACGACAATGACGAACATGAGCCCGAATAACACACCCGGCATTCGGGCAGCGAGCGTCTGCCGTTTCCAGTTCGCCACATCATGCCTGATTGCGTACGGTGGTTTCGGAGCGTCCGGCCGAATTCCGTAAGCCGCAAAGGACGCTGCGATCGAGTACAGCGGTAGCCAGCCATGGTAAACGGCAAAATGATTATCCGAATAGCTCACATCACGGAGCGCATACTCCGGATTACCCGGCCAGGGCTGCACTGATGTATTTTCGTAGATCGGCAGGCCAAGGTACGTGTCTGTGGGATAGGCGTGTTCAAGAATTGTCAGGGCATTTATTGAAGATTCGGCCTCATCGACCCAGAATGGTTCTCCATCAAGATGAGCCAATCTGACGGCGATTGCAGCTGCAAAAATCAGGGCGGCTGCGGACCAGACGAATACTTGTTTTTTGAATGCGTTCCTGCTGTTGTGGTCATTTTTCTCGAGCAAGGGTTTCGCGCGTTGTGCGCGCGGGGTGGCAGACGGGGGAAGGCTGGCCGGGGATTCGGGAAACAGATGAGGCGTGAGATACGAATGCATCAGGAAGAACGGTGCGGCACGCCGTAAGTCAAATCGGTGACGGTTTGCTGAAGCGCAGAGCGCTTCGGAAAACTGCAATCGGCGCGCCACGGACAATCCTGACCAGGCGCGTGGGATCACTGACGTGGAATTGGACAATGAGCGCTTGTCAGTTCCGCTTCGCATCGGCCCGAGAGAGTGACTTCGCCCCTACCCGGTCTGGAACATGAGCTATGCGTCACATCGCAGAGCGTGGCACCTCACTGTGGCGGTCGCGACAAGGGACAGAGTATTCCAGAAATGAGTAGTAGCGCTCGTAACGGCTGCGCTGGTTTATACCTGTAATTGATACACATTCCCGCAGTTTTCAACGTTTTGGGAAGACTGTGTACATGCACTTTCGCCTGATCCGGATAGTATTACTATGTCACAAAGAAACAAATTCCTTCGTAGAATGTTTGTCGCAGTGGTTGCATCATTTGGTATCGGACGCGCCGTGAGATGACGACGAGGTGCTGGCGCAGGTGCTGCGGGCGATGCTGAAGCATGGTGGCGTGGTTCGTGAAGACAAACGCTTCAAAAACTTCAAAAAACGGCAGGAGTTTTTCATTAACATTGCGCGCGGCTTCAACCATCTGCGGCTTCCAAGTACCAGCCCGGTCCTAACTGCGACGCACGGCGCATTTAGTCAGAACGCAATCTTGGCGCTTCTGCTTTGTCGGAAAGGCGCGATTGTGGGGCACCTCTGCCTTCCTCGCCTGCAGGAGCGCCATCGCGCAACGCATAACGGCAGCCCGGTAGGCTCCGCAGTTGTAGTACACTCCGATTCCAGTGCTGCGATTTGTGGCAGTGATGATTCTTTACGCAGGCGGATTTCCCGCTACTATGCACGCGCAGGCCGCTTTTGAGTACGCGGCAAAAGCAGCAAACAGCGCACTCTCGAAGGTTGGCGGAGTGCATCTGGGTGTCTGCCGTCTCGACAGCGCGGTTGTTACCTGTATTCAGCGGCACTATCCCCGGGAGTTTTATTTTGGCGTTTTCGCGACCTGCGTTGTCGTCATCATTTTTTTATCCTCGAGCCGCTGAGTTGCACAGACGCGTTGAATGCCCGGGCCGGTAGACATCGGGAGTCCCGCCAGAACTTGGCAGTTTCTCGACCGATTTCAAAAT
>Ga0157370_10008480_pt1 | contig 11087 bp, 6 predicted proteins | sample C35metaG_FD_113463 | JGI IMG/M metagenome (GOLD analysis project Ga0157370, IMG submission 113463) | Corn rhizosphere microbial communities from Kellogg Biological Station, Michigan, USA - C3-5 metaG | ecosystem: Host-associated > Plants > Roots > Rhizosphere > Soil | place: USA: Michigan... | reverse complement strand
TCGACGGCCAGCAACATGCGCATGCCGGGTGACATCAAGCTCAATGTCGGCGCCGATTTCCGCCGCTTCCAGCAATCGCAGAGCGGCATGCTGTGGCTGGTGCTGGCTGCCATGTTCACGGTCTACATCGTGCTCGGCATGCTGTACGAAAACCTGATCCACCCGGTGACGATCCTCTCCACCCTGCCGGCCGCCGGCGTCGGTGCACTGCTGGCGTTGTGGTTGACCGGTACCGAATTGTCGGTGGTGGCGCAGATCGCGCTCGTGCTGTTGATAGGCATCGTCAAGAAAAACGCGATCATGATGATCGACTTCGCCCTGGTCGCCCAGCGCGAGCACGGCAAGAATCCGCTGGACGCCGTGCGCGAAGCCTGCCTGGTGCGCTTCCGCCCGATCATGATGACCACCATGGTCGCCATCCTCGCCGCACTGCCCATCGCCATCGGCCTCGGCGAAGGCAGCGAACTGCGCCGCCCCCTCGGCATCGCCCTGATCGGCGGCCTGCTGATCTCGCAAAGCCTCACCCTGCTCAGCACCCCGGCGCTGTACGTGGTGTTCTCGTGCCTCGCCGAGCGGAGGAAGGCGTGGAGTGCGCGGCGTCGTGAAGGCAAGGCGGCGCGGCGTCGGCGACAGCTGGCGGAGATCTGATCGGCGCCGGCCGCATCCCTTGCACTCCCCCAACCTAAACTCGGTTTCTCCGCGAAAATTCCTTGTGTCCCGTCATGTCTCTTTGCTTGAGATGCACGGGCGTCATACAGTCTGTCAATGTTCCCGCACATGGCGTCGGAACTTGCAGCACACAGGGCGACATGGAAAACCAGTTTTTCGAGCGGCCGATCCTCAATTCGCTGTACGACTGTCAAGGTCATCATCAATAATCGCTGCAGAGCGAAAGCATGAGGGACCACCTGCACACCCAGCCAGGTTTCTCCATACGCATTGGCAGCGATATGTATGGAAGTCGGCGGTTTCCTATACATGTTCCGCATGCCGTGCCGCATCAATCCACGAACAACGTGGAGAAAAGCCAAGGATGAAGGAGGATGCGAAGCGTGAGCAGTTCCGGCTAGAGCGCATTTCCTGATCTACTACGCACAGCGCCGCGCAGCGGAGCTCGGCGCGCGCGGTTCCGGCTAGAGCGCATTTCCTGATCTACTACGCACTTACTGGCGTCGTGGCCGCGCTGGTATGGCGTTCCGGCTAGAGCGCATTTCCTGATCTACTACGCACTTACTGGCGTCGTGGCCGTGCTGGTATGGCGTTCCGGCTAGAGCGCATTTCCTGATCTACTACGCACACCGCCAAGCCCTTCTCACCCGCGACCTGAGTTCCAGCTAGAGCGCATTTCCTGATCTACTACGCACCAGTCATGGACTTTCCCTTTGCGAATTGATGTTCCGGCTAGAGCGCATTTCCTGATCTACTACGCACGGCGGGCTCGCATACCCAAACTCAATCACCGTTCCGGCTAGAGCGCATTTCCTGATCTACTACGCACCAAACCGGCCGAAACCGCGCCGGCGCGCAAGTTCCGGCTAGAGCGCATTTCCTGATCTACTACGCACGCCGCAGTTACCACACGATATGCCGCGGCAGTTCCGGCTAGAGCGCATTTCCTGATCTACTACGCACGGGACAGATCCAGAAGACCGAAGCAGAGACGTTCCGGCTAGAGCGCATTTCCTGATCTACTACGCACAATTCCTCAGGCTGTGACTCATCGCCGTCAGTTCCGGCTAGAGCGCATTTCCTGATCTACTACGCACGGGACTCGGAATACCGACAGGCGCGAGGCCGTTCCGGCTAGAGCGCATTTCCTGATCTACTACGCACCTTCGACAAGGATGCCTGGACGCCGCAGCAGTTCCGGCTAGAGCGCATTTCCTGATCTACTACGCACGGCCTTGTTGATGACCCACACGCCAATGAAGTTCCGGCTAGAGCGCATTTCCTGATCTACTACGCACGCCCATGTTGTGGGTGGTCGGCAATTTGTAGTTCCGGCTAGAGCGCATTTCCTGATCTACTACGCACGGAGTCTTTGTCGGGGTCTTTCATCGCCCAGTTCCGGCTAGAGCGCATTTCCTGATCTACTACGCACGTCAACGCCATGGAACTCGGCCGCCTGGTCGTTCCGGCTAGAGCGCATTTCCTGATCTACTACGCACCAGTTGAACGTGGGTGGCGGCAGCGGCGTTGTTCCGGCTAGAGCGCATTTCCTGATCTACTACGCACTCGGCGGCTGGGGGCGGTAGCCTTGGCCTTGTTCCGGCTAGAGCGCATTTCCTGATCTACTACGCACTCAGCCCAGGTGCGCCTTCGCCGCGATCAAGTTCCGGCTAGAGCGCATTTCCTGATCTACTACGCACTCGCGAAAACGGATGCGCCCAAAGGGCCGAGTTCCGGCTAGAGCGCATTTCCTGATCTACTACGCACAAAATTTCCATCGGCAGCATCAACGGCATTGTTCCGGCTAGAGCGCATTTCCTGATCTACTACGCACCCTTGTGTATTTGACCGGTGACGCTACCCTGTTCCGGCTAGAGCGCATTTCCTGATCTACTACGCACCGGTCGGGCCGCTTTTCTTTCCGCTACCCAGTTCCGGCTAGAGCGCATTTCCTGATCTACTACGCACGGCCTTGTTGATGACCCACACGCCAAGGAAGTTCCGGCTAGAGCGCATTTCCTGATCTACTACGCACTGCCTGATGGCACGGGTCGTCAGCGATGACGTTCCGGCTAGAGCGCATTTCCTGATCTACTACGCACCCCCGACGAAACGCTGAGCGACGGCACCACGTTCCGGCTAGAGCGCATTTCCTGATCTACTACGCACCGTCAGGCGAAGCTGCAGGCGCTCGATCGTGTTCCGGCTAGAGCGCATTTCCTGATCTACTACGCACCAGGCAGGGTGAAACCACCGAACGAATCACGTTCCGGCTAGAGCGCATTTCCTGATCTACTACGCACGAGCCACCTGGACGCCGAACGCGCCGCATAGTTCCGGCTAGAGCGCATTTCCTGATCTACTACGCACGGGGTCGCCCGGGGATGTCGCGCATCTTAGGTTCCGGCTAGAGCGCATTTCCTGATCTACTACGCACTCAGACAAGGCCGAATCGCCGAGCACGTGAGTTCCGGCTAGAGCGCATTTCCTGATCTACTACGCACCGACGCCGTCAAGCACATCGAAGGCGGTCAGTTCCGGCTAGAGCGCATTTCCTGATCTACTACGCACTGGTGTGAATACCACGGCGTCAAGGTCTCAGTTCCGGCTAGAGCGCATTTCCTGATCTACTACGCACGGGCACGCCCGGTATAGGCACGGAATCTCCGTTCCGGCTAGAGCGCATTTCCTGATCTACTACGCACGAAATTGTGGTGTTGCAATTATCCTCGCCCGTTCCGGCTAGAGCGCATTTCCTGATCTACTACGCACAGTGCGGCCGCGGACTCACTAGGAGTAACAGTTCCGGCTAGAGCGCATTTCCTGATCTACTACGCACCCAAGCATGCAACTGATCGATGGTCAATTCGTTCCGGCTAGAGCGCATTTCCTGATCTACTACGCACCTCATCATCGAAGATTGCCGGCGCCATCGTGTTCCGGCTAGAGCGCATTTCCTGATCTACTACGCACGTGCATGGCCAGCACGGCGAGGCCAATCGTGTTCCGGCTAGAGCGCATTTCCTGATCTACTACGCACTGCATCGCCGAAAACCCCTGTTTATACAGGGGTTTTCTGCTTTTGCGTGGAAGGATAAAGGGCACGACGAAACTCAGAAGAGTTGGAACTGGTCGGGATTCTTAAGTCGTTTCTGGCGCGTTCGGCGTTCGAAACGGACGATGCCTTCATATTGCTTGTCGGTGAAATACAGACAATACACCTTGCCTCCGGATGGCAGTACGGCTTGAACTCGGCGAGTCCAGGTGTCCGCTTGTTCTCGCCCTTCACAGAAGCGCAGATATACCGAGAACTGGCACCGTTCAAAACCAAAGTCCAACAGGTCAAGCCGGAAATCGTTGGCGGCCTTTCGATCTTCATCGGTGACCACCGGCAGGTCGAACATGACCAGCATCCACATCAGGCGGTAGGCGCAAAGCGGCGGTGTTGGCCGACGCTCAGTTGGCCGCCTCTTCGTCTTCAGAGTCATGGGGCTCCTCCCACAACGACGTCAGCGCAGTCTTGGTGGTCGGCGGCAGCTCGATCATGTTCTCGGGGTTTTCGTAGAGCTGGGCTAGCGAAACGACCATGCGCTGAATGACCAGTGCTACTGGACTGATGCCGCGAGAAGTGAGCATGTTCCGTACCGGAAGGAGGGCCAGGGTACGTTTGGTTTCGTTGTTGATCGTGGTCTTGCCGATATCGACGAGCTTGCGCACGAAGGCATCCACCAACGGGCGAAAGGGCTCCATCAAGTCGTCCACCAGCCGCATCGGATTACCCTCGTTGGCGTGATGCAGTGGAATACCAGGGTGCAGCCCAGCCCCCATCAGCTGGCGTGCCACCGTGGCGCGTAGCACGGTGTAGCCGTAATTGAGCAGTCCATTGATACCTTCACCGTCATGATTACGACGGAAGGTTTTGCCAAACAGCAGGCCCCAGTAGAGCCGGGCAGCACGGCCTTCCACGTTGCTGGGATCCCCACTGCGTACGGTACTGGCCAGTCTCCGCAAAGGTGGCTCCGGGCCACCGAACAAGCCCACTACAGCAGCCTGCATGCCGATTTTGGTTTGCGTCAATTGTTTCCACAGACGCTTGCGCAACGGTAGGCTGGCGCTCAACTGCGCATCCATGCGTGCGGCCTGCCGATGATGTCCGTCGACTGGCCAGAGCAAACCGACCGGCCGATGATGCGCGCCACAAAGCACGAAAGGTGCGCCGCGTTCGGCCAATGCCACGAGAAGGTTGTTGCTGTAGCTAAGACCGTGTGCATTGCCGATGAGTGCGGCTACATCGTCTATGGGAATTCGCCCGAGCTCTTCCTTGCGATGGCTGATCACAAGGAATCCACGATCCAACGATAGGTAGCGACTGTCGCCGGCGATTTCCACGATGCGGCCGATCATGCGTCATTCCTTGAAGCCAGGATCGTTGACGTAGCCGAGGATATCCACGCCTCCAAGCCGTGCGTTCAGCTGCTTCAGCGAGTTTATGGATGCTTGGAGAAACTGGAGTTCGCCCTTTCTTACGCGTGCAGATGCATTGGCCTCGTTGTGTTCCACAAGAAGAACCTTCCCGTCTGAGAATTGCGCTACCCGCATGATGCGCAGTCGTTCCTGCTGGAGGACGATGAGTACGTCGTCCTTATGGATTCGCATTACCAACGGCTGCCCGTTCTGGGCACAGGCATTCGATGCTAAGAAGGCTTTCTGGTTGGCCTCGAACAAGTTGATGACCTCTCCACTCCAACGCCCGTCGGGACGACGAAAAATCTCATAACAGTAGTTGCCGTCACCTTTGACGTAGCGGTAGGGCTTGCCGGTACGGCGGTCATGGATGGGAATGACAGAGAGACGCTCTTGCCGCAATACGCGGCGGATACCTGTGCGGGTGGAGTAATCAAGCAAAGCTGTCTTGACCTCCTTGGCTGAGGACAACGGTGCCAAGAGCTGCGAAATCTCCACGCGCAGCACTTCATCCGCGATGCTTTCGGCGTCGGAAGCCTTGCTCAGCGACTCCAGCGGGACGCGCCGGCCCACCAGCGGATTGCCACGTTTGTCCGGGCCATCGCGCCAGCCGTAGTTGGTGTCGTTATGCAGGGCGGCTTGTTTGCCGTGATCGGGTTTGTGCGATACGACTACTTGAGCAAGGCTGTTCCGTAGGTCATCGCGAAAGCTTGGCCATGGCAGTTCAAGCCCTTCGAGCAGGCGTTGTTCACCCTTGTCTTCGGCACGTGCGGCAGCGGTGGCGATGCGCTGGATAAGACTGCGGCTGCACAAGCCGATCACGGCGGCATCGAGTGCATGATGGCGGTGATCTTCGCGGTTTTTCTGACTGTCATCGGACAAGAGCGGATTCAGTCCGAACTTGCCGCGAATCATCCCGGTCAGTTTACCGCTGGATACCCACACGCAATTGGGCGGACAGACGGCACTCAAGTATTGCTTGGCAGCGCGGCCAAGATAGGCAGTGTCGGTGAGATGCCGCGCCAGGAAGTCCTTGTCGCCGAGGAAGGTTTCCAGCGCACTTTCCTGGAACTGTTTGCGCTTGTGCGCGGGCAGTCGCTCGGCGCGTTCCACGATGGCATCCCAACGTTCGGTGTGACCAAAGGCCTCGAATGGCGTGCGATTGCCCTTGTCGCGATTACCCTGGCGTGTACACAGGAGCTTGTTGCCGATACCGTCATGCAGCGATCGTGAGAAGGGAAGAATGTGGTCGATTTCCACTTCGTCGCTGAATAATGCGGCTTTGCTCAGGCGCTTGCCGCTGTATATACAATAGCGGTCGAGTGCGTCGTCCTTGCCCAGCTCTTCCCAAAGTTGCAATTTAAGGCGGTTTTCGCGATTGACCCGCACGCCGAGGCGCTCCAGTTCGGCGTTGTAGCGTTCGTTCCGCTGCTGGTTCTCGGTCTGCTGTTTGGTGATCTCGCGACGCTTTTCGCCGGATGCACCGAACTCGCGAGTTAGTTCGATCACGATCTGATGGGGGTGGCCGTAACGCTTGATGATCGCGTTCATCAGTTGCCGTATCTGATTCAGGCCGATATGCACGGTGGGGTTGGGGATCTTGCCGTACTTCCTCTCCGATTCGTCTCTTGCCTTGTCTGCCGGCGAGGTATAGCCGCGAAGCAATTCGCCGTAGTACGGCAGTTGTGGATGGAATACACCGTCATAGAACTGCGAGTGATGGCTGTATCCGGCGCGGGTTACGGCCACGTCGTAGGTAATCACCTCACGTTCGAGCTCCGGCACGATGCGAGCCAGAGCTTTCAGGCTGAGGCTTCCGTAATCGTCTGGAAGCCGGAAGTTGGCCAGCACGCGTGCCGTTTCCGGTGTGATCGCAAATGGCAGTTTTTTCAAGCCATCGAGAATGGTCTTGGCGTCATATTGCTTGCCCAAAATATTTTCGGCTTGGATAGTGCTGCCTGGCAGAGCGACAAGTGCTTCGATGAGTGTGTCGGTCTGATCGGCCTGTTCGACGAGCACTGCAAGGCCCTGCTGAACTTCCGGATTCAGCGCGTGCCAGCGAGGGCCGAGCGCACCGTCCGATGCGAAACTGGCAGTAACCACATCACCTTTCAACCCGTGGCGCTTCTCGTCATTGCCAAAGTTGAATTCTTTCGCGTTGTGCAAGCCGGCTGCCTTTGCCAGTTGAGCAAAACTCACCGGGCCTGATGCTTGGGTCAGTCGTTGCAGCATCTGGTTGCGTTCGTCCAGCGAGAGTGGACGTTGGCCGATGCTCTCCTTGACGCGCAGATTGTTCAGCTCCTGCAGAATGCGGAAACGCTGTTGCAAAGGTGAGCAAAGCCGGGCGCGATACTCCTCCGGTTCAAATAGGCAACGTCCCGGCTGCACAGGCAGCAGGCGACGCTGGAAGAGCATGGTGTCGCGTAAGTAATCATGGGCTTCGCGGGTCAGCACGGTTGGATGATGTGGTTGCTGGGCGGCCCACAGCACATCAAATTCCTCGGCCACCATGCCTCGTTGCAGGTACAGCACGTATTGACCATCGCTGCTGCGCCGGGCGCGTACCGGCAAGCGGTCAGCGTGCTGGCGTGCAAGATATTCTCCCACCGTCCGACACCCGGCCTCAGCTATACGGGACTTGAGTGCGGCCATGGCAGCATGAACCTTGCCGGTCTCCTTTTCGGATTCGGGATCGCGGCCATCCTTGCGACTGCTGCGGAAACCGCGCTTGCGGGCAAGGTGGTAGATCGCACGACCGAGTTCATGTGGGGTTAGCGGCTGATCGAGGCCACATGCACGCAGTTCATATGGATCGTTGCCTTGTAGGGCTTTGCGCTCGGCGTCATCGGCAGGCATCAGGCCGAAACGGGTCAAGCCTTCGATGAGCCGATGGCGGCGTTTGAGTACGCGGTCACGTCGTCGTCGCATCTGTCGTGCCGCTCTCCGATCAGCGGCCTTTGAGGCGAGAGTCTTCGGGTCGCGACCATCCGAAAAGATCCGCGAGCCGAGGCGCTTGATAGCGTCTGGCTCTTCGTTATCGTTGAGCCGATAGATGCACCAGCCGAGCGAATTGGCACCCATGTCGAGCGCGAGGCGATACTTGATCCTTGCCATACGTCCCCCTTGACGTTCCTGAGAGTTGACCGTACCTTAATCCGTACTAGCAGATCAGGAAATGCGCTCTTTCCGTTAACAAGCTGAAAGATGCACCAAATCAGACAAGGCCGGGCAACCGGCCTTTGTCGTTTCTAAGGTTTGGCTTTCTCAAATATCGAGATTGCGGCGCTATCGTCAGAGATTGAGGCGATCCAGGGGCCACACGTTCATTGTGGTGGTGGGATACGGCGCGGCCGGGACGGTGCTGCATCAGAGACATCAGGGTTGGTGTTGGCGAAAGGTGGGGTACGGACAGCCAGCTGAACAGTTCTCCAATGTGCTCACAAACCGTTAACCGCCAGCTGGCTATGACTAACCCTCGTTCCGGAACGGAGATGCATGCGATGGGCAACGAGACCAACAAGCCGGATTTCTCCGATGTGCAGGGCGGCGTGAAATCCACCGCTGCGGTCATGCCGCCTGCGGCGAAGGCGGATTTCAGCGATGTGCAGTCGCATGTCAGTTCCACGGCGGACGAGGCCACGATCTACACCGTGGCGGCAGGCGACAACCTGTCGAAGATTGCCAAACACTTCTACGGCAATGCGAATGCGTGGAAATCGATCTTCGACGCCAATCGGGATCAGCTGTCGGATCCGGATCGGATCAGGCCCGGTCAAATCCTGAAGATCCCGTCCAAATCCTGAAGCAGGAGAGACCCAATGAAGACAACTCGCCAACCCCTGATGATGGCCGCCGTGCTGGCGGCCGCGCTGGCACTGAGTGCCTGCGGCAAGAGCGGCGAACCGGCCTCGCCGGTTCCGTCATCGCCTCCGCCGAGCGCCACCGCCATGGCACCGCCGATGACGGCGCCGACGAGTCCGCCGGCCTCCTCCACGGCCGCGATGCCCGCCAGCGGTGCCAGCGCGGCCGTAAGCTTCAGTTCGGTCGAGATCGGATCGAGCGTCGATGCGAACAACAAGGTCCGTGCCAGCGGCACCAGCTTCGCGCCGAAGGACGTGATCTACGCCTCGGTCGAGACCATGGGCAACGGCCATGCCACGCTGGCGGCGAAGTGGACCTACCAGGACGGCCAGACCGTGCACGAGGACAGCAAGACGCTGGACACGATGGGTCCGCAGACCACCGCCTTCATGATCAGCAAGCCGGGTGGCTTCCCCGCCGGCGACTACAAGGTGGAGATTTCGCTGGACGGCAAGCCGGTCGCCAGCAAGGATTTCTCGGTGAAGAAGTAGGCGGCCAGCCGTGATGCGTTGAAACCGGAAGGGACGCGCTCGCCGCGTCCCTTTCGTTTGTGCGCATCGTTGAGGCGGCGCGCGGGCACGACGGCATCAGCGGGGCGCTTTCCCCTGCCGGGTGAAAACGCGACAATGGGAGGATTTCGCGAACGCTGATCGAGTTCAGCCCGGGCGCGGAGATCGGCGTCGCCGCACGCATGCGCTGGCGAGCGGCGTCCGATCGACCCGGACAAACAGCATCCACCCAGGGCCACGCGGCCGCAGAGAGGTTCACGCAGACCATGTCCACCCCGTCCAAGATCATCTACACGCTCACCGACGAAGCGCCGTACCTGGCCACGCAATCGTTGCTGCCGATCATCGCCGCGTTCACCGGCAGCGCCGGGGTCAAGGTGGAGACGCGCGACATCTCGCTGGCCGGCCGCATCATCGCGCTGTTCCCCGAGCGATTGAAGGACAGCCAGCGGATCGCCGACGACCTCGCCGAGCTGGGCCAGCTGGCCACCACGCCCGAGGCAAACATCATCAAGCTGCCCAATATCAGCGCCTCGATGCCGCAGCTGAAAGCCGCGATCAAGGAGTTGCAAGGACAGGGCTATGCGCTGCCGGATTACCCTGACGAGCCGAAGGACGCGGACGAGAAGGACGTCAAGACGCGCTACGACCGGGTCAAGGGCAGCGCGGTGAACCCGGTGCTGCGCGAGGGAAATTCCGACCGCCGCGCGCCGGTGTCGGTGAAGAACTATGCGCGCAAACACCCGCACCGGATGGGCGCCTGGAGCCAGGATTCGAAGACCCATGTGGCGCACATGGACGGTGGCGATTTCTACGGCAGCGAAAAATCCGCCGTGGTGGCGAAGGCCTGCAATGTCCGTATCGAATGGCTCGGCAAGGATGGCAGCCAGGTCGTGTTGAAGCCGAAGATCGCGCTGCAGGCGGGCGAGATCATCGACGCGGCGGTGATGAGCCGCAAGGCGCTGGCTGCCTTCGTCGACGCGCAGATCGCGGATGCGAAGCGGCAGGGCGTGCTGTTCTCGGTGCATCTGAAAGCCACCATGATGAAGGTCTCCGACCCGATCATGTTCGGCGTGGTGGTGGGCGAGTTCTACAAGGACGTGCTGGCGAAGCATGCCGATGCGCTGAAGCAGATCGGCTTCAATCCGAACAACGGCATCGGCGACTTGTACGCGCGCATCGGCTCGCTGCCGGAGGCGCAGCAGGCGCAGATCAAGGCCGATCTCGACGCCGAGTACGCGCAGCGCCCGGCCTTGGCGATGGTCAATTCCGACAAGGGCATCACCAACCTGCACGTGCCCAGCGACGTGATCATCGACGCCTCGATGCCGGCGATGATCCGCGACTCCGGCAAGATGTGGAACGCCAAGGGCGAGCTGCAGGACATCAAGGCGGTGATCCCCGACCGCAGCTACGCGGGCGTCTATCAGGCGACGATCGATGATTGCAGGGCGCACGGCGCATTCGACCCGGCAACCATGGGCAGCGTGCCGAACGTGGGCCTGATGGCGCAGGCGGCCGAGGAATACGGCTCGCACGACAAGACCTTCCAGATCGCCGGCGACGGCGTGGTCAAGGTGATCG
>Ga0157370_10008479_pt1 | contig 11088 bp, 10 predicted proteins | sample C35metaG_FD_113463 | JGI IMG/M metagenome (GOLD analysis project Ga0157370, IMG submission 113463) | Corn rhizosphere microbial communities from Kellogg Biological Station, Michigan, USA - C3-5 metaG | ecosystem: Host-associated > Plants > Roots > Rhizosphere > Soil | place: USA: Michigan... | reverse complement strand
GGTCAATCGCGCGGCGAAACGCGTCAGCGACGTCCGTCTCGCGCTGGTTGATCCCGGCAGGCGTGAGCCGGTGATATTGCCGGAAGCCGAGGTGCAGATCGGCCAGGTGTACGAGGCGCACACTCCAATCTATCGGCGAGCCACGGGTATCGCCATCAGACGTGGCGGTGCCGCAGGGCAGCGTCCGTGGGACGGACGCGGTTCAGTGACTCGGTCGCGCGCGCATCTCTTCCGTTATGCGGGTTTCCACCCGGGCCGGCCGCGATGTTCCCGGAATTCCCGGCGTGAGCGTCGTGGTGAGCGTGATCGTCGCATGCGACTCCACCCACCACCCCAGCGCCCGGTCAATCTGCATTCCGCCCGTCACCTCGCCCGTGGATTCGACGCGTGCACTTTGGCCGGCGGACGCCGGCGCCGAGCGCGAAATGGTGCCATGCATGGAGATCCAGGCCTGGCTGCTGTCGGCCGACAGCGAATCGAGCCGGTACACGGCGCTGAGCATCGCCACATGCTCGGCATCGCTGGCGCCGGCCACGGGAACGGCCATGGCGCGTCGCCAGGACGCTCCGGGCGCCACAGGTGCGGCCGGCAGCGTGGACTGCAGCGCCGAGACGAGGGCGCCCAGGTCTGGCATGTCCGCCGCGCTGCGCTGCAGAACGGTGATAGCGCCATCCGGCGTAATGCGCAGGTTGACGCGGCGCCCCTGCGCCGCCCGGCGCAACTGTTCGAGATTCATCCCGGCGTTCATGCCGCCGAGCGCGACGGAGTCCACGATCATGGCGATCTCCGTGCCGTCCTCATCGCGGCCCTGCACCAAGGCGCGCGACAACATGAGCATGGAGCCGCTCGTCCGCCTCGTGCTGTCCGCGCCATGGAGGCGCGCGGTGCCGGTCATTTCGAGACGCTGCTCGAAGCGGGTCACCAGCGTGTCCCCAAGGCGGGGCTTGATGGCAAGGACCACCCCCGCACCGGCCTGAGCCGCAGCGGGCGCCGCCAGCACGCACGCCAGAATCCATGGAAGCAAATGAATCCGTGCGCACCCGTGCGAGCGTTGCATCCGCCCTGCCCTCTGCGTCTATGAGATGCGGGAATTGTGGACGTCCGGGCCCCTGGGACGCGGCACACCCCGGCGGTCTTCTCCCGGTGGCTCCCCGGATCCGCCCAACACACACCACGGTCACACCGCGATTCGCTTGTTCGTGCGCATATCACCGGCACTCTTCGCCAGCATCCTAGTCGTCGCGACGGGCTGCGACAAGCCACGTGCACTCGGCGCCACCCGGCAATCGGAAGAGGCGCCGGCGGTGCGCGTGGCGAACGAGCTGAATCTGTCCGCGCATCCCAACATCCTGTTCCAGGTATTCGGTGAAGTCGGTGATCCGCGCATGGTCCCCGTAGCGGTCATCGACGGAGGCGCGCTGCACCAGATCGATCTCTCCGCGGAGAGCTGGAAGCGATTCGACGAGATCTATCTGCGACCCAGCCAGCACTACGCGCTCTATCACGACGGCGCGCCGGATGGCAGTGTGGACGTGCGGCGCGGGATGTGGGAGCCGGGGCGCGTGCCCTTCTACTCGCTGCCCGGCTGCCAGACGCTCACGCCCGTGGCATCCGTGGCGTTGCAGCGCACGGTGGCGGGGCCGGACTACACGCTGCAGTACCTGGCGGCAAACAGTGGTCTCGCGCGGGCGCGAGGCGGCTTTCCGCTGCCCAGGGACGAACTGGATCGCATTGCGCACGCCATGGCGATGGAGGCGGCGCCGGCCGCGGACATCCCGCAGCGGCAGCTCGACTCGCTCGACATGCACGCGGTGTCATTTCCGAGCGGCACGACGCGCTGGCCGACCATCGTGGCCACGTTCATCGATGCGACGGCGGAGAACACGGCCCGGCCCGACGCGCGCACGGCACACATGCTCATCGTCGCGGACGCCGACTCCGGCGGACGCTACCGGCCGAGCTACGTGCACCGGGTGAATGGCCCGCTGGCGGCGGCGGAATTCCGGCGCTACTACGACCACCTCGACCTCACGGGCGACGGGATTGACGAGATCGTGCTCGAAGGGTGGCGGTTCGGCGGCGACACCTTCCTGACGGTGCTGCAGTGGAAGGGGGATCGCTGGGAGGAGGTTTTTCGCGGGAAGGGGAGCTGGTGCCTGGACAGTTTCGAGGCGCGCAGCGGAGAGTGAAACGTGAGCGGGTCGGGGTCTCAGCGAGGGTCTGACCCGCTCACCACGCCCACGCCCACGCCGTCGCCAATCGGAACCACGAGGCCCGTCACGCGCGGGTCGGTGGCCAGTTTGCGATTGAATTCGCGGATGCCGAGCAGGTCCGGATCGTGATCGTCTGCATCGAGCACGCGGCCGCCGCGCAGAGTGTTGTCGGCGATCACGAGGCCGCCGGAGCGTAGCAGCCGCATCGCCCAGTCGAAGTAGGCGGGCAGCGACGCCTTGTCGGCGTCGAGAAAGACGGCGTCGAAGCGCTCCCCCGCGAGTGCTGGAAGCAAGTCGAGCGCGGCGCCCGTGCGCACGTCGACCCGGTCCGCAACGCCGGCACGTTCGAGCTGACGCCGCGCGAAGGCGGCGTGCTCCGGACTGACCTCGAGCGAAATGATGCGGCCGTCGGCGGGCAGCGCCCGCGCCATGCAGATGGCGGAATAGCCACCCAGGGTGCCCAGCTCAAGCACGCGACGCGCACCAGCCGCGCGCAGGAGGACCTGGAGGAAGCGACCCGTTTCCGGCACGACGGCAATGGGCGGCATGCCCGCGCGCGCGGCGGCATCGCGAACCGCGCGCAGCACGTCATCCTCCGGCGAGAACAGCTCGGCGATGTAGGCGGTGATGTCGTCGCTCATGACGCGCGCGTCCCGCTACTCCAGTCCGATGTCCCAGGCCTGCTCAAGGTCGCCCTTGGAGTAGGCGCGGAATGCGGTGAGCGTCTGCGTCCGGTCCACGCCCGGCACGCGCGCAAATTCCTCGGTCACGACGTGCGCGATCTGATCGTACTCCGCCACGCGCACGATGGCCACGAGATCCCATTCGCCGGACACGGAGTAGACCTCCGCGACCCCGTCAATGCCGGCCAGCTTCATCGCGGCCTGCGGGATCAGCTTGGGATCGCACTTGATGAGAACGATGGTGGTAATCACTCGACCGCGGGAAAAGGTGGATCGGTCAGGAACCCGGCTGGCTCGTGCGACCGGTCAGGTCACGGCACCAGCTCGCCGAACGCCGTGATCACGCGCCCCACGCCGTCCATGACGCTCTCGCGCGGCGCGGCGTACGACAGCCGGATCCAGTCGGGTGTGAGAAACGCCGCACCCGGGACAACGGCCACATCATGGCGCTCCAGCAGGTGCGTGGCGAACGCCGCGCCCGCGTCGCCGTCCGGTTGCACCGCGGCCACGTTGAGGTAGAGATAGAACGCGCCGTCCGGATACACGTACTGCAGCCGCGGCTCCCGCGCCATGCTGGCAACGAGCAGATCCCGGCGGGCCTGGAACTCGCACACCATCGTGGACACGGCCTCCTCCGCCGCGGCGCGATCCGTGAGTGCGGCCAGCGCCGCGTGCTGCGACACCGACGTGGCGTTGGATGTGGTGTGCGACTGCAGCGCGCTCATGGCCTTCGTCACCGCGCGTGGCGCGATCGCCCAGCCAATGCGCCAGCCGGTCATCGCGTAGGCCTTGGCCACGCCATCCACCACGACGAGCCGGTCGCGGTTCTGCGCCACGTCCAGCACCGACGTGGCCCGGCCGCTGTACGAGATGTCGCGGTAGATCTCATCGCTGATGAGCCACCACCCCCGTTCGTCGCATAATGCGACTATTTCCTCGAGTTCGGCGCGGCTGTACACCGCCCCGGTGGGGTTCGACGGCGAATTGAGCATCACGCCGCGCGTGCGCGCCGTGGCCGCGGCCTCGAGCATCGCGGCGCTGACCTTGAGTCCGTGCCCCGCGTCCCCCATCACCGGCACCGCGGTGGCGCGCGCCAGCGTGACCATCTCGTAGTAACTCGTCCAGCTCGGTGTCGGGATGAGCACCTCGTCGTCCGGCCCGAAGAGCACGAAGCAGGTGTTGAACAGCGACTGCTTCGATCCCGTGGAGACAATGATGTCCGCGGGCGACACGGCGTCCTCGCCGTGGTAGTCCAGTGCGACGCGATCGGCGATCGCCTGCCGCAACGGCAGAATGCCTTCGGTGGCGGTATAGCGCGTGGCGCCGGCGTCAATGGCGCGCTGCGCCGCGCGGCGGATGTAGACCGGCGTGTCGAAATCCGGTTCTCCCGCGCCGAGATCGACGATGTTGCGACCGGCGGCGCGCAGCGCCTTGGCGCGGGCGGACACGGCGAGCGTCGCGGATTCCTTGAGCTTCGCGATGTTCAGCGATGGAGCGAAGGTGCGGGCGGCGATGGCTTCTGGCACTGGCGATTCCGGCGTGTGGAGTGAACGTGCCGATCCTGCTATACTTTACTCGCGGCTCGATCGCCGCGCCATTGAAAACCGGAGGCAGGGTGGAGCATCAGAGCGAGGGGCAGGACGAGCGCGAGCAGAGCGGCATCGCGCGGAACCAGAATGTGCTGTACATGCTGCCGCACGACGTACTGGCCATCCCCCGATTTCTCGGGCCCGCGCTGGAGCGGCTCGACGCCGCCGGCGATGGGACGCAAGTGCTCGTGCTCACGCCCGACACGGAAACGGCCGTCGAGATCGCGGACGCCGTCGCACGGCAGAGCGGGCACCCGGCCGTGCGTGCCCTTCCCGTCACGAGCGTACGCCGCGCCGCGCGATTGCTCGCCGCGCACCCTGCCACGGTAATTGCCGGACCGCCGGCACTCATCATCGAACTCATACGCAGCGCCACGCTCAAGCTGCACACGCTGCGCGCACTCGTCCTGGCCTGGGTGGATGTCCTGGCGGACCTGGGGGAGACCGGCGCACTCGAGGCCGTACTCGCCGAAGTCCCCAGGGACATGCCTCGCGCCGTCGTGGCCGCGCAGATGACGCCGGCGGTCGAAACCGTGGTGGAGCGGTATGCCTGGCGCGCGCGGCGCGCCGTCGAAGCCGATGCGTCGACTGGTGAAGCCGTCGACCTGCGCTATGTCCTTGTCGCGGCGGGCTCGCGCGCGGCAGCGCTGAGCGAGCTGCTGGATGATCTCGACCCTGAGCGCGCGGTGCTGTACGCCGCGAGCGATGCGGGCGCAGCTGCGTTGGAGCGCTTCGCGCGCGCACGGGGGTTTCACGGCGACGACGCCGGTCTCGTGGTATCGCGCGGCGAAGCGGCGCGGCAGGCCGATGTCGTCATCCTGGCCGATCTCCCGGCCACGCGGGACGCGCTGCGCGCCGTGGCGTCGGGCGGAGCGGTGATTGCACTCATCACGCCGCGACAGCTCCCGGCCCTGCGCCTGCTGGCAGGCACCGGGACCGTGCGTCCGTACCGGCTGCCGGATGCGGCAGCACGGGCTCGAACGCGCGAGCGCCGCGTGCGGGATGAGCTGCGCGCCGTACTTCAGGCCAGCGTCCCCGCGCGCGAGCTGCTGGCGCTCGAGCCGCTGCTGGAGGAGTATGACGGTGCGGAGATCGCCGCGGCTGCCCTGCGATTGCTGGAACGCGAACGGGAACAAAGGGGGCCGGCGCACGCGCCGGTAGTGGGGGACGTCGCGGCGGCTCCCGCGACGCGGCGCGTCTTCGTCAACGCCGGGACGCGCGACCAGGTGACGGCGAGCGACCTCGTGGGGGCGATCGCCAATGAAGCCGCCGTGCCGGGCGACCGGATCGGGCGCATCGAGCTGCGAGAGGGCCACTCGATCGTGGAAGTAAGTGCGGATCTCGCGGAGCAGGTCGTGGCGCGTCTGACCGGCGTCACGGTGCGGGGACGCCGGCTGCTGGCTCGCATGGACCGCGAAGGCGGCGAGCGCGGCGAGCGCGGCGAGCGCGGAGACCGTGGCGATCGTGGAGCACGCCGGGACTCAGCCGACCGCGGGCCGCGTGGTGCACGGCCATCGCGCGGCGATCGCCCGCAGCGACCCGAACATCCGCCCCGGCCGCCCCGGCCAACGCGGCCGCCGCGTCCGTGACGGAGCAGATGTACTACGGCGCCCGCAGCGGGTGGATCGAAGTGGTCGCCGGCGTGATGTTCAGCGGCAAGAGCGAAGAACTCATTCGCCGCGTGCGGCGCGCGATCATTGGCAGGAAGACGGTGCAGGTGTTCAAGTCGCACCTCGATGATCGCTACCACGGCGTCTTCACCATCTCGAGTCACGACGGGCGCAGCGTCGATGCGCTGCCGGTTGATTCATCTTCGCAGATCGCGCGACAGGTAAATCCACGGGCTGACGTCGTCGCGATTGACGAGGCGCAATTTCTGGACGCCGGTATCACGCCGCTCGCCGCGTCGCTCGCCGCGCGCGGCATCCGCGTGATTCTCGCGGGCACCGACACCGATTTTCGCGGCGAGCCGTTCGGCCCCATGCCGCAGCTCATGGCCGTTGCCGATGTAGTAGACAAGCTGCACGCGATCTGCGTGATCTGCGGCGGGCCCGCCAGCCGGAATCAGCGGCTCATCGAGGGCAGGCCGGCGCGCTACGACTCGCCTGTAATCATGGTGGGCGGGCGGGAGTCCTATGAAGCACGCTGTCGCCACTGTCATCAGCTCCCGCGGATGGATGAGGACCAGGTTCCGCTGCTCTGATCAGCGTCGTGGCGCCGTTGACAGCGGCATCAAAGGTACCCTAGCTTCGCACATTCCGTCCGTCCCCTCCGCCGACTACCCCCATGCGCGTTCCCTTTCCGTGGCTCATTCCGCTCGCGCTCGTTCTCGCCGCGTGTCAGAGCGACGCACCGGTCCAGCCATCCACCCGCGCGAGTCTGTCGCTGCGCGTGAACATGCAGCAGGCGCCAGCCGGATCCACGGTGGAGGTACAGGTATTCGGCTTCGGCAGGTCGAGTGAACAGGAGCTCCCGCCGATCACGTTGTTCGATGGCACCTTCCCGGTGACGACCGGACTGCAGCAAGTGCCCATCACGTTCGATCTGACGCCGTGCCTCGCACTCAACGCGCCGGATGCCACCGGACCCTTCTGCCCGATCGGTGTGTTCGGCATTCTGCGTGGCGCCCAGGGCGATACGCTGGCGCTGAGCAGTTCAGGCCAGACCTATCTGGCGCGTCCGGGACAGGTCACTCAGGCGAGTCCGATCTATCTGGTCACCGGGAACAATCCCCCCGTGCTGGATTCAGTGAGCTCCGCGATCGAGGTGGAACCCGGGCTGCTCCGCTTCCAACTTGGCGGCTCCGACCCGGATGGCGATCTCTCCTCGATCGAAATCAACGCCGACGCGGGAGCGACCGGCGTGTCCGTTCTGACCACCACGACGCTGCCGCTTCCGGTGGCGTCGTTCAGCGGAACCGCGTTCGCGCTTGGGCAGGAGAACCAGGGCCCGTTCGTGGCGTCGATCACCCTGTTCGATACGAGGTTCAACAACAGCGGCCTCGACAACACCACCGAGGTGTCGCCGGCCATTCTGGATTACGGACTGGTGGATACGCTCACCACCTCGCTCACGGCTGATTCGGTCGTCATGACGTTCAAGGATGTGATTGGCGTCGCCGACAGCGCCGAGGTGGTGGTGCGCAACCGCCTGCCATCCGACCAGGCATCGGGCGACTCGATCTACTTCGTGTGTGGCGGTCGATTCAGCGACCCGGCCGCCGCCCGCGTGGCCTGCGGGCGACAGGTTCCCTTTACGAGCGCTTCGGTGATCGTCGTGCCGATCAACCCGAACGGACAGCCCGGGCTGGGGCTGTTCTGCGATGTGCCGGGCAGTTGCACGCAGCCCGTGTACGCGACGTTCCGGCGGCAGCGCGGCGCACGCCGCCCGTGATTCTGGTTGGGCTCACGGGGAACATCGCGAGCGGAAAATCCACGGTTGCCCGACTGCTTGCGGCGCACGGAGCGACGATCATCGATGCCGATGCGCTGGCGCGGCGCGCCGTGGAGCCCGGATCGCCCGCGCTGCGCGCGATCGTCGCGCGCTGGGGAAACGCGCTGCTCCTGGACGACGGCACGCTGGACCGGGCGGCGCTCAGGCGCATCGTGTTCGCCAATCCGGCGGAACTCGAGGCGCTCAACGCCATGGTGCACCCCGAAGTGCGCCGCCTGCGTGACGAGGACGTCGCCGCCGCGCGGGCACGCGATGACCGGCTCGTCGTGTGCGACATTCCCCTGCTCTATGAACAGGACATGGAGCGCGAGTTCGCCCGCGTGATTCTGGTGCATGCGCCGGAGGATGTGCGGCTGGAGCGGCTCATGCGCGATCGCGGGCTGAGCCGCGATGACGCGATGCTCATGATCGTCGCGCAGATGCCGGCCGAGCTCAAGCGAGCGCGCGCGGACCTTGTGGTGGAGAACGCAAGCACGCTGGAAGCCCTTGAAGCGCGGGTGAACGAGGTATGGAGGACGCTCGAGCGAATGGCGTGACGGCCGGGTACTTCGCTTGACTCGTTTCCGGGCCCGGAATAGACTACGCGCGTCACGTCACCTTTGCGTGGAGTCGCGCGTGTCAAACATCCCCAAGGATCTGCTGTACACCGAAGAGCACGAGTACGTGAAGCGCACCGATGAACCGGATGTCGTGCAGGTCGGGATCACGGACTACGCGCAGGGCGAGCTGGGCGACGTGGTCTACGTGGAGCTGCCCAAGCCGGGCGATGCATTCGGCAAGTCGGACACGTTCGGGACCATCGAGGCGGTGAAGGCCGTGTCGGAGCTGTTCGCGCCGATTGCCGGCGAGGTGGTGTCGGTGAATTCGCGGCTCGACAAGGAGCCCGGGCTGGTGAACAGCGATCCATACGGCGACGGGTGGATGCTGCGGCTCCGCCTGAAGAACAGCGGCGATACGGACAGCCTGCTGGGCCCGGACGAGTACGCGAAGCACGTCGGCGAAGACTGATTGGCTGTCCCCGGGTTTGGGCTTCCCCCGCCGGTCATACATCACGTGTCCAACATCCGCCATCTGCTCGCGACCATTGCTCTGTGCGTGCCGTCCCTGCTGACCGCACAGAGCGTCGCTCCCGAGTCCACCAGGGCGTTCGACTTTTCCATCCGCAACATCATGCGCGGCCCGGAGCTCTACGGTACGGCTCCCATGGACGTCAACTGGTCCGCTGACAGCCGCTGGATCTATTTCAACTGGGTGGCGCCGGGGAACCGCTGGAACACCGAGCCAACCATGTACCGCGTGCGCGCGGCGGAGGGTGCGAAGCCGGAGCAGCTCACCGCTGCCCAGGAGGATTCCGCCGGACCGTACACCACGCGCGCGGCACGGTCCGGCGACGGTCGTCTTGGCGCCATCGAGTACGCCGGCGACATCTACCTGCTGGACTACCGCAGCGGCGCCCTGCGCCGGCTCACGCAGACTCAGGAGCGCGAGTCCAGCCCCACGATCAGCAGCGACGACCGGCGCGTGTACTTCACGCGCGACGGCAACGCGTTCGCGCTCGACCTGAGCACGGGCCTCACGACGCAGCTCACCGACCTGCGGACCGGTGTCGCGCCGCGCGACACCACCGCCCCCAGAACCGCGCAGGCCAGGCGTCTCGCCCGGCAGCAGATCGATCTGTTCGGTTCGGTTCGTGAGCAGATCGCGCACGACAGCAGTGCCAAGGCGCAGCGTGAATTGGTCGATTCGCTCCGCAATCCCAGGACGATCTATGTGGGAGCCGATCGCACGATTCAGTCGCTCAGCGTCGCGCCCGACGGCCGTGGCGTGCTCGTCATGCTGCGCACACCGGCACGGAATACTCCCGTGCAGATCCCGTACTGGGTGACCGAGAGCGGCTACACCGAGATGCGTCGCGGTCGCACCGTCGTTGGGGACGCCCAGGCGCGCGTCGAGCTGATGTACCTGTCACTGCCCGAAGAAAAGTTCACGAAGCTCCAACTCTTCGCGAACGATTCGCTGGCCTCGTTCGTGCTGAATCACGGCTGGAACGCCGCCGGCACCGATGCGCTCTTCTCCGCCTTCAGGCCGGACAACAAGGAACGTGTTCGCTATACCCTGTCGACCGTGGACGGGCGCCTGCACAACGTGGAGACGCTCGACGACACCGCGTGGGTTGGCGGAGCGTGCAACGCCTGCGCCGGCTGGTACGACAACGGCCGGCGGGCCTGGTACGTGTCCGAGGCGTCCGGCTATGCGCACCTCTATACGACCGCGGCGCATGGTGGCGACGTCCATCAGCTCACGAGCGGCAAGTGGGAGGTGCTGAGCGTCGCCCTCTCGCGCGACGAACGTACCTTCTACCTCGTTGCCAACGACCCATCGCCTTTCGACGAGCATCTGTTCTCGCTCCCGGCGAGCGGCGGGACGTTGACGCGCATCACCTCCACGCCGGGGCGTCACGACGCGGTGGTGTCGCCGGACGGCCGCCTCGTGGCTGACGTGTCCTCCTACGTGAACCGTCCGCCCGACCTGTTTCTCATGCGGAACACGCCCGGCGCGGCGGAGCATCAGCTCACCGTGTCCCCGGACAGCGCTTTCCTGTCGCAGACCTGGTCGGTGCCCCCGATCGTGATGGTGCGGGCCTCCGACGGGGCGGAGGTTCCTGCTCACCTGTACCGGCCCCAGGATGTTGGCGCGCAGCCGAATGGCGGCGCGGTCATCTTCGTGCACGGCGCCGGGTACCTGCACAACGTGGGCAACTTCTGGTCGGAGTATCCACGCGAATATCTGTTCAACCAGTTCCTCGCCGCGCACGGCTACGTGGTGATGGACGCGGACTATCGTGCTTCGTCGGGATACGGGCGCGATTGGCGCACGGCGATCTACCGACACATGGGCGGGCGCGATCTGCAGGATGAAGTCGATGTGTCGAAGTACATCACCGCCACCTACGGCATTCCATCGAGCAGAATCGGCATCTACGGCGGCAGCTACGGCGGATTCATGACGTTGATGGCGCTCTTCACGGCGCCCGATTATTTCGGCGCCGGCGCCGCGCTGCGCAGTGTCACCGACTGGGCGCACTACAACCAGGGATACACGTCGGCGATCCTCAATCTGCCGCAGGATGACACGCTCGCGTATCACCAG
>Ga0157370_10008477_pt1 | contig 11090 bp, 5 predicted proteins | sample C35metaG_FD_113463 | JGI IMG/M metagenome (GOLD analysis project Ga0157370, IMG submission 113463) | Corn rhizosphere microbial communities from Kellogg Biological Station, Michigan, USA - C3-5 metaG | ecosystem: Host-associated > Plants > Roots > Rhizosphere > Soil | place: USA: Michigan... | reverse complement strand
CTGCTCATCGCGCTCGACGCGAAGATCGGCGACACGCTTTCGCTCGGCTACGCGCGATTCGCGATCATCGCGACGCTCCGCAACGTCCCCGGCGACGTCGGCGTCGCGTCCGCCCTCGGTCCACGCGTCTACATCCCCGACCGCTATCTCGCCGCGACGCAGCTGCTCACCTACGGCAGCCGCGCGGAGTACGAAACGCTGGTGCGCCTGCCGCCATCCATGGATGCCGACGCGCTGGCAAAGTCGCACCGCGAGCTGTTCGACTCGCTGCAGGTTCGCGCGCGCTCCGTGGCCGACACCGAGCGCTCGCTCACGCGCTCCGTCGAACAGCTCGGCCGCTTCCTCGGACTCGTGGGGCTCGTCGCGCTGCTGCTCGGCGGCACCGGCGTGGCGAGCGCGCTCCGCGCCTACATGGCGGAGAAGATCGATGCCATCGCCGTACTGCGGTGCCTCGGCGCGAGCGCGAGCCAGGTGGTGTGGATGTTCGTGATCGAGGCGGCCGGGCTCGGCCTTGCGGGCGCGGTGATGGGCGTGGTGCTCGGCGTCGGCGCGCAGCTCGTGCTCCCGCACGTGCTCGGAAGCTTCATTCCCGTGGATGTGTCTCCGCAGCTCGAGTGGATGCCGATGCTCGGCGGACTCGCGCTCGGCATGTGGGTGGGCGTGCTCTTCGCGCTGGGTCCCGTGCTCGGCGTGCGAAACGTCGCGCCGCTCCAGGTGCTTCGTCGCGACGATGGCGACGCGCAGGGATCCTCGCGCCCGGGGTGGCGCGATCCGCCACGGATCGTCGCCGCGGTCGTGCTCGCCGCGAGCGTCGTCGCGGTCTGCATTGCGCGCGCGGACAGCCCCGTCGTGGGACTCTGGATGAGCGCGGGAATCGCCGGGGCGATCGGCGCGACGTGGCTCGCGGCCATCGTGTGTGCACGGCTCGCGAGGCGACTCGCCCAGCTTCCGCGCTCGTTCATCGTGCGGCACGGCATCACGAACGTCGATCGCCCCGGCAATCAGACCCGTCCCGTGGTTCTCGCACTCGGATTCGGCGCGTTTCTGCTCGGCACCCTGGCCATCGTGCAGGGAAATCTGCTGCACCAGCTCTCTTCGGCCGCGAGTGCCTCCGCTGCCAACCTCGCCTTCTTCGACGTGCAGACCGATCAGGCGGCGCCTCTCGACAGCCTGCTCCGATCGCGCCACCTTCCCGTGCTCTCGCAGGTGCCGATCGTGCCGATGCGCATCGCCGCGTACCAGGGCCACAAGCCGCAGGCCCGTGCGCGCGGAGATTCGACCGCACGCGCGGATGCCAACCGACCGTCGTGGGCGGTGCGGCGAGAGTACCGGTCGAGCTACCGCGATTCGGTGGCGCCGAGCGAGAAGATCGTGGCGGGTCGCTGGTGGACGAGTGATGGTCCGGATGCCGATGGCGTGTACGAGATCTCGCTCGAGCAGAGTCTCGCGGAGGAGCTCGGCGTGTCGACGGGCGATACGATCACGTGGGACGTTCAGGGCGTTCGCATTCGCACGCGAATCACCAGTCTCCGCGAGGTGGAATGGACGCGCTTCGAGCCGAACTTCTTCGTCGTCTTTCAACCGGCGGCGCTGCGGGAGGCGCCGCAGTCGTACGTCATGCTCACGCGCGTGGACGACGACGCAGCGCGCGCGAGAGTGCAGCGTGACGCCGTGGTTCGATTTCCGAACGTCTCGACGATCGATCTCTCGCTCATCGAGAACGCCGTCGGAAGGATTCTGGAGCGCGTCTCGCTCGCGGTGCGCTTCATGGCACTCTTCAGCGTCGTGACGGGAGTGCTCGTGCTCGTGAGCGCGATCGCCGCCTCCAGGCGGCAGCGCGTGCGCGAGAGCGTGCTGCTCAAGACCCTCGGCGCCACGCGCCCGCAGATCGTCCGGATGCTCTTCACCGAGTATGCGCTGCTCGGGGCGATCGGAAGCGTCGCGGGAATTCTGCTGGCGGTGGTCGGAGGGTGGGCGGCGGTACACTTCATCTTCAAGACTCCGTTCGCCCTGACGCCGCTTTCGCTCGCTGCCGTCGCGTTGGCGACGATGCTGCTGACGGTGATCACGGGACTGTTCGCCGCTCGCGGCGTGTTTGCCGAGACGCCGATGGCGGCGCTCCGCGAGGTGTAGAGAGCCATGCATCAGCACCACGCGCACTTCGCTCATCTCGCGCCGACGGTGCTCAGCATGCTCTCGCGCCTCTGGGTGTACGTCACCCTCGGCGCGACCAGCATCATCACCGAAGAGGCTGCGCCCGTGCTCGCGGGATTCGCGGCGCATCAGCACCATCTCGGGGTGGTGCAGGCGGCGGTCGCGTGCGCGCTGGGCAGCTGGGCCGCGGACATCGCGCTGTACGCGCTCGGTCGCTGGCGCGCGCTCAAGCTCGCCGCCCGCTGGCCCAAGCTCATCTCGCCGATGGAGCGATTGCTCAAGTCCGTCCGTCGGCATCCGTGGCGCGCCACGATCGCCGTGCGCTACGCGTACGGAGCGCGCATCCCGCTTCCGATCGCCTGCGGCGCGGCCGAGATCCCGGTCGTGAACTATCTGATCGGGAGCGGAATCAGCTGCTGGAGCTGGAGCGCGCTCTTCACGGCGATTGGCTGGATCTTCGGATCAACCGCGGTTCTTCTCCTCGGTCGCCTCAGACGCCACGAGGACGAGCTCGCGATCTTTCTCGTGATCGTGGTGCTGGTGATCGTTGGGATCATCGCCTGGCGCAATCGCGAGAAGGTGCCGGTGGAGATCGACACCGGGCTGCTCGCGTTCTCGCGCACGGAGCGATCGTCGGCCGACGACCGCCCCTGACCCGTGGCATCGATCGGTAGACAGCTGCCGCGTGCATCGATAGACTGATCGCGCAGCGCGGACGACGCTGTTCGCACTCCTTCCTCCACTCTCGACAGAGACTGCATGCGCCGTACTGCCGCCTGGCTCTCGATGCTCCTGTGCGTGACCGCGATCGGCTGCGCGAAGACCGAGCGCCGCTCCGACTCCACCGCGACCGCTGCCGCAACGCCGGATGCGAAGCCGGGTGCGATCACGTTCCCGGAATCATGGCCGTACGCCATCTCGGATACGGGTGTCACGGCCGAACACGGCATGGTGGCCACCGATGCGCCGCTGGCGACGCGCGTGGGCGCCACGGTTCTTCGCAATGGCGGCAACGCGGTGGATGCGGCGATCGCGACCGCGTTCGCGCTGGCGGTGGTGCTTCCGGGAGCCGGCAATGTGGGTGGCGGAGGATTTCTCGTGGTGCACATGGCCGATGGTCGCGAAGGAGCGCTCGACTTTCGCGAGAAGGCGCCCGGCGCAGCCACGCGCGACATGTACATCGGAGCGAACGGGCACGCGGATGACCGCTCGATCACGGGACCGCTCGCGGCAGGCGTGCCCGGCTCCGTCGCAGGGTTGTGGGCGGCGCACGAGCGCTTCGGCTCGCGGCCCTGGGCGGAGCTCGTCGCGCCCGCGATCGCGCTGGCCGAAGAGGGGTTCGTGGTCGACTCCGACTTCTCGCACGCGATTCACGACGACAGCGCGCGACTGGCGCACTTCCCCGCCTCCGCCGCGCTGTTCCTGCCGAATGGCCGCGTGCCGCGCGCGGGCGAGCGCTGGCGCGACCCGGATCTCGCGGCGGTGCTGCGGCGCATCAGCGCGAACGGCGCCCGGGGATTCTACACGGGACGCACGGCCGAGCTGATCGATGCGGACATGCATCGCACGCACGGGATCATGACGAAGCAGGATCTCGCCAATTATTCGGCGAAGTGGCGCGAGCCCATCGAGTTCACCTACCGCGGGCACAAGGTCATCTCGATGCCGCCGCCCTCATCGGGAGGGATCACGATGGCGCTCGTCGCGCACGAGCTCGCGCGTTTCGACATGCGTGCCGCGGGATGGCATTCACCGCGTGAGATCAATCTCTTCGCGGAGGGAATGCGCCGCGGTTTCGCCGTTCGCAACTCGGTGCTCGGCGATCCCGACTTCGTCGACATCCCGAGGGCGCGGCTGCTGTCGCAGGCGTACGCCGATTCCCTGTCGGCATCGATCGTGGAAGGGCGCGCGACACCGTCGGCGAGCATTCGCATCGGCGGCAGTGGAGTGGCAGAGAAGAAGCAGACGACACACTTCTCCGTCATGGATGGTCAGGGCGGCGCAGCCGCGCTTACCACGACGCTGAACGGAGGCTTCGGTTCGGCAGTGGTCGTGCCGGGCACGGGACTGCTCCTCAACGATGAGATGGACGATTTCGCGGCCGAGCCCGGACGTCCCAACATGTTCGGGCTGGTGCAGGGCGAGGCGAATGCGATCGCGCCCGGCAAGCGGATGCTCTCCTCGATGACGCCGACGATCGTGCTCGGCGATGATGGCAAGCCGATGCTCGTGACCGGCGCCCAGGGTGGACCGACGATCATCACCACCACGTATCAGATCATGTCGAACGTGATCGACTACGACATGGGCATCAGCACGGCGGTCCGCGCGCCGCGCGTGCATCACCAGCATCTCCCGGACACACTGCAGTACGAAAAGGGCGGCCTCACACCCTCGACGCTCGACGCCCTCAGAGCGATGGGCTACGCGGTCGAGCCCATGTCACCCACGGGCGATCTCGGTTACGCGGCGTCGATTCTGCGGCGAGACGGCGTGGTGCACGGCGCGTCCGATCCGCGCGTGCATGGATCGGCGGAGGGGTATTAGGCCGAGTGCTGGTGCTCATTCGCGCGATTGTCGAATTTCGTTCGCCCTGTTTGTGTCCGTTTGTGTCCGTTTGTGTCGTTCTTCACAGTTGTCTTTGCCATACGCTAGAGACACGGGAATAGGGCAGAAACAATTCGGATGAAACGACACAAACGGACACCGACGGACACAAACGGCAGGAGCCAGTTTCCGAGACCTACGTTCTCGAAGTCGCCGGCTCCAGCTCAACCGATGCCTTGCGCTCCAGCTTGCCCCAGCCCACCACTCGCCCTCGCAGCGCCGCGACGACCGAGCGCACCACGACCCAGTACATCACCTGGCGATACGCGAAGCGCTGCAGGAAGATCAGCCAGGTGAGCCACTTGTCCTCGTCCGGCTCGAGCACGAACGCCACGATCGATGCGACCCAGTCGATGATGAGGAAGACCGCGTAGTACGTGAGCACCTGCTCCACGGACGTGAGCGCGTACGTCGCGCCGTGCGCCTCGCGAATCGCCCAGGCGGACCACAGGCTCAACACGAACATCAGGTCGGCGATGGGCGAGAGGAACGGGTAGATGACCTGGAATACCAGCACGTTCGGCAGCGCGACGAAGCCGAGCGAGCCGTAGCGCGGGTGGAAGAACGTGCGGCGGTGCTTCCACAGACATTGAAGCGTGCCGAACGACCAGCGGAAGCGCTGCTTGGCGAGTCCGCGAAGTGAATCGGGAGCCTCGGTGTAGCCGATCGCCTCGTCGGCGTACGCGATGGAGAAGCCGCGCCGGCGAATCGACAGTGTGAGATCCTGATCTTCGGCGAGGGTGTCCTCGCTGAAGCCTCCCGCTTTCTGCACGAGCGACTTGCGCCACGCGCCGACGGCACCCGGCACGACCGTGATGCAGTTGAGCAGCGAGAAGGCGCGCCGATCGAGGTTCTGGCTCGTCACGTACTCGATGGCCTGCCAGCGCGTGACGATGTTGACGCGATTGCCGACCTTCGCGTTCCCCGCCACGGCGCCCACGCTCGGATCGTGGAGCGGCTCGACGAGCTCCGCCACCGTGTTCGGCGCGAACAGCGTGTCCGCATCGAGGCAGATGACGATCTCGCCGCTCGCGTAGGCGAGCCCGTAGTTCAATGCACTCGCCTTCCCGCCGTTCGCCTTGCGGAAGATGCGCACGTTCGGATGATCGCCGTACGCGTTGCATGCCACGTCGTACGTGTCGTCCGGCGATCCATCGTCGACGACCACCACCTCGAGCTCGCCCGGATACTCCTGGGTGATGAGCGTCTCGATGGTGCGCAGGATGACCTTCTCCTCGCGAAACGCCGGAACGATCACGCTCACGGACGGCGCGAAGGTGATCGGGGCGTCCCTGTTCTGGTGATTCCTGATTCGCTGGATGATCGCGAGCACCGTCATGAAGATCAGGCGCGCGAATCCCAGGAAGATGGCCAGGAAGAAGATCCAGTAGAGCAGCCACTGCACGGCACTCAGCGTTCCCCATCCGATCAGCTCACCCGCGCGCGCGAGCCGATTCTGGGGCGGCAGCCCGGGCATCGCCTGATCGCGCGTGAGTCCGATCAGCTGCGAGAGTGGAACCACCGTGTCGCCCACCGCACGCAGGGTGTCGATGAGCGGACCGAGGGCTGCGACCGTCTGGCTCCGGTCGCCGCCGCCATCGTGCAGCAGCACCACGTTCCCGCGCGCGCGCTGCGCGAGCACCGTATCGATGATCGTCCGCACACCCGGCGACTGCCAGTCCTCCGCGTCGATGTGCAGCCCGATGATGAGGTAGCCGCGCTCCTTCGCGATCTGCGCGGGCACGAGCTCGTCGAGCGTCGTCGGCTCGGCGTCGCCGAAGTACGGCGGGCGGAAGAACGCCGTTCGCCGGCCGAGCACGGCCTCGAAGAGCCGCTCCGTGGCATCGAGCTCGAGCTTCGTGCGCTTGTCGCTCGTGAAGGCGAGGTTCGGATGCAGAAAGGTGTGATTCCCGATCAGATGCCCCTCGTTCACGATGCGTCTGAGCAGCGGCAGGTGCCGCTCGGCGTTCTCGCCGATCAGGAAGAAGGTGGCGCTGACCCCACGCGACTTCAGCGTGTCGAGAATCATCGGCGTCCATCGCCCATCCGGCCCATCGTCGAACGTGAGCGCGATGAGATGCGGATCCGCGCTGCCGTATCGATTCACGATATACGGTGTGCCGACCTTGTGAATCACCTCGTTCACGACGAGATGCGTCACGGGGTCGATCCGCACCGTGCGGCTTCCGGAGTCCGGGGATGCGAAGAGATCGAGTATCTCGCCGTTCCCCTCCATCTCCGCGTCGTAGCCGGGCGGAATGATGTTCAGCAGCGCCGCGGATGAATCGATCCCCGCCTTGCCGATCACGCGCCAGATCGCGGGATCTTCGGAGCCCAGGCGCCAGATACCCATGCCCGCGGTTCCGATCGCCTCCGCGGCCAGCGTCTGATTGTAGGCGGTGATCGCGTCGAGATACCACGCGAGGTGATCGGTGGAATCGCGATCGGTCCACGTGGCGTATGGGTTGAGCGTGGTCGAGTCGAAGTGCAGCGCCTTCTTGTCCGCCTTTCGCACGGACGACATGATCTCCTGGAAGGTGAGCTGCTGCCCGTTCGTGGTACTGTCGCCGTCGTTCCAGTCGTAGCCGTACGCGCCGACGATGGGGATGGCCTTTTGAGGCGGAACGAAGCGCAGCATGTGTCGCATGCGCTGGACGAACCACTGCTGGCTCGCGATGGGTCCCGGGTCGCCCGTCTTGCCGAAGTGCTCGTCGTACAACATCAGAAAGAGGTAGTCGTTCACCTGGCCGAATCGCGCGAGCTGGTGATCGCTGTCGTTCACGGACGCTGCCTGCGTGACGAGCTTCCCCATCGGCGCGAGTCGTCGTCGCAGATCGGCGACGAACGACGCGATCGGCTCCGTGAGCTCCTGCGGCTCCTCCTCGAAGTCGATCGTCACGCCGCCGAGACCGTAGAAGGACACGCTGTCGGTCAGCTGCTGCAGCGCGAGCGCGCGCGCGGCGGGGGTGGTGAGCATGTGACGCAGCCCCTGCGGATCCCAGCGCTTGGACGCCGAGTCGAAGTTGCTCACCATGAGAAAGATCTCGGGGCGCTTCTTCACGTCGGGCACCGCGCTCGCGATGGTGACCCCCACGCGACGGTCGATGCGCAGGCGCAGCCCGTTGCCGTGTGGGCCGAGCCATGCGCACTCGCAGACCACCCAGTCGAGGTCGTCCGCGTGGTGCAGCAGCGCGTCGAGCGAGTTGTCGTCCCAGGTGACGTAGAAGCCGGCCACGATCGGCGCGCCGGGCACACGGGCCTTTCCCTTCACCTCGCGGCCGCGAACCGGAAGCACGTTGGCACGCACTCCGGGGACGCGATTTTTTCTCAGGGTGAAGTAGAGCTGCAGCTTCTTGGACAGGCGTTCCCGCTCGATCTTGCTCGTGGCCAGACTCGGCGATCGCGCGAACGGCTCCCCGGTTAGAGGAATCTCAGGGAGGAGCGGCGGGATGATCACCATGGTGAGCGTGATCGCCGCCACGATCGAGGTGATCACTCCAACAACGACGGCGACGCGACGCAGTCGGCGCCAGCGACGGCCGGTTTCGTCGAGAAAGATCGGAGACTTGCGAGAGCTTCTGATTGGCTGGTTCACTCGGATCAACTTAGCGGGGTCAAGCGTGGAGCGAACATGCGTGAGGCGAACATGAACGCACTCCACTGATGAAAAATATCATGCGAGCATGAGCCGCTTTTAATGGCGGATCGCGTTAATGAAGAGACTTTAGCGCCGATAATCAGTGGGTGAGCACGAGACAGCGTGCAGTCCAGAATCTGCTACCCACGACTTCCACAGAGGATCGGCACATGCGCCAGAATTCCCGCCTCATACCAGTCGCAACCGCAATCGCGTCGAAGCTCGGCGCACGCGCGCTGAGCCGCGCGATGCTCGCGACGGTCGCGGTCGGCGCGCTTGCCGCATGCTCCGCGAACCAGGATCTCCCGACCTCGACCATGCAGAAGACGTCGCTTCCGAAGGTCCCGCCGGGACAGCAGAAGCGCGGAACGTCGGCCTCGATCGCGTATGTTTCCGATGCGAGCGGCATCCAGCAGCTCTGGACGGTTGTCGGCGGCGTGGCGTCGCGACTCACCTTCTCCGATGCGATCGACAAGGATCCTCATAGTGCAGCGGGACACCTCGTCTTCGCATCCTACCGCGACGGCGATGAAGAAATCTATATGTCTCGGAACGACCTCTCCGGGCTCAAGCGCCTCACCACGAGCAGCGGCGAGGATGAGCAGCCCAGGCTGAGCCCCGACGGCATGCGCATCGCGTTCGTCAGCTACCGCTCCGGCTCGCCGCGCATCTGGATGATGGATTCGACGGGGGCGAACCAGACGGCACTCGCGACCGGCTCGGAAAGCTACGTTCCCGAAAACGCGCCGTCGTGGAGCCCCGACGGGACGCAGCTCGTGTACACGTCCACCCGCTCGGGATTGTCGCAGGTATTCGTGATCTCCGCGAACGGCGGAACGCCGGTGCAGCTGACGCACGAGATGAACGGCGCGTTCAACCCGGTGTGGAGCTCGGATGGCAGCAGGATCTATTATGTCTCGGTGGTCGCCGCGCCGTCGCTGCGCGCCGTGACGGTTGCGACGGGTGAGACGTCAGATTGGGTATACGACGGGGCCGGCGTGGGCCAGCCCGCGTGCTCCTCGAGCGGTTGCTTCGCGGTCGAGGGCGCGTACGGCACGAACGGAAACATCGTGTCGATCGCGACGGATGCGTCGATGACGACGGTTGTCGGCACGGCTGCGAACGAAACCAGCCCGACGGTCCTCGTTCCGTAACCGAGCCGTGATCTCCGCCCCTCACTCCAAAGAAGCCCTCGTGACTGCTCCGGAACTTTTGCTGACGGATCGACGTGCCATTCGCGTGCTGCTCGTGGACGACGAGGACGCGATCCGTCAGTCGCTGAGCACGTTCCTGACACGATCGGGCTACGAAGTGGAGACCGCGGCCTCTGCCACCCAGGCGCTCGACATGCTGGACGCGGGGGCGTACTCGCTGATGCTGAGCGACATCCGGATGCCGGGCATGACCGGGGTCGAGCTGGTGCCCCGGGCGCTCGCGTCGAATCCGGATCTCGCGATCGTGATGCTGACGGCGGTGAATGACGCGCCCACGGCAACGGAGGCACTGTCGCGCGGAGCGATGGGCTATCTCACCAAGCCGGTCGAGCTCCCCGACCTGCACGAATCGATTCTCAAGGCGCTGCACCGCCGCGAGATGCTCCTCCAGCAGCGCGAGATCGATCACGTCATTCGCGAGGAAGTGACGCTGCGGACCGCGGAGCTCGAGCGGGAGAAGGCCGCACTGCGCGATCTCACGATCCAGGTGGCCGAGTCGCTCGTCATGGCGATGGAAGCCAAGAATCCGTACATGCGCGGCCGCTCCATTCGCATCGGCGAGATGGCGGCGGCGATCGCCGACGAGCTCGAGCTCGACGTGGACACGGTCGAAGCGGTGCGGCTCGCGGCGCGTCTGATGGACGTCGGCAAGATCGGCATTCGCGAGGAGATCCTCAACAAGCCAGGATCGCTCACCGCCGACGAATACGCGCACGTGAAGGAGCACGTCGAGATGGGGCTGAACATTCTCGCGCCCATGAGGCATCTCGGGGCCGTGCTCGAGTACGTTCGCGATCATCACGAGCACTACGACGGCACGGGCTATCCGCGCCGGCTCTGCAGTTCGGAGATCTCGATCGGCGGACGCATACTCGCGGCGGCGGATGCCTACGACGCGCTGGTCACGGGCCGCGCGTACCAGGAGCCGCTCGATCCGCACCGCACGCTGGACTATCTCGGCGAGCGCATCGACACGCTTCTCGACCCCAACGTCTTCGCTGCGCTCAGCAGCGTCGTGCGCCGCAACCGGGCACTCACGTTCATCACGGCGACCCCGAGCTGACGCGGAGCGAACGGTTCGCGGACGCGCTCGAGTGGTGCGCAGGGCGCAGATGGAGCTGGCGAGCGATGTTGCTCGCCTATCTCGCATATGTGAGTGTGCGCTCGCTGAACGACTACGAGTACTGGACGATCTTCGCGGGAATCACGCTCGGCGTGCACGAAGCCGGACACGTCATCTTCGGCCCCTTGGGTGAGCTGCTCGCGGTCGCCGGCGGCAGCATCACGCAGGTTGCAGCGCCGCTCATCGTCGCCTGGCTCTTTCTCCGCCAGCGCGAGTACTTCGGCATCAGCGTGGCATTCGCGTGGCTCTCCATGAGCTTGTGCAATCTCGCCACCTACGTAGGGGATGCACGCGCGCAGGATCTGCCCCTCGTGAGCATCGGCGATGGCGATCCGATCCACGATTGGCATTTTCT
>Ga0157370_10008476_pt1 | contig 11091 bp, 7 predicted proteins | sample C35metaG_FD_113463 | JGI IMG/M metagenome (GOLD analysis project Ga0157370, IMG submission 113463) | Corn rhizosphere microbial communities from Kellogg Biological Station, Michigan, USA - C3-5 metaG | ecosystem: Host-associated > Plants > Roots > Rhizosphere > Soil | place: USA: Michigan... | reverse complement strand
GCGATCATGACGCGCTGGCGCTGGCCGCCGGAAAGCTGGTGCGGGAAGTCACGGGTGCGCTGGAGCGGGCTGGGGATGCCAACCAGGCTGAACATTTCCACCACCCGTTTCATGGCCTCCGCCTTGGACAGTCCGCGGTGGAGCATGAGCGGTTCCGCCACCTGGTCTCCCACGGGAATGACGGGGTTCAGCGAGGTCATGGGGTCCTGGAAGATCATGCCGATGTCCCCGCCGCGGATTTCGCGCAGCCGCGGTTCCTCCAGCTGGACCAGGTCCTCGCCGTCGAAGAGGATTTCCCCGCCGGTGATGTGGCCGCCTGGCGGGAGCAGGCGCTCAATGGACATGGCCGTCATGGTCTTGCCGCTGCCGGACTCCCCCACCAGCCCCAGCGTTTCCCCGGCGTCCACATGCAGGCTGACGTGGTCGAGGGCATGCACCACGGACTTGCTCAGTGCGATGTCCGTACTCAGGTCCCTGATCTCCAGCAGTGCCATAATGCCTTCCCTTCCACATTTTCCGGGCCCAATTCCGTGCCGGGTTCCTTGCCAGGCACGACGCCGGCGGGCCGGGCGCCGCCGGCATGTTCCCTGGGGTTTTTTCTCAGCGCCGCTGCAGCCTCACCTCCACGGAGTCGCGCAGGCCGTCGCCCACCAGGTTGACGGCCACCACCACCACGATGATCAGGATCCCCGGAGGGTAAATGAGCCACCAGTAGTTGGTGAAGATGAAGGCCGTGCCGTTGCTGAGCATGCCGCCCCAGTCGGTGGCGGGCGGTGAAATGCCCAGGCCCAGGTACCCAAGGTAGGCGATGAGCAAAATGGCGTCCGCCACCTGGAACGTGGCGTTGACAATGACCGTGCCTATCACATTGGGCATGATGTGCCGGAGCACCGAGTGCCACGAGGAGCCGCCCATGACACGCACGGCCTGGACGTACTCGCGAACACGAAGCGTCAGGGACTCCCCGCGCACCAGGCGGGCGGGGACCAGCCACGCCGTGAGCCCCAGCACAAAGATCATGACCGGGATGCTGGGCCTGACGATGGTGACGATGAACAGCAGCAGAAACAGGATGGGGATGGAGAGGATCGCGTCCACCACGCGCATCATGACGGCGTCGACCAGGCCGCCGAAGAAGCCTGCGATGGCGCCCCACACCGTTCCGACAATGGTGGCGATGATGGCGGCTGCAAAGCCAATGGTCAAGGAAGCCTGCCCGCCCACCATGAGCCGGCCCAGCTGGTCATAGCCGGTTTCATCCGTGCCCAGCGGATGGCCGGGCCCCGGCGGGAGGTTGGTGGTCAACAGGTTCACGGTCACCTGGTCCGTGTGGTAAAAAAGCGGTCCCACGAAGCAGAACACCACCGCCAGGACCAGGACCACCATGCCGACGATGGCGAGCTTGTTTTGGATGAAGACCTCAAAGCCGAGCTGGAACATGCTTTTGGCCTGGCCGACGGGCAGCCCGGTGGGGGCGGCCGCTGCCGGTTCGGGTGGTGGCATTTCGCCGAGGGAATCCACCTGCGCCCTGCCTGGATCGCTCATAGCTTGACCCTCGGATCGATGATCGCCAAGGACACGTCAGCCAGCAGGTTGCCGGCCACCGTGGCGAAGGCGGTGATGATGACCACGCCCAGCTCCACCGGGTAGTCAGATGATTGGGCCGCCTGCCAAAACAGCAGGCCCATGCCGGGGAAGTTAAAAATCGATTCCGTCACCAGTGCCCCGGCAAAGAGCGCCGGGAGCGACAGCCCCAGCAAGGTGATGATGGGGATCAGCGCATTGCGAAGAACATGGTGGTACAGCACGCGCTGCGGCGAAGCCCCCTTGGCCTGGGCCGTTCGCACATAGTCCTGGTCAATGTTGTCCAGCACCGAGGAACGCATGTAGCGGGAGAACCCGGCTATGCTCAGCAGCGCCAGCGTGACAACGGGCAGGACCATGGCATCGAACTGCTCGAAGATGGGTCCCACCCCGTTTGATTGCGGCGCTTCCGGCGGGAACCAGCCCAGGTTCTGGGAAAAGACCTCGATCATGATGATGCCGATGAAGAATGTGGGCGCCGCATAGAAAATGAAGGAAAGGCCGGTGGCGACGTAATCAAAGGTGCGGTTGCGCCTGACGGCCTGGTAAATGCCCAGGGGGACGGCCACGACCACCGTCAGGACCAGGGACAGCAGGCTCAGGACGATGGTTTTGGGCAGCCGCTGCGCAAGCAGCGAACTGACGGACTGGTTGAGCTTGATGGAAAAGCCGAAATTGCCCGTAAACCACTCGCCCAGCTGCCTGAAGTACTGGATCAGCAGGGGTTGGTCGTAGCCGTTCGCAGTGTTGAACTGGGCCACCTGGAGCGCGGTCGCCCGCGGCCCCAGGATGGCCCGTGCCGCCCCGCCGGGCAGCTGGTGCAGCAAGATGAAGACAATGACCGTCACCACCAGGACCACCAGGATGGACTGGGCCAGGCGGCGCAGTATGTAGCCAATCATGATGCCGTGCACCAGCTGTTCAGTAGTGCCATTCCTCGGGGTTGATGGCGCTGTACGGGTTTTGCACCGTTGCGCCCTGGAGCCCGTTGGCCACCTCGGTGAGGCTGTAGGTGTAGTTTGGCTGCCAAATGACCGGCAGGTCCTTCGCCAGGGCATCCTCGTAGGCCTGCATCACGGCCGTGCCACTTTGGGTGGTGGTGTCGATGATGAGCTTGTCGATGGCCGGGTTGGTGTAGCTGCCGCTGTTGGAGCCGGCACCCGTCTCCCAGAGGACTTCGCCTGTCGGGTAGTAGTCAGGTGCGTACACCCAGCCGCCACCCCAGTTGCCCATCTGCCACGTGCAGGTCTTGCCCGAGCAGGGGATCGCTGTTCCGGTCACCGTGTTGAACGGGGCCGGGGTGATGTTCAAGGTGATGCCAACCTGGGCTGCATTCGACTTTAGCGACTGCATGGCCGTAGTGATGGTCTGCTGGCCGCTTGCATACTGCAGGTTGAAGTCCAGCTTTGCCCCTGCCGCAATTCCGGGACCGCAGTCACCGGCCGCCGTTCCCGGCTTGGCACAAACGCTGGTGCCTCCGGCATTGACGGTCCAGCCGTTGTCCGTGAGGTACTTCTTTGCCGCGGCAATGCTGAACGGATAGGGATTGTTCTTCTCGGTTTGTGAGATCAACGGGCTGTCCGGGTAGAGCGGCACCGGGCCCGTGGTTTGCACGCCATAGTTCTTGGCTGCGGAACTGAGCACCCCGGGCTGGTCAACCACTGACTGCAGTGCCTGCCGGAAGTAGAGCTGCTTGAAGATCGGCCCCACTGTCGGGTTGTTGAAATTGATCGGGAAGTAGTTGACGCCGTAGAGAAACCACGGTGCCAGCTGGTAGTTTGCGCTCAACGGGTTTGGCCCCGCTTCCGCCGGTCCCGTGGTGGCAGACTTGGCGGCCGCCAGGTCCTGGGTCGGAAGGTAACCAACATCGATGGTGTTGCCTCCGCGCAAAACCTGGAATTCGGCGTCGTCCGTGGTGAAGGGGACCTCAATGAATTGCTTGAGGCTGGCCTTCACCGGCCCGGAATAGGTGGGGTTCGGAACAAACGTGATGTTGCCGTCGGCATTGAACTTGGACAGCTTCCACGGCCCGTCCACCACCTGCCACAGCGGGTTGGTGGCGTAGGTGGGCAGGTCCTTGGACTGGGCCACCAGGTACGCATAGACGGCGGCGCAGCCGGATTCGTTCGTGGCACAGTCGCCCTTGGTGCCGGCGGCCGTCATGTCCCAGGCATCCGGCATGGGCGTGATGGTGCTCAGCTGGTTGTAGAGGAACCACTGCTGGCTGTAGGCCTTGTCAGTGGTGAACACCACCGTCTTCGGATCCGGCGTGGACACGGAGACGATGTTGTCCGGGAACTGGCCGGGCGTGTAGGCGGCGTAATTCTTCTTTTCCGCCTTCAGCATGTTGTACCAGAACATCACGTTTTGGGCCGTGAGGCTGGTGCCGTCGGACCATTTGTAGTCCTTCAGCTTGATCGTGACCGTCTTCCCGCCGTTGCTGTAGACGGGCTCGGCGGCCAGGCTGAGCGAGTCGCTGACCTCCGCCTTGCCGTTGTTGCCAAACCAGTACATTGGCCGGAACAACAGGTACTGCAGGTCAGATGAATTGGAAACCGAAAAATTGGCAAGTGGCGAAAAAGGCCAAATCCAATTCGGCACCGTGTTTGGTGGATCGGCAAAGGTTGCCGTGTCAGCAGATTTCCCTGGGGCATTTCCTGAGGCCGTAGTCGCCGTCGGGGAACCATTTCCCGAAGAGCAACCGGTCAATGCCAGCAAAACCACTGCAATGCTTCCAAAAATCCGGAAGGTCTTCTTCCGAATCCCCCCATGAGTCCGCAATTTTTTCATGATGCGCCTCCTGGCTGGAGCCGCGGCGGCAGATCTGTTTGGTCCTCACGCAGCTCCTAGGCTGGATTCTAGACCCACATTCCCGGGAAAGTCTGGGTACCTTCAAAAATTCCGGCAGCCCTGCTATTTCCCCAGGAACTTCTCAAAGCCCTTGGGCAGGTTCAAGCTGGCCGGGTCGAAGTCCTCGTTGGCCGCCCCGAACGCAGCGCCCGTGGGAAGGGATTTGGGCGCATTGGCCCTTTCCTCGGCGGCGCGGAGTTCAGCGGCTGCCTTGGCGGGATTTCCGGATCGGGCCTTCTTCTTGGGTGCCTGCTTGCCCTTGCGGGACCCCTTGAAGCCGCCGGGGCCGGCCATGCCCGGCATGCCGGGGATGCCGCCGCCCTGGGCCATCTTCTTCATCATTTTCTGTGCCTGGCCAAAACGCTCCAGCAGGCCGTTGACTTCAGAGACGTGCACACCGGAGCCCTTGGCAATGCGGGCACGGCGGGAGCCGTTGATGATCTTTGGCGCCACGCGCTCGTGCGGGGTCATGGACCGGACAATGGCCTCAACGCGGTCGATCTCGCGCTCGTCAAAGTTTTCCAGCTGCTGGCGGATGTTTGCCGCGCCGGGCATCATCATCAGCATCTTCTTCATGGATCCCATTTTGCGGATCTGCTGCATCTGGGAGAGGAAGTCGTCCAGGGTGAAGTCTTCCTGGTCGGCGAACTTGCGCGCCATGCGCTCGGCTTCGCCCTTGTCCCAGTTCTTTTCCGCCTGCTCAATGAGCGTGAGCACGTCCCCCATGTCCAGGATGCGGCTGGCCATGCGGTCCGGGTGGAACAGCTCAAAGTCGTCCAGCGACTCACCCGTTGAGGCGAACATGACGGGCTTGCCCGTTATGGAGGCAACCGAGAGTGCCGCGCCGCCACGGGCGTCGCCGTCGAGCTTGGAAAGCACCACGCCGGTGAAGTTCACGCCCTCGTTGAAGGCCTGGGCCGTGGTGACGGCGTCCTGGCCGATCATGGCGTCAATGACGAACAGCACTTCGTCCGGGTTGATGGCGGCGCGGATGTCCGCGGCTTGCTTCATCAGCTCGGCGTCGATGCCGAGGCGCCCGGCGGTGTCAACAATGACCACGTCGTGCAGCTTGGACTTGGCCTCGGCCACGCCGGCCCGGGCCACGGCCACGGGATCGCCGGTGGCGGATTCAAATTCGCTGCTGACGCCGGGGTGCGGGGCGAACACGGGCACGCCGGCACGCTCGCCGTTGACCTGCAGCTGCTTGACGGCGTTGGGGCGCTGAAGGTCGGCGGCGACCAGCAGGGGGCTGTGGCCCTGGGCCTTGAGCCACTTGGACAGCTTTCCGGCCAACGTGGTCTTGCCCGCACCCTGGAGGCCAGCCAGCATGATGACGGTGGGCGGGTTCTTCGCCAGGTTGATGCGCCGGGTCTCCCCGCCCAGGATCGCCACCAGCTCCTCGTTGACGATCTTGACGATCTGCTGCGCGGGGTTCAGCGCCTCGTTGACCTCGGCCCCCAGGGCGCGTTCACGGACCTTGGCGGTGAATTCGCGCACCACCGGAACGGCAACGTCGGCGTCCAGCAGGGCGCGGCGGATCTCCCGCACCGTGGCGTCGACGTCGGCCTCGCTGAGCCGGCCCTTGCCGCGCAGGTTCTTGAAGGTTGCTGTCAACCGGTCAGATAGGGAGTTGAACACGCGCCGTGTACTTCTTTCGTCTGAGGAAATGCCATCACCCGCGCGGTTTGGCCAAGGGCGGCCAAACCGCTTGCTGCGGATGCGGCGTTCGAATTGCAGGATGAGAACGGCGGGCAGCCGGTGACGGCCGGCCCGCTCCCTTTCCTGTAGGACTCAACTATCAAGGGTATCAAGAGGCGGGGCCCGTGGGGGACACGGTTTTTCCCTTCCCGGCGGACGGGCGGCCAGCTGCACCCCTTCCGGAAATTTGCCCGCCGCGGCCGCGCCCGCCCTGATATTTTGACCCGGAAGTGACATGCTTGGGTTCGTGACGAAAACCACGCAGATCCCCAAAGTTGCCCCCGCCAAGCCCTCTGCCGCCACCGGCAGCGCCCCGCACGACGCCGGGTCCCCGGCTCACGCGCCCGGCTCGCCATCCGCTTCGGAGCGGATCAAGACCCTGGTCATCCTGGGAGCCTCCGGCGACCTGACGGGCCGGCTGCTGCTGCCCGGCGTCGGGCGCCTCATCGCTTCGGGGCGCGCCCCGGGCATCACGCTGGTGGGTGCCGGCAGTGACAACTGGACGGCCGAACAGTGGCAGGAGCGCCTGGCCGGCAGCTTCGCCGACGCCCTTGCGCCGGGAGGGGATTCCACCCCCGAGGGCATCAAGGCCCTTGAGGCGGTGCAGTCCAACAGCAGCTACCACCAGCTCGATGTCACGGCCAAAGGCGAGTTGGGCGCCTTCCTGGCAACCGTGGAGGGTCCTGTGGCCCTGTACTTTGCACTCCCCCCGGCCATCAGCCAAAAGGCGTGCGAGGTGCTGAAAAAGAAGGAGCTCCCGGCCGGCACCCGGCTGGTCATGGAGAAGCCTTTCGGCTCCAGCGCCGCCTCCGCCCACGCCTTGAACGCCACGCTGGGCAAACTGGTGGCCGAAGACCACATCCACCGCGTGGACCACTTCCTGGGCAAGTCCACGGTGCTGAACATCATGGGGCTGCGGTTCGCCAACCGGCTGCTGGAACCGTTGTGGAACGGTGAGCACATTGAGAAGGTGGAAATTGTCTTTGACGAGGACCTGACCCTGGAAAACCGGGCCCGGTACTATGACCACGCCGGCGCCGGCAAGGACATGATCCAGAGCCACCTGCTGCAGATCATGGCCATCATGGCCATGGAGCCCCCCGCCACGCTGGGGCAGGAGGACGTGCGTTCCAGCATTGCCGCCGTGCTGCGGTGCAGCACCATCGGAAACTCCTACAAGCCGGACTTGGCGGACGCCACCCGACGGGCCCGCTACACGGCCGGGACCATCGGCGAGCGCCAGGTGCCCAACTATGTTGACGAGGAAGGTGTGGACCCGGCCAACGACACCGAGACCCTGGCCGAGGTGGAGGTCTACGTCAACAACTGGCGCTGGGCGGGAGTGCCGTTCATCCTGCGTTCCGGCAAGGCACTGGGCCGTGCCCGCAAGGAGGCCGTGGTGACGTACAAGCCGGTGCCGCACCTGCCTGCCGGCTTCACCGGTGTTGACTCCCCCACGCGCCTGCACATCGGCTTCGGGCCCGAGACTCTTACCCTTGACCTGGACGTCAACGGGCCGGGCGACCTCTTCACCCTTGACCGCGTGCAACTGGAAACCGCGTTGGCCAGCGACCCGCTCCTGCCTTACGGCGAAGTGCTCGAGGGTGTGCTCAGCGGGGACCCGCTGCTGTCTGTCCGCGGCGACACGGCCGAGGACTGCTGGCGGATTGTGGAGCCGGCGTTTGGCGCCTGGAAGGCCGGATCCGTGCCCATGGAGGAATACGCGGCCGGCTCCAACGGCCCGTCCGGCTGGGCCACGAGCAACGACTGACACCTGCGAGGGGTGAGACAACCGACGTGGTTATCTCAAACCTCGACGGGGCCGGCACCCAGTCACGACGACGCCGGCACCCGGGTGGGATTCACTACCCACCCGGGTGCCGGCGTCGTTCTTGGAAAAGCGGTCCGGGGAAACGATTTAGATCGCGGCGACGCCGCGTTCGCCGGTGCGGACGCGGACTGCCTCGTACACTTCCACCATCCACACCTTGCCGTCGCCGGCGTTGCCTGTGTTGGAGGTGGCCACGATGATGTCCATGAGGTCCCAGGCGCGTTCGTCGGAGGTGAGGACCTCGATGCGGACCTTGGCGTGGAGGTCCACGGTGTACTCGGCACCCCGGTAGATTTCCGTGTGGCCGCGCTGGCGCCCGTAGCCGTGGGCGCTGCTGACGGTCAGGCCCTGCACGCCGTAGCCTTCCAGGCCGCCGCGGACGTCGTCGAGCTGTTCGGGGCGGATGATGGCGGTGATGAGTTTCATGCGTCAACCTTGGATTCGGTGCGGGCGGGGGTTTCGTGCTGCCAGGCGGGGTTTTCCTCCAGCGGGTGGAAGCTGCCGGAGACGCGGCCGCCGAAGTCGTAGGCGGATTCGGCGTGGACGGAGATGTCGATGCCTGCGGACTCGTGGGCAGAGGAAATACGGAAGCCCATGGTCTTGTTGATGATCCAGCCGATGACGTAGGCCACGATGAAGGAGTACAGCATCACGGCGAAGGCACCGACGGCCTGCTTGCCGAGCAGTTCCAGGCCGCCCCCGTAGAACAGCCCCTGGCCGGCAGCCGGGGAGTTGGGGTCCGCGGCCAGGCCGATGAAGAGGGTGCCGATGATGCCGCCCACCAGGTGGACGCCCACCACGTCGAGCGAGTCGTCGAAGCCGAGGCGGAACTTCAGGCCCACAGCCATGGCGCACACCACGCCGGCCAGCAGTCCCAGGGCCATGGCCCACATGGGGGTGATGGCGGAGCACGCGGGGGTGATGGCGACAAGCCCGGCGACGGCGCCTGAGGCGGCACCAAGCGAGGTGGCGTGGCCGTCGCGGAGCCGTTCCACCAGGAGCCAGCCGAGGGTGGCGGCACACGGTGCGGCGAGCGTGTTGATCCAGGCATACCCGGCCACGCCGTTGGCGCCCAGGGCGGAGCCGGCGTTGAAGCCGAACCAGCCGAACCAGAGCAGGCCGGCGCCGAGCATCACGAACGGCATGTTGTGGGGGCGGTGGCTCGGGTCCTTGCCGAAGCCCTTGCGCTTGCCCAGGATCAGGCACAGTGCCAGGGCCGCCGCGCCGGCGTTGATGTGGACGGCCGTGCCGCCGGCAAAGTCGATGACGCCCAGGCCCTGGCCCAGCCAGCCGCCGGTGTTGTTGCCGTTGGCGTCCTTGTTCAAGTCAAAGACCCAGTGCGCCACCGGGAAGTAGACCACGGTGACCCAGATGGCCGCGAACACCATCCACGCGCCGAACTTGGCCCGGTCCGCGATGGCGCCGCTGATGAGGGCGACGGTGATGATGGCGAAAACGGCCTGGAATCCCACGAAGGCAATTTCCGGGATGGTGCCCACCAGCGGCATGGTCTTGCCGGTGTCCAGGACCCCTTGCAGGCCCAGCTTGGCCAGCGGGTTGCCGAGCAGCCCGCCGCCAACGTCCTTGCCGAAGGCTGCCGAGTAGCCAAACAGCACCCAGAGGACGCCGACGACGGCAATGGCCCCGAAACTCATCATCATCATGTTCAGCACGCCCTTGGCCCGGGTCATGCCGCCGTAAAAGAATGCCAGGCCCGGTGTCATCAGCAGCACTAGTGCTGCCGAAACCAGGACCCACGCTGTGTCGCCAGTATTCATGGCTCTGCCGGCCTTTCGTTGCAAGTGAGGTTTTTGCGGTGCCGCGTCGTCGGGGCTGGTGCAAGGAGGACACTTACAACTGTGCCGCCGGAGTGTTTCGGCATGGGGCGGCAATAATTTCGTTTAAGTTACAAAAGGCGGCAACAGGTTAAATCCTGTCGCCGCCTTTGTTTCCGGCATGTTACGGGCCGGGCCGCACACCGCTAGGACAGCAGCGCGTCCACGAAGTTTTCCGCGTCAAAGGGCGCCAGGTCGTCGGCACCCTCGCCGAGGCCGATGAGCTTGACCGGCACGCCCAGCGTTTTCTGGATGGCCACGACAATGCCACCCTTCGCCGTGCCGTCCAGCTTGGTCAGGACGATGCCGGTGATGTTCACGACGTCGGAAAACACTTTCGCCTGGCTCAGCCCGTTCTGCCCCGTGGTGGCATCAAGCACCAGCAACACCTCATCCACGGTGGCCTGCTTTTCAATGACGCGCTTGACCTTGCCGAGCTCGTCCATCAGGCCCACCTTGTTTTGAAGGCGCCCGGCGGTGTCCACCATGACCACGTCCACCTCCTGCTCAATCCCGGCCTTCACCGCTTCAAAGGCGATGGAGGCAGGGTCCGCACCATCGACGTCGGACTTCACCGTGGGCACGCCCACACGGGCACCCCAGGTGGCCAGCTGCTCGGCGGCCGCGGCGCGGAAAGTGTCCGCCGCGCCCAGCAGCACGTCCTTGTCCTCGGCCACCAGTACGCGGGCCAGCTTGCCCACCGTGGTGGTCTTGCCGACGCCGTTGACGCCAACCACCATGAGCACCGCGGGGCGACCGTCATGGCGGCCAATGTTCAGGCTGCGGTCCATGGTGGGGTCCACGAGCTTGATGAGTTCCTCGCGGAGCATCGCCTGGACGTGCTCCGGGCTGCGCACGCCCAAAACCTTCACGCGCTCGCGCAGGGTGTCCACCAGGTCCATGGTGGAGTCGGTGCCTATGTCCGCCAGCAGCAGCGTTTCCTCGACCTCTTCCCACACGCTTTCATCAATCGTGTCGCGGGACAGCAGCGCCAGCAGCCCCTTGCCCAGGGCGTTGTTCGACTTCGACAGGCGCGCGCGCAGCCGCACCAGCCGGCCCTCCACGGGCAGCGGCTTTTCCAGGGCCGGGGCGGCCGGGGCGGCCGGTTCGGCCGTGTCCACGCCCTGCGCTTCCAGGCCGGACGTTTCCATGCCCGACGGCGGCGCCTGGGCGCCCGGGCGGTCCTCCAGCAGGGTGCCGGTTCCGGCCGAATCGACGGGGGCGGGGTCGTTGTCGTCGCGCGGCCCCGTGTAGTTTTGGGTGTTCTTCCGGGCCTTCAAGAAGACAGGGATG
>Ga0157370_10008474_pt1 | contig 11092 bp, 8 predicted proteins | sample C35metaG_FD_113463 | JGI IMG/M metagenome (GOLD analysis project Ga0157370, IMG submission 113463) | Corn rhizosphere microbial communities from Kellogg Biological Station, Michigan, USA - C3-5 metaG | ecosystem: Host-associated > Plants > Roots > Rhizosphere > Soil | place: USA: Michigan... | reverse complement strand
TTCAATCCAGCGACCGGCGAAGCGTTCAGCACCGGCGCCAACGGAACGCTGACGGTGGTCAAGGAACGGAGTCCGACGGCGTTCGCGGTCGAAGAGGACCTGCCAACGATGAACGGCGCGCGCACGATCACGCTGGACACGAAGACGAATCGCATTTTCACGATCAGCCTCGAGCGCACCCCGCCCCCGGCGGGCGCCGAGCCGGGAAGCCGGGCCTCGTTCGGGACGCCGGTGCCGGGCTCGTTCACGATCCTCATGATCGGCCGTTAGGCATTCGGTGAACGAGACGGCATCGGACGCGCCGCGCTCCCGGTACGCCGCGCTGGCCGCGTCGGCGTTCGCGTTCGTCGTGGTGATGGGCATCGTCAACCTGTTCGCCGACATCACGTACGAGGGCGGCGGCAGCATCAACGGCCCCTTCATGGGATCGTTAGGCGCGGGCGCCGCCGCCATCAGCATCGTCGCCGGGCTCGGCGAGTTCCTGGGGTACAGCCTGCGCGCCGTGTCCGGTTGGGCGGCGGACCGGACCGGCAAGTACTGGGCGCTCACGTTCGTCGGCTACGGCATCAACCTGTTCGCCGTGCCGGCCATGGCGTTCGCCGGCAACTGGGAAATCGCCGGCGTGCTCATCCTGACCGAGCGCATCGGTCGAGCGATCCGCAAGCCGACCGTCGGCGCGATGCTGTCGTACTCCACCGGCGCGCTGGGCCGCGGGTGGGTGTACGGGCTCAACTCGGCGCTCGATGAAACCGGGGCCACGATCGGACCGATCATTCTCGCGATCGCGCTGTCGCGCGGACTCGGGTATCGCCAGGGCTACGCCCTGCTCTTCATCTCGGCCGCGTGCGCGATCGCCGCGTTGGTGGTGGCGCGCGTCATTTTTCCGGTGCCATCGCGGCTCGAGACCGACAGCGACCGGCGGGCGGCGCCGGCAGGCTTCACGCCGTCGTTCTGGCTGTTCATGCTGGCCGCGGGATGCTTCGGCGCCGGCCTCATGAGCTTCGAGTTCATCTCGTTCCATCTGGCGAGCCGGCACGTGGTGTCGCTCGGCTGGATCCCGCTCTTCCTCGCCATTTCGACCGGCGTGGGCGTGTTCGTCAACCTTGCGTTAGGCAAGCTGTACGACCGCGCCGGCCTGCGCGTCGTGCTCGTGGCGGTGTTCGTGAGCTCCCTGTTTTCGCCGCTCGTGTTCCTGGGCGGTTTCGGCGCCGCGCTCGTCGGCCTCGTCCTCTGGGGTGTCGGCTACGCGACCCAGGACACGCTGCTCAAGGCCGTGCTCGCCGGCATGCTACCCGAGGGGAAGCGCAATCTCGCGTTCGGGTTGTTCTACACCGGCTACGGCGTCGGCTGGCTGATCGGCAGCGTCGTGACCGGGCTGTTGTATCGCAGCTCGATCCCCGCCGTCATCGTGTTCGCGATGGCAGTGCAGCTCGTGTCGATTCCAATTTTCATCCAGGCGGACAAAAGGCGGAGACTGCCGGACACTGCCTGACACGGTGCGCGTTTGTCCGGCAGTGTCCGGCAGTATCATAGCTTGCTCCGCCTTTCGCTTTTGTCCGTTAGTGTCAGAGCTTGGTCCGTCTTTTAGCCGCCGCGCAACACGTCCATCGGTTCGAACGCTGCGGCACGGCGCGCCGGGACGTAGCTCGCCACCAGCGCCACGCCGCAGAGCACCACGAGCACCGTCGCGAACGCGATCGGATCGGTGGGACTCACCTGATAGAGGAGCCGCTTGAGGACGCGCGTGGCCGCCAGCGCCGCCACACCGCCGATAATCGCGCCCACCAGCGACAACGTCACGCCCTGCTTCAACACCAGGTGCACGATCTGCGGCGCCGAGGCGCCCAACGCGACGCGAATGCTGATCTCGCGCCCGCGTTGGGCGACGAGATACGAGATCACGCTGTAGACACCGAGCGTTGCCAGCAGCAGCGCGACCGCCCCGAAGATGCCCACGAGGAGCAGCATGAATCGCTGGCTGTCCACCGACCGGCCGATGATGTCCTCGACGGTGAGAAACCGCATCGGCACATCGGCGCGCACCTGCGGGAACGCGCGCCGCGCCGCGGCAATCGCCCCGGCTTCGTTGGTTGCCGCCATGATCACGAACATCTCGTTGCTGTTGCCGGGACGCTGATCGAAGTCGACGTACACCGCGGGCAGAGGGTCGGCCGCCAGGTCCTGCTCGCGCGTATCGCCGACGATGCCGACGATCGTCATCGGCGTCAGGTCGCCGTCGATGTTGCCGAATTCGATCACCTTGCCCATGGCATCTCCGTTAGGCCACCGCTTGTGCGCCAGCGCCGCGTTGATCACGGCGACTTCCGGCCCGCCCGCGCGGTCGGTCGCATCGAACACCCGACCCGACAGTACCGGGATCCCCATCGCCTTGAAGTAGCCGCCGGTGGCCGTGCGATAGGTCGCGTAGCCGGTGCGCGCCTTGTCGTTGAACATCCCCTCGAGAGCGCTCGGCGCGAGCTTGATGCCCGCGTTGTCGAGCACCAGGAACTCGCCGTTGCTGCTGCCGTTCGAGAACGGCGGCGCATCGGAGATGCCGACGCTCGTCACGCCCGGAATGGCGAGCGCGCGCTCGGCGAGCTGCTGATAGTACACGGAGCGGCGGCCGATGTAATTCGTGTCGCGCGGCTCATCGAAGACGGTGCCGGCCACCACCATGCCGTGCGTGCGAAATCCCGGGTCGATGCTCATGAGGCCGACGAAGCTGCGCGCGAGCAGGCCGGCGCCGATGAGCAGCACCACCGTCATCGCGAGCTGCACGACGACGAGCGAGCCGCGCACGCGATAGCTCGCGCCACCGCCGCCTTGCGTGCGCTGCGACTGTGACAGCGCGGCGCGCAGATCGCCGGCGGTGCCGCGCCACGCGGCGACGAGTGCTAGCGCAACGGCCGTGGCCGCCGAAATGACGACGGCGAACACGAGCACGCGCCAATCGAGCGACAACTCACCCACGCGCGGGATCAACGCCGGACGCAGCACGAGCAGCATCTTCATTCCCGCGGCCGCGATCACCATGCCTCCCAGGCATCCCACCGCGGCCAGCAGCGACGTTTCGATCAGCAGCTGCTGCGCAATCCGCCCCCGCCCGGCGCCGATGGCCACGCGTACGGCGATTTCACTCTCGCGCACCGCCATGCGCGCGATGAGCAGGTTGGCAACGTTCGCGCACGCGATGAGCAGCAGCACGGCGGACGCGCCAAGGATGAGCAAGAGGAGGACTTTGACGCTGCCGATGATCTGATCGCGCAGTGGAATCGCCGTGCCGTCCAGCGTCCACGTCGCATCGCCGACTGCCGCGTGCAAGCGGCGCAGCACCATCGAAACGTCGCGTGTCGCGGCCTCGGTCGTGACGCCGTCTTTCACGCGCGCGATGACGTTCCAGTTGTGCGCCGTGTAGCTGGTGGCTTCGCCGAACGGCTCGCGCGGATACCAGGCATCGGTGCCGGCGGGAAATTCCTTGCCGGCCGGCAGCACGCCGATGATCGTGATCGGCGTTTCGCCGCTCTTGATGATGGTACCGATCACTGACTCCGATCCGCCAAAGAGCCGCATCCAGAGGCCATGGCTGATCAGGATCACCATGGGCGAACCCTTCTGTTGGTCTTCCGGCGCAAACGATCGACCGAGCTCGGGGCGGACGTTCAGCACGCGAAAAAACTCTTTCGACACCCCGGCCGCGGTCACACGCGTCGCGGTGCCGTTCGTGGAGAACGACATGTCGCCGGTGTTGTATTCCGCCGCCGCGCTCAGCGTATGGTTTTCGGCGAGGAGATGGTCGAACGTCGGATCTGCGAAGTGCAGATGGCGCCCGTTGGCGTCGATGCCCCACAGTTGGACCAGCTGCTGCGGATCGGAGAACGGCAGCGGTTTGAGCACGACCCCGTTGACGACGGAGAAGATCGCTGTCGTGGCGCCGACGCCCAACGCGAGCGTCAGGCTTGCAATGAGAGCGAACGCCGGGGACCGGCGCATCTGACGAAGCGCGAATCGCAGGTCCTGGGCGATGCTGGAAAGTCGTTCGCGAGCTTGCGCGCGTTGCATGTGCGGCACCTCCAAGGCGACGCAGTAGTCGTGCAGGTCCTGGACGTCTCCGAATTTCCGTTGGGCTTGAGCGATCGCGTCATCGTGGGACAGTCCCGCACGTTCGAGCGACTGGACGCGCATCGCGACATGGAAAGCCACCTCGTCCTCCAGGTCGCGCGTGATCTGCCCGCTCGACGCGGGCAGTCGGAACGCGCGGCGAACACCGGAGGGCACATGCATGATCAGCTCGACTCGATGATTCGGCCCACCGCGAGGGCGTACCGCTTCCAGGTCTCCGATTCGGAGCGGAGTCGCGCGCGGCCGCGCGTGGTGAGCGAGTAGTACTTCGCTCGGCGCTTGTTGTCCGAGAGTCCCCACTCCGAGGTGATGGCACCGCTTTCCTCGAGTCGGTGGAGCGCCTTGTAGAGTGCGGCATCCACGATCACGAGGTCGCCGCCGCCGCGGCGCTCGATCCATTCGGCGATGGCGTACCCGTGCATGGCGCCCCAGGAGAGGGTCTTGAGCACCAGCACATCGAGCGTGCCGTGCAGGAGGTCACTGGCGTCGCGAGGCATCGTTCGTCCACTAACGAGGTTGGGGCAACGATAGTTTCACCGCTCGCGGAACGCAATCGCTGGGCTGAACCCGGACGGGACAATGTCCCCCGCGACAGCATCAGAGAGTTTTTGCCTACTTTGTAGGCAAAAACTCCGCGATGCTCCGTCGAGCATGGCTGGGCTCGCGGATGCCCTATCGCTAGTCGGCGCGCATTGCGATCGCCGGGTCGGCCCGTGCGGCGCGCAGAGCCGGACCGAGAACCGCGGCGGCGGTCGCCGCCAGCTTTGAAGCTTCCCTTCGAGATGACGCTCCCGCAGGACGCGCCGAGACGGGATATGTTGAAAGACAACCGCGCCACGGCAGTCGGCGGCGCGCGAACACTTCGACCGGGATCGGACCATGCTCGGCACTCGCCCGTTAGGCACAAGCGGCCTCACCGTCTCCGCCATGGGCCTCGGCCTCATGGGCATGAGCTACGCCTACGGCACCACCGCCGATCGCGATGAACGAGAGTCCATCGCCACCATCCATCGCGCGATCGAGCTCGGCGTCACGTTCCTCGACACCGCGGAAGCGTACGGCCCGTACGAGAACGAGAAACTCCTGGCCCGCGCGCTCAGATCGTTAGGCGGAGACGCGCGCGACCGCGTGGTGATCGCCACCAAGTTCGGCTTCACCTTTGGCGACGGCGCGATCAATGGCGTGAACAGCCGGCCCGCGCACATCCGCCAGGTCGTCGACGCGTCGCTAGAGCGCTTGCACACCGACCGCATCGACCTGCTCTATCAGCACCGCGTCGATCCTGCGGTGCCGATCGAGGACGTCGTCGGCACGATGGCCGAGCTCATTCGTGCCGGCAAGGTGCGCTTCCTCGGCCTGTCGGAAGCGGGCGAGTCGACGATTCGTCGTGCGCATGCGGTCCACCCGATTGCCGCGCTGCAGAGCGAATACTCGCTCTGGGAACGCAACCTCGAGCCCAAGCTCATTCCCCTGCTCCGCGAGTTGGGCATCGGACTCGTCGCGTTCGCGCCGCTGGGCCGCGGATTCCTCACTGGACACGTCCAGCGCGCCGAAGAGTATCCGCAGGGCGACTACCGCCGCGGCGATCCGCGCTACCAGGGCGCCAACTTCGATGCGAACATGCGCGCCGCGGCCGCCGTACGCGAGGTGGCCTCCCGAAAGGGGGCGACACCTGCGCAGATCGCACTGGCGTGGCTGCTGTCGCGCGGACCGGACATCGTGCCCATTCCCGGCACCAAGCGCCGCTCATACCTCGAAGAAAACGTCGCCGCGGCCGACATCCGCCTAACGTCCGACGACGTCGCGCAGCTCGAGCGCGCGCTCGCGCCGGGCCAGGTCGCCGGCCCGCGCTACGGCGTCGCGCAGATGGCGCAGATCGATCGGTAGTCGCTCAAGACGCTGAGCCTTGGGTCGCTGCATGGCTACGGCACGGTACTATCGCCTCACGGCGGCCGGCCGCAAACAACTCGGCGTCGAGTCGTCGGCATTCGCGCGCGCGATGCGCGCTTCGGCATCCGGACGCTCGGCCGCAGCCCAGCCTCGGATCTGCGGCAGGACTGAGCCCGCGACGGCTAACGTGCGCGAACGGCTATTCCGCCCGCATGGCCCGCGACGGGTCCACCGACATCGCTCGGCGCGCGGGAATGAACAACGCCGCGAAGGCGATCGCCGCGATCACACATGCCGCGAGCGCGTAGCTCAGCACGTCGATCGGCGCAACCTCGTAGAGCAGGGAGCCGAGCGTGCGCGAGAGAAGCGCGCCTGACGTCAACCCGATCGCCAGTCCCGCGAGCACCAGACGGCCGCCGTGGCCATACACCAACGCCAACACATCGCCACGCTGCGCACCAAGCGCCACCCGGACACCGATCTCGCGCGTCCGCTGAAAGACGCTGTACGACACGAGACCGTAGAGTCCCACCGCGGCCAACAGCAGCGCCAGCGCGGCGAAGGCCGCCAGTACTCTGCTCTGCACGCGCTGTCGCCAGAGCGACTGGTTCACGGCGTCGTCCATTGTCTTGACGTCGTACAGCGCCAGGCCGGGATCCAGGTCGTGCAGCGCGGCACGCATCGCCGGCACGATGGCATAGGGATTCGTTAGGCGCGTACGCACGACGAGCACCTGCGAGCGCGTCGGCAGCATCCGGTACGGCATGTACAGCGCCGGCCCCATCGGCTGCGGCAGGCGGTAGTGGCGGTAGTCGCGCACCACCCCAACGATCGTCACCCACGGCTGGCCGCTTTCGGGCGGCGCGAATCGCACGCGTTTGCCGATCGGATCTTCGTTTGGATACGCACGCCGGACGAAGCTCTCGTTCACGACCGCAACCGGCGCAAGCGTGTCGCGGTCGGCCGCGGCGAGCGCACGTCCTCGGACTAACGCAACGCCCAGCGCCGGGAAGAAGTCCGGAGACACCACCTGGAAATGCGACTCGAATTCTTCGTTGGGCCGCGCCGGCGGCCGACCGTCAAACCAGACGTCGCTCTGCACGTCCCATCCGCTGAACGGAATGCCCTGCGCCGACCCGACGACGCGTACACCAGGAATCGCGCGCACGCGTGCCTCGAGATTCGTGAACAACGCGATGCGCCGCGCACTCGTCTCGTAGCCCTGGTCGGGCAGTGTCACGCGCGCCGTGAGGATTCCGGCCCGATCGAACCCCAGGTCCGTGTGTGTGTAAGCGCGATAGCTGCGAACCAGCAGCGCGCCGCCGATCACCAGGACGGTCGAGATGGCGAGCTCGGCGACCACCAGGATCGAGCGGCCGCTCACGTGGGCGTCGCCACTGCCGCCCGTTCGTGCGCGCTCATCGCGTAGCGCGCGATTCACGTCCAGCTTCGTCACGCGCAGCGCCGGCACGACACCGCACAGCACCGCGGTCATGACAATCACGAGCGCCGAGGCGGCGAGCGCCCGCGCATCCACGGTGAAATCGAAATAGAACGGGACGCCGTTCGGAAACGCCAAGCGCGCCAACCGCACCGCCCAGATGCCGGCCACGGCGCCGGCGACGCCGCCCGCAACCGCGATGAGCGCGCTCTCCGTGAACAATTGCCTAACGAGATCGCCGCGCGCGGCGCCAAGCGCGGAGCGCAGCGCAAGCTCCCGGCCACGCGAGATGCCGCGCACGAGCGTCAAGTTCGCCACGTTGGCGCACGCGATCAGCAGCACGAACGCCACCGCGCCGAGAAACACGAACAGGGGGCGCCGGAAGTCTCCCGTGAGGTCCTCGCGCAGCGTCATCACCTCCGCTGCCCACCCGGTGTTCTCGTTGGGAAATTCGCGCTGCAGTTGGGCCGATACGCGCGCCAGGTCCGTCGTTGCCTGCTCGACGGTCACGCCGGGTCGCAGCCGGCCGATCGCACCCGCGTATTCGCGATTGTTGCGCGGTTCGATCGACGGCCCATCGGTCGCGAACGGTATCCAGAACTGGCCGACGTCCGGGAAGCTGAATCCGGGCGGCATCACGCCGGCGACGAGATGCGGCCGACCGTCCATCGAGATCGTACGTCCGACGATCGAGCTGTCGGCGCCGAAGCGCCGCTGCCAGAGTCCGTAGCCGAGCAGCACGACGTCTGACGATGCGAGGCGCTCCTCTTCCGGCCGGAATCCTCTGCCCAACATCGGCCGGACGCCTAACAGCGAGAAGAGATTCGCCGACACCGCGGCGCCGGACACGCGCTCGCTCTCGCCGGTCGTGATCGTGATCGTCGCCCAGGTCCAGATGCCTAACGCCGAGAGCGACCGGTTCTCGTCGCGCCAGGAGACGTAGTCCTTGTAAGAGACGTTCACGCGGTGATAGTCGTGCGACACGTTCTGCGCGTACACGGACACGAGCTGCCGCGCATTCGGATACGGCAGCGGCCGCACGAGCATCGCGTCGACGGCGGACAGGATCATCGTCGTCACGCCGACGCCGAGCGCGATGCAGACGATGGACGTGATCGCGAAACCCGGACTCTTCAGGATGGCGCGGAGCGCGACGCGCGCGTCGCGTGCCACAGCGGCGACGAGGTCGCGCGCACTCTGCCGGCGCTCGTACGCACGCTCCATTCGCACGGCCTCATCGCGCACACTGGAGACCTGGCCAAAGCGTTGCATGGCGCGCTCGCGTGCGGCGATGGGGTCCAACCCTGCCGCGACGTACTCGGCGACGCGACGCTCGAGGTGATACGCGATCTCATCGTCGATGTCGCGCTCCACACCGCGCGACATCAGGCGCGCACGCCAGCCGCGTCGATGCGATCGGTCGTCTCGCCGCATCGGTTCTTCGTTAGACCGGATTGGCCGGCGCCGAGAGCGCCGCGAACACCGCGGTCGCGTACCGCGTCCAGGTGTCGCGCTCGACGCGCAGTTGCGCCCGGCCTTGCGCGGTGAGCTCGTAGTAGCAGGCGCGTCGTCCGTTGTCCGAGACGCCCCACGACGGTCGCACCCACCCCTTGCTCCGCAGCCGGTGCAGCGCGGGATAGAGCGTGCCTTCGCCGACGTTCAGCACGTCGCCGGTTGCGCGCTCGATCCAGCGCGCAACGTCGTAGCCGTGGCTCGGTCCCCACGACAGCGCTTTGAGCACGAGGACGTCGAGGGTGCCGCGGAGAATGTCGATCGATGCGGGCAGAGGGCACTCCCATTTGGTTTCGATGGATAGGATGCGAGGCCTTCCATCGAAGCGCAAGGGGGCGGTCAGCCCGTGCGGTGGCACGCCCTGACGGTCTTTCGGTTAGGCGCCGAGTGTGATGAGGCCGAGCCGGCCTGTCCCGCTGAGGGCGAGCCAGAGGCGGCCGCGCGCCGCGTCGAGCGCCATGTTGCGGACGACGGCACCCTTGGTCGGAATCGCGACCACCTCGGCGACGCGATCGGCGTTCGGGTCGAACACGATCACCTGATTCGTCCCCGCCTCGTCGTACCAGAGATGGCCGTCCGGCGCGATGGCGATGCCGTAGGGGCCGGCTTCCTTTCCGCCGGGCGTCGCGAACTCCCGCACGTTGCCCGTGGCCGGATCCAGCACGCCTAACTTGTGCTGCACGTAGTCGGTGAACCACACACGACCTGTCGCGTCGACGACCAGCCGCCGCGGACGCGCGCCGGCATCGGGCAGCGTGAACTCGCGCAATGCGCCGCTCGATGGATCGATGCGGCCGATGACGTTCGTGCCGAACAAGGCCATCCAGAGACCGCCATCGTGGCCGGCCACGAGACCGTACGGCAGCGCATGCGGCGTCGCAAGCGGAAAGATGCGCACGTGGCCCGTTGCCGGATCGAGCTCGCCGTACAGATTCGAGCCTTGCGCCGTGAACCAGATCTTGCCGTCGTGAAAGAGCGGCGTATGCGGATCGCGCGCACGGGCGGGCAACACGTATTCACGAATCTTGCCCGTCGCGGGGTCCAGCCTGCCTAACCGGCCGGCGGCGTTCGCCGTGTACCACACGGCCCCGTCGGGCGCAACGATGATGCCGTGCGGGCCCGATCGCGGCGTCGGCGTCGGGTAGTCCGTGATCCTGCCCGTCGACGGATCGAGCCGCCCGATGACGCTGTTGGCCATGTCCGTGTACCACACGATGCCATCGGCGCCGACCGCGGGGTCGTGCGGGAATGCGTTAGGCCGGGGGATGGCGTACTCGGTGATGCGGTGCGCGGGCGGGAGCGGCAGCGGGCGCGCGGCGGCGAGACCAAGAGTGAGCGTCGTGACTGCAACGATCGGCGACGTGAAGCGAAGCGAGCGGCGCATCGGGGAACCCTCCGCGGGCGAGCGAAGCGAAGGCACAAAGATCGTGCCCGTGCCGGTGATACGCGCAAACGAAGCAAATGCTTACATCAACTATCTCCGCAACCCGGCCGCATGCGCAAGAAGGTGAGCGCGACGCAGATGTTTTGTGTCACGCTCGTGCGCGCCGCGTCAAAGTTTGCGCCGCACCGCTTGCATTTCCGGCCGGCGCTGGTGAGCATGAGGGTCCACGATCATTTGCAGGAGGGACACATGGCCAAGGCGAAGAGAACGGTACCCGAGGGGTATCACACCGTCACGCCGCATCTCACCATGGCGAACGCGGCCCAGGCGATCGAATGGTACAAGAAAGCGCTCGGCGCCGAGGAGGTGGCGCGCGCGGTGGGGCCGGACGGCAAAGTGCTGCACGCGCAGATTCGCATTGGCGATTCTGCGATCATGCTCAACGATGACATGATGGGCGGCAACACGACGAAAGATCACAACGGCTCGCCGGTGTCGATCTGGCTGTACGTCGACGACTGCGACACGCTATTCAATCGCGCGCTCAAGGCAGGCGCCAAGGTTGCGCCCGGCGGCATGGGAGAAATGGCGGATCAATTCTGGGGAGATCGCTGCGGCATGATCGTGGATCCCGAGGGTTATTGGTGGACGATCGCGACCCACAAGGAAGATCTGACCCCGGAGGAAATGAAGACGCGCACCGAGGAGTTCATGCGGCAGATGGCCGGCGCGCATTAGCCGACTCC
>Ga0157370_10008473_pt1 | contig 11092 bp, 7 predicted proteins | sample C35metaG_FD_113463 | JGI IMG/M metagenome (GOLD analysis project Ga0157370, IMG submission 113463) | Corn rhizosphere microbial communities from Kellogg Biological Station, Michigan, USA - C3-5 metaG | ecosystem: Host-associated > Plants > Roots > Rhizosphere > Soil | place: USA: Michigan... | reverse complement strand
GATCGAACGCAAGCTCGCCTACCTCGCGCATCTGAAGACCGCACCGGATCAGACCCTGCTGGTCAGCGCCTGCGACAAACTGCACAACGCCCGCGCCATCGTGCAGGACCTGGAAGACCCCGACGTCGGCATCGGCGTGTTCGATCGCTTCACCGGCGGCCGCGCCGGCACGCTCGGCTACTACCAGGCACTGGCGGAAATCTTTTCCGCGCGCAACGTACCGGCAGCCAAGGTGCTCGATGCGACGGTGGGGTGGATGCACGAGCTGGCGGGGGTGGGCTCGCGCGTAGCGCTTGCTGCCGCCACGATGGAGTGATCACCGGCTGACAACCGCGGTATTTGGGAAGGCCCCGCATCGCGAGGGTATTTCGCTTGCCGAAGCCGGTCGACGCAGTACAGACTTGGAGTTCTCCCACGTCGCCTCATGGCGGCGCACGGTAGTCGCCGTATTGCGATTGCCGGGATGTTGCGTGACTTTGCATTTCATTGGACCAAGATGGCGATCAAGAAATCCGAGCTCTATTCCTCCCTCTGGGCCAGCTGCGACGCCTTGCGCGGCGGCATGGATGCCAGCCAGTACAAGGACTATGTACTGGTGCTGCTGTTCATCAAGTACGTCAGCGACAAATACGCGGGTGTGCCGTTTGCGGCGATCACGGTGCCCAAGGGTGCCAGCTTCAAGGACATGGTGGCGCTCAAGGGCAAGAGCGATATCGGCGACCAGATCAACAAGAAGATCATCGCCCCGCTGAAGGCGGCCAACAAACTGTCCGAGATGCCGGACTTCAACGACGCCGGCAAGCTCGGCAGCGGCAAGGAGATGGTCGACAAGCTCACCGACCTGATCAGCATCTTCGAGAACAAGGCGCTGGATTTCTCGAAGAACCGCGCCGAGGGCGACGACATCCTCGGCGACGCCTACGAATACCTGATGCGCCACTTCGCCACCGAGAGCGGCAAGAGCAAGGGCCAGTTCTACACGCCGGCCGAAGTCAGCCGGATCATGGCGCAGGTGCTCGGCATCCGCGAGGCGAAAACCAGCAATGCCACCACCGTGTATGACCCCACATGTGGCTCGGGATCGCTGCTGCTGAAAGTGGCTGATGAAGCGCGTACCAAGCTGACCATCTACGGCCAGGAAAAAGACGCCACTACCGCCGGCCTGGCGCGCATGAACATGATCCTGCACGACAATGCCGAGGCGCAGATCGTGCAGGGCAACACGCTGGCCGACCCGAAATTCATGGACAAGGGTGCGTTGCGCACGTTCGACTACGTGGTCGCCAATCCGCCGTTCTCCGACAAGCGCTGGAGCACCGGCCTCGATCCGCTCAACGACCCGTTCGAGCGCTTTGCGTCATTCGGCACGCCGCCGGCCAAGCAGGGCGACTATGCCTACCTGCTGCACATCGTGCGTTCGCTCAAAAGTACCGGCAAGGGCGCGTGCATCCTGCCGCACGGCGTGCTGTTTCGTGGCAACGCCGAGGCCGAGATCCGCCGCAATCTGGTGCGCAAGGGCTACATCGCCGGCATCATCGGCCTGCCGGCCAATCTGTTCTACGGCACCGGCATTCCCGCCTGCATCGTGTTCGTCGACAAGCACGACGCGCATGCGCGCAAGGGCATCTTCATGATCAACGCCAGCAGCGGCTTCATGAAGGATGGCCCGAAGAACCGCCTGCGCTCGCGCGACGTGCACCAGATCGTCGACGTGTTCACGCGGCGGCTGGATATTCCGAAGTACTCGCGCATGGTGCCGTTCGCCGAGATCGAGAAGAACGACTACAACCTCAACCTGCCGCGTTACATCGACAGCCAGCAGGGCGAGGACCGGCAGGATATCGAAGGCCATCTCAAGGGCGGCATACCGCTAGCCGATGTCGATGCGCTGCAGCGTTACTGGGAGATTTGCCCCGACCTGCGCAAGGCCCTGTTCAAACGCAACCGTGCCGGCTACGTGGATCTCGCGGTGGACAAGGCGGCGATCAAGCCCGCTATCTACGAACACCCGCAGTTCGCCGCCTTCATCGACGGCATGAACACCCATTTCGATCGCTGGCGCAAGAAAAGTTCCGCCTCGCTAAAGGCGCTCAAGGCAGGCTGTCACCCCAAGGACGTGATCGCCGAGTTGTCGGAGAACCTGCTGGCGCACTACATCGGGCAACCGTTGATCAACGGCTACGACGTCTACCAGCATCTGATGGATTACTGGGCCGAGACGATGCAGGACGATCTGTACCTCGTTGCCGCGGACGGCTGGAAGGCCAGCACCTATCGCGTGATCGAGCAGAAGAAGAACAAGGACGGCAAAGTTACCAAGGAAGTGGATAAGGGCTGGGCCTGTGACCTGCTGCCGAAGTCGCTGATTGTGGCGCGCTACTTTGCTGCCAAGCAGGCCGCCATCGAGCAGTTGGCAGCCGATGCAGAGGCCATCGATGCACAGCTGACCGAGCTGGTAGAGGAGCACAGCGGCGAGGAAGCTGCCTTCAACGATTTCGGAAAGATCAACGCCAAGGAGGTGAAGGGGCGTCTCGATGAAATCGGTGACGATCGCGAATCTCGTGATGAGATCGCGGTGCTCAAGCAGTGGCAGAAGCTGGACCGCGAGAAGTCTGCCTTGAGGAAACAGCTCAAGGAAGCCGAGGCGGCACTGGATGCGGCGGCTTACGCGAAGTATCCGAAGCTTTCAGAGGCCCTGGTCAAGTCGTTGGCGGTGGATGACAAGTGGCTGGGTGCGCTGGACGCTGCCATTCATGGCGAGATGGATCGGATTAGCCAGGGGCTGACGCGGCGCGTGCGGGAATTAGCCGAGCGCTACGAAGCACGGTTGCCGCAGATCGTGGATCGATTGGCCAAGTTACAGGCCAAGGTAGACGGCCATCTTAAGCGGATGGGCTTTGCATGGAAGTGAAAGAAGCCCGCGCAACTTACGATGCACTGGTTACGGTATCGGCGGGATACAAACACACTGAGTTAGGTGTCATTCCTGAAGAGTGGGAGGTATGCGCAGTTCGTCAAAAAGGTGAAATCATCACCGGCAAAGCATTGGCGGTGAATGCTCCTGGAACGTTGCGGCCTTACCTTCGAACCAAGAACGTCTTTGATGGACGAATCGACATTGATGACGTGCTCAAAATGCCGATGACAGATGAACAGTTCGTGCAATTCCGAATTAAATCTGGTGACGTTCTCCTTAACGAAGGACAAAGTCTTGAGCTAGTTGGTCGGTGCGCCATTTATCAGGATGAGTTCACAGGTCCGTGTGCCATCCAGAATGCGCTTCTCCGGTTTAGGGCACGCGCAGGCGTCTCCGAAGTATTTGCATCGCATCTTTTCCGACACTGTCAACAAACCGGCGTGTTTGCTCGAATTGCACTGCAAACAACATCAATCGCACATCTCGGCGGTTTGCGCTTTGAGAAGCTACGCCTTGCGTGGCCAAAGAATGAGGTCGAGCAACGTGCCATCGCCGAGGCCTTGAGCGATGCGGATGCGCTGGTCGAATCGCTGGAACAGCTCATCGCCAAGAAGCGCCAGATCAAGCAAGGCACCACGCAGGCCTTGCTGACCGGCAGGCAGCGCCTCCCGGGCTTCGACGACAATTGGCGTCGCAAGGCTTTGAGCGAGCTGTTTGATTTCAGTGGAGGTTATTCCGCGTCGCGCGATCAACTTTCGGCGGACGGACATTGCTATCTGCACTACGGAGATATCCATACGTCATCGAAGTCATTCGTTGATGTCGGCGCAGAGAGTCAAGAACTGCCGAGGCTCGATATTTCGATCAGCAAGGTCAACGCCAATTCGCTGCTCAAGGACGGCGACGTAGTCTTCGTGGATGCGTCCGAAGATGATGAGGGAACGAGCAAGCACGTCGTCATCATCAATAAAGATAACGCACCCTTCATTTCCGGCCTCCATACGATTGTTGCCAAAAGTAAAACAGATGAGCTTGACCATGCGTTCCGACGCTATTGCTTCCAAACGCCTGACATCAAGCAGCAGTTCCGCTTCTTTGCTGTGGGTACGAAGGTTTCCGGCGTTAGCAAGTCCAATATTGGAAAGATCGAGCTTTCCGTTCCGCCAGTCGCTGAGCAGCGTGCCATCGCCACTATCCTCACCGACATGGAGACCGAACTCGCCGAACTGGAAACCCGCCTCGCCAAGACCCGCCAGCTCAAGCAGGGCATGATGCAGGAGCTGCTTACCGGAAGGATTCGCCTGGTATGAAAATCTCCACCATCCTCGATCACATCGACAGCGGGCACATGGCGCTGCCCGAGTTCCAGCGCGGCTACGTGTGGAATCGCGACCAGATCCGTGGCCTGTTTGACTCGCTGTATCGCCGTCATCCGGTGGGCGGGCTGCTGGTGTGGGTGACCGAGTCGAGTGGGGCTTCCCATAGGGGCGACGGCACGCTTGCGGTGGGTGTGGTGAAGCTGCTGCTGGATGGCCAGCAGCGGATGACCTCGCTGTACGGCGTGATGCGCGGCAAGCCGCCGCGGTTTTTTGATGGCAACAAGCAGGTGTTCGCCGGACTGCGCTTTCATCTGGACGAGCAGGCGTTTGCGTTTTATCAGCCGGTGAAGATGCGTGACGATCCGCTATGGGTCGACGTGACCGAGTTGATGAAGAAGGGCACGGCCGGCTTGGGCGAGTTCGTGACCCGGCTCAGCACGCAGCCGGAGCTGGCGTCGAAGATTGGCGAGTACGTGGCACGTCTCAGTCGCTTGCTGAGTGTGGCCGACATCGACCTGCACGTGGAGGAGGTGACCGGCGCGGACAAGACGCTGGATGTGGTGGTCGACATCTTCAACCGCGTCAACAGCGGCGGCACCAAGCTGTCCAAGGGCGATCTGGCGCTGGCGAAGATCTGCGCCGACTGGCCCGAGGCGCGCGACATGATGAAGGCTAAGCTCGCCGAATGGACCGCGGCGGGATACCACTTCAACCTCGACTGGCTGCTGCGCTCGGTGAACACGGTGCTGACCGGCGAGGCGAAGTTCCAGTTTCTGGATGGCAAGACCGCCGAGGAAGTGCAGAACGGCCTGAAGCGGGCGACCAAATACATCGACACCAGCCTGAACCTGATTGGGGGCCGGCTCGGGCTGGATCACGACCGGGTGTTCTTCGGCCGCTTCGGCGTGCCGGTGATCGTGCGCTATCTGGATCAGCACCCGGGCCAGATCAACGAAAAGGAGCGCGACAAGCTGCTGTTCTGGTTTGCCCAGGCGGGCATGTGGGGGCGTTTCTCCGGTTCCACCGAGTCGTTCATCGACCAGGACCTCGGCGCGCTGGAAGGCGCCGATGGCGGCCTGGACAAGCTGCTGGAGCAACTGCGCCTGTGGCACGGCGGGCTCAGTGTGGAGCCGGGCAACTTTACCGGTTCCAGCCTCGGCGCGCGTTTCTATCCGGTGCTCTATCTGCTGACGCGAATGGGCCAGGCGCGCGACTGGGGCACCGGGCTGGCGCTCAAATCCAGCCTGCTCGGCAAGATGAGCAAGCTGGAGGTGCATCACATCTTCCCCAAGGCGCAGCTCTACAAGAAGAGATTCATGCGCGCGGACGTAAACGCGCTGGCCAACTTCTGCTTCCTGACCAAGGACACCAACCTCAATATCAGTGACCGGCTGCCGGAGGAGTATTTTCCGGAGGTCGAGCAGGCGCACCCCGGCGCGCTGGCCTCGCAGTGGATTCCGATGGATCCGTTGCTGTGGAAGATCGAGAACTACCCGGCCTTTCTCGAGGCGCGCAGGGCGCTGCTCGCCGACGCGGTCAACCAGTGCATGACCGAGTTGTTGCATGGGGATACGCGCTGGATGGCCGGTCGGCCACTGACGGTGCCGGCCGCCGCCGCGGTCAGCGGTGGCATCGCGGACGAAGAGGAAGAACAACGGCTTGAAGAGCTGAACGGCTGGGTGGAGGCGCAAGGCCTACCGCGCGGCGAGCTGGCGTTTGATTTCTCCGACTCCGACACCGGCGAGCAGAAAGCAGTGTTCGACCTGGCCTGGCCCAGCGGCTTGCAGGAGGAGCTGAGCGAGCCCGTGGCGGTACTGCTGAACGAGAGCGCGGGAACGATCGCGCTTGCCAGCCAGGCGGGGTTTCGTTGTTTCACCGACGTTGGTGAGTTCCAGCAGTACGTGATGACCGAGGTGGTGGCGGAGGATGTGCCTGCGTGAGCAACCGCTACGATGCAGGGGACGCGCAAGGCGCCTATGAGCCGGGTTCCGGCGATCAGGTGCTGCGCAACAAGCTCGGTATCACCGACAGCGAAGAAATGGACGCCGTCGAATTGCTGTTGCTTGAACAGCTCTATCAGGCGGTGCTGGTCGAGGATTTGCCGGATCGGCGCTTGCGCGTGGCGGACCTGAAAACCTGGCACCGGCGCTGGTTGGGCAACGTCTACGGTTGGGCCGGCCAGGAGCGTTCCGTGAACATGGGCAAGGGTGATTTCCAGTTCGCCGCAGCGGCGCAGATCCCGCGCCTGCTGAGCGTATTCGAACGCGGCTGCCTCGCACGCTTCACCCCTTGCCACGACTTCAGCGATGACGCGCTGCTCGAAGCGATCGCGGTGACCCACGTGGAATTCATCCTGATCCATCCGTTTCGCGAGGGGAACGGACGGCTGTCGCGGCTGCTGGCGGACGTTATGTCGGTGCAGGCAGGTAAGGGACCGCTGGATTACAGTGCATGGGACGCGGACAAGGAGGGGTATTTCAAGGCGATCCACGCCGGCATGGCTGACGACTACTCGGCGATGCGGCAACTGGTGGCCTTGGCGCGCGCGGATTGAGCCAGGTTTTCAGCGGGCCAGCTTGATGTCGAAGAACTTGCCCGACTTGCTGTTGCGCAGTGTGCGCTCTAGCTGGCGGATGCTCTTGCCCGTCTCGATGGCCGTGGAGCTGGTCACCGCACGGGTGATCGCCTTCTGGCTCGGCGCTTTGGCAGCGCCTCGCGGTTTGGCAAGGGCGGTAGGCTTGGCAGGTTTCATGGCGTCCATTATACCGGGTAGCGTCGTGCTATTCAGCACGAAAAAACGGGAGGCTGGCGGCGTGGGATCCAGCTTGAGTACAGGGGCAGGGAATGAATGACATCAGCAAGCCGGAACGGGTCACCCAGAACCGCGTAATGGCGCTGTTCCGGGACGAGTTGAAGTATCACGGGCTCGGCGACTGGAGTGACCGCGACAACAATCGCCAGATCGAGGACGGCCTGCTGAGCGACTGGCTGACCCGGCGCGGCTGCTCCCCAGCACAAATCGGCGTGGCGCTGCACAAGTTGCACACCGAAGCGGACAACCCCAGCCGCACCCTGTACGAAAACAATCAGGCCGTCTATCAATTGCTCCGCTATGGCATACCGGTACAGACGCAGGTGGGACGCAACCATGAAACGGTGCACCTGATCGACTGGGCCGATCCCGAAGCCAATGATTTCGCCATCGCCGAGGAGGTCACGCTCAGAGGCGGCTTTGAGCGACGGCCGGATCTGGTGCTGTACATCAATGGCATCGCCGTCGCGGTCATCGAGCTGAAGAACAGTCGGGTCAGCATTGGCGATGGTATCCGCCAGTTGCTGTCCAACCAGCAGGCGGCGTTCAACGAGTGGTTTTTCAGCACGGTGCAGTTCGTGTTTGCCGGCAATGACTCGGAAGGTCTGCAGTACGGCACCATCAATACACCGGAGAAGTTCTTCCTGAAGTGGAAGGAAGACGAGGCCGACGACAGCCGCTACAAGCTGGACAAGTACCTGCTGAAGATGTGCCGCAAGGATCGGCTGATCGAGCTGATGCACGATTTCGTGCTGTTCGACGGCGGCATCAAGAAGGTGCCGCGAGTGCACCAGTATTTCGGCATCAAGGCCGCGCAGCGGCACGCCCACCAACGCAAGGGCGGCATCATCTGGCACACCCAGGGCAGCGGCAAGAGCATCGTGATGGTGCTGCTGGCCAAGTGGCTGCTGCAGGACAACCCACATGCCCGCGTGGTGGTGATCACCGATCGCGATGAGCTGGACAAGCAGATCGAGCGGGTGTTCCACGATGCGGGCGAGAAGATCTATCGCACCAGCAGCGGGCGCGACCTGATGCACCAGCTCGGTCAGGCCGCACCGCGCCTGCTGTGCTCGCTGGTGCACAAGTTCGGCCGGCGCGACGTGGACGACTTCGACCAGTTCATCGCCGACCTGCAGGGCCAGCCCAGTGCGACGGTAGGCGAAGTGTTCGTGTTCGTGGACGAGTGCCACCGCACGCAGAGCGGCAAGTTGCACAAGGTGATGGCGGCGATGATGCCGAACGCGGTGTTCGTCGGCTTCACCGGCACGCCGCTGCTGAAGAAGGACAAGCAGACCAGCCTGGAAGTGTTTGGCGGTTACATCCACACCTACAAGTTCAGCGAGGCGGTACAGGACGAGGTGGTGCTGGATCTGGTCTACGAGGCGCGGGATATCGACCAGAAGCTGGGCTCTCCCGAAAAGATCGACCAATGGTTCGAGGCCAAGACCAAGGGCCTGAACGACTGGCAGAAGGACGAGCTGAAGAAGACCTGGGGCACCTTGCAACGCGTGCTCAGCTCCCGCTCCCGCATGGAGCGGGTGGTCGAGGACATGGTGTTCGATTTCAGTGTGAAGCCGCGGCTTTCCAGCGAACGGGGCAATGCCATCCTGGTGGCGCGCAGCATTCTGGACGCCTGCAATTACTTCAACCTGTTCCAGCAGACGCCGCTGAAGGGTCGCTGCGCGGTGGTGACGTCGTACAACCCGCAGGCGAGGGACGTGACGCTGGAGGAAACCGGTGCCAACAACGACACCGACAAGCAGGTTATCTACAAGACCTATACCGATCTGCTGAAAGATGTGGAAGCGCAGCCGGGCAAGAGCAAGACGGAAACCTACGAGGATCGCGCCAAGAAGCTGTTCGTCGAGCAGCCATCCAACATGCGGCTGCTGATCGTGGTGGACAAGCTGCTGACCGGCTTCGATGCGCCGCCGTGCACGTATCTCTACATCGACAAGTCGATGCAGGATCACGGGCTGTTCCAGGCGATCTGCCGCACCAACCGGCTCGACGGCGACGACAAGGACTTCGGCTACATCGTCGACTACAAGGACTTGTTCAAGAAACTGGTGAACGAACAGGGCACCGGTGCGCTGCAGGTGTATTCGTCCGAGCTGGACCACAGTGCGGGCGGCGTCGACCCGGAAGTGCTGATGCAGGATCGCCTGGAGAAAGGCCGCGAGCGACTGGATGACGCGCTTGAGACGCTGGTGCTGTTGTGCGAGCCGGTCGAGCCACCGAAGGACGATCTGGACCACATCCGTTATTTCTGTGGCAATACGGAAATACCTGCCGACCTGAAAGAGCGCGAGCCACGCCGGGTGGCGCTGTACAAGGCGGCAGTGGCGTTGCTGCGCGCCTATGGCAATCTCGCGGACGACCTGTCCGGGGCGGGTTACGACGGCGGCGATATCAAACGCATCAAGGGTGACGTCAAACGCTTTACCGATCTTCGCGAAGTCATTCGCCGGGCCAGCGGCGAGACGCTGGACCTGAAGCCGTACGAGGCGGACATGCGCCACCTCATCGACACCTATATCGAGGCGAAGGCACCCCGAAAGATTTCTCCGTTCGACGATCTCGGGCTGCTGGATCTGATCGCCAGGAGCGGAATGGCCGAGGCAGTCAGCACGCTGCCCGAGGGCATCAAGGGCAACAAGGACGCGATAGCCGAAACCATCGAGAACAATGTCCGCAGCAAGATCATTCAGGAGCATCTGAACAATCCGGCGTACTACGCCAAGATGTCGGCGTTGCTGGACGAAGTGATCAAGTTCCGCAAGGAGCAGGCGGACAAGTACGAGGAGTATCTGAAGAAGATCGCCGACCTCGTCGGAAAGGTGCAGGCCGGTCATGCTGATGACATTCCGGAAGCGTTGAAACGCAGCGTGGGGTTGCGGGCGATCTACGACAACCTCGGGATGCCGCCGGCTCCAGCTGCAGCGACGAATCTCCAGGATGAGGCTGGCCCGTTGCCCATGCCCGATCCAAAGCTGAGACTGGCGGTGGACATCGACGAGGCGGTCAAGCGCGAGCGGCATGCGGACTGGCGCGGAAATGCAGCGCGCGAGAACCATATAAAGCGCGAAGCATTGTTGCCCTTGCTCAATAACGACGTGGCCGAAGCAGAGCGCATCTTCGACATCATCAAGCAGCAGTCGGAATACTGATGATCACCTGGCTCGACCTGGGCAGCATCCGTGTGGATGTGGTTCGGAAGAACATCAAGAACATTCATCTCGGCGTGTACCCACCGACCGGCAAGGTGCGCATTGCCGCGCCCGAGTGGATGGAGCTGGATGCGATCCGCCTGTTTGCCATCAACAAGTTGGCCTGGATCAGGCAGCAGCAGAAAAAGCTGCTTGCGCAGGAACGGGAAACGCCGCGCGAATATCTGGAGCGCGAAAGCCACTATGTCTGGGGGCGGCGTTACCTGTTGCAGATCGTCGAAGTGGAGGCGCGTCCCTCGGTCCGTCTGACGCACAGGCATCTGCGGTTGCAGGTTCGCCCCGGCACGGATGTGGAGAAGCGCGAGGTACTGCTGGCTGACTGGTACCGCGGCAATGTGAAGCTCGCTGTGCCGGGGTTGCTGGCGAAGTGGGAACCGATCATTGGCGCACGTGCCGAACACTTTTACGTGCAGCACATGAAAACGAAATGGGGTAGCTGTAATCCCATCGCGCGGAACATCCGACTCAATACCGAACTGGCCAAGAAACCGCCCGAGTGCCTCGAATACATCCTTGTTCACGAGCTCGTACATCTGCGCGAACCCACCCACAACGATCGATTCGTCGCGCTGATGAACAGGTTGATGCCCCACTGGCGCGATTGCCGCGACATGCTCAACCGCCTGCCGGTACGCAACGAACACTGGAGCTACTGACCTAAGCGGTCAGCTTTTTTCTCCTGTGCCTGACGAAGGAGCCCCCGCAAGCGGGGGCTCCTGGTTTCTACGCTGCTGCTGGCTCAGTGCTGTTGCGCGTTCGCACTGGCGCCGGCATCGCCGTCGGCTTGCGCCGAGGTGGAGATGCCGTCGCG
>Ga0157370_10008472_pt1 | contig 11092 bp, 8 predicted proteins | sample C35metaG_FD_113463 | JGI IMG/M metagenome (GOLD analysis project Ga0157370, IMG submission 113463) | Corn rhizosphere microbial communities from Kellogg Biological Station, Michigan, USA - C3-5 metaG | ecosystem: Host-associated > Plants > Roots > Rhizosphere > Soil | place: USA: Michigan... | reverse complement strand
CTGTCACTAATTTTAAGAATACACTTCCTGATCCTTTATCTGAGCTTGCTCAGCAAACGTTAAAAGACCCATATGTATTCGACTTCCTTACCTTGACTAAGCCATATCAAGAAAGGGGTATAGAACGACAATTGATTTCTCATATTACAAATTCTTGCTGGAGCTAGGAAAAGGATTTGCTTTTATTGGCCAGCAATATCATTCGGAAATTGGCGATACTGATTACTATTTGGATCTTCTTTTTTATCACACGAAATTAAAATGTTACGTTGTAATACAATAAAAAAATACAAAGTTCATACCTGAATATGCAGGTAAATTGAACTTTTTATTTATCAGCTGTGGATACTATTGTCAAACAAGATGATGACAAGCCTACTATTGGGATTTTATTGTGTAGGGATGAAAACAATTTTGAAACAGAATTTGCCTTAAGGGACATCAACAAGCCAATGGGCATAAGCGAATTTGAATTAACCGAAATATTACCAGACAACTTAAAATCGAATCTGCCCAGTATTGAAGAAATTGAGCAAGAGCTTAAAAAATTAGATTAATGGTCTCGGGTACTGATCCCTTTTATTTTTAAGTTTTTACTAAATATGAGTATTAAAAAAAATCAAAATACATTTAAATTTACAATGTTGATTTTGCAATAATTTGTTAGGACAATTGTGACAAAGAAAAAGTTTAAGAGGCCGAACATCAATTAATTTAGAGTATTAATAACTATAAGCGCCTTGGTACCTTTTTTTTAGGATTGTTATTTTTCTGCTATTACGAAATATAACCTCGTAAAAGACGTCATTCAAAAATTGATTTTGGATACAAACATAAAGGTTTTGGCTTCATTCCTCATGTTTTGCCAAGATACCTTTGCTTCACATTAATATAAAATAGAAGCATGTTATCACAAAACAAAATTGCAGTTGTAACCGGCGGAAGCCGTGGTCTCGGAAAAGATATGGTTCTAAGTCTTGCTAAAAGTGGACTTGACATAGTTTTTACGTACAATAATCAAAAAGAAGCAGCCGAGGATATTGTAAAACAAATTGAAGCCATCGGGAAAAAGGGAATCGCACTTAAGCTTGATGTTTCAGATTCTTCCGGATTCGATGAATTTACAAAAACTTTAATAGCCAAGTTGAGATCTGAGTTAAATACAGACAGATTTGATTTTTTAATCAATAATGCAGGGTTTATCCATTATGCTGAATTTGCAAATCTTACTGAGGATCAGTTTACAGAAATGGAAAATATTCATCTGAGAGGACCATTTTTCCTCACACAAAAACTGTTACCTCAAATCAATCGGTTCGGTGGTATTGTAAATGTATCTTCCGGTCTTACACGTTTTGTCACACCAGGTTTTGCAGCTTATGCAGCCTTGAAAAGTGCAATGGAAACCCTGACTAAATACCAGGCTCAAGAATTGGGAAAAAGAAATATCAGGGTTAACGCGATAGCGCCCGGAGCGATTGAAACCGACATTATGGGTGGTGCAGTTCGGGACAATAAGGAAATGAATCAACAATTAGCCGCTCAAACTGCATTGGGAAGAGTGGGTCTGCCTGAAGATATTGGTGGAGTTGTTACTTTTTTATGCAGTGATGCTGCACGCTGGATCAATGCCCAGAGAATTGAAATTTCAGGAGGTTCTAATCTTTAATGCCAGGTTCAAATGGAAAATCAAGAGAATGCTTTTGTAAAAGCATTGACGAAAGACGAAATAGATACAATCCGTAAATTTTACGGTTCGTTCAAGATGAAAAATCCGGAAGTATTAGATGAAATCTGTTTGCAAGACTGGAAAGATATCCCACTGGCACCAGGTCAGAAAAACGGCCCTGAAGGTTTAAAAGAAATTATGACCTATCTTTTTGAAGCCTGTCCGGATATCGAGGTTATCATCCACGAAATTTTTGGAAGCCACGAGCGAGCAGCCGTAAGGGCGTCAATGGAATTCACTCACGTCAATGAGATTATGGGAATTAAGCCGACCCACCACAAAGTATCGGTATCGTTGCACGAATTTCATTATTTGAAGGATGGTAAACTGACCCATACCTGGCATTTGGAGGATTGGTTCGGACTGTTAATGAAAAGCCAAACAGCAGAGGCAAAGTGATCTTAAGATGTAATGTTACTTTTTTAGAATCTCTGATTTACAATTAATACTTTAAATTTGTACCCATGGAAATCGTTAGAATAAAGTCGATTACAGAATATCATCGATTCAGAGGACTTCCAAAACCCGAACACCCTTTAATCAGCCTCGTTGATTATTCCCTGATACAGTTCACTGAAGAAGCACAAACACTGAATATCGTTATGGATTTTTATTCAATAGCTTTGAAGCGGGATATTGGGGCGAAAATATATTATGGTCAACAAACTTATGATTTTGATGAAGGACTGATGTCGTTTATTGCGCCTGGTCAAGTTTTAAGAATAGAGAGAGATCCGGATTCGTTTAACAGCGGATCCGGTTATCTTTTGCAAATTCACCCTGACTTTTTGTGGGGTTCTGCCTTAGCGCAACAAATTAAAAAATATTCCTTTTTTGACTATTCAATTCATGAAGCGCTATTTCTTTCCAGTAGAGAAGAAGAAACTATTCTTTCTATTTTTAAAAACGTAAAGCAAGAATATCATTCTAATATTGACAGTTTTTCGCAAGGTCTGATTGTCTCTCAGATCGAACTGCTGCTCAAATACTGTGAACGCTTCTACAACCGTCAGTTTATTACCAGAAAAATCAGCAGTCACCAGATGCTTACAAAAGTAGAGAATTTCCTAAACTCCTATTTCTCATCGCAAGAACAAATAGAAGATGGCCTTCTTTCTGTCAAAAAAATTGCAGATGCTATGAATGTTTCATCCGATTATTTGAGCAATATGCTTAAGCAGCTCACAGGTAAAAATGCTCAGGAACACATCCACCAAAAACTGATTGAAAAAGCGAAAGAGAAATTATCTACCACGAGCCTGTCAGTAAGTGAAATCGCCTATGACCTCGGATTTGAATATCCGCAGTCTTTCAGCAAACTCTTCAAAATAAAGACAAATGTTTCGCCATTGGAGTTTCGTAAATCATTTAATTAATCAACAGGTGATTGTCAATGTATTATGCTTTTGCTTAAGAAAAAATAAAAGCCAACGCAAATAGTTTGGGCTTAAATAGTATACAAAATTAGTTGAAATCCAACTAAAAGAATTTATGGAAAATACTAAATAGTATCTCATTTATCTGCAAAAATCCCTCTTGGCCTAATTCAATATTTTGAAGGTCTGCCGATAATATTAAAGCAGAATATTTCTACCTGAAGAAAATCTACTGAGATACTGATAAAGACTGCTCGTCAAGCGCTGATACCAGAGAAAACAATGCTTACTCATACATTATTCCTGCTCAATAACCAATTTAACCCCTTTAAGCACATAAAAGGGCAAGTAATGTCGATAGCTGCAGCGCATGCATCCCAACTAATGAGAAAGGCGTAGATTGCCAAACTGAAGATTCCGGTTCAAAAAAGGTATTACGCTGCCATCTGTACCGCCAACCTTGGTCGAACCATTGGCGCCGATCAAGACACCTTACAAAGTAAATATGCCCTTTACTTAATGATATATTCAATAACATCAGATTCAGATAAGCGGAAATACCCCAAAGCATACTCGCTAACCAACCCATTGTTATATATATTCCCCTTGGCATTTGCTGCTACCGCTTGAAAAGGATTTGCCCCAGCAGCATTTTGGAGCATTAACCTCATGTAATTATAATAGGGTTTTGATATTCCTTCCAAATGGACATTAACTTTGTCACCCTTTTTCAGTTGCTCTTCTATTATAGATGCGGACATTTGAACGCCACTATAAAACTTATCTTCTGCAACAGATATGATAGGGATCGTCTTATATGGATTATTAAAAGTGATCATATATTGATTTTCCATAACAGGGCTATCTTTATAAAACATAATTACTTCCATTTGATCCTTTGTGAAGCCACCGTTGTTATCCTGGTTAACCTCCGATATTCCGGGGCAATCCATCAGCTGTTCAGAAGCAGCATATATTTTACCTTCATAAAGAATATTCAGTTCATACTTTTCTCCAAGCCTGGGAACAAAATCAACACAAACATATTCGCCTTCATTATTGGCGGCAACAAAGTTGAAAATCCTGCCTTCGTTATTTTTTATTGTTACGTCTTCAGCATTATTTACTGGTGCTGATTGACTATCGTAGTATGCGATTGTTTTCGAAAGCCGGATTTTCTGAACATTTCCAGAGGTACCCTTCACCCACTTGATATTTGCTTCCACGACCAGACGCGGCGCTGCAGTTTCCAGATTTACAATCACTACTTTTTCACATGCGGAAAGCGTGACCACCCAGCATAGGGATAATTTGATAATAATTTTTAATCTTCCTCTCATTTAAATTTAAAGTTATAGGTTACCGCAGGCACAATACCAAAAAGGGAAAGCCGGACGGATTCACTCTGGTAGGTATCGGAGTTTTGGCTAAAGTTAATTGAAGATGTATTCTTCCTGTTGTAAAGATTATAGAAACTCAGTACCCACTCTCCCCTAATTTTTTTACCTGATCCTGGATTTGGTACATAGGATACCGACAGATCAAGATGATGAAAATCCGGCAGCCTGTAGGCATTCCTCGCTCCGTATACAGGGACCTGGATACCCAGATAATTAAATTTGCCAACCGGATAGCTGGTAGGCCTGCCTGTTTGATAAGTGAAAGTTGCTCCAAAAGAAAGTTTTTTCGACAGTGGATAGAAAGTAGTCAGTGAAAAATTATGTGGCTTGTCATAATTGGTCAGGTACCATTTTCCGTTATTAATACCCGGACCACTAACATTTGTGCCTGTAGTCAGTTGTTCCGTTTTACTTAGCGTGTAAGATAGCCACCCGGTAACCTTTCCATAGTTTTTTCTAAAAAGCAGTTCAAGTCCGTAAGCTCTTGATTTGCCGCTCATGATCACCTGTTCAAGAAAATCATTCCCCACCAGGTTTGCGCCATCAATATAATCAAGACGATTTTGGATCTTTTTAAAATAGGCTTCCAATTCTAATGAATATTTGTTCTTAGGAAGGTTAAGGAAATATCCAACACCCAGCTGATCTGCAATTTGAGGTTTAAAGTATCTGTCGCTTGGCGCCCAGACATCTACAGGCGTGGGAGAATTACTGTTGGAAATTAGGTGTAGATATTGCACCATCCTATTGTAGCTCAGTTTAAGGCTTTGCTGCTCATTCAGCTGAAAGGAGGCTGCAATTCTTGGCTCCGGGTAAAAAAAACCGTCCACGATCTCGCTCTTTTTAAACGACTGTGTAGCAGATGGCTGTGCGGAAGTGTAGATGCCCAGCTGCTCATCGTAAAATACCGGACCTGAATCGTACAAATTGAGATTTCTACCACCCATTCTGAGAAATGAACTCAAACGAAGACCATAAGATATCCTAAATACAGCATTAATCGTCTGCTCTGCCTGAAAATATGCTGATGATTCAAAGGAATTCTTATCAATCAGTTTTAAGGCAACTACCGGTGATCTGTTTCCAAAGGGAACAATTTCTCCAGGTTTGATCTGATAAGAAATAAGGTTAAGCCCGTAACCAATCTTAAGACTTTGGGAAAGGGTTTGTGAAATGTCATACTGAAGGTTTGTACTGTTAATGCCAGCGGTCCAGTCCAATCCTACCGGATTAATCTTTAAGCGAAAATCGTAACCTGAATATACTGCTGTAAACGTTCCACTCGAGTGCTCTGAAAAACGGTGTTTCCAGACCGCATTTACAAAAGCATTGCCATAATTATTAACAAAGTTATTACTGATGCCAAGCACATCGTTTCCCAGATAGCCCGATATAAAAAGGCGGTCTTTTTCCCCAATACGGTAATCCAGTTTTGCATTCAGGTCGTAAAAATAGGCTGTGTTTTCATTCCCTGAAATTTTTAAGAAAAGATGCGCATAAGAGCTTCTTGCAGCGATTAGCATTCCCCCTCTGTTCTTACCGAAAGGCGCCTGCATGCTCAGCCTGCTGGTTATCAAGCCCAAGCCACCCGAGAAAACCGGACTGGTCTGTAGAATATCTTTGCTGTTGATGTCCAAAACCGATGAGGCCCTGCCACCATATATGGCCGGGATCCCACCTTTGTAGAGGTTAAGGTCTCCAACAATATCGGCATTGAAAACAGAAAACATTCCAAACAGGTGAGAAGAAGAGAAAACAGGGGCTCCATCCAGTAGTATCAGATTCTGGTCGGAACTACCTCCCCTGACATTGAAACCAGATGAACCCTCCCCTGCATTAGTTACCCCAGGGAACTGCAGTATCGCTTTAAGGGGATCGATTTCTCCAAAAATAGCCGGAATCTTCGCAAGCTCATTTGAGCTCAGCCGATTCAGACTCATCTGCGGAGCCTTTAAATCGGCAGCTTTGGTTGTGCCAGTCACCTGAACCTCCAGCAGTTGTTGCGGATCTTGTTTGAGCATAATGTCGCGAAGTGTCTGACCCGTTACTTTGAGCTCAAGCTCTTGGGGGATAAAACCAACATAAGCAACCCGCAATCGGTATAATCCAGTTTCCAGGTTAATTTGGTACTCGCCATTATTATTGGTAAAAATAGGTTCCTGTTTGCCAACGAGGATAATATTTACCCCCGCCAACGGATTTCCGGTACCGAGTTCGGTAACCGTTCCTTTTACCAGGTATTGTTTTTGGGCAAAAAGCGGTGTGATATGGAAAAAAAACACAATAACCATGCAGCTCGGCATGCTTAACCGATGAAGTAAATTATTTAACATTAATAGGTGGTAGGATTAGTCTAAGTTTTGATTAGTAACTGCTTTAGCTGGATCTGAAAGAAAGGTTTCCCCTGAAGCGCCTGAAAGAAAGTAAAGGTTGCAAGAATTGCATATACACATGCAAGAGCCAGTGTAGCGCTTTTATTTTTAAAAACATACCAGGAAAATAAAGGAATCACCTGCAGGGCATGCATACCAATAAAATGGGCGACACGCAGGTCTCCGATCCTGGTATTCCAGCCAAGCAGGGGAATCGCCGCACCTTTTTGCGGTTCGCCGACACTGTGGCTGAACCTTGCTCCCATCAGTCCGCCTTCCATAGCGAATATCACGAAAAGAATGATACCCGTCCTTATTGCCCATAAATAATAGTCAGGCAAGGGTCTTACCGCTGAGGTAAAAAAAAGAATGCCAATATAAAGTGTCCATAAGGTTAAAATGACCGCGACAATGCCCATCATAATCGTCATTGCGAAATAAAAAGGCGAGCTGGTATTAAAGTGCGACATCTGCCCCCTTGCAGCCTGAAAGGAGATATACAAAATTTCAAAGCCAAGTGTAATGACCACCACCCAGCTGTAGATATACACGGATGGCTGGTCTTTAAGTTCAAAAGCATACCACCCCATCGTCCATGAAAAAATAGCAATGGATAGCGCAAATTTCAGTGGCTTCAAAAAATTAGTAGTTCCTTGATTAAAATAAAATTGCATCAACAGCAGCAAAACCAATGCCGCGATTAGGTTCAGAAGCCCGAAATTGAAAAGCAGAATATTTCGGTCAAGCAGTATTTTCATAAATTTTATCATTTCATTTCTGTTAAATCATCGATTTGTCTCTTAGTAACCAACAGTACTTTTGAGTCAGTCTGAAATCATGACTTCGTGTTTTTCAAAATTAAAGACATTGGAGGTGATTAAATAGCTACATTAGCTTTAAAAAGAGTCAGAAACGGTCAAAATGATTTTAGAAGTTGATAGTAAAAGTCCTGAGGAATTAATTTATGCAATTGCTAGGAGTATTAAAGCTGAGGTTAAGGACGGAACGATGCAGATTCCTTCAGTTTACGGAAGTGGATATATCAAAAGTATATCTATATCCAATGGACCTACGATATTAATAAGACAATATGAACTTAAAGAAGAATTAAAGATAAGCAGCAAAGCCGGCGAGCAAAGTGCGCAGGGAGTTGTAATAAGTTTCCATAACATTTATCAGCATAAGGATACACCGAAAAATCAGACACGCTTATTGCCTTTTGCGCAGATAGAGTCAGCGGTCGAAGACTATCAGGAGTTGTTTCAATCCAAAACCCATTTCAATACGATTATCATTATCATCAGCATCAGTCAATTGCAGGCGCTTATCCAACAAAAAGGCAATCAAAATACCATCCAGAGGCTGCTATGGAAAAACAAACCCTTCATTTTTGAAGAGCTATTATCGCCTGAAATGCAGGATGTTGCTAACCAGATTCTAAATAAGGTAATTCCTGATGACCTCAAAGCATTATTTTATCGGATTAAGGCTGAAGAATTGATTTACCACCTTTTTGCCGAACTTAACCGAAGAAATAATTTGTCGGTATATCCTGCGAACATTGAGGATATGAAAAAAGTGTATTCCATTCGGGATGAAATAATTGATGATTTATGCGTGAAGCCGAACCTGATGCGGCTTGCTCAGTCCTATGGAATGAGTGAGAGTAAGCTCAAGCGTCTTTTCAAACAGATATTTGGAACCAGTGTGTATGATTACTATTTGAGGTTCCGAATGGAACACGCCGTCATTCTCTTGGTAGAAAAGAAACATTCCGTTGCCGAGGTAGGATATATCTTGGGATTTACCAACCTGAGCCATTTTGCAAAGTTATTTGCGCGGCACAAAGGATTGAATCCAAAAAAGTATGCAAAAGTACATCAACAAAAATGATCCGGTGCTGCGTTCGTACCTCCTTGATACATTGTGCATTAACATCATTTAAAATTGTCAGCGACATATAGACCTTTAAACTAAAATACTTGACGAAAAGATTTCTCGTATACTTTAAACTCCTAATGATTGATATAAAGAAAAATCGACCCCGTTGGATTAAGTTACCTTCCGTGGGGTTGTTGAAAATATACGATACAAAAAAAACACTGGCGTAGCTTGCTTGCAATGAGAACTTAAATTAATGCATCTTAAAACAATATGGCAAGAAGAAAACTCTTTAATCAAATGGATCACCATCAGTCTCAGAAAACGAACTTTTATATGTTGGTTCAATACTAGAATTTGAATAAGTTCGCCTTACAAGAATAGTTTAATACTTAATCATAGTAATTTACTTTACATTCATGTTAATTTAGGAATTCCGAAAATTATAAATCCAATTTTGTGGGCACATTTATTATAGATAAGCAAACTTTTAATGATCTAAACATTTTCTCAGAAGACGTAAGTTCAAATTCGATATTAAATTTATTCAAGTATACCAGAACGTTAGGTGGTAGAAAACGATTAATTGAAATGATGAATAATCCGCTCAATAATCTCTGTGAAATCACTTCCAGGAGGGATAGTATTAGCTTTTTCTTTGATAACAAAATTAATTTTGATATTAAAAATGAGGAAATTGACCTAATTGATTTCTATCTTGAAAGCAAATTCAAGCATTTTAAAAACAACCCACTTGATGCTTTATCGGATTACTTAACACGTAATTCTAGCAACCATTATTATATTATTAGAACTGGGCTAAGGTATCTTATCCAGACCACAAAATATATTTTAGACTTCATAAAGGATCAAAAGGCAAATAACCCTTCAAAATATCTTTTACAAATATTCGATGAAATTCTGGATATCATCGATGGCGGTGTTTTGATGAAAGCTTCACATCTCAACGAAAAACGTCTTAGTTTCTTTGTTGTAACCAATTTAGACAGAGCTATACGCGGAGCAGAAAAACACAACATAAAAAAATTTTTACAGCTGATGTATGAATTAGACGTTTTTGAAAATGTTGCTTTAGTTGCTGCTTCTAAAGGATTTTCGTTCCCGATTTTTAATAACGATGAAGATTTGAAAATAAACATTACTGGCCTTTTTCACCCTTCAATTAAGAACCCAGTTAGAAATGATCTCCATCTGGATGTTACTAAAAACATAATATTCTTAACAGGATCTAATATGGCCGGAAAGTCCTCTTTACTAAAGTCATTAGGGTTAACAATTTATTTATCTCACCTAGGCTTTCCCGTGCCAGCAGAGACGATGAAATTGAGTGTATTTAATGGTATGGCAACAACCATTAATCTTCCTGATAATATTAACGAAGGTTTAAGTCATTATTATACGGAAGTAAAGAGAGTAAAGGAGGTTGCGGAAATCTTGTTAAGAAACCAAAATATTTTTGTAATATTTGATGAGTTGTTTAGAGGAACTAATGTAAAAGATGCCTATGATGCGTCCTATCTGATTATTTCGGAGTTATCAGCTATTCGAAATTCAGCATTTATTATTTCTACCCACATCATAGAACTTGCTGCCTCTCTAAATAAATTTAAAAATATCTCATTTGGTTACTTAGACACCTATTTTGAAAACCAAAAACCGGTCTTTACTTATTCACTTAAAGAAGGAATCTCCAATGAAACCTTAGGAATGTATATAGTAAAGAACGAAGGGATTGTGGAAGTTTTAAAGATGGCTGCAAAAAAATCTTTATGTAAATCTTAGTTTAATATTCTTAATCATTAAAACTGGATTCTCAAAACTTGAGGTTATTTTATCTATAATTTTAGATATGAATTCATAATACGTTGTCTCAAAAAACGAAGGTATCCGACCTATTTTGCATATTCTTCTTTCAGCTGTAAGTTTAATGCACCAATCAAGAAGAAAGGTCCCAACAAATGAGGGTAACAGATACTGTGTTGTACAATGATTTTTGCGTTGTAAATATATACCCACCAATTACAGCGAGAATTCTCATATAGTATTATACTTATGTTCACAATCGTACAGTTTTGTTCATTTACGGACATTGCATTAAATGCACGCTACATATTTTGAGCTCACCAGCAAGTTTAAACAAAGAAAAAATAATTGGCATGAACAGTGGTGATAAAACTTAAAAAATAGTCCGATGTTTAAATTAAATCTTAAAATTGCTCTAAGAAATCTATATATCAATAAGTTATATACTTTCGTAAATATACTTGGTCTAACCATTGGAATGACCGGTTGCATTTTAATATTTACGTTTAT
>Ga0157370_10008471_pt1 | contig 11093 bp, 9 predicted proteins | sample C35metaG_FD_113463 | JGI IMG/M metagenome (GOLD analysis project Ga0157370, IMG submission 113463) | Corn rhizosphere microbial communities from Kellogg Biological Station, Michigan, USA - C3-5 metaG | ecosystem: Host-associated > Plants > Roots > Rhizosphere > Soil | place: USA: Michigan... | reverse complement strand
GCGCACCTTCTTCACGGCCTCCTCGGCGCGCTCGCGAGCGTCGCGCTCGATGCTCATCATCGCCGCGCGCTGGGTGCGCACGCGCTCGATCAAGAACAGCAGCGCCAGGCCGATCGCGACCCACAGCATCGCGTCGGTGAGGATGCCGATACCGGTGTTGGGCGCCTCGCTGTAGATCAAGGGCAGCGACCCGAACAGCACGACGGCCGGGATGAAGAGAGCGCCGCGGCGCGCGTTGTGCACGCCCACGCCGGAGCCGAGCCAGAGCAGGAACAGAGCCCGGTACGGGGCCGCGCCGCCGGCCAGCCACTGGAGCAGCGCGGTCTGGGCGAGGCCCAGGTAGCTGATCATCAAGAGCTCGCCGAAGCCGAGCTCCGAGTCGAACACCCAGCGCGCTCCAACGGCGCCGAGCGCGACGATCAGGACGGCGGGCAGCCAGCCGGCGTCGCCGAGCTGCACATCGGGCGCCGCCAGGGCGAGGAAGACGGCGGACAGCGCCGCGCTGAAGCCCCACAGCATGCCCACGAGCTTGCGCGCGGTCTCGATGTCGGCGCCGTCGCGGTAGGGGTGCTCGCGGCGAGCGAAGAACTCCGCCAGGGGTGCCAGTTTGGGCATCCTTGCCCGCGCGCGCGAGGCCATGCTTCCTTGATCGACAAACAGGCCCCCGTTCTTGACCTGAATATGGCCTCAGGGAGCCATTTCGCGCGGCTCTTGCGTCCCCAATTTGGGCGCTTGCTCGGTCCGGAAGAACATCCGGTACGCGAACACGAAGTAAACGGCCGCGAGCACCATCCCCAGCGGCCACCAGACGAGCGCCGTCACCAGCGCGTGATGACCGGTCGCGGCGTTGTGCACGGTGAGGCCGAATGGGTGGTTGTCGCGAGCCGGCAGCAGGTTCGGATAGAGGCCCGCCGCCATGGTCGTCAGCAGCCCCACGATGAACAGCGACGAGGCCACGAACGCGGGCAGCCAGCGCTGGCGCGACTGCATGATGAACATCGCCGCGAGCGACCCGACGGCAAGCGCCGGGAAGATCAGCCGCCACGGGTGGTCGGTCAGGTTGGTGAGCATCTCGTCGCGCACGTGGTAGGTCGGCCAGATCAGCGCAACAAAGAGCACCGCGGCGAGGATGCCGAGCCGCCGTGCCGCTCGTCCCGCGCGCTCGGCGAACGCGTCGGTGGCCCGCCAGCGCAGGAAGTTCGCGCCGTGCGCCGCGAGCACGACCAGGCCAAACACCCCGATCAGCAGCGCGTACCAGTTGAGGATGTGAAAGAGGGGCAGCGAGAAGTAGCCGTCGGGACCGAGCGGCACGCCGCGCACCACGTTGCCGAGCGCCACGCCGAACACGAGCGCGAGCGTGGCCGATGAGAGGCAGAACACCGCGTCGCAGGCCGCCTCCCACAGCGGGTGGTTGATCTGGTGGCGCAGCTCGAGCGCGAGCCCCCGGCCCACGAGCAGCCACAGCACGATGATCAGCCCGAAGTAGAGGCCGCTGAACGCTCCCGCGTACGCCGCGGGGAAGGAGAGGAAGAGCACCCCGCCACCGGCGATCAGCCACACCTCGTTGCCGTTCCACACCGGGCCGATCGCGGCCGTGGCCTGCTGACGCTCCTCGGGCGTCTTCGCGAGCCACAGGTGCAGGGCGCCGACCCCGAGGTCGAAGCCGTCGAGCACCACGTACATGGTCACCATCACGGCGAGGAAGCAGAACCAGAGCGTTGCCATCGCTCAGGCGGTCCCCGCCGCCGCGGCGCTCGACGTGGTGGGCAGCTCGGCGTCCTCAGGCCCACTGCTCACGATGCGCACGATCAGCATGAGGAACAGGATCCCCACGAACAGGTACAGCCCCGCGAACCCGAGCAGCGTGAAGATGCCCGTGCCGGCCGGCACCGACTCGGCCGGCGACGCGGCGTTCTTCGTGCGCAGCAGCCCCCAGATCACCCACGGCTGGCGCCCCGCCTCGGCCGTCACCCAGCCGGCGATGTTGGCTATGTAGGTGAACGGGAAGGCCAGCATCAGCGCCCACAGCATCGGCTTGTTCTCGTAGAGCTTGCCGCGCCAGAGCAGCAGCACGCCGAGCCCCGCGATCGCCACCAGGATCGTTCCGAGCCCCACCATGATGTGGTACGCGTAGTACACGAGCGGGATCGAGTCCGGCCACTGGTCGGTGGGGATGCGGTCGAGGCCTTTCAGCTCCTCGTTCCAGTGGCGCGACGTGAGGAACGAGAGGAAGTGCGGCATCGCGAGCGAGGAGTCGAGCTTGTGCTGCTCGGTGTTCGGATTGCCGAGGATCACGAGCGGCGCGCCCTTCTCCGTCTTGAACATTCCCTCCATCGCGGCGAACTTGGACGGCTGCATGTGCGCCGTGTTGTGCGCCGCGCGGTCGCCCGTCGGGAAGATCTGGATCACGCAGAAGATCAGCGCCGCCACCACACCCACCCGCACGCTGATCTTCGCGAACTCGGTGTGCTTGCCCATGAGCAGGAAGTACGCGCCCATCGCGGCGAGCACGAACGCGCCGGTGATCGCGGCGCCGCTCATGTTGTGCGCGTACTGCCAGCCCACCCACGGGTTGGTGAGCAGGCCCCAGAAGGAGTCGAGCTGCACCGCCTTGCCGTTGCCTGAGTAGGCCACGGGGTGCTGCATCCACGCGTTCGTGGCGATGATGAAGAAGCCCGACAGCCAGGAGCCCACGAAAATGAACAGCGCCGAGATCCAGTGCACCCGCGGGCTCACGCGCTTGCGGCCCGCCAGGAAGATGCCGAGGAAGATCGACTCGGCGAAGAACGCGAACACGCCCTCCATCGCCAGCGTCTGGCCGATCACGCCGCCGGCGTAGTTCGAGAACTTGGCCCAGTTGGTGCCGAACTGGAACTCGAGCGGGATGCCGGTCACGACCCCAACCGCGAAGTTGACGGCGAAGATCTTGGCCCAGAACACCGCGGCCGCCTCGTAGTGCGCGCGCTCCTCCTCCGTCTTCCGCAGCAGCGGGAAGCGGTGGTCCTCGCGCCCCAGGTAGCTCACCGACTTGAGCCAGGCCATCATCAGCGCCAGGCCCATCGTGAGGATCGGGAACAGGTAGTGGAACGTGACCGTGAGCGTGAACTGAAGGCGGTCAACCGTTACGTGACTGCTCACGCCTCCCCACCCTACGGAATAGTCTCCGCCAGCGTTACCCGCCTCAGAAGGAGAAGAATTCGTGGGAGTACTTGATGGGAAGGCCGCGATCGTCACCGGATCGGCGCGCGGCATCGGCAGGGCGACCGCTGAGTTGCTCGCCGAGGAGGGCGCGAAGGTCCTGATCAACGATCTCGACGGCGACGTCGCAGAGCAGGCTGCAGGCGAGATTCAGGGCGAGACCGCCGTCTTCGCCGGCGACCTGACCAAGCCGGGGGTGCCGGATGACCTCGTGAAGAAGGCGCTCGACGAGTTCGGCCAGCTCGACATCATCGTGAACAACGCCGGATATACCTGGGACGGGGTAATCCACAAGATGACCGACGAGCAGTTCCAGGCCATGCTCGACATCCACACGGTCGTGCCCTTCCGCGTCGCCCGCGCGGCTGCGCCGTACCTGCGCGAGACCGCCAAGAAGGAGAAGGAAGAGGGCACCGAGACCTTCCGCAAGATCGTGAACGTGAGCTCGATCTCGGGCACGATGGGCAACGCCGGGCAGGCCAACTACTCGGCGGCGAAGTCGGGCGTGGTCGGCCTGACGAAGACGCTCGCCAAGGAGTGGGGGCAGTTCAAGATCAACGTGAACGCGGTGGCGTTCGGCTTCGTGGAGACGCGTCTCACGGCCGCCAAGGAGGGCTCCGAGAAGATCGAGCGCGGCGGCCAGGAGATCCAGCTCGGCATCCCCGAGCAGATGCGCCAGATGGCGTCGATGATGATCCCGCTCGGTCGCGGCGCGAGCCCGCGCGAGGCTGCCGGCGGCATCTTCATCCTCTGCACGCCCTGGGCGAACTACATTCACGGCCAGGTCTTGCACATCACCGGCGGCCAGTTTGGTGGCATGACCGGTTAACCCAGGTTTCCTGGGGGTCACGATTGTCAATCGCACCCTTGTCGCAGTAATCGCCACGCTGCTCGTGGCGCTCGCCGTGGGCTCTCTCGTCCTCGGCGGGCGCCAGAGCAAGGCGGGAGGCAACCGGGCGTCCGCGACTCTCGCCGCGCTGGAGAGCAAGCTGCTCCTGATCGAGCGGCGCGTGGAGGGGATCCGCGGCCAGACCTTCATCCACCGGCCGCTCCCGGTGCTGGTGGGCGGCGCCGAGGTGCGGCGCCAGGGCCTGCTCGAGCTCGACCAGCAGGTCACGGCGCAGGAGCAGGCCGCGGACGACGAGCTGCTCAAGCTGCTCGGCCTGATCCCGGCGGACTCCAACCTGCGCGACATCCAGGGTGCGGTTTTCCAGGACCAGGTGGCGGGCTTCTACGACCCGCACAAGAAGAAGCTCGCGCTCGTGAAGGACGCGGGGGCGCAGGACGAGTCGGTCGGCGAGATCACGCTGGCCCACGAGCTCACCCACGCCCTCGACGACCAGCGCTTCGGCATCCGGGACCAGCCGCCCGGCACGAACGACCGGGCCACGGCCTACACCGCGCTCGTGGAGGGCGACGCGACGTCGGTCATGACCCGCTACGCCACCAAGTTCATGGACAGCTCGAACCTGCTGGGGGCGCTGTTTGCCAGCACCAACACCGGCGGGCCCAAGCTGCCGCCCTACATCCAGGCGTCGCTCGAGTTCCCGTACCTCGAGGGGCAGCGCTTCGTGGACACGCTGTATCGCTGGGGGCACAACAGCTGGAAGGTGGTGAACGTGGCGTTCAAGGCCAAGCCGCCGATCTCCACACAGCAGATCCTGCACCCGCTCGACTACCTGCGTAACGTCAAGCCGCTGCCGATCGACCTCCGCATCCGGCCGCTGCTCGACCGCAGGTGGCGGCTGGCCACGTCGGGCTCGCTGGGCGAGTTCGACACCCGCGAGCTGCTCCAGCTCGGTATCGGAGCCGACCGGGCCGACGACGTCGGCGAGGCGTGGCGCGGCGGCGTGTACCAGCTCTGGCGAAGCGGCCCGCTGCCCGACGGCAAGTGCTCGAGCCCGTGCCGGCGTCACGACTCGCTGGTGCTGGCGTGGCGCACCAACCCGGGGCGCGACACGCAAACGTTCACGGGCGCCCTGGGCTCCTATGTGGAGCGCGGACTCGGCGGCAAGCCGCGCGCGCGCAACACGTGGAGCCTCGATGGCGGGGCGGCGTCGATGACCACGAACGGGTCCACCACCGTGCTCGCGTTCGCGCCCGACCAGGCGCTGGCGGGCGAGCTGTCCACGCGGGCGGCGTCGGTGCCGCTAGGTAAGTGACAGCTCCTCGCGCACGCCGCTGAGGAACGCCTCCACGGCCGGCGGCCGCCGCCGGCCCTCGCGGTAGAGCATCGACACGGGGATGCGCGGCAGCTTGGGCGAGAGCGGCACTGCCACCAGCTCTGGACCTGGGCGCCCCGCGAACGAGCGCGGCAGGAGCGACACGCCCAGCCCCTGCGCGGTGAGCGCTCGCACCGTCGACGCCTCGTTCGACTCGTAGGACACGCGCACCGTCACGCCCGCCTGCTCCAGGGCCTCTTCGAGTGCCAGCCGCAGCGACGCTCCCGTGATGGGCGCCACCAGCGGCTCCTCCGCCGCGACCGCGACCGACACGCGCCGCCGCTTGGCGAGCGGATGACCGGGCGCCACCATCAGCGCCAGCTCGTCGTCGAGCAGCAGCTCGCCCGCCACTCCCTCCCCCGCGCGCTGCGGCTCGCAGAAGGCGAAGCACACGTCCAGGCGGTCGGCGCGGAGCAGCTCCAGCGTGTCGTCGAGCGTGGTCTCGATCAGGCGGATGTCCACCGCCGGGTGGCGGGCGCGAAAGCGCGCGAGCAGGGATGGCGGATCGAGTGCGCCCACCGCCGGGATCACGCCGATGCCAAGCGTGCCGCGCAGCAGCCCGTGCAGCTCGTCGATCTCGGCGCGCAGGGCGTCGGCGTCGGCCAGGATGCGGCCCGCGCGGGCCAGCGCGATCTCGCCCGCCTCGGTCACGAGCACGCGCCGCGTGGTGCGGCTCAGCAGCTCCACGCCGAGCTCGCGCTCGAGCCTGCGCACCTGCTGCGACACCGCCGGCTGCGCCACGTGGAGCTCCTGCGCGGCCAGGGTGAAGGAGCCGTGCCGGGCCACCGCCGAGAGGTATCTGAGCTGCCGCAGCTCCATGAGCGGGTCGATAATAGATCGTTATGAATGGACTAACAACTCTGTCCTTGACTTATGCCCTGGCGAGACGGAAACTGGCTTCGTGCAAGTGAGAGCGTCAGCCGATTTGAGGACGGATCTGCACCCTGGCGACATCGGGGCGATGAGTTCGCTGCATGGCCGTGAGTACGCCGCGGAGTACGACCTGGACTTCACGTTCGAGGCCTACGTGGGCGGCTCGATCGCGCGCTTCGCCCTCGTGATGGCCGAAGATCCCGACGCCGGCCGCATCTGGCTGGCGGAGGATGAGGACGACCTGATCGGCTGCATCGCCGTCACGCGGACGAACGGCGCCGAGGGCTGGCTGCGCTGGTTCGTTGTGGCCCGCCACGCACGCGGCCAGGGTGTGGGTCGCAAGCTGCTGTCCGCGGCGCTTGACTACTCGCGCGAGCGCTTCGAGGTGCTCAAGCTCGAGACCTTCAGCGAGCTGACCACCGCGGCGCACCTGTACCGCTCGTCCGGCTTCGAGGTCACGGACTCGGAGCCCCGCACGCAGTGGGGCCGGCGGATCGAGCTGCAGCACTACGCGCTCCGCTTCGACTGACTCGGCCCCGGATACGCTGCGGTGCGTGAGGGTTCTCGCGGCGGTGCACCAGGACGACGGCGGTCCATGCGTGTTCGGCAACGTGATCCGCGACGCGGGTCACGAGCTCGTGGAGTGGCGGCCCCAGGACGGCGCTCCGCCGGGCGGCTACGACGCCGCGATGGTGTTCGGCGGCTCGATGCACTTCGACCAGGAGGACGAGCACCCGTGGCTCGTGCCGGAGGCCGAGTGGATCAAATCGCTGCTCGACGAACGAGTGCCCACGCTGGGCGTGTGCCTTGGCTCGGAGATGCTCGCGCACGCGGCGGGCTGGCCGGTGTCGCGCCTTGCACGCTCCGAGATCGGCTGGCACGAGGTGGAGCTCACACCAGCGGCGCAGCACGACGCGGTGCTGAGCTCTGTGCCGGCGCGCTTCCCCGCGTTCCAGTGGCATAGCTACGCCGCCGAGCCGCCAGAGGACGCGGTGCTGGCGGTCAGCCCGGCGTGCGCGCAGGCCTACCGGGTCGGCGACCGCGCCTGGGGCATCCAGTTCCACGCCGAGGTGGACTCGGCCGCGATCGAGCACTGGCTCGACGACGGCGCCGATGGCGAGGATGTCCGCGAGGTGTCCCTGGACATCGAGGCAGAGCGCCAGCGCACCTGGCGCGAGATCGCCGACTGGACCGACCTCGGCCGGGCCCTGTGCGGTCGCTTCCTCGAGGTGGCGGCCGCCGGCTAGGCGCCCGCGGGCTGAGCCACGAGCCGAAGCAGCTCCTCGCGGGTCGGACCCGGCACGGGCTGCGGCGGATTTGCCTCCGCCAGCGCCATCACCTTGTCCACGATCCCAGGCCGCGCGAACACCTCCTCCGGCAGCGCGAGGCAGCCGATCATCTCGAGTCCCGCGCGGAGCAGCTCAGCGTCGAACGGCATCACGCGGAACAGCGACACGGCGAGCCCCGCCTCGAAGGTGGCTGGCCCGGGCGGCTCCAACCCGTTGCGGATCGCCTCGATCTCGGCGATGCGCGCCCGATCGATCGCGATGGTGTTGCGATACCAGGGCGTGAGCTCGCGCTCGGTGGCCTCGTCCCAAGCCTCGGCGAACTCCAGCGGGTCCTCCAGCTCAGAGCGCACCACGTCACGCAGCAGCACCGCGTGGGCGAGCCCGAGCGAGATGCCGCGGCCGAGCGAGGGATTGGTGCACGCCCACGCGTCGGCCACCGCCGCCACGCCAGTCGCCACCGGGCGGCCGCCGTTCACGAAGCGGCGATAGCGATCGAGAACGCCGCCCATCGACACGATCTCCGTGATCGGCTCGCCCTCGAGCCAGGGCGCCTGCAGCGGACATGCGCGGATCACGGACATGAACACGTCCTCGTGGCGCAGCGCCTTGAGCGGGCGATCTCCGGCGGCGATGAACGCCGTGACCGACCAGGTGTCGGCATCGGAGGGCAGCGTGAGCACCGAGAACGAGCCGATCGGCGTGAGCAGCGGCCCGATCGCCGCGGGCACCTCGCCGGTCGAGGACTTGAAGAAGCGCCCGTAGTAGATGAAGCCGCTGTCCTCGGCCTCCTCGTGGATGGGCGCGCAGCCGATCTGCTCGAGCCAGCGCGGCAGCATCGAGCGGCGGCCCATGGCGTCAACCAGGAGGTCCGCATGGAGCTCCTCGCCCTCGGCGGTGCGCACGCCGGTCACGTGCGGAACTCCGTCCACGCCCGGTCCGGTGAGCAGCGACTCCACGGTCACGCCGCGCCGCACCTCGAGTCGCGGCTCAGCGTCGGCGGTCTTGCCGAAGATCTGCTCGAGCGTCGTGCGTCGCGCGGTGTGAGTGGCCAGGCGCGCGTCGCCGGGTTCGGGATCGAGGTGCGGCAGCACGGCGGCGAGCCGGCCGATCACATCGACCCGCGCGGCATCCGCTGCCAGCAGCGCCTCCTGCACGTCCGGCAGCTCGCTGCCGATCACGTGGCTCCCGCGCAGGTGCAGGTAGTGGGCCAGCCGGAACTGCGACACGCCGTCGCGCTCCCAGTTCTCCCACGCCTCCTCCGGAGTGGCCGGCACGGGTGCGGGGTCGCGCTCTAAGAGAGTTACTTCGTGTCCGTCGCGGGCGAGAAGTGTGCCGGCGGCCAATCCACATATGCCGCCGCCGAGAACGATGATTTCGGCCATGTGCGCAGCATCTCCGCCTGGGCGGGCGGGTGCAACCGTTGTGTGACCAACTCAACGGCCGGCACATGCACTTCCAAATCCAAATGGTTCCGCGAAGAAACCATCCGAGGAGCCGACAGGGCTCTGCAGAGCCAAATCGCCCGCGCAAGTACTTCCACGACGAAACCGTCTCGAAAAGGAATAGACCTTCCGGTCCGGGCTGGGAACTGGGAACTGGGAACTGGCTACTCAGGCTTGGGCCGCCGCTCTTCGGCGAGCGGCTTGCCGGTGTCGTCCGCGAGGCCTACCGGCGGGTACGGGCCGAGCCAGTTGTCGCGCGCGCCGTCGAGCGTGAAGATCGAACCCGAGTAGTAGTCGCCGGCGGGCGAGGCCAGGTACGCCACGAGCCAGGCCTGCTCGATCGGCCGGCCCATGCGGCCGAGCGGCACCGTCTTCGCCACGCCGGCCTTCACCGGCTCGGGGTACTTCTGGATCGCGTCGGTCTCGAAGTGGCCGGTGGCGATCGCGTTCAGTTTGATGTCGAAGCGCGACCACTCGATCGAGAGCACCCGCATCATGTTCTCCACCGCCGCGCGTGCGGCCGACGAGTGGACCATCCCCGGCAGGCCGTGGTGCGGTGACAGCGTCACGCTGATCACCTTGCCGCCGCCGCTCGGGATCATCGACTTCGTGGCGACCGCCTGAGTCATCAGCCACGTGCCCTCGAGGTTGAGCTTGACCACCGCGCGGAAACCCTTCGAGCTGATGTCCTCGGCGGGCGACAGGAACTGGCCGCCCGCGTTGTTCACGAGCGTGTGGATGCGCCCGTGGCGCTCCACCACGCCGTCCACGAACGCGTGCACCTGCTCCTCCTCACGGATGTCGAGCGCGACCGGCTCGCAGGTGCCCTCGCACAGCTTTGCGGTCTCCTCGAGTGGCTCGATGCGGCGGCCGGCCACGACCACCGTCGCGCCGAGCGCGGCCAGTTCGATTGCTGTCGCGCGCCCCAGTCCCGTACCGCCGCCGGTGACCACGATCACCTGGTCCTCGAGCAGCCCCGGGCGGAAGATCTCCGATGGCATCGGGCGGCAGGCTATCGGCCGAGCCGATCGGTAGATTCGCGCCGGATGGAGGCCACCGCAGCCCAGAGGGGCTCGTTTCTCGATCGACGTTTCAAGATCTCGGAGCGCGGCAGCACCACGCGGGTCGAACTGCTCGGCGGTCTGAGCACGTTCCTCACGATGTGTTACATCCTGTTCGTCAACCCGGCGATCCTGTCCGCCGCCGGGGTGCCGTTTCAGGGTGTAGCGGTAGCCACGGCGCTCGCGGCGTGCGTCACCACGCTGGCGATGGGGCTGCTCACCAACTACCCGTTCGCCCTGGCCACCGGGCTCGGGCTGAACGCGGTGGTCGCGTTCGACATCATCCTCGGGCGCAAGGTGGCCTGGCCGGTGGGCATGTCCTGCATCGTGATCGAGGGCCTGATCGCGCTGGCTTGCGTGATCCTCGGGCTGCGCGAGGCGATCATGCGGGCGATCCCGCTGTCGATGAAGCTGTCGATCGGCGTCGGGATCGGCCTGTTCATCACGCTCGTGGGCATGCGTGAGGGCGGCATCGTGATCAACGATCCCGCCACCGGGATCGCGCTCGGCGACCTCACAGCGGGCCCGCCGCTGATTGCGCTGGCCGGCGTGCTCACCGCATCCGTGCTGAGCGCGCGGAGGATCCGCGGCTCGATCCTGATCGGCGTCCTCACGAGCACGGCGCTCGGGCTCATCTTCGGCGTGCTCGACGGCCCCAGTGGCGTCGCGCAGTGGCCGGGCTCCGGCTCGTTCTCCACGATCGGCGACTCGCTGGCGTGGCACAACATCCGCGACGCCCTGGCGGTGGCGCTGATCCCGACGATCTTTGCCCTCTTCATGAGCGACTTCTTCGACACCCTCGGCACTGTCGTGGCCGTGGGCGGTTCGGGCGACCTGCTCGACGAGGACGCGCACCTGCCGCACATCCGCAACGTGCTGCTCGTGGACTCGGCGTCGGCGTCGGTGGGTGGCGCGATGGGCGTGTCGAGCGTGACCACCTACGTGGAGAGCGGCGCGGGCGTGAGCGAGGGCGCGCGCACCGGGCTGTCGAGCATGGTGGTGGCCGCG
>Ga0157370_10008470_pt1 | contig 11094 bp, 9 predicted proteins | sample C35metaG_FD_113463 | JGI IMG/M metagenome (GOLD analysis project Ga0157370, IMG submission 113463) | Corn rhizosphere microbial communities from Kellogg Biological Station, Michigan, USA - C3-5 metaG | ecosystem: Host-associated > Plants > Roots > Rhizosphere > Soil | place: USA: Michigan... | reverse complement strand
GAGGCGAGATCAGCGCCGCGGCGGTCTCGCGCCAGAATGGCGGCACGTTCTCGTGCTCGAGCGTCAGGTTCGAGAGGCGAAACAGGATCTCGCCGAGGAAGCTGCCGCCGATGCCGGTGTTGATCTGGTCGTTGCGTGACGGCAGGCTGCGCTCGCCCGCGATTTCCCATAGCGCGCTTCCCGCGAACGTATAGCCGAGCGCTTCCCAGTAGTCGAGTCCCGACGCGCGCGCGAAGCCCTGGTACATCGAGCCCGCATACGGATGGCCGAGCTGATTGATCCTGAACGGGTCGCGGTCGACGACCCAGCTCGAACGCAGGTTGCGCCGGATCGTCGAAATGTTGCTTGCGAAGTCGGTGCCGAGCACATGGCGGTCGAACCGGTTCAGCAGAGCCTCGAAGCCGAGGATCTCGAGGGCCGGAATCGCGTAGCTCTCGTTCGCCTCGATGCGCGCTGCTGCAGAGCGCGCCTCGTCACCGCTTGCCGAGCGCGGTGTCGATTCGGCGGACCCTTGCGGCGAATCGACGGGCGTCGCGACGGTCGCATGCGGCGCGTCCGCTTCACGGGCGGCGGCCCACAGCGCGGGCAGGTCGTGCGTTTGCTCGCCCTGCGCGGGTGCCGCGCCGAACGACGCGACGGCCAGGACCACGCCGAAGGCGGCTCGGCATGGAGCCGGCCACCTCATGCGACGCGCCGGTGCCGCTCGATCATTTCGCGCGGAAGGTAGCGCGCGAGAACTCGTCGAACGTCAGCATGCCGTCGTGGTTCGTATCGAGCTGGTCGAAGATCTTGTGCGCTTCGGCCTCCTGCGACGTCGACGTGTTGCCGCTCGTTGCCGTCCCGTTGCCGGACGAATCGTTCGCCATCGCACCCGTTGCGCTCGTCGGCGCGCTCGACGGAGGTGTCGTCGGTGTCGACGGTGCAGCCGTCGAAGGCATTCCGGTTGACGGTGCAGCCGTCGAAGGCATTCCGGTCGACGTGCTCGACGACGGCCCGGCGGTGTTCGTCGCGCCGGTCGACGACGGCGTCGATTGCGCGAGCGTCGTGCCGGCGTTCGACGCCGACGTCGCATCGGAGGTGGTCGCGCAGGCGGTGCCGGCCATCGTCATGATGCCGGCCGCGCAGGCGGTGACGAGGTGTCGCTGAAAAGTGTTCATGGGGTGGGTTCCTTTCGTATGGACGACGGCAAAAGGCGCCGGTGATGACCCCATCGCTCATGCAAGGAACCTGCCGGGTGAAAACGCGATGATTTCGAGGGGGTGCGCAGGTCACGGTTGGACGCGTGCGCCGATACGTCGTGTAGTGCGTGCCGCGCATGTAGGAGAAACGCCGAAGCCGAATTGCGCATGGTGCCGACAACTCCCCCGCGGACGCACGCGGGGCCGCTTTCCATTTCGTCCCCGAATGACCGACAATGCGCTGCCTGCGACCGTCACGGAGAAACAAGAATGCAAAAGACGTTGTGGAGCTGCGTCGTCACATGCATGCTCATCGCCGGCTGCGCGGCGATGCATCCGCGGACCGAGCGCGAGGCGAGGCAGAAGACCTGCGATGGCAGCGGTGAATGCGTCGTCCAGGTACGCGTCGACTGCGACCGCTTCTACGGTTGCGAGCTGTCGGTCGACTACGACCTCCTGCTTGTCGAAGGTCAGGGCAAGCGCACGGACATCGTCTGGCGGCTCGCCGGCGACAGCGGCGCGCGCTTCGCCACGAACGGGATCGTCGTCCCGAGCAGCGATTTCGAATGCGCCGCGCGTGCGGAGACGCGCGAGTTCGCGTGCAGCGACAAGCATCCCGAATTCGGCATCTTCAAGTATCGGGTGAACGTCACGGTCCCGTCGAGCCTGTTCGGCCCGCGCGGCGTCCCGTCGCTCGATCCGTGGATCGTGAATCGCTGATCGCACTGATGCTCCGAGTCATCGGCCGCACTGCGCGGCCAAATCGCAAAGGGGATCGAGAACATGGACAAGCGAGGACTGTTCGTAACGTTGGCTGCGTCCGCCGTCCTGGTCGGCTGTGCCGGTCATCGCGGACCGGGCTTGCCGGGCAGCGGGAGCGGCGAATCGCCCTGCAACGGCGCGAATTGCCAGATCACGGTGACGGTCGATTGCTCCACCGCTCCGTGCATGGCCAAGGCAGTCCCAAAGACGCTCGACGTTCTTCCACCCCACGGAGCGAAGGTCATTCACTGGAAGCTCGACGCACCGCAGGAGTACGTCTTCGTCGACGAAAAAGTGGAATTCGCGCCCGGCGCACCTTTCCGCTGTCCGCCACCCGGAGAGGGCAAAAGGGAAGTCACGTGCGTCGACAACCACCAGGAGCCCGGGATGTACGGCTATACGCTGGCGGTGATGAAAGCGGGCGACCCGGCATCGCGCATTCCCGTCGACCCGTGGATCATCAACCGATGAGCTCGATCGCGCGCTAGGTTCGCTGCGGCAGCGGTTCCCGAAGTTCGTCGGCGAGCCACGCGCGTACCTCGCGCATCGCCTCGCCGTAGTCGAGGTTGCGCCCGGCCGCTTCCGCGCTCGCGTACGCCGGTCCGAGCGCGGTTGCGCTTCGCGCCATCAGCGGGCGCAGGAATGCCTCGTCCGCCGGATCGCGATGCAGGCCGGTGCTCGCCGCGTGCGCTTCGGCCGCGCCGAAGATGCGCGCCGCGCGTGCAAAGTCGCCACGGGACGCGGCGAGGCCGGCCGACACTTCGAGCACCGAGAGAAGCGTCGGCTTCGAGCCGATTTCGTCGGCGATCGCAAGCGCCTCGATCAGCATCGGCACGCAGTCGCCGGTCTCGCGCGTGATCGTTGCCATCGCGACATTGAGGAGGCCGAACGCAAGGCTTTCGCGGTCGCCGGTCTCGCGCGCGAGCTGCAGCACCTGCTCGTAGAGCGGAACGGCCTTTTCGACGTCGTCCTGCATTCGATGAAGCTGTGCCATCGCGTTCAGCGCGGCGGCGAGGTCGTGCTTGCTGTCGAGCTTTTGCGCGAGCCCGAGCGCTTCCTCGAGATGGCGTCGCGCCGCGGCCGCATTGCCCTGGCCGAGGCAGGCCATCGCGAGCGGCTGCAACGCCGCCCCGATTCGCTCGGGATCGTCGAGGTGGCGCGCCATCGCGAGGCTTTCCTCGAGATAGGCCTGCCCCTCGCGGTAGCGCCCCATGTAGCACGCGATCTGTCCGGTTTCGTAGAGCGCGCGACAGCGCAACACGCTCGCTTCGCTCGAGCGCGTCCGCGCAAGCGCCTCGACGCCGAGGCGGTAGCCGAGCCCGGGAAGGCCGCGATTGATCCAATAGAACTTGAGCGCGACGAGCCGAAGACCGGCATCGACCCCGTCGCTGGCATCGGTGCACCATGCATGGGCTGCGAGCAGGTTCTCGCGCTCGCGGTCGATGCGAGCGAGCCACTCGCGCTGATCCGAACCGAAGAAGCCCGGCGCGGCGCGTTCGGCAAGGTCGGCGTAGTGCCGCATGTGGCGATTGCGGACCGCGAGCGTCGCAGCGGCCTCGTCCAGCCGGGCCGCCGCATATTCGCGGACGGTCTCGAGCATGTGGTAACGGGCGCCGCCGACGTTCAGCACGACGAGCGACTTCTCGATCAGGCGCGCGAGCACGTCGAGCACGTCGGCCTCGGGCAGCGCATCGTCGGCAGCGACCTTTTCGGCGGCTTCCAGCGTGAATCCGCCGGCGAAGACCGAAAGCCGCGCGAAGAGCGCCTGCTCGGTCGGCGACAACAAGTCGTAGCTCCAGTCGATCAGTGCGCGCAACGTCTGCTGCCTTGGCAGCGCGGCCCGGTCGCCGACCGTGAGCAGGCGGAATCGATCGTCGAGGCGCGCCGCGATGTCGTGGATCGCCAATGCGCGTGCGCGCGCCGCCGCGAGCTCGATCGCGAGCGGAATTCCATCAAGGCGGCGACAGATGTCGCCGATCTGAGCGACGTCGCGCTCCGTCGCCTCGAACGACGGCTGCACTGCCGTGACGCGATCGATGAACAGGCGAACGGCATCGGAATCGCCTCTCGTCGTCGATGTGCCGGTCTCGCACCGATCGGGGACCACCAGCGGCGCGAGCGAGTAGACGACTTCGCCACGGACGTTCAGTCGCTCGCGGCTCGTGGCGAGCAGCTTCACGCTGCGGGTCGAGCGCAAAAGGTGGGCGGCGAGCTCCGCGCACGCGGCGATCAGATGCTCGCAGTTGTCGAGCACGAGCAGCAACGTGCGCTCGGCGCAGTGGCGCACCAGCGTGTCGACGAGTGGCCGGCCGGACTCCTCGATGATGCCGAGCGCCGAGGCGGCCGCTTGCGCCACGAGCCGCGGATCGGTCAACGATGCGAGGTCGACGAGCCAGACGCCGTCCGCGAATTCGTCGACGATGCCGGCCGCGACCTGCAGTGACAACCGCGTCTTGCCCAAGCCGCCGGTGCCGACGACGGTCACGAGACGCGACGCCCGGATGCGTGCGGCGACTTCGTTCAGCTCGCGCTCGCGCCCGATGAACGACGTCGGCTGCTGCGGCAGGTTGTTGGGAATCGCCTCGAGCGAGCGAAGGGCCGGAAAGGCAGCTCGCAGCGGCGGATGGACTACCTGGAAGATGCGCTCGGGTTCCGCAAGGTCGCGCAGGCGAACCGCGCCGAGGTCGAGCAGCACCGTCTCGCGCGGCAGGCGCCCGGCGATCAGATCGGCGACCGCCTGCGAGACGAGCACCTGGCCGCCGTGTGCGGCATTCATGATGCGCGCCGCGCGGTTGACGGCGCTGCCGAAGTAGTCGTTGTCGCGACGCTCGACGACGCCGGCGTGGATGCCGCAACGAACGCGCAACGGAAGGCCGCCGGTGGCCTGCGGATCATCGAGTTGCAGCAGCAGCTCGACGGCCGCCATGACGCCGGCGAGCGGATCGCCAAAGGCGGCATGCAGGCCGTCGCCCGTGGTCTTCACGAGCACGCCGCCCTGCGCCTCCACGCTTCTTCGGGCAAGCGCGTCGTGGAGCGCAAGCGCTTCGCGCATCCGCGCGGGCTCGTGCTCCCACAGGCGCGTGCTCCCCTCGATGTCGGTGAACAGGAACGCCGTGACGGCCGCTGGGTCTTGCAACGATCGGGTCCTCGCGATGACTCGGCTGTACTGTACGGCACCCCTCGTGCGGCACCAAGCGGCGGTATGATCCCCCGGTTCGCCACGCCCACGCGCCCGTAGCTCAATCGGATAGAGCACCGGCCTTCTAAGCCGGCGGTTACAGGTTCGAGTCCTGTCGGGCGTGCCTTTGCTCGCTCGTCGCGGTTGCGGCCGACACGTTTCGTAACATACGCTCGTCGGCACGCGTTGACTTGCCCCACGAAATGGCGTTCCATTCAGCGGTCGGTGCGCACGGCTTCGTTGCAATGTCGTGCCATGACGATGCGAAAGCCCCGTTTCGACTCGAGAGGGCCTCCGGAGGAGGAAGCCGCATGCCGGCACCCGAAAGAGCCGTTGCGATGACGCCGCGCGGCGCGTTGCCGTCGCCTCGCCTGCAGGCATGGCGCCGTTGGCTCGCGGTGACGGCCGACCTCGCGGGCGTGGTCATCGCATTCAGCGGCAAGCCGCCGAACATCCGGTAGTCGTTCCCCGCTCCCATCCGATCAACCGATTGCCACGTTGCACCGACGAGCGCTCGGTGACGCACGAAGCGTGCGCATCCGTGTCGCTCGCGGTCGTGTATCGCGTCACGCCAAGGGAGATCACGCCATGAGTTCCAGACCGTCCTTTCCGACCATTTGCAGATCGACGAAGGTTGCGGCCGCGGTTGCGGTCGCGCTGGGTCTTGCCGCCACTGCTTCAGAAGCGCGCGTCACGCGCATCGTCGTCGACACCACGACGTCGAGCGCGGCGTCCGTCGACGGCGTCGCCTACAAGACGCTGATCGGGCGCGCGTTCGGCGAGCTCGATCCGAAGGACCCGCACAACACGCTGATCACCGACATCGGTCTCGCATCGACGAACGCGAACGGCAACGTCGAGTACATCGCGACGTTCACGATCACGATGCCGACGGACCCGTCGAAGGCGAGCGGCGTCGTCTGGCACGACGTTCCCAATCGCGGCCGCAAGGTCGCGCTGGAGGCGCAACTCAAGGGCGTGCACGACATCGAGCTCGACAGCGGCTGGCAGGGCGACAACTCGGGCGGCACCGCCGTGCCGGCCAACGCCGCGTCGCCGACGCCGATCACGCCGGTCTCGACCGATTGGGTCAAGACGCCGGTGCTGACGGGCGTCAAGGGACGCATCCTCGCGCGGATCGTCAATGTCGACGGTGACGTTGCGGCGCCGCTCAAGGTGCAGAACGCGCCCGTGCCGTACTTTCCGGTGGATGCCACGGACAACTCGCACGACACGCTGACGATCCATACGCACGAGACCGTCAACGGGATCATCACCGAGGGCGGTGTCGTGCCGAACCAGGATTGGAAGTACTGCGCGACGGGCGGGACGTTCGACAACCCCGGCACGATCACGGCGCTGCCGGTGAACGTCTGCCTGCGCGACGGCTTCGACGCGACGAAGCTCTACCAGCTCGTCTACGACGTCAAGGATCCGTACGTGCTCGGCGCGGGAACGGCGGCCTTCCGCGACGTCATGTCCTTCTTCCGCTATGCGCAGCACGACGACGCCGGCACCGCGAATCCGCTGGCCGGGGTCGTCAAGAAGGCGATCATCCGCGGCGTGTCGCAATCGGGCAATTTCACGCGCCACTTCATCTTCCTCGGCATGAACGAGGACGAGAGCGGCCGCATCGTCCACGACGGCGCGTGGCCGCTGATCGCCGGCCGGCGCGTGGCGAACAACTCGCGCTGGGGACAGCCCGATGGCGTGCTCGAGCTCTACCAGATGGGCAGCGAAGGTCCGCAGTGGTGGCACTCGTTCCCCGATCAGGTCCGCAACCTGCATCCCGGTGGCATCCTCGATCGCTGCGAGAACACCAACACGTGCCCGAAGATCGTCGAGACGTTCGGCGGCGCCGAGGTGTTCGCGCTGAAGATGACGACCTCGTGGGTCGGCACCGATCCGAAGACCGATATCCCGCTTCCCGACAACGTGCGGCGTTACTACCTGCCGAGCTCGACGCACGGCGGCGGTAACGGCGAAATGAAGGAGCATCCATCGGCGCCGGCGAGCTGTCCCGGAAACAACTACGGCGGACCTGGAAACCCGCCTCCTGCCTATCTTGCCAACCCGGTGCCGTCGACCGAGCTCGTCAATCGGATGGAAGTCGCGATGCGCGATTGGCTCCTGAACGGCACGCAGCCGCCGCCCAGCGTCTGGCCCCACCTGAAGGGTGCGAACGGCGAGCGCACGCTCGTCGAGCCGACGATGGCGACGATGGGGTTCCCGCACGGCGTGCCGGGCGTTCCCGATTCGATCTTCCTCCCGGAGAACTTCGTGTTCCCGATCTTCGATTACGACTGGGGTCCGCAATTCGACGAGTTCAATGCGACCGGCGTGCCGACGAACGAGCCGCCACCGATCAAGAGCGTCGTCAAGATGCTCGTGCCTAAGGTCGACTCCGACGGCAACGAGCTGGGCGGCGTGCCCACGGTGCTTCGCGACGCGCCGCTCGCCACGTACCTCGGGTGGAACCTCGCGGCGGCCGGATTTCATCAGGGGCAGGTCTGCGACTACGTCGGCGGCGAGATTCCTTTCGCGGTCGAGGAAGCCGACCGCCAGCCCGGCGATCCGCGGCCGTCGCTTCGCGCGCGTTACGGAAATCACGACGGCTATGTGGCCGAGGCGATCAAGGCGGCGAACAAGGCGGCCTGCGCCGGCTATCTGCTTGCCGGCACACAGGCGGCGTCGATGGGCGCGACGTGCACGACGGCTCTGCCGACCGGGTTCCCCGACGACTGGGCGAAGCTCGTGCAGCGCGCGATCGACAGCGACGTCCTCAAGTGACATGACCGTTCGCGCGTCGGCCCGATGCGCCGGCGCGCGAACGAAACGCGATACCGACGTTCGCCCGACCTCGGGCGGCGCGGTCGTTGCGCGCTCACTGATCCGACGATTCTCGCGAACTCGTTCCTGTGGCCGCAGGGCTACACGATGGTGTTCAGCGGCTGGGAGAACGACCTCGCCGCGTTGAGCAGCACCACCGCCACCGCGCACTTTCCGGTGCTCACGAACAAGGACGGATCGGACATCACCCGACCCGGATACGAGTACATCGTCACCGGCGCAGCGTCGTTCAAGCTCACGTATCCAGCGGAAAGCGGCGACAAGTCCACGGCGACGCTCACGCATCGCGTGCATCTCGACGACGTCCCGCAGATCGTTGCCGATTCCGGCTGGGATTACACGGACGCGACGCACACGTCGATCAAGCTCACGACCGGCAATTTCGTGAACAACGACATCTACGAGTTCTCGTATACGGCGAAGAATCCGACGCCGAACGGCATGGGACTCGCGGCGATCCGCGACTTCGTGTCGTTCATCCGCTATGCGAAGCAGGACGACGCCGGCACCGCGAATCCGCTTGCCGACGACGGCATAGTCCGCGTCTACAGCGAGACATCGTCGCAACCCGGCCGCTTGCTGAACGACTTCGTGCATCTCGGATTCAACGAGGACGAGAGCCACCGCAAGGTGATCGACGGCATGCTGCAGTGGATCGCCGCCGGCGACGGCGACAACATGAACTACCGCTGGTCGCAGACCCGCTCGCGATGGAGTTCTATTCATCGAACGAGTACTGGGTGAAGGCGGGCTCGCTGATGAGCACCGATCCGACCGGGTCGTACGATCTGCCCGACCAGCCCGAGGCGCGGCTCTACCTGCTGTCGAGCAAGCAGCACGGCGGTGCCGGCAATCCCGCGTCGAAGGGAAGCTGTCAGCAGTTCCTGAATCCGCTCGATTCGGCGCAGGTGCAGCGCGCGCTGTGGCAGGACATGGACGACTGGTCGACGAAGGCTGTCACGCCGCCGGCGTCGCGCGTACCGAGACTCGACGACGGGACGCTCGTGCCCGTGCCCGATCCGGCGCTGACGAATTTCCACTACGCCGGCATTCCGAGCGTCACTTACACGGGGCTCAAGACGACGCGCTACCGCCTGAACTATGGTTCCGACTTCTATCCGAAGAGCGGCGTGCTGACGGACAAGACGTACATCCCGACGATCAATCCACCGGTGATCACGCCGCCCTACGAGGACAACCCGGCAAACGGGCCGATCTACCGGAGCTATGTCCCGAAGTACGACCGCGACGGCAACGAGATCGCCGGCATCCGGCTGCCCGAATTGACCGTGCCGCTCGCGACCTATACCGGTTGGGGGCTTCGTGCAGGGCCGCAGGCGAACGATGGCTGCGAATCGTCGGGACAGTACATTCCGTTCGAATCCACGAAAGAGGAGCGCATCGCTGCCGGCGATCCGCGGCCCGGTGCAGGAGCGCTACCAGTCGTTCGGCCAATACCGCAGCGCGATCGTCAATGCGATCGACGACATGGTCAAGAACAGGCTGATGCTGTGCAGTGATGCGGGCGCCTACGTACACGCCCGTATCGACGCGGGACTCGCCGCCGGCGTGCCAGCGCCCCGGGGCAACGAGCCCAAGTATCCCGACGTGCCGCACTGCAACTAGCCAGCGCCGAAATACGCAGGATGCGCTCGACCCACCGTCCGCACGCGCGGGCGGTGGGTTTTTTTCGGTTCTTCACCGAAGTCGCGGAACTGCTTACTGAAGCAGCCGTGGAGGATCGGCGCCGGCTCCGCGTCCGTAGACGCAGGGCCCCGTAGACCGCGTTGACGGACTTCGAGGGCACCTCGTTCCCCCACCGCTGCGTCGCGGAAAGGCAAAAGACTTTTTTCGACCGATTCCCGATTACAATGGCCGGCGCACGGGGCACGCAGCGGGGAATACCTACAAAAAGTACTGCGGCAGCCAGTTCCGATCGAATCCATAGGAGGAAACAGCGATGAAACGTCTCACAGTCCTCGGCATGCTCGGCGCCGTGACACTCGCGCTTGCGAGCGGCTCGCTCGCCGCCGCGCCGATCGTGCTGCGCGCCTCGCATCAATTTCCCGGCGGCAAGGGCGACGTCCGCGACGAGATGGTGCAGATCATCGCGCGCGATGCGAAGGCGGCGGGCGTCGATCTCGAGGTCCAGGTTTACCCGGGCGCATCGCTGTTCAAGCCGAACGAGCAGTGGAACGCGCTCGTCAACGGGCAACTCGACATCGCGTCGTTCCCGCTCGATTACGCGAGCGGCAAGGTGCGCGCGTTCGGCGCGACGCTGATGCCCGGCCTCGTGCGCAATCATCAACGCGCGGCGCGGCTCAACGATTCGCCGTTCATGAAGGACATCAAGGCGAAGATCGAGAAGGCCGGCGTCATCGTCCTGTCCGATTCGTGGCTCGCCGGCGCGGTGGCGTCGAAGAAGGGCTGCGTGCGGACGCCGGCCGACATGAAGGGCCTCAAGATCCGTTCCGCGGGGCCGACGTTCGCGGCGATGTGGCAGGCGGCCGGCGCGTCGATCGTGTCGGTGCCGTCGAACGAGGTCTACAACGCGTTGCAAACCGGCGTCGCCGACGCGACCGATACGAGCACGAGCAGCTTCGTCTCGTTTCGCATCTACGAGCAGGTGAAGTGCATCACCGCGCCCGGCGAGAACGCGCTGTGGTTCATGTACGAGCCGGTGCTGATGTCGAAGAAGAGCTTCGACCGTCTCGACAAGAAGCAGCAGCAGGCGCTGCTGACGGCGGGCAGGAAGGCCGAAGAGTATTTCCGCAAGGAGGGCTCGAAGCTCGACGACGAGATGGTGAAGGCATTCAAGGACCACAACGTCGAGGTGGTCACGATGACGCCCGCCGAGTACGAGCAGTGGATCGACGTCGCGAAGAAAAGCTCGTACGCCGATTTCTCGAAGGACGTTCCCGACGGCAAGAAGCTGATCGACGAGGCGCTGTCGATCAAATAACGAACGACGTCCGCGCCGGCGTGTCACCGCGCGCGCCGGCCACCGCCACTTGACCCCCCCGACTCGCGAGAGCGCGTTCGACCGTTTCGCGCGCGGCGTCGGCATGGTGTCGCAGCTTTGCGGATTCGTTGCCGCGGGCCTGGTCGCGCTGGCCGTCATCATCG
>Ga0157370_10008468_pt1 | contig 11094 bp, 9 predicted proteins | sample C35metaG_FD_113463 | JGI IMG/M metagenome (GOLD analysis project Ga0157370, IMG submission 113463) | Corn rhizosphere microbial communities from Kellogg Biological Station, Michigan, USA - C3-5 metaG | ecosystem: Host-associated > Plants > Roots > Rhizosphere > Soil | place: USA: Michigan... | reverse complement strand
CCTGGCATCGCTTGCTGCAAAAGCATTTAAAGGGCATGCCATAGAAACATGGATCGGCTTTACCAGTAATGATGAAAAAAATGCGGCAGACAGTGTATATACCGGAAGTTTATCGCTGTAATATATTTTCGTATATGCATAACCGTTAGTAATTCAGTTTCCACAGGTAACACCTTCAAAAAGGTGTCACTGATCATCTTCTATAAAGATAGATGATAATTTTATTTGTTAGCTATTCTTTATTTTCGTTTATTCGTTGCCGTTAGTCATGGTTCGACAGGCTCACCATGACAATAAAAGCTCATTATTTACGAACGAGTTTCGCGCCAACTAGCCCTCGTTTGCAACGAGGGCTAAATCTTATCTCATTACATTTACTCCATGGCTGTGTTTCTTTCACAGCTTTGGTGGGCATGCAGAACACTGCCTGCATACTGTTTATATTTTAAATTAGAAAAAATTTCTTTTTTAATTTGGTCGCCATGTCGCCTTCGGAAGACACGGCTCAGGAAAGAGCACAAGGCTTGGAGTAGAGACACGGCTGGGGAGAAATTAATCAGTGTTTCCCAATTTTTTTTTGAGTTCTTTCATTTCCAATTCATGTTCTTTTCTAAGTTTTTCCTTTGTTTTAAATGTCTTTTCATAATCAAATGGGCTGTAGCTTTTATTGAACTCTACAATAATATATTTTTGTTTATTATCAACTGAATCCAGGATTTGGCAAAACTCTTTAACTCTGTCGTTTACAAACTTTTTATTTATAGGTTGAGCGATATTTAGTAGAAAAGAACCTGGATATAAGGCAAAAAATATTTTTTCAGAGTCAGCATCATCACGGAAAAGACTTTGTTCAGGGTTTAGTGCAGCATGAAAAAAGCCAGTGCTAAATATAGGGTTTTCAATAAATATCTCTCTGTATAAACTATCCGACAATGTAAGTTTTGAAGCATGACTAAAAAACCATTTTTTATATTCTCTATCACCCTTTGTCAACTCATCTCTAAAATTCGAATTCCAAGTTTTGTAATCCATTTCATAAAGTAAAAACGCTCTTTTCATTGTTTGATTTTTTACGCCAACTAGCCCTCGTTTGCAACGAGGGCTAAATCTTATCTCATTACATTTACTCCATGGCTGTGTTTCTTTCACAGCTTTGGTGGGCCTGCAGAACACGGCCTGCATACTGTTTATATTTTAAATTAGAAAAAATTTCTTTTTTAATTTGGTCGCCATGTCGCCTTCGGAAGACACGGCTCAGGAAAAGATTTACTTTCATAAACATTTTTATCTTTTAATCAATTCAAGGCCTTTAACAAATTCTTCTCTATAACTTTTTGAAAAAATTCCCACTTCTTTTAATCCATCTTCAAAATAAGTGCTTATTCCTAAATGCTCAGATATAATGGAAGTCTCCCCTCCTTCAATGTATATATCCCCTGGATATGATTTAAAATAATTCATTACATCATCATAGCTTTTATTATAAAAATTAAATTCTAAATGCACAGGCTCTAAAGAAATTAATACCCCTATGAAACAAGATAAATTTTTTCTATACTCGACTGTAATCCCTTTCGCATATTTTCCTATTTCAATATCAGGAAAATATTTGCTTTGTTTATCATTTCCGCTGCCTAAAATTTTTTCTATTTCAGAAGTGGGGCTGTTGAGGATTAACTTATCAATAGCCATATAAGGAGTTATTAAATACATATTTCTTAATATGTTTTTTTAAAATATTCAGTCATCATATCTAATGCCTTGGTAACATCTTTGCTCCCTGGCCGTGTTTCTTTCCGAGCCTTGGTGGGCCTGCAGAACACGGCTTGCATACTGTTTATATTTCTAAATTAGCAAAAATTTCTTTTTTAATTTGGTCGCCGTGTCGCCTTCGGAAGACACGGCTCAGGAAAGATTTTGTTGATGTTTTTGTATGACTTTTATAAAGATAGATGATAATTTTATTTGTTAGTTATTCTTAATTTCGTTTGTTCGTTACCGTTAGTCATGGTTCGACAGGCTCACCATGACAATATAAACTCACCATGACTATAATTGTCACCCTGAGCCTGTCGAAGGGTGACGCAATCGAAAACATAAAACCGTTTAGTCATGGTTCGACAGGCTCACCATGACAATAAAAGCTCATTATTTACGAACGAGTTTTTCGAAACCTTGCCAATCGTCCGGGAGCGCCTGCTCCATGTATCGCTTGCATCTTGCAACAAAAATGGATGGCACCGGATCATTTGCATCATATTTTAATGTGTCATTAAAAATTTTATAGGCCGATGCAAAATCACGATTGAAATATGCATTCATGCCGGCAGTGAGTTGTTCTTTTGTTGCTTCTTTAGCTTTACGCTCATCATCATTTGCAGCATCAAGCACTTCGTATAATCTGATAGCCGCAGCTTTTCCTTTTACGGCTACATAATCAACCATGCGGATAGAAAATGCACCAGGGTTCAGCAACGATGAATATGTATTCTCACCAATTAAAAATTGTGCATTATATACCCTGGTAAGTTGTTCTATTCTTGAAGCGAGGTTCACCGTGTCGCCCAACACAGAACATTGCATACGATCCTGTCCGCCCATGGTACCAAGAACCATCGGCCCGGTGTTCATACCAAGGCCCATCTTTAATGCAGGGCGGCCTCTTGCACTAAGTTGTAAATTAAAATGTCGCAATGCATCGCACATTTTAACTCCGGCTTCCACTGATTGCTGAGCAGGCACTGGAAATAAAGCCATGATCTCATCGCCTGCATACGAATCTATAAAACCTCCTGATGCTGTAATGGGAATACCAAGTGCGCTATAATATTCATTCAGCAATTCAATTACATCGTGCGGAGATAACAATTCCACCATAGAAGTAAATTCGCGGATATCAGAAAACAGCACACTCATTTCCATAGAAACTGATTCGCCCAACTCCACTTTTGCAATATCATTATGCCCAAGATTTTTAAGAAACTGGCTTGGCACAAAACGTTGTTGCGCTTTTAGTAATCTTTCCTGGTCTTCATAAATCCGTGCATTGGCAATGGAAATAGCAGCCTGGCCTGCCAGTAATTTTATAATCTTCACGCGTTCTTCGCTAAAAGCACTGTGCGTTAAATTATTTTCCAAATACACTGCAGCTTTCCATTGCTCATGCATGGGCAGCGGCACACACATTACCGAAAGCGGTTTCTTTTTAATAATATACGGATCGGAAGAGAATGGATTTATTTTTGAAGCATTATCAATTACAATTGCTTCGCTTGTTCGCAATGCCGTGTTGATAAGAGAAGCTGGGAACATATTTTCGTTATCACTTTTATTTAATTTATCATTCGCTTCCCGAGCTTCATCATTCGCCGCAAGCAGCATAATCTGGCCTTCGTTGTCTTCCACAAGAAATCCTTTTTGCGCTCCTGCATTTTCTAATAAAATTTGCAGCGTAGCTTTTAAAAGTTTTTCCAATACAAGTTCGCCTGAAATAGTTTGCGAAGCTTTAAAAACAGAGTTCATATCCAATAATTCTGAATTGAGCCTGCCTGTTGTAGTATGTAAAGTTGCTGTTTCTTTTGAAACCACAGCAGCGTTAACAGCTACTGAACCGGAAAGTGTCGGATAATTTTTATCCATATCTTCTACTTTTCTGCCGGCACCCCAGCGATAATATAAATAACGCGACGCCTGTAAATATCCTTCTGCTGCTTTAGACAAACCTGCATGCAGCAAACATCTTGCAGCCATTTCATTGGCCATTGCTTCATCCCTTATAAAATTATTTTTTTTAGCTGCTGCTATTGATTGTTCATAAAAAGATAATGCTTTGGCAATATCGCCGGAGAAGGCTGCGAGTTCTGCTAGCATCAGCAAACGAAGGTGTTCAAAATTTTCAGCACATTGCTTTGCCCATTTGGTAATTTTTGCAAGGCTTTGTTGCATTTTGCCAAGCATACTATTTTGTTCCTCCTTAGTTGCATCACCGAGTAATGATGAATACACTAAAAAAGATATAATGTAAAATCGCACCAACTGCGGTAATGACATTACTGAAGATACTGATTGCTCCTGTTTCTGCACGTAGGGTAGTGCACCTTTTGCATCGTTGTACAGAAAATGAATCTCTGCTTTATAAATATGATAATTTGCAATCCCCGTCATGAAATGACGTTCATGCATTCCTTTTACACATTCTATTTCATTAAAATTATCATCGGTCATTGAGTATTTGCTTTCGGTCAGCCCCTGGAAGTTTAGTTGCATTTGCAGAAATAACGTGCCGGAATCATACGAATCCTGGTACTCACATTCTTTTACAATCTTCAGCAATTTGCGTTGTTCGTTGGAAGCAGTTTCAAGGTCAAGCTGCGGATCCCAGATAATACAATCCTGCGCGCTATAAGCTAAGTATAAAAGATCGCCGGATTGGTAGCCTGCTTCAATCGCTTTCCGAAACCAAGGTGTCATCGTAGACCAATGATTTGACCAATGATGAACGAACATAGTATAAACATAAATGATTCGTGACTTAAGAGCGATGTCATCAAATTTTTCAATGATGCTTACGCCTAATTTACCATATTCATATCCCTGTGCAGTATCATCGTAAAGACCGCAAAGCAGCATACCATAAGCTGCATACGCAAAAGCTGTTTCAGGACTATTGCCATAACGCAGTGCAAGATTCACCGACTTCAAAACAAGATATGGAAACATCGTGCCACTGCCGGATAAAAATGCTGCGGCAAAAGTTTCCATCATCAGTTGGCTGGCTATTTTTGCCTTAGGGTCGGTAAGGTTGGGCATATTAATAAGATCAGCAATGACGCGCCCATTCAGATTTTCAGCAACAAGTTTTACTTCTTCAGTTACATTTTGAGAAGTGGGTACCTGCAAAAATTCAAAACCAAGAAATGAAAGTCCTTCACATGCCGCCTGTATGGATTCCCGCATCTTGCCGATGGTAGCGTATTGCCGCGTTCTTGATGATAGCACCAATGCTTTTTCAATGGAAGTTTTTGCATTTTGCAACATCACTTCTGTCCAGTTATCAGCTTCGCTCCAGTTGCCGGTTAGGTAGGTGCAATGCTGAATCTCTTCGCTCAGTTTCCAGGTAAGATTGTAATCAACCTGCCATGCACCTCCGTCAAGCATTTCATATCCTATCTTCAAATAATTCAATGCTGCTTCGTATGCAGAAGATCGTTTTGCTTTTGTACCTGCCTTCAAATTCAGCGTTGCCAGTTGTTTACATTCAGAAGGATCATTTACCAATGCACGTCCTTCATTAAGATGACCTACTACATCCATAAGCACATCATCCATTTTTTCTTCATTGGTATGATGAAGAATCAATCGGCCAATGGAAAGATGCAGCTCTTGTCTTTTATCCGGAGCAATCATTGAATAGGCTGCCTGTTGCACTCTGTCATGTTGAAACCTGTATGTTGGATTTAGTTCATTAAAACTTTCTTTATTATCATAGGATAATTGTTCAATGTTTTCTGCAGTTAGTAATCCAACAAATTTATAATTCTCGCTCAGCGGAATAATCATATTTGCACGAAGTGCTTCATTCAATTCTTTAGCCGTTTCCTCCATCGTGCTTTCATGAATGATAGATAAAGTTTTTAAATCGAAAGTGGCGCCGATGCATGCTGCAAGCTGCAGCGCGTGTTGAGTAGTTGTATGAAGACGTGACTGACTTGCTACCAGAAAGTCAACTACATTATCGCTGTTTTCTGTATTTTTTACTGCATCAATATCCCAGTTCCATTTGCCCTGCTCAGCATTGAAATAGATAACTTCTCTTTCATTCAGATTTTTTAATAACTCAATTGTAAAAAAAGGATTGCCCGCAGTTTTTTCAAAAATTACTTTACTCAATGGCTTTGCCTGTTCTTCATCACATAGCAAAGCGCCCATTGTTATTTGATTTACTGCATCTGCACTTAGCGGTTCGAGGTGCAGATTTTCTACGAATCTTTTGCTTTGAATTTCTCCCAGCGTCATGCTTAACGGATGCGAAGCATCCACTGCATTATCACGATAAGCACCGATTATCAAAAGATATCCTAACTCCTGCGTGGTAACAAGGCGATGAATAAGATTCAATGTAGGCACATCGCTCCATTGCAGGTCATCCATAAATATCACCAATGGATGATTTGCTTTGGCAAAAACTTTTACAAAATTTTGAAGCAGTAATAAAAAACGATTCTGTGCCTCGGCGGGTGGTAGTTCCTGCACCGGAGGTTGCTTGCCGATAATTAATTCGAGTTCCGGTATTAGATCAATAATGAGTTGCGCATTGTTACCTAAAGCCTTGCTGATTTGTTCACTCCACTTATCAAGACTCTTTTTTGGTTCGCCAAGCAATTCATAAATAAGATTGCGAAATGCATTGGCAAATGCAACGTAGGCTATGTTTTGTTTAAACTGTTCAAACTTTCCATGAATCAGGTAACCTCTTTTCTTAACGATTGATTTGCCCAACTCATACACCAATACTGATTTTCCTACGCCTGAATAACCCGACACTAAACAAAATTCAACCGATCCCCGTGATGCATTATCAAAATACAATTCTAATTTTTCAAGTTCTTTTTTACGTCCATACAATTTTTGAGGAATCTGAAAAGTGCTGGAAACATCAGCCTTTGCTAATTCAAAACTAAAATCATAAAAACCTTTCCTGATTTCTTCGCTGCATTTTTCAAGATCTGCTGCAAGGCCATAACTGCTTTGATAACGATCTTCTGCGTTTTTTGAAATTAGTTTGGTAATAATGTCGGATAATACCTGCGGTATGGTTCTGTTAATCTTATTAGCGGAAACCGGCTGCCGGCTTATATGACAATGCACCCACTCCAATGCATCATTAGCCGTAAACGGAAGCTGGCCTGTGAGCATTTGATAAAAAGTGATGCCGAGAGAATAATAATCCGTGCGGTAATCAACATCACGGTTCATTCGACCTGTTTGCTCAGGAGACATGTAAGGCAGTGATCCTACAATGTGGTTTGCTAATGTAATATCCTGGTGTTCTCTTGAAAGTTCTGTTGAAGAACTAAAATCAATCAGGCATAATTCATTTGTGTTGGGTTCAATAAGAATATTAGCAGGGTTAATATCTTTATGAATGATTTTTTGTTCATGAAGTTTCCCTAAAATTTTTACGAGTGAAATGGCTACCGGAAAAAATTGTTTCAGGGGTAAAAAATTATTTTCATTGCCGGAAAGATATTCACGCAATGAAATACCAAATTTTTCCATCACAATGCCCCAGTTGCCATGTCCAAATGGCACTAAGGCAAGCACTTTTATTATTCCTTCAAATTGAAGTTTGTTCAGTACCTGGTATTCGCGTTTGATGTTGGCAACATCTTCCTTTGGGGGATACTTATCAATAAGTGCTTTTATGATTACTTCTGCATTATCTGTTTCTCTTGTTGCACGATAAACTACATGCAAATTAGATTCAGATATCTTTTCCAGTACCAGGTATCCGGGAATAATTTCTGTTGCAATGTTTTGGTGGTTGGTATCCACACATTAGATATTGAAGTATTCATTAAACGTTCGCAGAAATTCTTTTTGGGCATTGTTTACAAAAGGGTAGCCATGCCCGCACAAGACATGTTCGAATGGGATTTCTTTTAACCGCAAAAAATCGGCTGGTGCAGGTTGGCTCTCAAACATCCACGCCGGGCCAAGATTAGCGGGCCTGAAGAACTTCATATTTTGCATGATTGATTTTGTTTCTTCATCAAAGAATTCATCGGGTTCAATCCAGTTTTGCAATGAATCGCATGCAATCATAATGCCGCCATCGCGGTTAAGGCGTATAATACATTCCGGGCGTTTTACAGTTTCAAATACAAATAGGGATGAATTACCAAAAGGCATTTCACCTCCTGCTTTCAATTCTTTATCTACTTTCAGCCCTTCCTGCACCTTCATTCCCGGTAATGCCCAGAAAGTTGCTTTGTACCTGTCCACGTAAAATGGATCATCAATTCCATGCATATCGCCGAGGCGTACCACATTCACCACTTTGCCTAACTTATCAAGTTCAGCAAGACCTTCATCGTTTAAGCGAACAGAATTGAGGATCGTCAATTTTCCGTCTTCTCTCACAATCGTCATGTTTCTGCTGAATTGCCACATGGATCCGAAAAATTCGTTTTTCATAGTACCAGCTACAAAGAAAACATCTTTGAATACCTCTTGTATTTTACCATGAGGCATGGCTTCTGGAAACGCTGGCATAAAAGTTTTTCTTAAAAGTACAAAAAAACACCATTACATTTTTCATTTCAAAATTATTTCTTCAGCTTACGTCATCATTGTATCTCCCAACATAGTTGTATTCTTTAGCATATTCATTTAAATAAGCATTGATATACTTCTTTGCACCTTCAGAAATTTTCCCAGTTTTAATATCCTCTTCCGTTTCATTTCCATTGCTTGTGTCATGACGTTTCACAAAGAAAAGTGTCATATCTTTTCCGCCAAGAAGGCTAATAATGCCCTGCAGTTTTTGCCTTGCATGTTGCATATCAAATACACATCCGCTCAATACAGTGAATGTAGGATGTAATGCCAATGTTTGTTTATTAAAATGCGGCCAATTGCCATCGGGCGCTTTATATACAGGATAATCTTTTTCAGGATAAACAGAAAGGCTTCTAAGTTTTTCAATATAAGAATGGCTTAGCCCGGCAGCTTCTGCACCTTTAATAATAATATTAAGATAACGCTGTGTCGGCAGGCAACTATCATCAATAAAATCCGGAAGCCCGATATAAGCCTGGGCTTTTACAGTTCCTTTGTCAGTTTCCACTTCCACTTCTATTCTGTCATATCCCAAACGATATGATTCTATTGCATCTAACGATGCGAGCTGCTCATCATTGCAGATATGTAACATGCCTTCCACAAAATCATTCGGGTTTGCAGAAGGTTCAATATTGGCAACCCCGCCTTCGTGATGAAACCAGTGTTGAACATTAAATCGAAGGCGCCATCCGTGAAGAATAGCCCGTTCGGAGGCAATCGGTATTACTCCCTTTGCCTTTAGAGAAATGAGGTTAATATTTGAGCCATATCCAAAATAAAAAAACATACCGCTAATGGTGATGAAAGTATAAAACCTTTTTGTTTCAAAATAAATTTACAACTCAATTCTGTTATTTACTCAGAATGTAAATTTCACAGTGGTAGTAAAATAAAAAAGATTGCTTCCTGTTTCAGATTGTTCGGGATGCCCTGGCACAGTTATCAGGTTTTGGGGGAGTGTATATGCCGGATCAATGATAAGTTTCATTTTGCCAATGGCATATACCACCGGCATTGAAAACTCGTAAGAAAGGATATTAAATTTTTTGCTGTTTGTAGTAATCAATTGCTCGCCTGCGGGAAGAAACAAAACATTTTTTTGCTGCAGATAACTTTTGGAAAAGTTTTGAGTACCTGTATAAATATAAGCAGATGGATCCACAACGATAATACCATTACCTACCTTGTTGATACGAATGATATGATCTAACCCAAAAGATGCATCAATATCAATGTCGTTGCTTAGTTTGCCATCAGTACCTATATTAAAGTCTATTGCTTTACTGAGCCATGTCAGGTTTATTCCTGATGTGGCTTTCACTGCCGATTGTACCAGGGTCTTTTGTTTGTAAAAAAAACCATTTATAAAAATATTCCCTGAAAATTTATGAGTACCGCCGCCAAACTCATAGCCACCTTCTACAATAGTGGCTGCATAATTTGTAGCGGCCTTGTTGTTTATAAAAACAAAACTCGAATTGATATATAACCCGTTTTTAAAATTGATACCTACTGAAGGATATATGCCCTTGCTTTTTAAACTATCTGTTCTTCCGTAATAATTCAGCCCGCTGTTAAAAGTGACTGCAACGGATACCTGGGTTTTTTTAGCAGCATCTGTAGTTGAGTCTTCAGACTGTGCATATATCGAAAGCGAACTGAATAAGAATACAACAATAATATATAAAAGTTTCACGACGTATAAGTTTCAGAGGTTAAGAAACTCCCCGTGTTTATTTCACAGGGAGTTTAAATACTTTGGCTCGAGTGATTTGATTATTTTCCTTGTACACTGCCTGAAGCAGATGTTTGCGAGCTGGCGCTGACACTGGTGTTGGCATCCTGATTTATTTTGCCTTCAGTGGACTTTGCAGCCGAAACTGTTTTATGTTCAGTTTTCTTTGCTGCAGACATTGTTTTATCTTTTGCCATGGAAACATGCTGCCGGGCTTTGTTACTAACTGAATGGTCTGAACTGCCAGATGATGATGCAGAAACAGAAGCGCTGCCGTTAACATCTGTGTTTACAGATGTGGAGCTATTATTCGAAACATCTTGATGGCCAGTTTTAGAAGAAGAGTTTTCATTTACAGATTCATTTGCGTTAACAGACATGTTGGTGTTTTCCGCCTTTGAAGCTGTTCTTTTTTCAGCTGATTTAGCGGTTGTACTTGTTTTAGCAACGTTCTTTTTTGCAAAGTTGTGTGTTTTTATCGTTGCGGCTTTTACAGAGGCACTGGTGGTATGCAGTGCATTACTTACACCCGAAGAGCTAACTGAAGATGCCGCATTGATGGAAGTAGCAGAAACTGCTTTCAGGTTTAACTGGGCAGATGCGCTGCTACATACGAAAATTGCAATTGATACGATACTTGCAGTAATTGATTTCATAAAGTGTTTTTTTTAGATTAAGAATAAGTGTTTAAAGTTTACGGTTATTGTCTTTATGTAGTTTAAAAATTTTTATAAAAACCTTCATGCTTTTAAAACATTTTATTTTCAAACAACAACTTTAAGACCACCATCTGTGCAAAAGGTTAAAAAGAAAATAATTTTTTGTAAAAAAATATCGGGCAAAAAGAAATTACAGCAGTATTCTGCTAAAAAAGATTCACATTATGTAGTGCCTAAGAGTTTATGCTTATGTAATGAATCCGGTAAAAATTTCATTCAAAAAAAACTTTTACCGTTTGATATAGCAACCGGTTTTGAAGGTACTGTGTTTGCGAATTAATATTATCCGTATAGCCT
>Ga0157370_10008467_pt1 | contig 11094 bp, 12 predicted proteins | sample C35metaG_FD_113463 | JGI IMG/M metagenome (GOLD analysis project Ga0157370, IMG submission 113463) | Corn rhizosphere microbial communities from Kellogg Biological Station, Michigan, USA - C3-5 metaG | ecosystem: Host-associated > Plants > Roots > Rhizosphere > Soil | place: USA: Michigan... | reverse complement strand
TAACGCCGCTTGGAGCCACCGAGCACCTTGATACACAGGACGGATTTCGCGCCTGTGTTGTCGGCCACTTCGAGCCGGGATTCAGTTTGGATCATTTCTTGATATTCCCAACTTGTACCGATGAGCCTCCAGGAGGGAGACACCGCGGTCAGTCTTGGGCCCGTCGTTGGCACCTCGAACCACTCGAGGCACTTCCGCTTTGGGCTGAAAGCTTCGCCTTTTGGAAGCGAAGCCCGCGATTATTGCAGGCACTTCTGCCGATGTCAACCGACCGATTACATCACTGCGCGCTGGCACTAGACTCCGGGGCGTGCGCGCCACTGTCAGAACCCATCTTTCGCCTCCGTCTTCCACTCGCCGCAGCCTTCTGGGAGGCGCAGCTGCCGCGCTGGCGTTGGGCCTCGCGGGCTGCGGGAGCGCAACGCCGATCCCGGACACCGGCCGACTGCGGCGCGTCGCCGAGGCGCGCTGGGCGCACCGGCTACATATAGAAGGGACCACAGCGGGCGGCCTCTCCGGCATCGACTACGACGCCTCGCGAGGTGAGTACCTGCTCATCAGCGATGACCGGTCAGACCTGGCACCCGCTCGTTACTACACCGCCCGCTGGCCCCAGCCGCAAGCCGCTCAGCCAGAGCCGACGGGCGTTGTTCAACTGCAACGCCCCGGCGGTGGCCCCTGGCCCGACCGCCGCCACGCGGTCGAGGGACTCCCGGTTCCCGACCCCGAAGCCATCCGCCTGCGCCCGTCCACCGGCACCTTGCTCTGGACCAGCGAAGGCGACATCGCTCGATGTTTCGGCCCCGCACTGTATGAATCGACGCGTGACGGCCGCTTTTTGCGCGAGTTCGCCTTGCCCGCCATGTTCACGCCCGATCCGGCCCAGCGCCACGGCCCGCGCGACAACCTGACGTTCGAGGGCATCGGCCTCACGCCAGACGGCCGTTTCGCTTGGCTGTCGATGGAAAACGCCCTGATCCAGGATGGCCCCATCCCCACCACCCGCGCGCCCGGCGGCCCGTGCCGCTTCACCCAGGTCGACCTGGAAACCGGCCAGGCCACCCGCCAGATCGCCTACATTCCCGACGCCATCCCCCTGCGCCCTCTCATCCCCGGCAGTTATGCCGACAACGGTGTGAGCGAAATATTGATGCTCGATGCGCATCGCATGCTGGTCCTCGAACGCGCCTATGCCACCGGGGCCGGCAACTCGCTGCGCCTCTATGAAATAGACACCCGCGCCGCCAGCGACGTGCTTCAGGTCGACGCGCTCGCGCCAGGCAACCACCGGCCCGCCCCCAAGACCCTGGTGGCCGACTTCGCCGCGCTCGGCCTCTCCCGCCTGGACAACACCGAGGGCATGTGCTGGGGACCGCCGCTGGCCAACGGCAACCGCCTGCTGGTGGTCGTGAGCGACGACAATTTCAATCCGCTGCAAGTGACCCAGTTCGCCGCCTTCGAATACATCGACCGACCATGACCATCGCCGTGACCTTCCTGCCCCGCACCGCCCCCGCGCCGCTGCCGCCCGTCGCCTTCATCGGCGGCGGCAACATGGCCAGCGCCATCATCGGCGGACTGATCCAGCAAGGCACCCCGGCCGACGCGTTCGAGGTGGTCGAGCCCTTCGAGGCGGCCCGCACGAAGCTCGCGCAGTCCTTCGGCATCACGGCGCAGGCCGAGGCCGGCGAGGCGCTTTCGCGTTGCGCCGTCGTGGTGTGGGCAGTCAAGCCGCAGACCTTCGCCGAAGCCGCCAAACCAGTGCGCACCTTTGCCGCGGACGCGCTCCACCTGAGCGTGGCCGCGGGCATTCCGTCGGACAGCATCGCCCGCTGGTTGGGCACGGAACGCGTGGTGCGCGCCATGCCCAACACGCCCGCGCTGGTCGGCCAGGGCATGACCGGCCTGTTCGCGCGGCCGGACGTCACCGGCGCCGATCGCGCACTCGTCGGCCAGTTGCTGACGCCCACGGGCGAGCTGCTCTGGGTCGATGCCGAGCCGGCGCTCGATGCGGTCACCGCCATGTCCGGCTCGGGCCCGGCCTACGTGTTCTATTTCATCGAGGCGATGACCGAGGCCGGCGTCGAGATGGGCCTCACGCCCGACCAGGCCCAGCGCCTGGCCATCGGCACCTTCACCGGCGCCTCGGCGCTGGCGCACAGCGCGACCGAGCCGCCCTCGGTGCTGCGCGAGCGCGTGACCTCCAAAGGCGGCACGACCTACGCGGCGATCACCTCGCTGGAAGGCGCGGACGTCAAGGCCCAGTTCAAGACCGCCATCCGGGCCGCGCAGAAGCGGGCGGCCGAACTGGGCGAGGAATTCGGGCGCGGCTGAGCCCGATCAGGCCGCCAGTGCGCGGGGCCCGAGAAAGAACAACCACTCGGCCGCCAGCGTGACGGTGCCGTCCTCGAGTTCGAGCAGCACCTCTTCCTTCAGCAGGAAACCGTCATCCCCCTTGGGCGTAGCACCGAGGATGCGCACCCGTGCCCGAAAGCGCGCACCCACAGGCATCGGCCTGACGAAGCGCAGGCGGTCGAAGCCATAGTTCAGCGCGTGGTTCGAATCGAACGGCAGCAGCGTGCGCATGGCCTCGCCGGTCAGTCGGATCAGGTGCGAGACCTGGAAGAAGCCCGGCACGATCGTTCCGCCGTAGTTCGCCTCGCGGGCCGCGCGCTCCGGATCGAGGTGGATCCACTCGCCTTCGCCATCGCCCGAGAGCACTGCGTACCGGCCGACCATCTCCTGCGTGATGACGTGCCACTCGGACAGGCCCTCCTGGCCGATCTTCTGCGTCAGGCGGTCGAGCATGCGTGGCTCCTTCAACGGATGGCGTAGCCGGCGACGACACCAACAAACACCGTGAACCCCAGCCAGTGATTCAGCCTGAACGCCTTGAAGCAGCCGTCGCGCGTGCGATCGCGAATCAACCGCCAGTGCCAGAGCGCCTGCCCCGCCGCGATGGCGATCCCTGCGAAGAACAACATGCCCAGCGACCGGCTGGCACCGGCCCACGCCCACACCGCCAGGAAGATCGCGTAGCTCAGCATCACCGCCGCCACGTCGAAGCGCCCGAAGGTGATGGCCGAGGTCTTCATGCCGATCTTGAGGTCGTCGTCGCGATCGACCATTGCGTACTCGGTGTCGTAGGCCAGCACCCAGAACAGGTTGCCGGCCAGCAGCCATGCGGCGAACACGGGCACGGTCGACTGCACTGCCGCAAAGGCCATCGGAATGCCGAAGCTGAAGGCAATGCCCAGCACCGCCTGCGGGATCGACACAAAGCGCTTGGCGAAGGGATAGATCAGCGTGATGGCCAGCGCCGCGAAAGACCACAGCACCGTCACCCGGTTCGTGGTGAGCACCAGCCCGAAGGCCATCAGCGCCAACACAGCGCCAAGTGCGAGCGCCTCCTTGACCGAGATCGCGCCGCTGGTCACAGGTCGCTGGGCGGTGCGCTTCACATGGCGGTCGAAGTCGCGGTCGGCCACGTCGTTGACGCAGCAGCCCGCGCTGCGCATGAGGAAGGTGCCGAGCGTGAACACCACGACCAGTTGCCAGCCCGGCCAACCGCCGGCCGCGAACCAGAGCGCGCCCAGCGTGGGCCAGAGCAGCAACAGCCAGCCCGCGGGGCGGTTCCAGCGAATCAGGTCGAGGTAGAGCGCGAGACGGCGTGCGAGCATGCGGAAAAAGGCGGACGAAAAAAGAGCGGCCATTGTGCCGCTCTCGGTTTCGCTTCCCGGATTCCGGGATGCCTGCGAACTCAGTCTTCCAACAGCGAACGCAGCATCCAGGCGGTTTGATCGTGCACCGTGCAGCGCGCGGTCAGCATGTCGGCCGTCGGATCGTCGCCGGCCTCTTCCGCCACGGGGATGAATTCACGCGCGATGCGCGACACGGTTTCGTGGCCCTTGACCAGGATGCGCACCATCTCCATCGCCTTGGGTGGGTTCTGCGGCACGTCGGGCACGGTGGATATCTTGCTGAACTCGGCGTACGAGCCCGGCGCGTAGTGGCCGAGGGCACGGATGCGTTCGGCGAGCACATCGGTCGCGCCCCACAGTTCGGTGTACTGGCCCATGAACATCGCGTGCAGCGAGTTGAAGTGCGGGCCGGTCACGTTCCAGTGGAAGTTGTGGGTCGTGAGGTACAGCGTGTAGGTGTCAGCCAGCACGCGGCTCAGGCCTTCGGCGATGGCCGCGCGGTCCTGGCGCTCGATGCCGATGTTGATGATCGGCGCGTTGCGGCTGCCGGACTCCTGCGCGACGATGGCGCCGCCCTTCTTGGGCACCTTGCCCGAGGAAGGTGTCGACGCTGGCTTGGTTTTCTTTGGAGCTTTGGCCATGGCGAGTGGTCTTTCTTCAAGTTGAGAGGAACGGGTCGATTCTCGAAGCCGGCGCGCGGCTTCGCAACAGCGTCACTCTATCCCAGCGATCAACGATTCAAAACGCCCGGCACGTAGGCCAAGTTCGCGAATATCTCTATGACAGGCGCTTGACGCCCGGCAGCTCGCAGGCATAGATCGCATTGCGCAACGCGGCAATGGCCTCGTAGCGCGTGAAAGTGCGCCGCCATGCGAGCACGACGCGGCGCGTGGGCGGATCGCGGTCCTGCGCGTCACGCACCGGCAGATAGCGCACCATCTCGGAGTCCTTGCGGCCCTTGCCCTTGGGCTTGAGCGCCTCGGCCGGCACCGAAAGGCGCGGCACCAGCGTCACGCCCATGCCCGAGGCCACCATGTGCTTGATGGTCTCGAGCGACGAGCCCTCGAAGCTCTTGCGGATGCCTTCGGCATTGCTGGAGAAGCGGGCGAACTCGGGGCACACCTCGAGCACGTGGTCGCGAAAGCAGTGGCCGGTGCCCAGCAGGAGCATGGTTTCGCTCTGCAGCTCTTCAGAGGTAATCGATTCGCGTCCGGCGAACTTGTGATTGACCGGCAGCGCAGCCATGAAAGGCTCGTCGTACAGCGGCGCCATCGCCAGGCCCGTATCGGGAAAGGGCTCGGCCATGATCGCGCAGTCGATCTCGCCAGCGCGCAGCATCTCCAGCAGCTTGACGGTGAAGTTCTCCTGCAGCACCAGCGGCATCTGCGGCGTGCGCGCGATCACCTGGCGCACCAGGTCGGGCAGGAGGTACGGGCCGATGGTGTAGATCACGCCCAGGTTCAGCGGGCCGGCCAGCGGGTCTTTGCCGCGCTTGGCGATTTCCTTGATGCTGGCGGCCTGATCGAGCACGCTTTGCGCCTGCTGCACGATCTGCTCGCCGAGCGGCGTGACGGTCACTTCGCCGGCGCTGCGCTCGAAGAGCTTGACCTCGAGTTCGTCCTCGAGCTTCTTGATGGCCACCGAGAGGGTCGGTTGGGAGACGTAGCAGGCCTCGGCCGCCTTGCCGAAGTGCCGTTCGCGGGCTACTGCGACGATGTATTTGAGTTCTGTGAGAGTCATAGCTTGCGTCAATTATGCGCAAGCCTTCGTGACCCGGCGTTGTCAGGGGATACGAACACCAAGGCCGAGCGTCTCGCGCTCGCTGCTGTCGCAACCGGCTCTATCGGCGTAGATCCCGCCCCCCATGCGGGACAGCACACTAGGAACGAGACAGCGCGGCCAGTTTCTTTCTCGCGCTTTGCAGCAGGCCGAGTCGCTCGACAGGCAACTGCGCCTTGGAGTCCTTTGGCGCAATGATCTCGAACGTCGAAGCGGCGGCCAGTTTTGCTGCGAGTGCGTCCCGACCTGTCAGGTTGTTGAGCCTTGCCATCGAAATCACGTGCACCTGCAAATGCCGATGGAGGGTCTTGGACAGCTTCTGGCAGGCCGCCGTCATCGCCGCCTGGTCGGGCACCACTGCGCCATGCACGATCAGGACCTCGATGACGCTGTCATCGTCCTCTCCCAGGATGAAGGCGCGCACGATCGAGTCCTTGAACCTGGCGCGCAGCATGGAGCGGATCGGTTCCGCTGCAGCGAACGACTTCAGCGCGATGCTGCGCAGTTCGCGGTAGAAGACGAACGAGCGATCCACCTTGACGGTTTCGGGTTCACCTGCCGGCACCTTTTGCTTCGCGAGGATCCCGCTTGTGACGAGATGCTGCAACGTCTGTTCGACCACATCCGAATCCTGCTTCGTGCGTTGGGCCAGCTCGCTCGCCGAGAACGGGCGATCGGGGTCTGCATAGACGACCCGCATGAGCTGTTGCACGGCGGGGGACAAGAGAAAATCTGCAGCACTCACGGTCGTTCCGACTTGTTGGGTTTTCTGGGAGGCCCGGATTATGAAGTTGGTGGACTGACGTACCCGGACGCAGGCTTGTCAGCGAAGCCGCCGCTCCCGCCTGGAGGGCAATGCGTAGGCTGACCGCGCATCCATATGTGAATCACGAACCGGACTTCCTTGGGTGCTCGAGGCGCGCTCCAGCGGCCTCACCGTCACGGCCATCGTGCTGGCCGGCCTGGTGGATGACGACGATGCAACGCGGCGTCACATCACGCCGTGGCTCGGTCCACCATGCGCTTCAACGCATCCTGGTCGAGTACCGTCAAGGCGTTGTATTCGAGGCCAATGACGCCGGCGTTCGCAAGTGCCTTGAGTTCCTTGTGGATCGCTTGCCGATTGGCCTGCAGGATCTCCGCGAGATTCGACTGCGACAACTGCAGACGAACGCCACCGCCCTCGGCAATGCGATTGCCGTAGAGCGCTGCCAGGCGCTCGATCGTGGAGGCCACGCGTCGCCGCAAGGCGCCTTCGATCTGGCTGCGCAGCATGCCGACGTGACCGGCTTGCTGGCGCACGATCATCAGCATCATCTCCTTCCAGAGAAACGGGTCCGCATCGAGTATCTCGAGGAGCAGGAGGGTCGGCATATGAATCGCCACCACCTCTCTGTGCGCACTGAAGTCATAGGCTGCACGCTCGGCGCTACCGAATGCCTGGGTGATGCCCATCATCACGCCGGGCCCCAACAGCATCAGGACGAATCGCTCGCGTTGCCGGAAAACACAGGCGGCCATCACCTCGCCCGAGATGAGCAGAAAGGTTTCGCCCGGGCCCTGCAGTTCGGACGAGAAAACATGACCCCGCGGATGACGCCCCACGTAGGAATGCGAAAGCAGCTTGTTCATCGCCGCAGGTGGCCAGGACGAGAACGCAGATTTCTCTCGCAGTGCAACCTCCATGAACACCAGCTCCGCGATGGATTGGCGAGCTCCGCTCATACGCAGATTCCGTCTTTCAGCAGCGCCGTCGGTCCGGAAATTTTCCTCAGCGCCGGCGGGTCCAGTATCAGGATGCCGTTGTACTGCGCCTCGACGACACCCAGGGCGACCCAAGTCGACATCTGTGCATTCACGGATTGCCGGCTGACCTGCAAGATATCCGCAAGGGTCTGCTGGGTCAGGCGAAGATGCACGGCGCTGCTGTCCTTCACCTGAATGCCATAAAGCGCAGCGAGTTGCTCGACGGTGGTGGCGAGCCTCTGCGCAAATGAGCCCGCGGTCTGGCCAGCCACCAGGTCGATCTGCATCCGCTCCTGCTGCAGGAGCATGCGGCTCATGTCTTTCCATCGCACCGGGTCCTCGTCAAGAAACGCGAAAAGCAGATGGCCAGAAATATGAATGGCAACCACCTCGTCGTTCGCGACGTATTCGAGGCGGCGGCTGCCAAGATCGAGCATGTAGGAGAAACCGAGGATGTGGCGCGGCCCTCGCAGCGCCCAGTTCATCCGGGCGTTGTCGCGTGGCGCCTCGACATGCAGAACGTGCCCGGACACGATCACGAAGATTTCAGGTTTGTCGACCTCGGCATCGGCCGACAGCGTGCTCCCGCGCTCATGCCAGCAGAGTCTGGAAGAGGCCATGAGTTGATTCAAGGCAAGGGGCGACCACTGCGCAAAACAGGGCATTTCCTGCAATGTGCGGCTCATCAATTCTTTATGGCTTGTACGAAGCTGGGTATCTGCCACATGGCTCTCCTGTTGCGGGCAACCATTCGCTTGACCTGCTTTCCCGAGCGGCGGCTCTCTTCGTGTTCTGGTGCCGGCGCTGCGCCCGCATTGGAGCATGGCCAATGCTTGCACAAAGACACCAGCACCCGTCCGGATGTTGGCTGCATGACGACTCAATGCATGCAGCATGCCGAGCGACATTAGCCGCATCCACATCAGCCGGAACGCAGTAGATCCACGTCGGAACCCACCAATATGACGAATCTTTAAAAAAAGATCGATCCGCCACGAATGCATGATGAGTTGCAGATCTTTTTCAAAGAAGATGCTGCGAGATGAATTCTTCTTTTGACCACCCGCCACAACAGGAACACGATGCAGCTTGTTCTACGCAATTTCAGAGAAAGCCAATGGCCAGGACTGAACCACGCCTGAGCGACAAGGAACTGATGGAGCGCACCTTGCGTGACATGCCGGCCTTTGCCGCGTGGTCTTCGCTGAGCATGAGCCGCCTCCTGGCAATCTCCAGATTGCAATGGCACGCGCGGGGAGACTCGTTGTCCGACAAGGACCGTGCGCCCGAAATGCTTGTGCTTGTGAGCGGAAGCGTTCTATACGTCGAACCCTCTGTCAGAGACCTTGACGCCGGAGCGCCTTGGACGCTCCTGGGTACCGGGTTGTTACTCGGCCTCCCCCATATGCTCGCGCTCGAAGAGCGCCTCTTCGAATACATCGCGAGCGACGACGTCGTTGCCATTCACATCGACGGAAATCTGCTCTTCGAACTGCTCGACAGCGATGCCACGCGATGGAAAGACATGGGCTATATGCTCATCTCGCAAGCCCTGAAACTGGGTGACCTGGCAAGCAGCCAGATGGCCGGACGACTTTCACGACGACTGGCTGAAACGCTCGAAAAGCTGGCTGAATCCCAGGGCACCCGCAGCAGCGAGAGCCATTCGATTCATCTGCGGGTGACTCAACGCGATCTGGCGGCCATCCTGCAGGTCAGCCGTCAATCCGTGAGCAAAGAACTGGCGGGGTTGAGTGTTTCCGGCGTGATCGAGGTGAAGTACAACGCCATCGTGGTTCTTGATCCCATTGCATTGCGAAAGATCGCCCGCCCTCCTGCGGTGCAGCAGGCAGCTCGCGCAGCGCCCCACGCCGTGGGAACTCGCGAGAACTCCGCCAAAGACATCGCCATCATGGAAAAAACGCTGCGTGGCAAGCAGGCGTTTTTGCCTTGGTCTGCCGCAGCAATGGCACGGCTTCTGGGCTCCTCGCGCCTGGAACGACATCCAAAGGGATCCGTCGTTTGGACTTCTCTGGGAGGAGTTGAGGAGTACCTCCTTGTCGTCTCGGGCCACGCATCGATCGGCCGTGTATCGCCCGAGGGCGAACGCTTCGTCTTGATACTTTTTGGGCCTGGTGACTTCTCGCACATCAAACCGACGAATTCGCTCAATCTACACCGCGACTACGGAAGCTACGACTGCATCGCCGAAACCGAAGTCATGACAATCCATATGCCGATGACCCTGATTCTGGAGACGCTCGACAGCGAACCCATGCTTTGGAAAGAAGCTTTGCTGATGTCCGAGCGCCTGCAGGAGTCGTACACCCAGACGGTCTACCGGCAGGTCACAGGCTCGTTGCGCGAGCGCCTGGCATCCACCATTCAGCGACTTGCGAAGCTGCACGGCGTACGGGCCGAGCGCGAGGGCGCTACGCTTCTGAAGATATCGCAGGCAAGCCTCGCGTTGCTTCTGCAAGCAAACCGACAAGCGGTGAACAAAGAGCTCAAGGCATTGGCGGCCTCTGGTGCCGTCGCGCTGGGGTACAACGGCGTGACGGTGTTGGATGATGAGGCGCTGGGGCGTAACGCCAATCGATCCCGCGAAATTTAAGGCTCTCTTCTTCCTTCCGTCCAAAGCGGTGCGGTAGGAGGATTTGAATGGAGACGCCTGTGTACGGCGAGCCATGGTGCTGATGTCTGCAGCCTAGGCGCAGGCATCGGCGCCGTAGCCGTAGCCGTAGCCGTAGCCGTAGCCGTAGCCGTAGCCGTAGCCGTAGCCGTAGCCGCTACGCATTCTTCGATCAACGGCTTGCTATTTCAGAAATAAATCTGATGCTCTTGTCGCTTTCCATCAACACCTTTTTTTGCGATTCGGCCAGAGAGGTTTTTCACTTCCAAGCGCACGACAAGATGAACACGGGCTCCGGCACTTGGCAACGCGCTTGCATATGGCTTTTCGCCAGAACCCTGAAGCCTTCCGTATTGCATGGATGCCCGAATTCTCCGCGTCGCATGGCGTTGCTTCGACAGCACTGGAGGCACGGCGATTTGTCGACCATCAGTATGTAGATGGACGGATTCGTCAGAGATGCTCTTCTCGCTCGGCATCGAAATCTCCTTGTTTTCCGAGGATGCTTTCGGCAATGGCTGCGCGCAAGCTTGAGATGCGCCCCGTCGAGCCGTACCAAGCTGCTGCTCCATATGCTCCGCGCATGCAGCATCGACTCGGGCCCGGAAACAGAGCCTTGTTGTTTTTCTCTGAGTGCAGTAGTAGAGGCGCAGCCAAGGGAAAAGACGCATCCATCTTTTTCTGGGGACGCGCACCAGGAAGCGCGGATCGGGCGAAAAATCAAACATCAAAATTCGTTTTGGCCGTAAAGGAAATATCGCTGAGGCGCCGCTACTGCCTTCCGTCGATCGAGAAGCGGGTTACCACTCATAGCCGACCCCCACGCCGAGATTGAAGCGCTGGCCCGCGTGAGCGCCATTGACCTTGTAGATCCACTTCCCGTCTTCGGAGCGCGCCGAATAGCCAAAGGCGATCGCAGCGTAGCCCGAGTAGGTGCCTGTACCGATCGAGACCAGACTCTTGCCCGGCGTCATCGCCTGCGGCAGGCTGCTCATTGCCGTAGCCATGGCAATCCCTGAGTACGCGATGCGCGCGACATTGCCGACCTGGCCTCGCACCTGGTTCAGCTGCTCGACGTTGACGGCGTCGTTCGGCAGGATGCCCGGTGCCACATTGCTGATGCGCGTGCCGCCCGGCGCCTGGCCGCCACCCAGCGTGATCTGGCTGTAGTTGATCGACCCGTCCGGGTTGGTCTCGTACTGCGCGCTGCTGGCCTTGGCTGCACTCGATGCGGCC
>Ga0157370_10008466_pt1 | contig 11095 bp, 11 predicted proteins | sample C35metaG_FD_113463 | JGI IMG/M metagenome (GOLD analysis project Ga0157370, IMG submission 113463) | Corn rhizosphere microbial communities from Kellogg Biological Station, Michigan, USA - C3-5 metaG | ecosystem: Host-associated > Plants > Roots > Rhizosphere > Soil | place: USA: Michigan... | reverse complement strand
TTAATGCGTCCATAATATTATTTTAATTAAACATTCCATCCCCAATAAAGGGGATGCAAAAGTACAATTAATTATTTTAAAACCAAATACCTGAAAAGAATATTTTATATCCTGAAAATCAGGCTCTCAGTTTTTATTTTTAAAATCATAAAAAAACCAGCTCCACAATAACGCGAAGCTGGTTTAATATTTGAAATATTTTTGTGTCTAAACAATAAAAATATTGGCAATATCGACTACTTGTTGTGTCGTAAGTGGTTCATCATAAGCTTCTGAGCCTGCTGCAGCGCCAAAAGCACTGGCTGTATTGAATCCGGCCTGAATAGTTACTCCTTCGCCATCGTATACCGCCTGAGTTGCTGCGGGCATACCGGCACCTCTTTCGGCATTAGAGATCCATCCTTTTAAACCGCGCAGTCGGCGAACTTCAGAAGCATGGCGTGCTTCAACAGAATGAATTTGTAAAGCGGCAGTTAATAAATCTGGTTTAGAGATTAAGTTTGCAGCTTGTCCTTTATAAGCTCTAACTCCTGTATCTTCAAAGGCTTGTGCTAATGCTAAAAAGGTTGGGTAATCTCCAAAAGGATTAAATGCACCTCCAACAGTAAAGTCAAAAGTGGGTTTTGGAACAAAGTTAGGGCTCATTGTACCGCCCAGTCCTGCAATTAAAAAAGCAACATGGTCTGATTCGTGTGCCGATATTTGTTGAAAAACTTTTAAATCGCGTCCGCCATTTTCAGAAGCCGGGATAACGCCAGAATCTAATGCCATGGCATAGAATTCGTTTTCAAGATATTCTAATGTAAGCGCAAATTGCAAAGCTCCAATAGGAGTTGCAGGTGTTGCTGTGATATCTTTTGCAAATGCTTTACCAGTAAGAGCCGATAATCCGAAAGGGATTGATGCTAATGCCAGATTTTTTCCGATATTCCCAAACTGAGTAAAACTGTCTCTTCTTGAGCCAGTGCTGTTCATTAAATTATCATCAGTAAAGGATTCTATAAATTTTAAAATATTCATAATTTCTAAGTTTTAGCTAGTTAAGATTAAGGTAAATATTTGGCAGTGAATTTTGTTGTAATAAATCCGGCTGCAACAGGCAGAATTTTTGAAGGATCTTTTGCAGCATCTAATCCAGTGGAAGCGCTTACGATATCATCGCCTGCAAAATCTTTTGAATTTGGATTAATTAAACTTCGAATTGCAGAAGCATGTCTGGCTTCTACAGAAACAATTTTTCCGGCTAATAATAAATAATCGGCACTTTTAATAAGTCGGCCAGCTCCATTATAAGCGGCAACGCCTGTATCTTCAAGTGCTTTTGCGGTAGCTAAAACTTCAGTACGGCTGTTAAAATTTAAAGAACCGTAGCTAAAGGCCAAAGAAGGAAGTAATTGAGAGCTTGGATCTGGAAGTGCACCTGTTAAAGCAGCTTTAAAAAAATCTCTGTGAATTACTTCATGATGGTATAAGTCTGTTAGAACTTGACGTTCAGTGTCATTAAATACAGTATTGAAATTTGAGGCATTTACAACTTTAGTGTAAAAATCTGCTTCTAACTGCTCTAAAGCGTAGGCATAAGTAAGAACACCAAAGTCTCCGGAGCCTAAGTCAAAAACACCATTTCTGACACCCGGTAAAGAATTATCTTCCATTTTGTTGTCGTCGTCATCATTATTGCTGCATCCAGCTAAAACCAAACCTGCGGTAACTAATGTTAGTCCACTGAGCTTAAGAAAGCTCCTTCTGCTATCCAATGAAGGGTCAACTTCATGAATTTTAACTTCGTTTTTCATAATCTAGGTTTTTATTAAGGTTAATAACATTGTATTAAGGTTATTAACGAAATTTTTAGAGATGCGGTTTCAGAAAAATCATTCTTTTTTAGAATTATTTCGAATAGGTCGCATAATTTGAAATACTGGTAGTTGTTTTTTGTTTTATTTTCGGTAATTCTACTATATTTGTATTAATTACATAAACTTTTATTAGATGAAAGCTAAAGCAACTCTAAAACAAATTGCGAAGGAACTAGGTGTTTCTGTGTCTACGGTGTCTAAAGCACTAAATGACAGTCCGGAAATAAGTGAGCAGACGAAGGTGAAGATTAAGGAGTATGCCAAACTCAAAAATTATAAACCGAATGTTATTGGTCTGAATTTAAAAAATCGTAAAACCAAAACTATTGGGGTAATTATACCTAATATATTGAACTCTTTTTTTGCTAAGGTTTTTAGCGGTATCGAAAAAGTGGCCGATAAGAAAGGATATAATGTAATTACGTGTATTTCTAACGAGTCTTTAGAAAAAGAAGTTCATACGCTTGAAATGTTAAGCAACGGAACTATCGACGGATTTATTCTTTCGGTTTCTGAAGAAGCTCAAAAGCTGCAAGATTATAATCATTTCTCGGCTATTATCAGCGACGGAACTCCAATTGTAATGTTTGACCGTATTGCAGATGAAGTAGATTGCGATAAAGTTGTAGTAGATGATTTTGACTCTGCTTTAAACTCAACACAGCATTTAATTAATTTAGGTTGTAAAAATATTGCCTTAATTTCTTCTGTAGATAATTTAAGTGTAGGAAAACTGAGAGCCGATGGATATTTAAAAGCTTTAAAAGACAATAATATTCCGGTAAACGAAAAAATCATTCTTCGTACCGATTCTGAAGATGATATGAAAGCTAAAATCGATGCTATTTTCGATAATAAAATTGATGCGATTTTTGCTTTAGATGAAAATGATTCAGTTGCTGCTTTAAGGGTAAGTTTGAAAAAAGGATTTAGAGTGCCGGAAGATATTTCGATAATTGGTTTTGCCGATGGAATTTTAGCTTCAAGACGTTTGTCTCCAAGTTTAACTACAGTAAGCCAGCACGGAATTGAAATTGGAGAAGTTGCGGCAAAAAAACTAATCGAAAGATTAGAAGAACCAGAAGGCGAAACTTCAGATTACGAAACGATCGTGATCAAAACAAAATTGAAAGAAAGAGAGTCTACAAGAAAGGCTTAAATAAACAAAAAACCATCAGCGTAAAACTGATGGTTTTTTATTAGTTCTCTTGTATAAATTTGATCAAATAAACAAAAAGTATAACAATAATAAGGGTAATCCTAAATGTCTTTTGTTGTTGAGCTTTTAAAATGTAACCGTCTTTTTTTAATTCCCAAGTAAATAATAGTTCAAGAAGAGTTTTTTTTGGGCTTAAAAGAAAATCTGAAATGTGATAACTTTTATTCGCCTTTTTTAACTTTTCTTCTTCTTCTTTTTCATTTGCTAATTTAACTGCATTTTCTATTTCAGAAGTATCTACATTTCTATTTGCTAATTCATACTTGGCAAAATAAAGGGCATCAGGATTCCATTTCTTTGGTGAGCCAACAATATTTAAAAGCTCTTGAGTTGTTCTGCTTTTTATAGGAGGTTTGAAATTATCTACCATTCTTTTTCTCTACAATTTGAAAATTTAAAATCAACAATCAGAAATCTAAAATAATTAATGCGCTTCTAACCAGTCTTTGCCTAAACCTAATTCAACTTCTAACGGAACTGCCATTTTAAAAGCATTTTCCATTTCGTGTTTAATCATAGGCTGGATTTTTTCGAGTTCGTCATTGTGAACATCGAACACAAGCTCATCATGAACCTGAAGTAACATCTTAGATTTCCAGTTTTCGTCTTGTAATTTTTTGTAGATGTTAATCATTGCGATTTTAATAACATCTGCAGCACTTCCCTGAATTGGCGCGTTTACGGCATTTCGTTCGGCAGCACTTCTTACAACGGCATTGGCAGAATTGATGTCTTTTAAATAACGACGACGTCCTAAAATAGTTTGTACATAACCGTTTTCACGCGCAAAATCAACCTGATCCTGCATGTATGATTTTAATTTTGGATATGTTTTGTAATAAGCATCGATCAAAGCAGCGCTTTCGCCTCGAGACAATGAAGTCTGATTACTTAATCCGAAAGCAGAAACACCATATATAATCCCGAAGTTTACTGCTTTGGCATTACTTCTTTGTTCGCGTGAAACTTCTTCTAAGGCAACATCAAAAACTTTTGCTGCAGTAGCCCTGTGAATGTCTTCTCCGTTTTGGAACGCTTTAATCATGTTTTCCTCACCGCTCAAAGCAGCGATAATTCTTAATTCAATTTGAGAGTAATCGGCCGAAATTAACGTGTGGTTTTCATCGCGGGCAACGAAAGCTTTACGAATTTGTCGTCCTCTTTCAGTACGAATCGGGATGTTTTGCAAGTTCGGATTATTAGAACTCAAACGTCCTGTTGCAGCAACCGTCTGCATATAATCTGTATGAACACGTAATGTTTTTTTATCTACTTGCTCCGGCAGTGCCAGGATATAAGTGCTTTGTAATTTTACCATTTGACGCCAGTCCAAAATTTGTTTTACAATTGGATTGTCGTTGGCTAAATAAGTTAAAACTTCTTCTCCGGTTGCATATTGGCCGGTTTTGGTTTTCTTTTGCTTTGCGCCGCCAATTTTAAGTTTATCAAATAAGATATCTCCTAATTGTTTTGGTGAGGCAAGATTGAATTTTTCTCCGGCAGTTTCGTATATCTGTTCTTCAAGAGATTTGATTTCAATTTCCATCTCTCCAGACATTTGTTTTAAGAAATCAACATCCAGACGAATTCCTTCTGTTTCCATTGCGGCTAAAACACTTACTAACGGAATTTCGATTTCATCAAATAACTTTTTAGTTTCTGTTTTATCTAATTCTGTTGTAAAGATTTCTTTTAACTGCAGTGTAATGTCAGCATCTTCGGCGGCATATTCTTTAATAGCCTCTAAAGTAACATCGCGCATCGAAAGCTGATTTTTTCCTTTTTTACCAATTAAGGTTTCAATTGATTTTGGAGAATATTTTAAATATGTTTCGGCTAAAATATCCATATTATGACGCATATCCGGATTAATCAAATAATGCGCAATCATGGTATCAAAAAGTTTTCCTTTTACAGTAACGCCGTAATTAGCAAGGATTTTTAAATCGTATTTTAAATTCTGTCCAATTTTTTCGATGTTTTCATTTTCAAAAAACGGAACAAATTTGTCTACTAAAATTTTTGCTTCTTCCTGACTTTCCGGAAACGGAACATAAAAGGCTTTTCCTTTTTCATAAGAGAAAGACATTCCCACAAGTTCGGCGTGCAAAGCGTCAATTCCTGTAGTTTCGGTATCAAAACATACAGAAGTTTGTTTTTGTAAATTTTGTAAAAGCAGTTTAATTCCTAAATCCCCCTGAATAGTCTGGTACGAATGTTCTGTATTTTCTAAGGTATTGTAAAATGAATTTCTTGCTGCTTCGGCACTTTCGTCAAGAGTTGTGCCGCCTCCGCCAAAAAGATCAAATTGGTCTTCGTTCTTTGGTTGTGGTTTTTTGTATAGTTTGGCATCTTGAGCCGGAGTTGAAGCTAATTCATTTCCGCCTCCCACTTTAAACAAGTTATCAAACTGTTCGGCCATTCTTCTAAACTCTAATTCCTGAAAAATAGCATCGGTTTTTTCGATATCAGGGCGCGAAAGTTCATAGTCGTCTTCATTAAAAACAACATCGCAGTCGCAGATAATGGTTGCCAGTTTTTTAGATAAAATACCTTTCTCTTTGTTGGCTTCGATATTCTCTTTCATTTTTCCTTTTAGCAAATGGGTATTTTCTAAAAGGTTTTCCATTGTTCCAAATTCTTTCAGGAACTTTTTGGCAGTCACTTCACCAACTCCGGGTAATCCCGGAATATTATCTACGGCGTCACCCATCATTCCAAGAAAATCTATTACCTGCTCAGGTCTTTCGATTTCAAATTTTGCTAATACCTCAGGAATTCCCCAAATTTCGATTCCGTTACCCATTCGGGCTGGTTTATACATAAATATATTTTCAGAAACCAATTGTGCAAAATCCTTATCAGGCGTTACCATGTAAACCTTATAATTTTGTTTTTCGGCTTGTTTGGCAATTGTTCCAATTAAATCATCGGCCTCACAGCCTTCTATTTCAATAATAGGAATGTGCATGGCTTTTAATAACTCCTGAATATACGGCACGGCAATTTTAATAGCTTCCGGCGTTGCATCGCGGTTGGCTTTATATTCAACGAACATTTCGGTTCTTACGTGGCTTCCGCCTTTATCAAAAGCAACGGCCAAATGATCTGGTTTTTCTCTTTTAATAACATCTAATAGTGAGTTCATAAAACCCATAATTGCAGATGTATCCATTCCTTTTGAGTTAATTCGCGGGTTTTTTATGAAGGCATAATAGCCGCGAAAAATTAATGCATAAGCATCTAGAAGAAAAAGGCGTTTTTGAGTCGACATATAAAAATTATTAGTCTGTAAAAATAAACAATTGAGGTCTCAAAAATTAATCAAAAAAGAATTTTTTTACCATATAAGGTATATAAGTTCAATTTAGCGATGTGTAACCTGTAGAGGCGCACTGCAGTACGTCTCATATTCATTATAATATGATTATTGGTGAATGTTTAAATGAACTTATATACCTTATATGGTAGAAAACCCGCGAAGCGTTAATATCAAGTTAAAATTTTTTATTCAGGCTTTTCTTCATTCTGTCTTCATTTTGTGAGGGTACTTTTGATCTGTAAAATAAAAGGTATTTAATTTAAATCTTAGAAATCATGAGAAATTTATTGATGTTATTAGTGGCAGTTTTGGGAACAAGCGCAATGGTTCATGCGTTTCCTGCAAAAGATGGTAAAACAGTTCCTGCAAAAGAAGTAAAAGCCACAAAACACCCAAAAAGCAAATCTGATAAAAAAGTAAAATCAGAAAAAAGTGAAGCTCCAAAAGCGGAAACAGCAAAAGTAAAAAAATAAACAAAAAAATAATTTAGGTATAAAGGTTAATTAATTTAAAAATTTAAAGTCATGAGAAAATTAGTTTTATTAGCAGCAGCAGTTCTAGGAACAACTGCAATGGTAAGTGCGCAAACAACTCCAGCTCAAGCAGCACCGGCAAAAGAGGTGAAAGCTACAAAACACCATCACAAAGCAAATAAAAAAGCAAAAGCTGAAACTCCAAAAGAAGAAACCGCAGCCGTGAAAAAATAAGAATTACTCTCGTTTTGTTTTCGAAGCTTTGTAACGAAGGCAAAACAGGAATAATGATTATGAAGAATGCGATTGAAGGAAGCTGATGAAGAAATTTGTCAGCTTTTTTTTATTCGTTAATTTTTTAATAATGCGTGACAGGACTTTTGATAATTCATTAATTTTAGTAACGCTTAAAAGCCATGTTTATGAACGTTTTGATTGTTGAAGATAATAAGGAACTTGCTGTAGAGGTTTACGACTTTCTGTGCAATGCGGGTTATATTTGTAAAATTGCAAATAATTGTGCCGATGCTCTTGAGGAGTTTGGAAGTAATGATTATGATGTTATGCTGCTTGATCTGGGTTTGCCTGACGGAGACGGTTTTGAGGTTTTGCAGACCATTAGAAAAACAAAATCTAAAATCGCAGTAATTGTACTAACGGCGCGAGGGGAACTGGACGATAGAATAAACGGACTTCATTTAGGTGCCGATGATTATTTGACCAAACCTTTTGCCTTGACAGAGCTGGCGGCGAGATTGTTTGCTGTAATTAGACGTATTCATGGATTTACTTTAAATAATTTAAGCATTCACGGATTCTTATTACAGCTTCAGGATTATAAAGTGAGTTTTAACGAAGTGCCGGTAAGTTTAACCAAAAAAGAATTTGATATTTTTCAGTATTTGGTTTTAAACAAAAACAGGGTAATTACTAGGCTCCAGTTAACAGAACATATCTGGGGAGATATTCTCGAAATCAATTCCGATTCTAATTTTATAGATGTACATGTTCGAAATCTTCGAAAAAAATTAGACAAACATACTGCGATCGATTGGTTCGAAACCGTTCGAAATGTGGGTTATCGTATTAATGAATAAATAGATTTTTGTGAAGATAAAACATCAATTGGCCATATTTAATGCACTAACAAGATTGTTGGTTATTTTGGTTTTATGGCTCATGCTTCCTATTTTGGTCGAAAATGTGGTGTACAGGCATATTAATAATGGATTGATTGAAAAGAAAACAAAATTCATTGATCACTTAAATCAACAGGAAATTAATGATTTTATTGAAAATGAAGACGATTCTACCGAAACCTATTCGCAGTTTTCTACACTTCACAGCGAGTTTTTAGTGCTTTCTAAGGCTTCTTTAAATCCCCATAAGATAAGAACAACTTTTAGTAACGAATATAGAATTATTGAAGGGGAGGAAAATGAATACCGAATCCTGCAGCATCATTTTACCTATGGAAATGTAAATTACCAACTCGAAATAGGAAGCAGTTTGAGCGAAGTAAAAGACCTTACTTTTATTATTAAGCTGTTTATTATTGTGGTTTTGGTTGTAATTCTTTTAGTCACTTTTTTGGCAGATACTTTTTATATCGAATATTTGCTGAAACCATTCTATAAAATTATCGATACTAAAATAAGGCGGGTCAATGAACCGGAAGTTTTTGATCATACACCTATAAATGCTAAGTCGAGAGATTTTAGAGAATTAGATTTGGTTTTAAAACAAATGATGGATCGTATAGGAGAACTTTTTAAAAAAGAAAAACAATTTATATCTAATGTTTCTCATGAATTGCTTACTCCAATTGCTTTATTAAAAAATAAACTCGAAAATTTACTTCAAAATGATTCTTTGGATGATAATGCGGTAGACAAAATTGCAGGTTCTTTAAAGACATTGGATATGCTGAAAAAAATCATCAATAATTTATTGCTGATTTCACGAATTGAAAACAATCAATACGCGGCTAACGAAAATATTTGTCTGAAAGAAATAATAAATGATCTTCAGGAAGATCTTCAGGATCGAATTGAGGACAAAGGCATTCAGTTCGTTAATACAATAGAACATGATTTTGCCTTTACCGGAAATAAAACTTTAATTCATATTCTGATTTATAATTTGGTTACCAATGCGATTAAGTATAATAAACCCGATGGAAATATTATGGTTTCTGACGGCTTTTTGCATAATCATTATTTTATTTCAATTGCAGATTCGGGAATTGGTTTAAGCGAATCTCAAATCGAAAATATCTTTAACCGTTTTGCCAGAGTAAGTTCAGATCAGGAGGGTCAGGGGCTGGGACTTGCTATTGCCAAAAGTATTGCAGGTTTTCATCATATTGAAATTAAAGTTGACTCTGTTATAAACGAAGGAACAACTTTTACTTTGTTGTTTCCAGAGACCTCAAAACACAATTAAGTGTTAATTTTTTCAGATTGATCCAATCTTCATTTTGTCTTCATTTACTGATTATATCTTTGAGGTATAAATAATGAAATAATAATCAAAAATCTACAATCATGAAAAAATTAGTTTTATTAGCAGTAGCAGTTTTAGGAACAACTGCAATGGTAAGTGCTCAAACAACTCCAGCTCAAGCAGCGCCGGCAAAAGAAGCAAAAGCTCCTAAAAAAGATAAAAAAGCAGATAAAAAAGCGAAAAAAGCTGAGGCTAAGCCAGAAGCTGCAAAAGCGCAAAAATAACACGATATAAGTTTAGTAATAGGCTTAGTTGTAGACTAAAGGTTTTAAATAATTTGGTTGTAAAAGCTGATAGAGAAATCTGTCGGCTTTTACTATTTTTGAGTTAAATTTTTGATAATAAAAAGCGATAAAATTTCCTTTCTTTGTTACTTTGCTTAAAACTGTAAATAATGATCCTTCGTTTTATAATTCTATGTGCTCTTTTTATATTTATTGAGTTCTATTCCTATCAAGCCTTTCGCACTTTAATTAAAATTAGATGGGTTTTAGTTAGTTATCAGGTTATAAGTCTGCTTATTCTGCTATTTATTGTCTATTCGTTTTCTCAGGTTGACCGTTCTGTAGGACAAACTAAACAATTTATGTTTACTACAGGGTTGATGCTTTTGGTGTATGTACCAAAAATTGTTCTTACCTTAGTAATGTTTGGAGAAGATATTATTAGAATAGGGGCAAGTATCTTAAATTATTTTATTTATAATACACCTCGAAAAGAAATGATGCCGGAGAGACGAAAGTTTGTAAGCCAGATCGCCTTAGGTTTAGCTGCAGTTCCTTTCTTGTCTTTGATTTACGGAATTTTTGAAGGGAAATATAATTTTAAAGTATTTAAGCAAACGGTATATTTTCCGGATCTTCCGGATGAATTTGACGGTTTTAAAATAACGCAGATTTCAGATGTTCACAGCGGCAGTTTTGATAATCCTGAGAAAATTAATTATGCCATTGATTTGATTAACGATCAGGAAGCGGATATGATTTTGTTTACTGGAGATATCGTAAATACGCATGCAAAAGAAATGCATCCGTGGCTGGAAACTTTTAATAGAATAAAAGAATACAAATACGGGAAATTTGCTGTTTTAGGAAATCATGATTACGGTGAATATGTAACCTGGCCTTCTGAAAAAGAAAAAGATGAAAATTTTGCCGAAATCAAAAGTCTTTATGGTAAAATAGGTTTCGACTTAATGCTGAATGAAAATAAATACATTCATAAAGGAGCGGATAAAATTGCTTTGGTAGGTGTTGAAAACTGGGGGGCTAATTTTAAAAAAGCAGGTGATTTAAATAAAGCTTCAGAGAATCTTCATAAAGATGATTTTAAGGTTTTAATGAGTCACGATCCAAGCCATTGGGAGTATGAAGTAAAAAAACATCCTAAAAACTTCCATTTAACTTTAGCAGGCCATACACACGGCATGCAGTTTGGAATTGAAATTCCGGGTTATTTTAAATGGAGTCTTGCCCAATATATTTACAAACAATGGGCGGGATTATACGAAGAGGCCGGAAGGTACGTTTATGTAAACCGAGGGTTTGGTTTTCATGCTTATCCCGGAAGAGTTGGTATTATGCCTGAAATCACGGTGATTGAACTAAAAAAAGGCGAGAATGTGGCTTAATTCGTTAAAAATGCTACATTTGTATTAATTATCTCTTTTTAATAGATTAAAAGAATTAAATTTTTGGTTTTATGTCAAAATTTGGAG
>Ga0157370_10008461_pt1 | contig 11098 bp, 5 predicted proteins | sample C35metaG_FD_113463 | JGI IMG/M metagenome (GOLD analysis project Ga0157370, IMG submission 113463) | Corn rhizosphere microbial communities from Kellogg Biological Station, Michigan, USA - C3-5 metaG | ecosystem: Host-associated > Plants > Roots > Rhizosphere > Soil | place: USA: Michigan... | reverse complement strand
GGTGCCGTGTCCTTTCGATTTCCATTTTTCTGATGGTTTTGTTGTTCTGATAATCGGATTATAAGGGGAATTTTCCCATGGTCCGAATAATGATTTTGATCGTGCGGAAATGACCATATGCCCGGTTGCAGGACCTGCTGTTCCCCCCTGGGCTACAGTAAGGTAATAGTACTCACCTCTTTTGATGAGCTTGGGACCTTCCAGGCAAAAACATTCAATGGTCCAGTCTTTAGGTATCGGCCAGCCTTTGTATGAGTCTTTTAAATCTCCTGTAACAGAAAGTCCATCATCAGACAAAGGCACAAACCCACCGTTGCTGAAAAACAAATACCTTTTCCCATATTCGTCTGTGATGTGGCCCGGGTCAATGTTACCGATTTTCAGATCGATTGGTTCACTCCATTTGCCATCAATCGAATCCGCTGTTACCACGTAATTGGTACCATTTGCAGGAAAATAGATGTAGAACTTATCTTTATATTTCACCAAGTCCGGTGCATACACAGAACCTACATATTTATGCAAAGCATGCGCTACCGGCCGCCAGTTGATCAGGTCTTTTGAATGCCATACCAACAGGCCGGGATAATATTCAAAGGAGGAATGTACCATGTAATAGTTATCCCCATCACGTAATATACTAGGATCGGCATAATCTCCTGCAAATATGGGATTTAAATAAAAACCGGCCCCTTTTTCATTAGACTGCGTCTGATACTGAGCTTTTGCCAAAACATTGAGCTGGATCAGCAAAATAACTGTTATTAATTTATTCATATAACTCGATTAATTTCTTAAAGCATCACCAGGTTCAGCAGGAGCGGTAATCCCCCTCCAGTTATCTGTTCTGAAAGGAACAGCGGGCAATCCTTCTGAATTGATCAGGTTGCATTCAGGATTATCTGCCCAGCCATAACGTACTGATTCAGGATCAGTAACTTTATCGCTGTAAACCACTACTTCCTTTCCCTTAATAGCAGCCTTGGCCCAATAGAATTGTTTATTTTTACCTGCAATGGCAAAGCCCACCAATCCTTCTGTACCTTTTGTTAAAAGCGCGCTGCCACTATTGGTAAAACTGATGTATATACGATTTCCTTCTTTTCTATAGCGTCTATACCTTGGGCCGGATGCAATGATGTTTTGCCTATACACCAGTTTATTTGCAGCCAATGCCAAACGCCGGCCCACTTCCTGTTTGTTGGTAGGATGTATGTCATTCGCAGCGCCAATGTCAACGATACAGGCCATCGCCGTATTGGGCTGTGATAAGGTCAATGCCTGGGCCTCCCTTAATTCTGCCCATTCACTTTCAGCCGGATGCGGCTTTCGGTCCTTGAAATTTGCCAGCTGAACATACAGAAAGGGCAGATTACGCTGTCCCCAACGTTCTCTCCAGTCACTGATCATCATCGGAAACAACTTCCGGTAGTGATAAGCTGCTGAGTCATTTGCTTCTCCTTGATACCAGAGAAACCCTTTGATACCATAAGCAATAACCGGGTTAATCATCGCATTAAAGAGTAATGACGGATAATACTGGTAATTGTTCATTTTAGGAAGTGCCGGTTCAGCGGTTGTCTCATACGACCATTGTCCCGCCAAAGAGACCTTATCAGAACCATCTGTGATATAAATTTCGTCTGCCGGAGCATTCAGACCTCCTCCACCCCATAACATAGCGATTCTCAGGGTAATGACATTCTCTCCCTTTTTAAGTAACTCGGCAGGAATTGTATAAGACTGCTTTGCATTGCCATTCCATACCGCCTTACAGATTTCCTTACCATTAAAATACATTGAATAGTTCGTTTCCGGACGTCCAATGCTTATCGTTAGCGGCTTTCCGGAAAATGACTCAGGTAAATTTATTATTTTACGTAGCCAAACCATCCCTTCATAGGGTCCAATTCCGAAATCTTTAATCATTCCCGGCATCCGAACAACCGGCCAGTTAGAATCATCATATCCCGGTAAGGGTATTATTTTATCTGTATTATTTTGCGGGTGATATACCATATCCCAAAAATGAACCAGCTTAAGACTGTCCTTTATAAAACTCTGTTCACTTAAGGTATCATTTGCAAGTGTTCGTGCTTTGGTAATCCCCGAGGTAAGCAGTTTGTCGCGGCTTGTCCAGGACTCGATCGGTGTCCCTCCCCATGTGCTTTGAATGATCCCGATCGGGACCTGCTGATCCCGATGTATTTTTCTGGCAAAATAGTAGGCAACCGCTGAGAACGTTGACACATTTCCAGGGCTACAGACCTTCCATTTTCCCGTGAGGTCCTGCTGGGGGCTTAATTTCTTATCCTGTGCCACCTGAAAGAAACGGATCTGGTCAAAATTTGCATTTGCAATTTCCTTAATTGCATCCTGAGCCTGCTGTACAGACCATTCCATATTGGACTGTCCTGAAGCAAGCCAGACATCTCCGACAAGGATACCTTTAAGTCTGATTTGTGAGTTCTGTTTTCCCAACTCAAAAATCTTGAGTTCGTAAGGCCCACCTGCCTGCACTTGATCAAACCGAACCTTCCATTTGCCATCCTGACCGGCCGTTGCCGTGGCACGGAACTTTCCAATTTCGGCAACTATTGTCGCGCCGGGCGTTGCGCTGCCCCACACAGGAATTTTAATATCCCGCTGTAGTACCATACTGTCACCGAATACTTTTGGCAAGGTTATCTGAGCATACCCCTGCCCCTGAACGAAAAGAAACAGTATGAAAAATATTAAAGTAACCCATCGGACTGATCCGACTGTTTTCTCCATATGGAGACCATTCTGTATTAAAATGTTATTCATCTTTTTAATGCTGATCACAAAGGTTTATTTAATCAGTACCTGTAATAAGTGCATTTATTGTTCCCGGATCCAGCACCGTATTATTTCTGCGGTCTAGCGCACCACCGGTATCCCAAAAGAAAGGCTTAAGGCCAAACTTGATGGCCTGTTTGGTCACATAGTTATTCCAATAATCTACAGAGGCGTTGTGTTTTTCGATATCTAATGGAACATTTCTTGTACCGCGTCTTTTATAGGCACCATACTCACCCAATATTACCGGAATCCCCTTATCTATAAATTTAGATTTCATCAGGCCAAACTCTCTGGGATGCTCACTTTCTTCACCCCATGTTGCATTACGACCCGGTTCAATAGTAGAGTGGTACCCTGTTCCCCAATAGTAAAACATTTTACCCCAGGTTGCATCTCCATCTAGTATTGTAAATTGAGAAGGCGTATAATTGTGTATTTCAACCATCAAGCGGTCCGGAACCTGATCAATAGGTAGCTTATTCATTAGCTCATTGGTTAAATCTCCATTAGTAGCCGGCCCCTGAACTACCAATACGCGGTAGCTATTCTTCCCACCCGTAGAGCGAACTGCATTGATAAATGTCTGATGAAAACCATTGAGTATTGCCACCTCTTCAGCATTGTGAGCATTAGGCTCATTAGCACTTGCAAACATCAGATGCTCATCAAAGTCCCTCATTGAGGTAGCGATCTGCTCCCATAGTGCTTTTTGCTTGGCATCAACGGAATCTTTCTTGGCATGATTGATATTGTTTTCCAGCCAGCCGCCATCCCAGTGAATATTGAGCAGCACATACATGTCATTGTCTACGCAATACTTAACTACCTCTTTCACTCTATTCATCCAGAGAGGGTCGATTTGCGCTTTCGAGCGATCACTTAAATGATGCCAGTCCCATGAACATGGCAGCCTTACGGCATTAAATCCTGTCTGCTTTAAAAATTTGATATAGGATTCAGTAATTTGTGGATTGCCCCAGCCACTTTCGCCACCCGGCGATTCCATGGTATTGCCGATGTTCCATCCCAGATGCATTTTGGTTGCTAGCTGCACTGCAGTACTGCCCATACCTGTCTGGTCGGGTGCCTTAGACGAGGTGTTATACGAGGGAAACAGGTGGCCTTTTTGTGAAAGCTTCAGCCGCCTGGACTGGCCATTTCCAGATGTTACTATCAAGATTGCCGAGCGCGAAGCGCCCGTGCCATTGGCTATAACCGTTAGTTGCAGATCTGTACTGCCTGCACTTCCCAGGGTCTGATTTAACTGTACCCAAGAAGTAGCGGGATTGTTAATGCTCCATTGACTGTTACTGGCAACCGTTATCGTGGAGGTACCTCCTTCCGGCTCAAAAGCGGCTTCGGACAGGGATATACTAAGTTCTGCCTGTGCTACCTCCTTTTTCTTGCAGGATGGGGCCAGTACCGTAATTAGGAGCAGGAACAACAGAGCCTGCTGTCCTTTAATTTGTATATTTTTTAGATGATTCATTTATTTTTTCTGTTCTTAAATCAGCCATGCAGAAATCGGATAAGTTGGTGTCATGGTGATAGGCTGCACCCTATATAAAACCATCGAATTTGTAGGTTTGAGCTATGACTTTCATATTGGGGCCCGTAAAAATTACGGACCCCAAATTTAGTTTATCTTATTTTTACGATCCTGATATTATCAACGGCAGCTTCAAAATTACTCACTACGTCAGAGCCGTCGTTTACGAACATAAATTTAATCGCACCTTTCCCCTCCGGACCAAGTAGTTCTGTTAAAGTTGATGCAGGTAGGCTCGCTTTTAAAAAGTTTGTTAATGGAATGGTTACTGTTTGCCAGCCATCGGTTTTAAAAGCAGTGGCGGAACCATTGGCGTTTCTCCATGGGCGGTAAAGTGCCATATAGTCCCAGTTTTGATCTCTTACAATCTGGATTGTGCCATTTAGCCAGGGTTTCTTCACCGCTACCTCGAACTTTAGCGCATAAGTACCCAAGGTATCCTGTAAATGGCTTACTGCTACCCACTGCGCATCATTCGTGTTGATTGAGCGTCCACCTCCCCACCATTCTCCGTTTCCGGCAGGTACGTTTGAAGCGCTCATTATGCCATAATTCCCATTGTTCCCCGGAAAATCCACTGAGCTGTTTGAAACATCAGAACCCCATGAAAAATTATTTATGTTATCATAATTATTCAGGACCCCAGTAACATAATCGTGTACGTGATAAAAGGTAGTATCAGCACCTGACTTGGTGCGGACCAAGACGGGACCTGCAGTTGACACAGTTGCCGGGACGGCCATACTGATAGAGGTGCCATCACTGGAAGCTTTAAAGTCGGTAACTTCAACTCCTGCATAACTGATGCGCTCAATAAAAAAGAAATTAAATCCGTTTATTTTAACAGAGTCGCCCGGATTGGCACTTTCATTTGATATCCCCGAAATTGTTGGAGCAGGGGCTATAATGGGAAACGAGAAGGTGGTTTCTCCATGATTGGTTACATAACGTATAGTATTAAGTTGAGACTCCTCTACCAAAGGAAAAGCAATCACCTCAGGTATCAATACAATAGCACTTGTATCTGAAAACCATGCGTCATTGAAGGAGCCTTTCACACCATTAAAATAAATCTGAAGTGCACCTCTTAAGTTGCGGCCTGAAATAACCACCCATTTTCCGGTACCTACACTGGTTAAAACTGAGTCTCCCGGACTCGCCACATAATTACGTATACTGGTAATCACTGGAAGACCTTTGGAAGTTGATGGTGATTGCTCTTTTTTACACCCCTGTTGAATAAAGAACAGTGTTGCGAGTAAAACAAGTAATAAATGGCTATTAGCTTCGTTTAGTAGCTTTTTCATATTTTATGTTTAATAATAAATCATTCAGGTTAGTAATATGCTACAGGGGGTGCCAGTAATTTCGGATCAGCCGTAATCTCGGTTGCTGGTATTGGCAGGGTAAACGTAGCAATGGTTGGCGGTGAAATAATCATATCACTGGTGTTTTTTGTTTTTACACCTGTAGAGGGATCATAAGTAAATTGTATCCTTGTCTGATGTAGAATTTGATTGTTTAACAAAGTAATAGCTCCCTGAGGATTATAATAAGACAAGCGAACCAGATCAAACCAGTACTGTCCCTCAAATGCCAATTCAATTCTCCTTTCGTTTCTGAGAGATTCTGTTGTAATAGTTGTGACCTTATCAACACCTGCTCTTTCTCTGACCAAATTGAAGACTCTTAATGCTTCTGCATCTGAAGTCGAATTACCAGTTCCTAATAAAGCCTCAACGTATACTAAATAAACATCAGCCAAACGCAATACCGTATTATGCTGCGGAGAGGACCAAATGTCCATCGTTGGCGAATTGTTATCAAGGGCAGTACCCACAATATGCTTTTTAACACTGCAGTTTGTTGCCGTATAACCACCACCTGCAGCATTTAATTCCGGGTAGTGATCGCCTGTAAGCATGAAAGTAGCTTTACGTCGTATAGAATCCTGTGGCGTATAAAGACTATCCAGATCAAAGGTTGGTCCGATTGCACCGCCCCAACCACCACCAGGGGGAACCACAGCTCCGCTCGGCGCAAATTGTGTTTGAATGGCGTTGCCATTGCCATAACCTACGCCAGGAGCCCACTGAAAAGCAAAAAGCGATTCGGGATTATCATTAAATTGAGTTCTGAACAAATTATAATAGCTTGGCAATAGAGATAAGCCACTTGCATTGATCACATTTTTTGCAAAAAAAGCAGCGCTGTCCAGATCTGCCTGGTTCCTGCTTCCGCCAACGCCTGCCTTGGTAAGGTATACCTTAGCCAGCATGCCTTGTGCAGACCAGGTAGTAACACGTCCGGGCTGGTCACGAATGGGTAAAGATGCTGCGGCAAATCTCAAATCGTTAACGATAAATTTATAAACATCGCTAAGCAGGTGACGTGGTAACAGCGGATTTTTGATCAGCTCATCATTATCTTCTATAATAGGTACAGCACCCCATAGCTGAGCCAAATGAAAATACGCTGTGGCACGTAAAAACCTTAGTTCCCCAAGGGCACCGTTTTTACTCTGTAATGGCACGCTGTCCGGTAGTTTTGTATTAATTGCTTTTATGTTAGCATTGCAATGACCTACAATTTTGTAAAAACAACGCCATGAAGTAGTTAGCTGTCCATTATCGCTGGTTATCGAGAATGCAGTTAACTGTGCCAAATCGGCATTGTAAGGCTGCAACATATTGCCACTCAAAATATCTCCAAAGGCAAGCAAAGGAAAGCTATTCCAGTCGTTCCATGGCTGCGCGTACAACGCTGCGGTAGCAAGTCTTAGATCAGAAGTACTCTTGTAAAAATTATCTGTTGTGATTTGCGACAAAGGTGGCCTCTCCAGAAAGGATTTTTTACAGCTGCTTGTTATAACAGCAGCAAAAAAGATAAATATGTATAGTTTAATCTGTTTCATAATTTTAGTCTTATTTATTTAAAATAGAGATGTTTGCCCCAATTGTAAACACACGTGGCTGTGCATAATATCCATTATCCACACCTGCTGCCAAAGGATTCCATGAACCAATTTCAGGGTCATATCCTTTATATTTTGTAATGGTAAACACATTGGTTACCTGACCATATAGGCGCAATGATTTTAAATGAATTTTAGATAAGAAATTTTCCGCAAAACTATAACCCAGAGTGATGCTTTTACATCTTAAAAAAGAGCCGTTTTCGATGTATTTGCTGGAAAAACGCTCGTTTCCATTGCCACTGCTCTGGCTGATTCTGGTAATTGTGGTTTCCGGATTGGTAATGTATACATTATTAATATCGGAGGCTAAACCTGTAGGATCAATCAAACCGATTCGGGCATAATTAATTACATTCCTAAAATATCCAAAATTCTGGTTTGGATTTTCGGCATCTACCCTTACCTGGTTAAATAGTTTATTGCCATAGTTACCAGACATAAAAATATTCAAATCAAAGTTTTTGTAATTAAAGCTATTATTTATCCCAAATTGGATCTTCGGATTTGGTGAGCCTAAAAAGACCTGGTCACTTTCATCTATGATTCCATCGCCATTCTGATCTTTAAAAATAACATCACCTACCCAAACCCCGCCTGAACCATTGGTAATTGGTATAGGAAGCCCGCCTTTTTGAGGTATTGCCGGGTATTTTGCAAAATCTTCGGCATTTTTATAAGTGCCCAGAGTTTGGTATCCATAATATTCACCTATAGATCTGCCAACAATAGATTTAGTAATTACAGTGCTACCGGCGTAGCCATACAATGCGGCAGCATCAGTATTTAGGGCCAACACTTCATTCCTGTTATGGGATAAGGTAAGGTTACTTGTCCAGTTAAAGTTTTTACCTCTCAGATTTTGGGTTGTTAATGAAAATTCTATCCCCTTATTGCTCACCGAACCAATATTAATATAAGGAGACTGGATAGACCCCGGCGCATAACCTGTGGCATCAACCATTCCTGAATATAATGGCAGTGTTAGACTTAATAACAAGTTCTCTGTTTTCTTGTAGTAAGCATCCACAGAAAATTGAATCCTTCTATCCAAAATACTTGCATCTAAACCTGTATTATAACTTTTTGTGGTTTCCCATTTTACATTTGGATTACCATTAGCTGATATAAGCTGTGCAGTGCCCGATAGTGATGTCGCAACCGTGGTTAAAGTTGAGCCGTAGGCATAATCGCGTATGTTTTGGTTATTTTGTAAACCATATCCAATCCTAAGTTTCAAGTCATTAATTGCTTTGACTTCCTTCAGGAAGCTTTCCTGATTCAATCTCCAGGCAAATGCTCCTGAATAAGTGGTTACCCAGCGGTTCTCAGGCGCAAATTTAGACGAACCGTCGTTACGTATATTAAGGGTTAAATTATATTTGTCCTCATATTTAAAATCGATACGGCCAAAATAAGACTCGCCTGCAGTTTGTCCTTTTGTACCGGAGTTAGTTGCTGTGGTTGCATCTCCCCCACTTATTGCCTGCACGTTATTACTAGGGAAATTTTGTCTGCCTGCCGACACGTTTTCGTTTTCCCACACTTTAGACTCATGCCCAATCATTGCATTTAAGTTATATTTACCGAATGAGCGCCAATAGGTTAAATAGTTGGTAAGGGAATAAAAGCTATTTTTTCCGCTGGAATAATTGGCAGAGTTGGCAAGCTTAGAATAGGATCCCATGGTATATATAGGGTCGAACTGGTCTTCTGAAGCAGTTGAAAAATTTCCTGCTACCTCATTACGCAAGCTAAGCCCCTTTGCAAACTGAATTTCGGCATAAGCATTCCCAAATAGCTCGTATCTGTTCTTAAGGTCCTTTACAATGCTCGCTAAGGCAAATGGATTGGCACCGGTAGCACCATAAATATTGGGGTCATTCCCTCCCCAAGTGCCATCTGGATTTATGACGTTGACATCAGGTGTTTGATTTAATGCCTGTCTTATTACACCGGTTTGAGAAGTAGTTACGTTTTCCTTTACATTTGCCAATTGCAAACTTATACCGGTTTTTAACCAATCAGTTGCTTTACTATCCAGGTTTAACCTTGTAGAAATTCTTTTAAAATCTGAACCCAGGGCAATCCCGTCCTGACTAAAGTAAGTGCCAGACAAATAGTATTTAGTTCTGGCATCACCACCGCTAAGAGATAAGTTATGATTTTGCATAAGCGCAGTTCTGAACAAAGCCTCCTGCCAATTCGTTCCTTCACCCAAATATTGTGGATTTGCAAAGTGAGGCCTTAAATCATACCCTATAATGGCTCCCTTTTCATTCATAAATGTTGCGTATTCCCTCAAATTCATTACACCATAATACTTAGGCAGCGCCTGGCCGCCGGCATATCCATCGTAACTAATTTGCGGAGGGCCCGAGTTTCCTCTTTTTGTGGTAATAATAACTACACCATTGGTTGCCTGTGCTCCATAAATAGCAGTAGCCGAGGCATCTTTTAGGATATCGATGGATGCTACTTCTGAGGGGTTGATACTGGATAAGGGATTGGTGCCTTTATCACCAGTTGAAGGCAATATCTGTACACCATCAATTACATATAGTGGAGGGTTATTGCTAAAACCTGACAGCCCGCGAATTTGTACAGAAACACCACCGCCGGGCTGTCCGGAAATCTGCTGTACAACAACACCGGGTACTTTCCCCTGCAAAGCCTGATCGATAGTTGTGGGCTGTGTCCTAACAATATCAGCTCCTGAAACTGAAGATATGGATCCGGTAAGATCTCCTCTTTTCTTCTCCCCGTAACCAACAACAACAACCTCGTCTAGTTTTGTATGCTCCATTTTCAAACTCACATTGATGATACTACCGTCACCTACCATGATCTCTTGCTGTTGGAAGCCAATCATCTTAAAAATCAGAATATCACCTGTATTGGCTCTTATGGAAAACTGTCCTTTTTCATTCGCAGATACGGATGTTCTTTTTGATTTCACCTGTACGGTAGCCCCTGGCAATGGGCCGGAATCCTCCATCGCGACGATCTTTCCTGTAATTTGCCTCTCCTGAGTATATCCTTTTAAGTGCAGGAGCACCATTGAAATTACCAACCATAAAAAAATTGGTAATTTCCTGATAGAAATTGTTTGGTTCATATTTGATTTATTTTGGTTTATTTTGGTTGTAGTTAATGCTAACCATTGGAGTTAGCTTTTATGGAAAGAGTACATTTAGTTCTTTCCCTTCTGGTAGAGTATTTAGATCCCTATAAGAAAATTGAAGAAACTAGGAAAACTTAGACATAATTTGCTCGGATTTATAATTAATAACTGATGTCAACATTTATAAAAAGGTCGGTTTTTATCAAATCTCCCTGCGATTTGATTGGTTAATAGTTGGTTAGATGAAAATCAAATATAGGCGCCAGTTAAGCCTAGGAATGCCTCAAATGATAAAGAGAAGAGCACTTATGTTAACCTAAAATAAACGTCTCAGATTTGTGATTTTGACTATAAAATCGATACAGCATCGTAATTGGAGCTCATTTTAAAATAAAAATGCTGCAGGTTGGACCGGAGAGATCACTTAAGTTTTTACGCGGGCTATATGAACAGCAATGAGAGAGACTTCCGGTTTGAATTCAATTCTATACCGGGGCATAAATACGTGTCCACAGAAAACTTCTTGACCAGTTCTACCAAACCTGAATTGGAAAGGAAATTATTTAATTTGATGATCTTAGTGCGTCGGATACTGACAGCATTGAACTCATAAATAGGGTTATGAGTT
>Ga0157370_10008460_pt1 | contig 11098 bp, 13 predicted proteins | sample C35metaG_FD_113463 | JGI IMG/M metagenome (GOLD analysis project Ga0157370, IMG submission 113463) | Corn rhizosphere microbial communities from Kellogg Biological Station, Michigan, USA - C3-5 metaG | ecosystem: Host-associated > Plants > Roots > Rhizosphere > Soil | place: USA: Michigan... | reverse complement strand
CATCGCATCGAGCGGCTCGAGCCCGCGGCCGACACCGACCCAGACGAGCACGCCGAAGAACGGAATCAGCGCGAGGAACGGAACCAGCGTGCGCAGCGCCGTCTGCGTCGCAATCGCCGCTCGCTCGTCCTGCGCCTGCGCGACCTGCAGTGCATGCGAGCCTTGCACGAGCGTATAGACGCGCCAGTCGCGGCCGTTGTGATGGATCGTCGAATAGCCTTCCGTCGCCGGCACGGGAAGACCCATGCCGGGCTGCGACCAGTAGACGAGCACGCCGTCGCGATCCCAGATTTGCGTGACGAGCTCGGTGACGCCTTCGTCGTGCGGCATCCGGCGCGCGTCGAAGCCGGGCTGGCGGCCGCGCAGAAGGTCGTCGATCCGCGTCGAATACGCGAGCTGCTTGAGCTGCAGATCGAGGAGCTGCCCGACCTCGCGCCGCGCCGCGAGATAGGTGACGCCGCTTGCCGCGAGCGCGATCGTCGCGAGGCCCGCGAGGAGCCAGACCAGCAGCGTGCGCCGTATCGAGTTCATGAAGAAAGTATGGGCTCGCGACGACTTTCCCGGCTGTTCAGGAAAGTCGCCTGCGGGCGCACTTCCACGCTGCTACGCCAACGCGTAACCCACGCCGCGCAGCGTGCGGATCGTCTCGCTGCCGAGTTTCTTGCGCAGGTTGTGAATGTGCACTTCGACCGCATTGCTTTCGACTTCGTCGCCCCAGCGGTAAATGCGCTCCTCGAGCTGCGTCTTCGACAGCGCGGCACCCGGACGCTCGAGCAGCGCGGCGAGCAGCGCGAACTCGCGCGCCGACACGTCGATCGGCCGTCCCGCCTGCATGACCGCGTGCGTCACGGTGTCGAGCGCGATGTCGCCGTGCCGCAGCACGTTGCCCTCACGCCCGATGTCGCGGCGTAGCAGCGCGCGCATCCGCGCGCCGAGCTCGTCGAGACTGAACGGCTTCGTCAGGTAATCGTCGGCCCCGGCGTCGAGCCCGGCGACCCGGTCGGCGACCGCATCGCGCGCGGTGACGATCAGCACCCGCACGCGATTGCCCGCGCGCCGCAGTTCGCGCAACAGCTCGAGGCCGCTCTTCCGCGGCAAGCCGAGATCGAGCAGCACGAGCGCATACGCGTCGTGCCCGAGGTCGAGCGCAACCTTGGCGGCTGCGCCGTCGGTCACGCGGTCCACCGCGTAGCCATCCTGCGTCAGCGCCTGCTGCAACGTCTTGCCGATCATCGGGTCGTCTTCGACGAGCAGGATGCGCATGACGGCCCATTCTACGGCGGCAAGCTTAAGGACGGCTGATGGATTTTTCGAGGATCGAAGGAGGCCGTGCGCCAAGGACCACGCGGCTGTTCGAGCCCCCGGCGTGGACCATGCAGCCGCTCGAGAACCCGCGCTCGCGACAGGCAGCAGGCCCGAAACGGCGACGATCGAGCTTCCACCGTAATCCTCCTTCGACACGTCGACGGCGCGGCGGGAGTGTGCCGCGCGGTAAAATGCAGGATGCCCTGCCTACGCAGCGCCGCTTTCGAGGCGCATCTTTTGCATTTCGTCGCGGCTGGTTGCTTGGCCCTCTCGGCCATTTCGCTGCCCGCGCTTGCCACCGACTACCCGCTCAAGCATCTGCTCATCGAGCACCCGTATGCGCGGCCGACACCGCCCGGTGCGCGCACCGGGGGCGCCTATTTCACCGTCAGGAACGAAGGCAGCCAAGCCGACCGCTTGCTTCGCGTATCGTCGTCGGCCGCGAAGAGCGCCGAGATTCATTCGATGACGATGGACCGCAACGTCATGCGCATGCGCAACGTGCCGTCGCTCGACATTCCGGCCGATGCGAAGGTGGCATTGAGCCCCGGCGGTTACCATGTGATGCTCGTCGGGCTCCTCCATCCACTCGTAGCCGGCCAGCAGGTGCCGCTCACGCTCACCTTCGAGAAGGCCGGCGCGATCGACGTGCATGCCGATGTCGAGCCCGCGTCGCCGGGCGGACGATCGCACGCGCACTGATGGCGACGATCGTCGTTGCGCCCGAAGTCGCGGCGCGTCCAATCGTCGGGCAGCGCGAATCGCGCCGCGCAATCGTCGCGTGGCTCGCCGTCTGTTGCGCGCTCGTGTTCGCGATGGTCGTCGTCGGCGGCGTCACGCGGCTCACGCACTCCGGCCTTTCGATCACGGAGTGGCAGCCGATTGTCGGTGCGGTACCGCCGCTGTCGGCCGCCGACTGGGACGATGCGTTCGCGAAGTACCAGCAGACGCCCGAGTTTCGCGAAGTGAACCACGACATGACGCTGCCCGCGTTCAAGCGGATCTTCTGGTGGGAGTATTTCCATCGGCTGCTCGGACGCGCGATCGGCGTCGTGTTCCTCGTGCCGTATCTGTGGTTTCTGCTGCGCAGTCGCATTCCGCGCGGCTTTGCATGGCCGCTTGCGGGCATTTTCGTGCTGGGCGGCCTGCAGGGCGCCGTCGGTTGGTTGATGGTGAAAAGCGGCCTCGTCGACGATCCGCGCGTGTCGCAGTTCAGGCTCGCGGCGCATCTCGGGCTCGCGTTCGGGATCTTCGCCGCGATGCTGTGGACGGCCCTGTCGCTGTCGTTCGCGCGGACGGCCGACCGCTCGCAACCGGTGGTGCGCGACGTGCGCCGCCTTGCCTTCGCGGTCACCGGCGTCGTCTTCGCGATGGTGTTGCTCGGCGCGCTCGTCGCCGGCATCCGCGCGGGATTCGCGTACAACACGTTCCCGCTCATGAACGGCCATGTCGTGCCGCCGGAGATCATGATGCTCGCGCCGTGGTGGAAGAATTTCTTCTGGAACATGGCGACCGTTCAATTCGATCACCGGCTCGTCGGGTGGGCGCTCGCGATCGCCGTTCCGCTGCTATGGTGGCGGTTGCGTGCGCCGCGGGTGCCGCTGCGGGCGCGGCGCGGCGGCGCCGCGCTGCTCGCGATGGTGGCCGTGCAGCTCGCGCTCGGCATCGCGACGCTCGTCAACGTCGTGCCGTTGCCGCTCGCGGCGCTGCATCAGGCGGGCGCGCTGATCGTCTTCGCACTCGCGCTGAACGTCGCGCATTCGCTGCGCTGACCGGATGATGAACGTGTCGACACGAGGTCCAATCCGCCATGGCTGAAATTCGCGCACTCGACGAACCGCTGTCCGATCCGGAGCTGGACGAGCTCGAAGGCTTCCTGGCGTCCGACCTCGTGCCGCAGGACTGCATGGATCTCGAAATGCTGGACGGCTTCCTGACGGCGATCGTCAGCGGTCCCGAAAGCGTGCAGCCATCGGAATGGCTGCCCCAGGTCTGGAGCGATGGCGGGCGCTCGTCGAATCCCGCGTTCGCGAGCAACGAGCAGGCGCAGCGCATCATGGGGCTGATGCTGCGGCACATGGTCGGCATCCAGCGCACGCTCGGCGAATCGCCGACGCGCTTCAAGCCGCTGCTCTACATGCCCGACGAGAAGGCGCGCAACGACAAGTCGCCGCCCGAGGCGTCGGCGTGGTGCGAAGGCTACATGGCGGGCGTCAGGCTGCGCGACGACGACTGGCAGCCGCTCTACGATGCGACGGACGCTCGCGACTGGGTATTTCCGATCGAGGCGCTGGCGTTTGGTGATCAGGATCCGGAATTCGCCGAATGGATCGACGACAAGGACAAGCGCGCGAGCCTCGTCGAGGAGCTCGCGGTCGCGTCGGTGCTGATCTATCGCTTCTGGGTCGAGCGCAGGAAGACGCACGACGAGCCCGGCAGCGGCTCGCGTCGCGAGCGCCGCGACGCCGCGCGCAAGTCACGCCAGCGGCTTCACTAGCAGCCAGGGTTCGCGCACGACGTGCGCGCGACCGCCGTCTCACGCGGCGTTCTTGAAAGACTCGTCCGACCAGTCGGGCACGAAGCGCGCGCTCGGCGCGGAGTCCTCGATCCGCTCGAGGAGGTCGTCGACAAACTGAAGGTCGGCGGGCGCGACGCCGGTGCCGAGCAGCGCGTCGAACTCGCAACGCGCGATGCTTTCGCATTCGCGCATGCGGCGCGATTCCAGGTTGCGGCTCGCATCAGGTCCGATCACGATTCGTTGGTGCATAGGACGCCTTCCGGATTGCCTGGGTTCAACTGCGGTAGACGCGACCGTTGACCACGCGGACACGATCGCCGACGCGGAGCTCGCCCTGACCGACGCGGTCGAACGCGACCGTGCCGCCCGAGTCGAGCCGAACCACGACTCGAAAGCGATCGCCAGCGTTCGTCTTCTGGACTTCGTTGCCGATTGCCGCGCCGCCGAGCGCCCCGGCGATCGTCGCGGCAGTGTTGCCGCTGCCGGCGCCGAACTGATGGCCGATGATGCCGCCTGCAACGCCGCCGATGATTGCGCCGAGCCCGATCGGAGCGTTGCTGCCGCCGCGATACATGTCGATCGCTTCGACGACGCCGTACTCGGTGCGCTGTGCAACGACCGGACGCTCGCGGTACACCGGATATGGCTCGTAATAGGCACAGCCTCCGAGGAGCGCAGCGCTTGTCAGCACGACCAATCCGACAGCTCGCAACTTCATCATCGAATCTCCGCTTTCGTGACGTCACTCTAGAGAGGCGGTGCCGCCGCGTGGATCGGCATTGCCCCTATTCCCGTGTCGGACAACGGCGGACAAGCGTTGCGGCGAGCCGCGTTCTCTTCGCGCTAACGCGCGCGCGCCGCTTTGCGTTTACAGCGGCAGGCGCGCGCCGGACGTCGAGGTGTAACGAGAGATGACGGTGCGTTTTTTCAGGCAGCCTTCAGCAAATGCTCGTCCGCAAGCGCCTTGTGCACGCTCGGGCGTGCCGCGACGCGCGCCTGGAATTGCGCAAGCAGAGGCCAGCGATCGATGTCGAACGCGAGGAAGCGATGCCAGCTCACGATCGTGAACAGATACGCGTCGGCAATCGTGAACGCGTCGCCGGTCAGGTACGGCTTCGTGCCGAGCGCCTTCGTGACGTAATCGAAGCGCGCGCCGACTGTCGCGAGAACGGTCGCCTTGTACGCGTCGGGCGTCGTCGGCTTCCACAGCGGGCCGAGGCCCTTGTGGATCTCGGTCGCGATGAAGTTCAGCCATTCCATCAACCGGTAACGCCCGAGCGTTCCGAGCGCCGGAGCGAGCGTGCCCGGATTGCGGTCGGCGATGTATTGCAGGATCACCGCGGCCTCGGTCAGGCGCTCGCCATCGTCGAGCTCGAGCACCGGCACATAGCCTTTCGGATTGATCGTGTAGAAGTCGACGCCGTCGACCTTGTGGTCACGAAGATCGACGCGTGCAAGCTGATAGCGCAATCCAGATTCCTGCAGCGCGATGTGCGCGGCGAGCGAGCATGCGCCGGGCGCGTAGTAAAGCTTCATCGAGAACTCCTTTCGTCGTTGGCTGTGTGTTGGACCGGCGCGTTCGAGGCGAATGCGCCCGGTCGCCGGCTGAAGCGGACCACTTCGGGGTGCCGTCCGACCTCATCGTGACACTTGAGCCATTGGCGATAAAGCGCCCTTCGATGGATGAACTGTTGCGTATTGTGCAATAATGATTCGTTTTGGACGACGCCGATGGATCGCTTCCAGTCGCTCATCGCGTTTGCGAAGGTCGTGGAGGCCGGCAGCTTTGCGGCCGCCGCGCAACGGCTCGACGTGTCGGTGTCGGCGGTATCGCGCCAGATGGGCGAGCTCGAAGCGCACCTCGGCGCACGGCTTCTGAACCGCACGACCCGCCGGCTTTCGCTGACCGAACCGGGTCGTGCATTCCACGAGCGCGTGCAGCAGCTGCTGGTCGATCTCGAGGAAGCGGAAGACGAGATCGCCGCGCAGGCAGTCGTGCCGCGCGGAACGTTGCGGCTCACCGCGTCGATCAGCTTCGGTACGCGCTACCTCGCGTCGGCGATCGCCGACTTCGCTCGCCGTCACCCGCAGCTGCGCTTCGACGTCGAGCTATCGGACCAGACGCGCGATCTCGTCGACGAGGGCCTCGACCTCGCGATCCGCATCGGGCCGATCGGCAGCCAGACGCTGATCGGTCGCCAGATCGGCGTCGCGCGGATGCTCTGTTGCGCCGCGCCGTCCTACCTCGCGCGCCACGGAACGCCGCGTGCGCCAGCCGATCTGGCATCGCATGCGTGCCTGACGTACGCGTACGCGGCCGACGGCAGCATCTGGCGCTTTCGCGATGCAAGGCAGCGGCTGCACGAAGTGAAGGTGACCGGGCCCGCGCATGCGAACAACGGCGGCATGCTCGCGGCGCTCGCGGTCGCCGGGGTCGGCATTACGCTCGAGCCCGATTTCAGCGTCGTCGACGAGGTTCGGGCGGGACAGCTCGTGCAGCTGCTCGCCGACTACGCCGCGCCGCCGATTCCGATCAACGCTGCGTATCCGAGCCGAAGGCATTTATCGGCCAAGGTGCGCACGTTCGTCGACTTTCTCGTACAGCGCTTCGCGCACCGGCCGCCGTGGCAGCTCGGGCAGACGGCAGCAGCAGACGCCGCCGCGCCAATGCCCTTTCGTCGCTGAGCGCTACGGCAGCTGGATCTTGCCGCCGCCCCCGGGCAGCGTTCCACCGGGGCCGAGCGTCGCGCCCGCCGGCGGCAGCACGATCGACGACGACGCCTGCCGCCGCATATCCTGCAACTCGCGCATCGCGCGCTCGATGCCGGCCTTCGTCGCATCGGCGTACTTCGTGACCGCGTCGGCGAGGCTCGTCGCATCGATGTCGAAGCTGATCGGCAGCGGGCCGACATTCGTCATCAATTGCGCTTCGCCCTGGTAGACGGTGCGGCGAATCGTGTCGGGCGTGCCGTCGGGCTTCACGGGCAGAAGCACGCGCAACGTTCCGATCTTGCGGTCGGTATAGATCTCTTCGCGATAGAGCGATGTTTCATCCATTGCAGCGTCCGCGACGCGCGTGCCGGGATCGGTCGCCATGATCGAAGTCCTTTCTCATTCAGGGTTCAGGGTCCAAGCGTAAAGGAATCGACCAGGACACGCCAACCGGGTGCTTTACCGGCGAAAAGGATCATCGTGCCAGAGCGCCCGCACGCGCGCTTCGCGGCTGCAAATTGTGCAGCGCAGCCCGGTAAAGGTTGCGAGCGCATCGCGAATGCGCCACGGGCAAGTATCTGAATCGGCACCGTCTTCGCGCGTGGTACGGCGCTTGCGCTCAGTGGTCACCGTCCTCGCGCGAGACAGCGCAACGTCCCGGAACATGCCCATTACGATGCGAGAGCCGCGCACCGGCGCGTCCCGTGTTTCGCCTTCGCCGCCGAACGTCGCGGGCGTCGTCATCAGCAACGCCGAGCGGCCGATCGTGGCGGCGCCCGGTCACACGAAGCTCGACGTCGTCCGTTATCACGAAACGCTCGCGGGCTGGCTGCTGCCGCAGCTCGCACCGCGCCCGATCGCCGTCGTCAAGTGTCTGGACGGCCGCTTCGACGATTGCTTTTTTCAGAAGCATCCGATGCGCGGGCACGACGGCGACGACGATTCGCCGCCGTTCATGCGCCTCGCCGACATCGCCGATGTCGTGCGCGCCGTGCAGAACGGCACGTACGAGTTCCATACGTGGGGGGCGAGCTTCCCGCGTCTCGAGCGGCCCGACCGGATCACGCTCGATCTCGATCCCGACGCCGAGCTGCCATGGACGACGATGCGCGAGGCGGCGGAGCATGTCCGCGCGTTCCTCGAGCGCCTCGAGCTGCGCTGGCTCATGAAGACCACCGGCGGCAAAGGGTTGCATTTCGTGCTGCCGATCACGCGCCGTCATACGTGGACCGAGACGCGCGAGTTCGCGCAGGCGATCGCGCATGCGCTTGCGGACGAGACGCCGGCACTGTTCACGGCGCGCGCCGGCAGGGCCCATCGCGTGGGAAGAGTCTACGTCGATTACCTGCGCAACGCCGAAGGCGCGACGGCAATCGCCGCCTATTCGCTGCGCGCGCGACCGGGATTGCCGGTGTCGATGCCGATCGCCTTCGACGACCTGGAGCGCGACGTTCGCGGCGGCTACTTCAACATCGACAACGCGGCGACGACCGTGACCAATCGGCGCGCCGATCCATGGGCTGACTACGAGCGCGCGCGCCAGACGTTGTCGGCGTCGATGCGGCGCGCCGTTCACGCCTGAGCCGCCACCTCAGTAGTGCGAACCGTGCTCGACGCCCGGTGCGCGGCGCACGCGCTCCTCGGGTGCCAGTGCGAGCGCGAACGTGATGTCCGCATGCTCCCCGGGGGCGAGCTTCACCTCGCGGCGCGTATCGGCTTCGCTGCCGGTCATTTGCGGATGCCAGACGCGCACGATGAATGTGCGCGCCGGCAGATCGGCGATCGTCGCGCGGCCGCGCGCGTCGGTCTTCGCATAGAACGGCGACTCCGACACGTAGATGTAGCCGATCATCCAGTCGTGGATGTTGCAGCCGAGGACGACGACGCCGGGCTTGTCGAACAGGACCGGCTGCGCCGGCATCCCGGCATAAAGCGGCAACTCGAAGCGCTTCGCCGGCGAGAACGAATAGACGTGATGGCGCACGTTGTCGCGGTTCGGAAACGCGACGGTCGAGCCGACGAACACCGGCTTCACCTTCGGCACGAACTCCTTGTCGATCTGGTCGAGCGACTCGGCGCGCGGGTGTCCATTGGCGTTGACCGATGGATCGGTCGACACGGCGACGACGACCGCGTCGGCCACCGGATGCGACTGCGCATCGACGACGGTCGCGCGTATCGTGGACGGCGCCTGCGCGAGCGCGACCGCCGGCGCGAGCACGAGGAAGACGAAAAGCAGCGAGCGATGCATGGTTTGGTTCACCTCAATAACGAAGAACCCATGACGCCGACACGATGCTTTCGCGGTAGTCGAGGCCCGCGGCGGCGCTCGTCGACGCATAGGTGAATTCGACGTTGACCGCCGACCGCTCGTCGATCGCATAGCTCATTGCGACGCTCGCGCTCGTCGTCGTGCCACGCAGTCGATAGCCGTAGCGATCGGGACCGAATGCGGGATCGGCGGCGATCGCGCTCGACGCGAGGAAGATCGACAGGCCCTCGGGGGTCGTCGCGACGACGTCGCCGCGCCGTGCGCGAAGCGACGCGTCGAACAGCAGCTTCGCTGTCGGCGCGTAACCGCCACGAACGAAGAGACTGTCGCCGACGACGTCGTACAGCGCTCCGGATATTCCCGGCACGACGGGCACCGCATTGCGGGCCAGGCGCCGATCATGCGAGATGCCGCCGGACACGTCGAAGCGCTCCGACAGGCGCGTACCGGCGACGAGCGTGATTTCGACGCGGTCGCTGTCGCGGATGCCGTCCCGATAATCGTCATGACTTGCATCCGCCCGAAGCGCGATCCACGGCGCGGCGTAGCCAAGGCCGAGCTTGCGTCGCCACGTGCCGCTCGCCTCGAGCGACGTTTCGTCGAGCGACGTAAAGCGCGCGTAACCGGTCGCATGGACTCCGGCACTGACCGATACGGTATCGTCGCGGGAAGGAACGAAGAACTGCCCGAGGTAGCCGCCCGCGGTGAGAAGGCTGTCGCTCCGGCGATCGGCCGCGTTCGAAGCGAGCGTCAGGTTGTCGTCGTATGCATAGCGCACGTCGGCGCCGTAGAACGGCTCGCCGTGGGCGCAAAGCGGCACTGCCCCCGCCAGCGCGGCGGCGAAGAAGCGCATTCGGCCGACGAAAGCGCAGCGGGGGACGACCATCGGTTGCTCGCGGCGCCTCGGATGGCGCCTTCCGCGGGCCGGCATGCACAGGATGTGCCAAACAACTTCAAAGATCGCATTCGAAGTCGACCGTCTCGCGCGGATCGGCCTCGTGCGCGTGACCGAAACTGATCCGGCCGCGTCCGCGCAGCACGAATTCCTCGCGGCGCAGCGGGATTTCGGTCTCGCCGTCGGGTGTTACGAACGTGCCGTTCGAGCTGTGGTCGACGAGCACGAAACGGTCGCGGCGTCGCTCGATGCGTCCATGCAGCCGCGACGCGAGCCGGTCGTTGATCACGACATCGTTTTGCGCATCGCGTCCGAACGCGAGCGTGGGCTGTCCTTCGTCGAGCAGGATCTCGCGCGCGCCGTGGCGAACGCGAAGCCGGGCGCGCGAGACGGCCACGCGCGTCGAGAGCGTCGTCAGGTCGTCCGCCGAGTCCTCCCACAGGAGTTCCCAGACGTCGAGATCGTGCGCCTTTCCCTTGACCGTCAGCGACGCGAGCGCGCGCGTGCGCGCGCGAAGCCACGGCGACAGCATCGCCGCGGTGCCGCCCGACGTGATGACCTGCAGCGCGTGCGCGATGCCGGCGAGGCGCGCGGCGATGTTTACCGAATCGCCGAACACGTCGCCATCGGACTCGAGCGCAGCGCCGAAATGAAAGCCGATGCGCAGCGCGACGCGCGCATCGAACGGCTCTGCCGCGATGCGCGCCTGCATCGCCACGGCCGCCTGCGCCGCGTCGTCGGTAATCGGAAACGCCGCCATCACCCCGTCGCCGATCGTCTTGATGACGCGGCCGCCGTGACCTTCGCACGCTTCGCGCATCAGGACGATGCAGCGTCCCACGGTCGCCAGCGCGCGCTCGTCGCCAAGCGTTTCGTAAAGCCGGGTGCTGCCGCTCACGTCGGCGAACAGCACGGCGAGTTCGGTCGGTGCGGTCAAGGCCTGATCGGACGATTGCGCGCTACCGCGCGCCGGATGGCAGTATAAGGCGCGCGCATGCGAGCCGGCGGCAACCGGCTCCAGGCGCGACTTTTCGCATTGACGCGGTCGGAAGTCGAAGCCTAGTATGGTTGCGCCTCTCGCTTGCCCCTCGCTGCCGATGAACGTCCTCCACGCGGCCGTCGTGCTTCTGCTCGCGTTGTGGTCGACGGCGGCCTGCGCCGTCGAGCGCGGCATTGGCATTTTCACGATCGTCGACGGCGACGCGCGCGTGCTGCGCAAGACGACGTGGTACCGGCTCGAGGCAGGCGCGCATGCCGAGCCGGGCGACGTCCTCGACGTGGGCGAGCGTGCGCAGGTGCAGATCGAGCTGCCGCGCGGTACCGCGATCAGCGCGCTGGGCCCCGCTCTTGCTTATCTTCCCGAGGCTAAAGTCGATCCGAAAGCCTTGCCGCCGTT
>Ga0157370_10008457_pt1 | contig 11100 bp, 9 predicted proteins | sample C35metaG_FD_113463 | JGI IMG/M metagenome (GOLD analysis project Ga0157370, IMG submission 113463) | Corn rhizosphere microbial communities from Kellogg Biological Station, Michigan, USA - C3-5 metaG | ecosystem: Host-associated > Plants > Roots > Rhizosphere > Soil | place: USA: Michigan... | reverse complement strand
TAAATGGCATAATATCAAGTTAATGGGGCAACTAATAGATTTCGATCGGGAGGTTTCCCTAAATGTTTTATATCGCTAATACCAACTACCAAAAAAATAATGGACCGCGTAAGCCCGATCTATTTTCGATTGCATTAATTCATCAATATCATCGGCAATTGCGCGTCGGGCTTCTGCAACGGTAAAAGGATAAACAGTTGATGATGGCAACAGTGTAACCTCATTTTTATTCTGATAAGCATCATATATATATGTTAAAATAAATGGCCCTGTAGTAGACAAGATATTTTGCACTATATTGCCGCCACGCGTTGCCGGTATAGGCAAGGAATTACAAATAGTATAAAAAAAATTATTCTGCGGCTTAGTTGCCATGAATGCATTACATATTATTTTTTCCTTGCCAAACTGCTCGCAATGCTCTTGCGGTTCCATTGCAAATAAGCACTCCCTGCCCGAAAGCAACTCCTCAATATTTTCAACGCATTCAAAGTCCATGTCAACGAAAACGCCTCCCATTTTTAATAGTATAAAATATCTGACAGCATCGACACGCTGAATGTTTTCCGGGTAGGAATCATATTGTAATAGAAAATCAGGAAAATAACGATTTATAAACGCCCGGTTCATATCATCTGTCCATAAAATATACCTCCAATCAGGATGAAGATCTTTCCAGGTTTGAGATAACATTTCAAAATGACCTGGCAACCTAGACTCCTTCCAGGTTTGGTGAATAATTCTAGGTATACCGCTTTTGTTAGCATCATTAAACTGAATTATTTCGTCAAACGCGTCCGAAACCGCCAATATTTTCCTGGGATGGTGGAGTCCCTTGTACTTTAAATCAAATGGCACATGAGTTTTCCAAGTGATTGATCTGCTGCACACAGGTGCCGGTACAGGATCAAAGCCAAGCATTGTTGCAATAGTGGCAAAACGCAATTCGCTATTTAGTCCAGTATATTCGGGTTTTAAAATTTCATCATTTATTATGCGCATCGCCTTTTCGGATAATAAAATACCACTAAAGGGCACTATTCCTGTAGCGAAGAGTCGAGACGATTCAGGTAGCTTGCTCAGATCATTAAACCAATGCCAGTCATCACGCTCAGGGTATTTTACGCAAGGTGCAACGACGTCATAATCCCAAACTGAACGGTAATAGGTTTTTAAATTGATATCGCACCAGCAATCCCATTCTACCAATAAAAATCGCTTAGATCGAACAGTATCCTTATGCTCGTTGTACCAATTAAAAATACTTAAATCGCTGTTCAGCCAAGCTATCGGAGAATTTTCAAAAGGGTTAATTATCGTAACAACTTCGACCTCAGGGTTATAAAATTGAAATGACTTTCTATTTTCTTTAAAGCATTCGATTTTTCGCTCATCGCTCTCATGGTGCCAGACCATAAGAATTGTAAGATCTTTTGAAGTTTTTAAAGGCATAATAGGTTTAGGTTTGAGATATAAATCTAATAAATAAATTCATTAAATGATACGACTCAATGAATTTATTTTATCCATTAACGTATTAAGAGCTAAATAAATAGCTCCTGATTTATAAAGTAGTACAAGAGTTTAATCATATTTGGCGTCAGACCTAATTGTTGATTAATCAAATTTCTGATATCAACAAATGTTTTTTTTTCGTTCTCTTTGGAAGCTCGTGCAGCAAAAGCACCACAGTCATTTATCCAGGCTTTAAGCCAATAAAGTGTATTATCAAATTCCGAATGATCATTTATTGATTGGATTATCTCTTGCAGCACGGTCTGGCTTTTGACGTGCCTTTCGGTTAAGAAAGATTGTCGCAATGAATCCTCCATAATTGAGGCACTATTATACTGATATGAGGTAGTATTGAGAAAATGACAAGAGTGGTTTTTTCTGAATTCGATAATTAAAGCAGCTTGAAAATAAAAAGCTAATGTCATCAAAGACTCCTCATCAATGGTATCGTCCCTTAGCGAAGACATTATATAATGAGAAAGTTTTGATGATATTTCGATATTATGACCAGCGGATATTGGCGCAACATATAATCCATATAGAATAGAGTTTTTTGGGGGAGGCAAAAAAATGCGGGTTAACGAGGGCTTAATTTCTTTCTTTTCTTTTTTATATCTCAAAAAAAACAGTCCAAAAAAGTCGTCAATGCGTTTTGCAAATTGCTCGCTGACCTTCGCTTCTGTTTGAACGGAAAAACGGATATTATCGCCGTTTAAATAATTAAAACAGAGTTGCCAATTTTTGGCTTCTGCTTTATTTCTACTGTCTGCTAAAAATACTTTGATACCGTCATCCAATACATTGTGCCATTCGCTTTGATCTGCAAATAAAGAAGTTTTAAGCCAAACAAGTTCTTCATTCATAATAACATTCAATAACACCAACGCCTCCATCAATTATTAACTTGACATCCAGTATCGCGGATATTTGGATTTTTTAAGTAAATTGCAGTGTAAAACCTAATACTAAAAATACGGATAATCTTCTGCTAATCTGTATACTTTATCACAATATCAGATTATGGACACATTTTTCAAAAAAAAAGACACGATTTGTTTAGTAGCTATTCTAAAAAATGAAGAAAAGTTTTTAGATGAGTGGCTGGTCTACCATAAAATGATTGGGATTGATTTCTTTTTTTTGTACGACGATGATTCAGCATCTTCTTTGAAAGAATTTCTTAGGCCGCATTCCGATTACATTCATGTTGTTGAATGGGCTCAAAATAACTTCGCATTTAAAAATGTGGGGAATCAATTAGCAGCGTATAAGCATGCATTTAAAAACCACATTATGAATTACGACTGGGTGGTTTTTCTTGACGCCGACGAATTTATTGTTTTAAAAAAGCATAAAAATATTAAAGATTTTTTGTTTGACTTTAAAGATGCCGCTGCAATTTCATTGCATTGGTATTTATATGGACACAACGGATTTATAAATGACCCTCCGGGCCTTATTATTACTCATTTAAATAAACGAATGCGGGCAGTATCCACCGAAATAAAATCAATTACTCGAACAGATGCTATTGCAGATTTTAAATCACCTCATTATTGTGATTTGAAATACGGCTTCAGAAAAGATGATAATAACAACATCTTTTCTGAAGATTTTTATAGTGCAAAATCAAGTATTGCTCGCATCAATCACTACAAATGCAGATCTTTTGAAAATTGGATGAAACGAGTAACGCGCGGAGATGTAAATTTTAATAAATTCAATAATCCGCCGGAACATTTATGGCGTCTAAGCGATGACTTATGCTTTAATGAATTTGTCAGCAGTGTTGCGCCGAACTATAATGAAGTCACCGACAATTATATGCTTCGGTATAAATTTAAAGTATATGATGGGGTCTTAAAAATAAAATATAAACGAAAACGAATAACGGATGAATCTTGGTCTGCAGCGATTGAGTGTTCTATTATCCGAAGTTTAGATAGAATAGCAAAGATTATAAAATCAGAATTAACTATTATTAGCACCTCTTTCAATTATACTGATCGATTAAATATTTGCCTTTTTTGCTTTGTTTACTCCAAATACCGCAATAAAGCATCTTATGCTAATTTGGCAAATACCTTATTGGCAAAATTAATAGAAGACGTTGGTACTATCTCAGGACGCAATTATTACCCAGATCTGATCAAATTCGGTTGTATCATTGAGTATTTAGTTCAAAATAGGCTATTAAATGTCTGTACATTTAATTTCTTGGAAGACATTGATTTTATTGTTTTGCGTTATCTGAAAGAAAATTCAACAAATACACCGAAAAGCCTTATTCTAGCCACACGTTATTTCATTCTAAGAGTTATCAATGGGCTAAACGCCCCTTCTTCTATTCATGATAGAAACTACTTTTCAAGATTAAATAAGCTTAAAAATGCAGCGGCCGGAATTTTTGATCAGTTTTATTATTCAGTTGATAATTATTCACTACAAGAAAAAGTCGATATTTTGCTATTATACTGCGATTCCTTTAATTATTTCGAAGATAAACAATGGATAAAAAATTGCGTATCAATGTACGTTGAAAAAATCGAGTTTGAGATCAATAAGAATCCGGCAATTAAACCCCTCCACTTATTACAGAAATTCGCCTCGGCTTATATGAAACATTTTCATTTTTTCCCAATAAAATTGTACCAAACAAAAGCTAAGCAATACATTAATCAAGCCTGCGCTGAAAGTGGAACTTATTGTGTGCTTTACCCCGAGATAAGCAGAGTAATGCCTATAGAATACTTAGAACTTTTTGTAAAAAAAATTAACAACTATCTAAATGACCCTGGTTTGTATCAATCAACAACCTCCGTCGTGCCAAAGACAAGTAATTATACAGTTGATGCAGGTATCGCTATTACGGGATTACGGTTATTAACCTCGTTAGGAGCGATCGAATCAGGCACTTGTTTTTCTGCAGTCACCTTAATTTAGCCACACATGCTATTATGTTAAACACAGCGCATTCTTATAAAATATCTTTCTGTATAATTTGCATGAATAGATTATTTCAATTGAAAGAAACGATCTTGCCAAATATATTGGCCAATCTTAATTATGAAAACCTTGAATTTGTAATTCTTGATTATAATTCAGAGGATGGCATGGAAGAGTGGGTAAAAGCCAATCTGGGGAATTATATAGATATCGGCAAGGTGGTCTACTATAAAACTTTACAACCAAAAGTTTTTAATCATAGTCACGCCAAAAACCTTGCATTTAAGTTGGCAAGTGGTGATATCGTTTGTAATATCAATGCAGATCATTTTATTGGCAACGATTTTGCATTTTACGTAAATCAGCAATATTGTCGTGATAGTGATATCGTTATTACTCCAATACCCAAGTTTTGGTCTGATGGATATTCTGCACCTAAAGACGTTTTCGGAAAAGTATGTGTTAAGAAAGCAGACTTTATGCGAATACACGGTTTTGATGAGCGAATGCAAACATATGGATTTGAAGATTTTGATTTCATTAATCGGTTGGAAATGAGTGGAATTAAAAGAAGTATTTTACGCGACCCCGTTTTTCTAAAATATTTATCTCATAATGAAGCAAGATTTTCTGTTGATGAATTTTACGAGACATTGGATAAAATCCTCATTCAATATATTGACTATTCCAGCTCTAATTTAATTTTTATGTTTAATAACGGGCTGTTTGAGATGGGTAAGTTAATAGATCATAGTTGTGTAAATGCACATGACTTTAGATACAGCCATTTAAAGGAAGACCATCGATTTGAATATTCAATTGAAGGAAGCGTTTGGAAACCAGGGATATACTTTAAAGATGGCAATGGCGATATAATTTTTAGTGCTGATAGTGGGGATTGTTTTAAGATGTATAACAAATTGGGATTTTATGAGTGTAAATCGCATGACACAATAGGCCGATTTTATGATTTATTAGATCCTATAGCACGAGAGCAGGTGCTAGATTTTCATTATTTGTTTAAAAATCGAAGCTTATTGGAACTTAATATAATTCGAAATGAAATTCAACCCAATAACAATGTTTTTGGGAAGGGGGTTATTTATAAGAATTTTTCTGTTGACCAAGTAGAAGTTTTGTAATGAGTCAATTCAATTAAATCGAATTGACCGCTGTTCCATTATATATATATATGTAAGAAATCTGGCATAAAAATCCGATTCTCTCAATTGTTTGAGTATCGCTAAACAATATTTCTCCATATTCCTTACAGCAACTGGAGCATCATAAAACAATATTTCTCCAGATATATCCATCAAAAAGCGCTGAGAATTGTATTCTTTTAAAATTGCATCATGTTTGAATTCTTTAATTTTTTCCCAGACATATTCATCAAGTTTAGTCACGTCCCATTTTAAAAGATTTCTGTGTAAAAATAAAATATCACCCGTTGGAGAGTGCTGAACCATCGTTGTTCCAAAAAATCGCCCACTCTTTACAAACCCGCAGATCGCCACTTCTTTTTTTATCATAAAAAACTTAGATTTGAGCGCAATCCACGCAAACTTAAAGGTATCCTTATCCCCAAGAAGCAGCTTATGATATATCGCATGATTTTCATTAAAAAATAGGCAAAGATTAATTTCTTTCCAGCATAGATGTTTGTTAATGACCAATTGACCGCTCTCTTGCTCGTTGGTATTATAATTTTGACTATCTACAATCTGCCAAATCGGATTATCCGGAGCAGTTTTCCAATAGTCCGGCCAAAAAACGGCGCCATTCTGTAAATATTCCTTTGTATCAAATAAGTAACTTGGGTCTTTCACGCAATTGTTATCTGCATCTAAAAATAGGACATCCTTAAACTGGCTATGCACGATAGCAAGTGGTTTGAGCATTACCCCATCTAACTCCGTTGTTAAATGATCCCTGAAATTTTTACATACTACATTTAATGTTTCCAGTTGATTAACGACTTCTTCCGATAGCTCATCTCCCAAAAACCATAGTTCAACAATTAATTTACAACCGATGGCACGCAACTGCTTTATCGCGATCCAGGCGCACGTAAAATATTTGATGCCGCCTGCACACATTACTATACCCCTACCATTATACTTAGATTCGGGATATGGTGCTAAGCTTTTGATGTAATTCTTCCAAGAGCGTTTCAGATAATCGGTTCCCTCATCGTCAATTGTAAAATCAATTTCGCGAATACCATTTTTTTTTAAGATCGGCAAAGACATTATTGAAAGGGTTTTAAATAAGTCATTGATTTGTTATATATGAAAATGTGTGCTTTTTGCAATTAGTTTGTTAGAAATAATCCTAATGCTCTGTTAATGTCTAAAGTTACTAAATATGTTATTAGTCAACCTTTGTAATAGGCTGTTGTTTTCAGTAATGATATCGACGTCCGCCATCATCCCATTTTGCAGTAGCAGCGAGCGATGTGTGTCGGTTATATTTGATCGAAAATCGACCATAGCCTCGTATTCACCATCTTTTGTGGGGTTTTCGACTATATATTTTATAATACCATGCAACATCCCGTATTGTTGATAAGGATAGCTTTTCATTTTAACTAATACCCCTTGCCCCACTTTCACTTTTCCGAGGCTACTTTCAGACACACGTAACTCACCAAAAAATTGCGGACCGGCTTGGTTTAAACGGAATAATGGTTCATTAGCGAATACTTCTTGATTTTCATAAATCATACCGTAGTAGCTTACTATTCCAGTTTTAGGAGCGGATAGATTAATGTTACCTACGTTAGATTGAATGATGGCCAGAATTTTTTTAGCGTTGACCAATTCATTATTCTTTACTAGTATTTTAAAAACTTTGCCATTTGTAGGGCAAGCTATAGATATAGGCAAATCGAGTGTCCTTATTTTTAGCGATGTCTTAACAATATCTGGATATTTGACTATTTGCGATACGCTCGAAATAATTATTAACATGATAAAAAAAATAGTTATGCCCCAACGCAATAACCATGATGGCGATGCGCCGATAATGTCCTGCATTTCTTCTGTATGTAGCGGCTCGCTGTCGGGAGTTATATTTGACATGTTGGATATCACTTTAAATAAATTTTCAAGCACCTAATTCTAGTTGATTTTTTACTAACGTATAATATGCACCTCGCAGGTTTGTCAGTTCATGATGTGTTCCTTGCTCAATTATTTTTCCTTTGTCCAATACAATAATATTATCGGCATTACTTACTGTACTTAATCTATGGGCTACAACTACTACGGTCTTGCCACTAAAAAACTCTTTCATATTATCCATTATGACCCGTTCATTATTGGCATCGAGAGAGTTGGTTGCTTCGTCAAAAAATAGATAATGTGGATTTTTATAAACAGCTCGAGCAATAATTAGTCGCTGCTTTTGTCCTTGGCTTATACCATTACCTGCAGCGCCGATTTTAGTTTGTAATCCGAAGGGTAATTCTTCTATAAATTCGATAATATTAGCTATTTTAATAGCATGTAGCAGCTTTTCCTGGCTAGGGAATTCATCGCCTATGGCAATGTTGGCCGCTATAGTATCTGCAAATATGAAGGCGTCTTGTGTAACTATACCGCATTGACTGCGCCAGGCTTTAAAGCCAATTTGGTTTAATTTAGTTTCACCTATTCTTATTTCGCCTTTTTCAGGTTCAAAGAAGCGCAACAGCATTTTTAATATAGTGGTTTTGCCGCTACCACTCATACCTACAATAGCTGTTGTTTTGCCCTGGGGTATCTCTAAATTGATATTTTCAAATATTGGCTCATTGCCTGCTCCGGGATATCTAAAAGTGAGATTTCGTATGGTTATACTTTTATTTTCGGGTAATGTTCTTATCCATTCTTTGTCAACCGATTCTTCATCCTCCAATTCATGCACTTCATTTAATCTCTCAAGGCTTATCTTTGCGTCTTGATAACTTTGAATAAAGCCAAGCATCTGCTCTATAGGGCTACTTACCTGACCAACAACATATTGTATGGCCATCATGCCGCCCAAGGTTATCTGATTGTCTATAACTGCTTTTACACTTAAAAACGTGATAATAATGTTTTTTGTCTGGTTAATAAACATAGAGCCAGCCTGCTGATATTGCCCGAGCGCCAGATTTTTGACTTTAAATTTAAATAAGCCAGCTTGCACGTGCTCCCATCCCCACCGTTTCTGCTGCTCACAATTATTTAGTTTAATTTCCTGCATTCCATTAACCAGTTCTACTACCGTATTTTGGTTATTGGCAGAATAATCAAATTGCTTATAGTTCAGTTCGCGCCGTCTCTTTAAAAATGATATAATCCAAGCTGTATATAAGATTGTACTCACCAGTGATACCGTAAAAATTACGGGATTATAATAAACGAGCACTATGGTAAATATAACCAGATTGATCATGGAAAATAAAGTATTTAAAGTGGTTCCTGTCAGAAAACCTTCTATTCTTTGCTGATCAGCCATTCGCTGCATGATATCGCCGGTAGTTTTTATCTGAAAATAACTAACAGGCAATTTCATTAATTTTATGAGGAAGTCGGTCAAGATAGAAATATTAATACGCGAGCTAACATGCAATAATATCCAAGATCTGATAAAATTAACGCTTGTACTGCCAATGAATAACATAACTTGCGCAATCAATATCAAATAAACAAGATTGATGTTGCGAGTATTTATACCAATATCAACTATTGCTTGTGTGAGAAATGGGGTTATTAAGGAAAGCAGCGTACCTATGAAAAGACCGATAACTAATTGAAAGAATAGTTTTCTATGCACATAAAAATATCGTAGAATTGACCACCAGTTTAACGGAGTTTTTTTTTCCTCCATTTCAAAAAACTCCGGTGTGGTCCCAAACATTAAAGAAATACCATTGTGTAGTTCTTTATGACTAAACCAATTTTTAGTGAAATCCTTTTCAGTAAGTGAAATTAGCCCTGCAATTGGGTCGGCTATATAAAAGATGTCTTTTTTTACTTGATAAAGCACGACGAAGTGGTTTTGCCGCCAATGTAATATACAAGGCAACTCGGCTGCCTTTAACTGTTCGATAGTAAGTTTTACGCCTAACGTACGAAAGCCTATTTTTTCCGCGGCTTCACTGATCCCCAATAAGTTAACACCCCCGCGATTAACTTGGCATAACGTCCTTAATTTTTGTATGGAATAATTACGACCACAATATTTCGCTATCATCCTTAGGCAGGTAGGGCCACAATCCATCTTGTCTTGTTGCTTATAATAAGGGAATTTAGGCATGGAGAAATGATAAGTAGGTTTATAATAGATTATTAACACCTAATCTACTGAAATTATATATTAGTAACATCGGATTTAGCAGCATAATTGAATCAAATTCTGTATGTAAGAAAAGAATTAATAAATAAAACTTCCGTCGCCCTTTCGTTTCAACGTTTTTCCATCGCGTTTAGGAGCACCTCCCCATTTTTGCAAAATCAACTTTAATCCCACAAGAAAGTACCGGCTTGTTGAATTCGAAAAGGTATTAGTTACTCCTTGGGGAGTTACTGTTTGTAATATAAAATTGTTTTGATGTAGCAGATCATATGCATTAAACGTAACGTAGAAATTTTTTTTGCTTAAGAATTGTTTTTCAAATCCTGCGTCGATCACAAGTGGATTCGTATTTAGGCTTCCTAAGCCAGTCACATAGCTTTTGGTGGCACTATAGTTTATCGATAAGGTTTTAAGGACGTTTAATCGCCCATCTAATGCTAATAGCGTCTTTTGCAATGATGTTGCTGTAGCGCCAGGTAAGGACGTAAATGTTCTATATAAATCGTAACCGATATATGGGTCGATTTCGAGGTTGTCGTTAAAAAAAAGTCGGGGGCCCAAACGCTCATTTACATACCAACCAGTTGTATGGAAAAGTATATTATTGCTCATAGCCTCATCTAAATTATATTTTATAGTACCTTTTAAAGACAAACTATTATTTGACAGTTGTTTCGATATCGAATAGTTACCTGTAACAGATTCGGTGCCGTTAACATTTACAAAATTATATTCGTTTATAGTTTTGTATCTATTTGGATTAACGGATATCAATTCATGATATTGAATGATATTAGTCGTAACCCGATCTCGATATTGAGACATCGTAATATTGGCCAAATAGGTGATTTTTGAATTTGGTATGTATTTATTGTAAGCAATTTCGATATTATGGCTAAACGTAGCTTTCAAATCAGGATTGCCAACATAAATATTATTAGGATCGGATTTGTCGATAAAAGGCTGAAGTTGTTGGAAATCGGGTATTGTTAAGCTATGTTTATTCCACTTTTCGCACGCAAATAGAATTCTCATTTATTTCGCTCACTAAAACAAATCCTGCTTTTCCAAGATGCGCAATGAACGGTTTAGGCACATCAGATAGATCCTCTAAGCTTAAGTTATAAGATGCATTTGGCACTTTCCAAGTATTCATTAAATCGCTTATAGCAAGCAGACTATTGTGTTCAGGGTGTTTTTGTAACTCATCTTCAATGCTTTGTTGAGTTACAGGTATTTTAAGAGCGTTAATCAGTAAACCAACCACGTGGGTAATATTATCTTTTTTCATAGTTTAGGAATTAATGTGTAACG